>Ga0075426_10001733_pt1 | contig 15546 bp, 12 predicted proteins | sample SoiMethybrSBSTD5_FD_75304 | JGI IMG/M metagenome (GOLD analysis project Ga0075426, IMG submission 75304) | Bulk soil microbial communities from a Populus tree surrounding site in Tennessee, USA - Soil MetaG P. TD hybrid SBSTD5 | ecosystem: Environmental > Terrestrial > Soil > Tree plantation... | reverse complement strand
ACGGTGGCAAAGCGGGCTTCGTAGTTCTTCCACGGGCGGATGCCGTAGATCTCGTCGTACAGCGCCCAGCCGAGGGACAGCAAAAGCAGGGCTGACCAGATAAACAGATGCATGCTTAACGACGAACTGACTACCGGGTCTTTATCCTGTGGTTGTTCTTGGTCGCTCATACGTTGAACCAGGGCGTCACCCAGATGTACTTAATCCGGAACAGCAGGCGCGCGATGATCTTGAGGGGCAGAGAGAGCATGATGATCAGGAATACCTGCATGGTCACGATCTGGAGCAGGCTCATCCGCTTGAAAATCTTGCGCGCAAACGGCGTCAGGTTCATGACCTTGTGAATCCCGATGGCCGCCACGATGAAATAGATGCCGATCACAATCGCGCCAAAAATAATTTTCCCGATCCTGGCCTTGATCCCGAAGATATCCGGCAGATCGCGATTCACCGCGAACTCGAGCCGGTTGTGGTCCCACGTGGTGCCGGGCCAGAACCACATCCACCCCGGACCGCGGATCAGGGTCCCGATCACGATCATGGTGACCCACAGAATGATGAAGCCGAAGATGAATGTCCAGATGGAAAATTTCCGCTGCTGATAGGTGTAATAGCCGTTGCCTAGCGGGTTTTCGTCAATATACGGGATCACCATCAGCCCGACGATGATAAGGCTCGGCATGACCACCCCGGCGATCCAGGGGTCGAAGTAAACCAGCATCTCCTGCAACCCGAGAAAGTACCAGGGCGCCTTCGACGGATTCATGGTGAGGGTTGGATTCGACGGCTCTTCGAGCGGCGCATTCAACGTGATGGACCAGACCATCAGGAGCAGCGTGACAATGATGGCGGCGAGGAACTCGATACGCAGCAGATACGGCCAGACGTGAACTTCCCTGGCCCAGCCCGGCTTCCACGGCTGTGTCTTGCGGTGATGCGTCTTGGCCAGCCCAGGATTGGCCTCGAGCTCGGCAATCAGCCTGTCGTTCGCAAACGCCTGGCGCAATCCATACCACGTGTAGAACGGCACCACGAACATGAGCAGCACGATGGGCACGTTGTCGGGAAGGCTGACGATGGTCCAGAGTTGATGCAGATCCATGACGATCTCCGTTTATAACTTTCTGGGTTCTTTCATTTCGGATTCGAGCTGCACGGGCGCCGGGCCGGAAATTCCGCCGTCTTTGCGCACGCGCCAGAAATGCACCACCATGAACGCCGACGCAATGATGGGGATGGCGACGCAGTGCCAAATGTAAGCGCGCAGCAGCGCGTTGGCGTCGACGATGGAACCGCCCAGCAGGCCGAAGCGCACGTCGTTGAACGGCGTCATGCCGAGTTGGTGGCCGAACGGCCCGTCATGGCCCAATAGCGGCGTGGCTCGCGCCATGTTTGTACCCACCGTCACAGCCCAGAATCCAAGCTGATCGTCGGGCAGCAGGTAGCCAGTGAAACTCAACAGCAGCGTTAGCACCAGCAGGATGACACCCACCACCCAGTTGAACTGCCGCGGCTTCTTGTACGATCCGGTGAGAAACACGCGGAACATGTGGAGTTCCACCATAATCACCATCAGGTGCGCGCCCCACCGGTGCATGTTGCGCAGTAATTTGCCGAACGGCACATCGTGCTCGAGATACAGAATGTCGCGGAAAGCCACGACCTTCGAGGGATGGTAGTAGAACATCAGCAGCGTGCCGGTGAACACCAGAGTGATGTAGACATAGAACGTCATGCCGCCCATGCCCCAGGTGTAGCTGTACGCTACAGCGTCGCGGTTGATTTTCGCCGGATGCAAATGCAGGAAGACGTTCGAGAGCACGCCGAGGGCCCGCGAGCGTGGTGTCTCGTCGTGCTTGACGCGCAGCACAGATTTCCAGACGTCGGTCTTCTCCGGCTGCTTGAGCGCCTTGATCTCTTCGGCAGCTTGCGCCTGAACCGCTTTCGCTCCCTCCACCAGCACGGTGACGGGGCTCTTCTTGCCGCCGTTTTCGCCTGGCCCGCCAGCGCCGTTTCCGTCCGGTCCCTTGCTTCCGTTTCCTTCAGCCATGGCTGTTTACCTCAGAGATCCTTAAACGTGCAGGATCGCGCCGGGATCGTTGAATTCCGAGCGCTCCCCTTTAGGCCACCGGTAAAGGCGGCTCAGGTCGACTTCAATCTGCCCTTCAGGCGACAGCTCCACGTGGGCGCGGTCCATGGGACGGGGCGCCGGACCTTCGAAGTTGATGCCTTCGGGGTCGTAGCCCGAGCCGTGGCACGGGCACTTGAACTTGTTTTCGCTCGGCTTCCAGTCGGGCGTGCAGCCCAGGTGCGTGCAAATCGCCGAAATCACGAAGATGCCCTCGGTGTTGCGTACCACCCAGATCCGGTGCGCATTCTGGAATTTCGTGTCCACGCCAAAGCCGAAGTCGGATGGATAGCCGATCAGGAACTTGGTCTTTGGCTCATAGAGCGCCCGCGGGAAAAAGAAGCGCAGGAACATCAGGAGATTGACGCTCAAGAAGCCGAGGGTGCCCGCCATCACGAAGCGGCGGCGCCGGTGGATCACACGCTGCGGATCCGGATCGTCACTGGTAAAGATCCTCTTCAGAGCGTCCGCCGCGTTGGGCTTGGACTTGGTTTCCGGCACCTGCGGGCCTGGAGGAGTCTCAAGGCTGGCCATTTATCATGCCCCCACTGACCGGGCATAGCCCGGTCCCCTTCGTATAAATTACGGACAAGCGGATACCAGAGTACAGGGCGCGAATCAAAGGGCGAGAGCGGCAGGCTTCGTTATGTAGGTTATGGAAAGCCTGGTGTAGTAAATCGTACTTCACTAATGAAATAGACCGTGCGAAAACCTGTTGCGTCTCCCGCTCAACCGGTTCGGCCCCACCTCCCCGGCAGTCTCTTGTCGTTTTGTTTCGAACACGATATTTTACACCCGGCGAAGGGATTTGCAACATCGCCTCAATGCGGTACCGTATTTTTCGGCTCAGCATCCGGAGCCAATGCGGCTTTGCCGGCCGCGGAAACGCTGTTAAAGGTCCGCTCTTCCCGCGCTTTCAAAGCCTGAAACCGTTCCACTTCGCGGGCCGCATCGGAAGCCCGCCCCAGCTTGCGATAGACCTGCGCCAGCCCGTAGTGGCTCTTGCTGCTGGCGGGGTCCAGTCGAACGGCAGCCTCGAGCTGCTGCTGGGCCTCGCGGATCCGGTCATCGCGCAGCGCGAGTTTGCCCAACTGGTAATGCGGTTCGGCCAGCGAACTGTCCAGAGCGATGGCCTTCCGCAGGAACTGCTCGGCGCGGGTCTGTGTGCCGGGATTCTCGGCCCCTTCGCCCCAAAGCAGCATGCTTCCGTATGCCTGATAGAGTGCAGCCTCGCGCGGCAGCCGTGAAATCCCCTTTTTCAGAGTTTCCGCCGCCTCGCGGGCGTTGCCCTTATCGAGCTGAGCGGTGGCCAGCCCGGTGATAGCCTGCGCGTCGGCGGGATTCAGTTCAACTGCCTGCCGGTAAAGGCTCTCGGCATCGTTTACGCGGCCCATTTTCATATCGACCAGGGCCTTCAGGCGGTGTCCCCGGTAGGAATCCGGCGCCACCTCGAGCGCCTTTTCCGCGGCGTCGAGCGCGCCTCCATACAGGTGATGCTCCAGCAGCATCATGCCGCCGTCCAGATAGTTTGTTTCCTCAGCCGGTTCGAGCGCAATGGCCTTGTCGAGCACGGCCGCGGCTCCTTTGAAGTCGTCTTGCTTATAGCGACACCAGGCGAGCAGATTGTAGATCTCGCTCGATTCGTGGCCCGCTTCGATCACTCCGCGCAGTGTATCCGCCCCTTGAGGGAACTGCTGCGTGCGGTACTGGGCCAGCGCCAGATTGTAGCCGAGCTTCGCGGTGTTGGGATAGGTTGACCGGATCGAGCGGAACAGCGATTGAGCGGTCTCAAAATCGTGCACTTCCGCCGCCACTTGCCCTCCCAGAAAGACTCCCTCGGGTCCTTGGGACTGAACTTCCAGTTCTTTCAATGCTTCACGCGCCTTTTCGTTGCGTCCCAGATAGTAATCGGCGCGCGCCAGCGCCGCTATCGACTCGGGCCGTTGCCGCACCTGGTCCGGAACGGATTCGAGTAGCCGGACGGCGGCACGATAGTCCTTCAGTTCCTCGTCGACCATCCCCAGCACCAGGATGGCCTGGGCATCACCCGGCCGCTGCTGGACCACGCGTTCCAGGTTCGCCTTTGCCGGCGCAAGCTCGCCCAGTTGGAACTGGTTCCAGCCCAGATTGCGACGCGTAACGGAATCGGCGGGATCGAGGCGCAAGGCCTTTTCGAGATAGCTGTCGGATTCCTGAAGCTTGTGCTGCATGCCGAGCACCACGCCCAGCAGGGCGAGATATTCGGGATCCTGGCGAGCGAGCCGGACAGCCTCGCGACACTCTACTTCGGCTGCGTTCACTTCCCCGCGCGCAATGGCCTGCCGTCCCCGCTCAGCGTGATCCTGCGCCGTGTCCGCGGCCACTACAATAAAGACCGGCGCCGCGAGCAGCGCCATAAGGCAGCAAAGGAAGCTGGGCAACCAACTCCGCACTGCCTCTCAGCTTAGCTCAGAAGACAAATCTAAGGCCGAGTTGCCCGTGCCGGGGGCTGTTGTACTGGCTGCTGACCACACCAAAGGTGTCACTGCCAAACGTCGTATCGGGCATGCCAAACCTGGGGTGGTTGAACGCGTTGAAAAACTCGCCCCGAATCTCCAGGAACTTGCTTTCCGTGAATTCTATCTTCTTGGAAATGCCCAGGTCTATATTTGCAATGCCTTGATCACGGCAATCCGAAATGTAGCGGCCCATGTTGCCGGGTGTCTGATCCGGCGGATGAAAGAAGTTGCCCACGTTGAAGTAGTTCGCCGAGCCGTCAACCACACTGTAGATGTTTGCGCCCGAGCAGGCCTTGCCGTTAATGCTGGGCCGCAGGTTCGGACTATCGGCCAGCACTCCGTTACTCCCGTTGCTGTCAGCGAACACCAGCGGATTTCCGCTCTGGAACGTTACGAAGCTATTCACCTGCCAGCCGCCGATGGCGCCGTTCATAATGCGATTCATATTACGGCCCAGCGCTCTGCCGCGGCCCACCGGCAGCTCGTAGATGGCGGCAAACGCCAGCCGGTGCGGAACATCGTTGGCGCTCACGCTCTTTTCCGCCCGGAGATTCGTCAGATCCTGCGGCGCGCCGGCAAATCCCAAGTTGCCGATCCAGGCGTTGCCGCCCGCGTCGGAATAGTCCATGAACTTCGAAAACGTGTAATTACCCTCGACGCTCAGCCCGTAGGCCAGCCGCTTCTCAAAACGAACCTGAAGGGACTCATAGTTCGAGTTGGCGACAAACTCCGGAAAGCCAGTAAACGATCCCGTAAATTGCGGATACGGCCGTAGCAAGTCGATTTGCGGAATGGTCGCGAAGTTATACGTCGAATTCGGATCGTTAATGATCGGGGCAGGTTTGCCCGGGACCTGCGTGAACAGGTATTGGAAGGGATTCGGAACATTATTGTACAGCCCTATGGTGCCGTACTTTAAGCGGTTCGCGGCCGAAATGTAATTGCGATTCTCGGTGGAGTAATTCCATGGCAGATGAACGGCGTGGCTGGCGGAATAATTCACATCGATCAACCACTTTCCCGGCAACTCTCGCTGAAATCCGTAGTTCCATTGGTAAATCTGGCCGTTGGTGAAGGTGTTGCTGGAGTGATTGTCGTTCCCTTCTCCATATAGAGTCAGTGGGCCGTATTTCCCCTGCTGGGGTCCCACAAAGCCCGCTGGAAATGGGTTCGCGAGGGTCGCGTATTGGCTGACATAGTTGTTTAGGGTGGGGATGTAATTGAGATAGTAATTCCAGGGAGACCCTCCATACTGCCAGTTGGTGGCGAAGTTCATTCCATAGTAAAGGCCCGCTCCGCCGCGCATCACCGTCTTGTTGTCCAACCGGTAGGCGAAACCGAGACGCGGCCCGAAGTTGTGGTAGGCAGGATCCGCATGGCGTTGGCCATTCGTAGCCAATATCGTGGTCCCATGCAGATCCCCCACCCCGGGAACGGTGATGCCGCTGTCGCAGATGAAGCAAGTGAGCGCCTCGCGGTTGAAGCGCTCCGTATAAGGTGTGCTGAACTCGTAGCGCAGACCAAGATTCAAGGTGAGCCGACTGGTGATCCTCCAGTTATCCTGAATGAAGAATGAAGTCTCGGCAGACTTGTTCGCCACCGACGGCCGTTCGGCCATTCCGCTGTTGCCGTCGAAATACCCAAGCAACATGCTGGCCAGCCCGTTCCCCTGGAGCGGGTCCGGGTTTACGTTGCTCTGCATCGTCTGGTTGGGGCTGAATTCGAACCCGCCGGCCGTGTCGCTTGGCTGGAAATAGGCATTCAGGAAGATCCGCCTTTCGCCTCCAAATCTCAGTTCATGAGAGCCAATGATCTTGTCTGCCACTGAGCTAAATGACCACTGCGTGTCCGTTTCCAGAGACGTGGTGCAGCAGGCATCTGAGACTAGACCTTGGTAACCGTTCACCGAGATATCCGGAAAGGCTGCTTTTTCGTACCACGGGTTGACGATCAGATCCTTCGAGAACCCAACCGACAAGGGATCCACCGTCTGAGGGACGCCAAAGGTATTCACGAACCGGTGAAAGTTCATGCGGTTGGTCCACTGCGTCGTCGGATTGATGGTCCAGGTGTCCGAGACAGCACCTTGATGGATATGGTAGTAGTTCACCAACGTAGCCAGGAAGGGGTTGGGGTTCGTTGAGGTGTTATCGTAACGGCTGTACCGGGCGCTGATGCGGTTGTTGTCTGTAAAGTTGTGGTCGATCTTGATGTCGTACTGGTAGGAAGGACTTGGGTTGACCAGTTTTGCTGTGAAGTTGTTCAGCCCCGTAACAGGATCGCCCGCCGTGTTGGGCTCGGGGTAGAGGGCGATCAGATTTTTTCCGATCGCGTCCATGGCGCTGGCTGGTACGAGGTTGCCCGGGAATGGTACGCGCGTACAGACCTGTTGCACCGTGCAGGTTTGGTTGAACGGATTGAAGATCGTTTCCAGACTGCCGTCCGGGTTGAACGTCTGCGAAAAATCTCCCTTCTTCTGCAAGTCCGTTGGGATACTCGCAATCTTGGTGGATGGGTAGGTGTTGCGGTCCTTTTCGTAGTCGAAGAAAAAGAAAGTCCTGTTCTTTTTAATCGGTCCACCAACGGTGCCGCCCCACTGGTCAATGTCGTACGGTCCGATTGGCTGGCCGGATGCGTTCGAAAAGAAATCATTGGCGTCCAATTCCGGTCGCCGGAAGAACCAATACCCGCTGCCATGGAACTGGTTCGTGCCGGATTTAGAGACCATACTGACAATGGTGCCGCCGTTACTTCCGTATTCCGCCGAGAAGCTGTTATTTTGCAGCTTGAACTCCTGGATGGCCTCCACGATAGGCTTGTATTGCAGGTTGGTGGTGCCGCCTTCTCCGCCCTCGGGATTGGTCATCAGGCCGCCATCGAGGCGGAACTCCGCCGTCGCATACCGCTGGCCATTGGAGGCAAAGCCGGTGCCTCCCAGCGAGATGCCGCCCGCATTTGCTACCTCCGTGGTGCCTGGAGCCAACAAAACCAACCCTGAATAATCACGGCCCTCCAGTGGCATGTTGATCATGTATTGCCCGCTCACTTCCGTACCCAGAGCGCCACTCACCGTGTTCAGCAACGGTGCCTCCGCGCTCACCTCCACCTGCTGGCTGATTTCACCAACCTCGAGCTTGAGATCCATGTCGGTCTGCTGGCCAACGCGCAGGACGACGTTCTCGCGGACCAGAGTCTTGAATCCGGCAGCCTCCACCTTGGCTGAGTAAGCCGCCGGCTTGAGGTCGGCGAACAGATACCGGCCGGCTTGATCCGTCTGCCGCTTTTCCGAGACGCCGGTGCCCACGTTCGTCATGGTGACCGTCACGCCCGGAACCACGGCGCCGCTTGCATCGGTCACCGTGCCGCGCAAAAGAGCCGTGTCAACTCCTTGCGCCAGCGCTCGTGACGGATAGAGAAAAGCCGCCAACGCCAGCAGCAGTACAACCAGGACAGAGATCTTGCCTTCAAGCCGTCTCATCGCCAACTCCTTAGCTCTAGCTCTTTTTCCGAAACCGACTCCATCAGCGCTCCCTAGTACAAACATAGTAGGGACTAATTTGCGGAATAGTACATCGGCAAGACGTGGCGCGTCAAGCTAGAGAACTTGTAAATCTTGCACGGAGCAATGCTTCCATCAAGCCGATTTGACTCCCTCCCGCCCCTGTGTTAATCGTAGTGATCTTCACGGAAATCCTGGATGGCTGACGAGCAAAACCCCGCAGGCTCAACGCCGCCACCCGCATCTGGCGGGACACCTGAACCACCGAAGCCGACGCCTCCAAAGCCGGCCGCCGCCGGCCACGCCGCCCCCAAACCTCCGGCCCCAATGGCCGCGACCCCCTGGGAAGGCGAGCTTCCGGCGCAATTGAAGGAGCGGTTCGGGAGCGAAATCGGCGAGTGCGCCAGCTATCTGGGGCAGAATTTTGTGGTCGCCAGGCCGGATGCTGTGATTCCAATTCTCGAATTCCTCAAGCTGGAGGCGGATTTCGATTACCTGGTGGACATCACCGCGGTGGATTATCCGAACCGGGCGGAGCGTTTCGAACTGGTCTACATCCTGTATAGCTATGGGCGAAACGAGCGCGTTCGGGTGAAATCCATGATCGCGGACGGCGCCAAACCTCCGACGGCGGTTCCGGTCCACACCGGAGCTAACTGGCTGGAGCGCGAAGTGTTCGACATGTTCGGCATCGAGTTTGCGGGCCATCCGGACATGCGCCGCATCCTGTTGCCCGAGGAATGGGAGGGATTTCCGCTGCGCAAAGAGTACTCCATAATCAAGCAGGACGACCGCTGGGTAAAGGAGAACCTGGGCATCGAAAGCGGCCAATAATCCTTCATGCCGGAAACTACTTTTCTCGATTCCACCGAACTGGTCCTCAATATGGGGCCGCAGCACCCCTCGACGCACGGCGTGCTGCGCGTGATTCTCAAGCTGGATGGTGAGAAGGTCAACGGTACGGAGTGCGTGATCGGGTATTTGCATCGCGGCGTCGAGAAAATCGGCGAGAACCGCACCTACCAGCAGTTCGCCCCGTACGTGGACCGCATGGATTACGTGGCCGCAGTCTCGAACGGGCTGGGATACTGCCTGGCAATCGAGAAGCTGCTCAATATCGAAGCGCCGCCGCGCGCGCAGGTCACGCGCGTGATTCTGACCGAACTGAACCGCATTGCCAGCCACCTGCTCTGGCTGGGCACTCACGCTCTCGATATAGGCGCCATCACCCCGGTGTTCTACTGTTTTCGCGAGCGCGAGGAAGTGCTCAAGATTTTTGAAAATTACTGCGGCGCCCGGCTCACCACGCACGCCTTCCGCATCGGCGGCCTGCAATACGAGCTTTACGACGGCTTCGAGGAGCAGGTGAAGGCTTTCTGCGAAATGTTCCTCCCGAAGGTGGATGAGTACGAAGAGCTGCTCACCCACAATCGCATCTGGGTGGCGCGTCTCAAGGGCGTGGGGATTCTCAGCGGCGACGAATGTAAGGAGTTCGGCGTCACCGGGCCGGTGCTAAGAGCCGCGGGCGTCAAGTGGGACTTGCGCAAGGCGCAGCCGTACTCCGGGTACGAGCAATACGATTTTGAAATTCCCACCGGCGAAAACGGCGACACCTACGACCGGTACCTGGTGCGCATGGAAGAGATGCGTCAATCGGTGCGGATCATCCGCCAGGCGGTGGCGAAGATCCCCACGGGGCCGATCGGCAAGACGCCGAAAGTAATCAAGCCGGCGACGGGCGAAGTTTACGTTTCCATAGAGGCTCCGAAAGGCGAACTGGGATATTTCGTGGTGAGCGACAATTCTACGCAGCCGTACCGCCTGCGCGTGCGCCCGCCGTCGTTCGTGAATCTGCAGGCGCTCGACCGCATGGTGCGGGGCGGACTGGTGGCGGACGTGGTGGCTATCATCGGAACATTAGATATAGTGCTAGGTGAGGTGGACCGGTAACAACTTATGGGAAAATTCTTTAGAACGATCTTCCTCGTGGATCTGTTTCAGGGGCTCTGGGTTACATTTCGCAATCAAAATCCAAAGTACATCTACACCGAGCAGTATCCGGCAGAGCGTCCCCAGGTAGCGGAGCGCTATCGCGGCGCGCCGCGGCTGAACATCAATCCCGATAACGGCGAGACCCTGTGTATCGCCTGCAACTTGTGTGCATTGGCATGCCCGGAATTGCTGATCGTGGTGGGGGCTGAGCGCAACGAGCAGACGCGCCGCAAAGAACTCACGACTTTCACCTACGATCTCTCCCGCTGCATGTTCTGCGGCTTGTGCGAGGACGCGTGCCCGGTGGATGCGCTCGAACTGACGCAGGATTTCGAGCTGGCGAGCTACACGCGCCAGGGATGGATCTGGGACCGACAGATGCTCGAGGAAGGCCCAACGCCCACGCAATACAAATGCTGACGCGGATGGCCGGCTCGCTATGACGGACGCGTTTTTCTTCTATCTGTTTGCCGTGCTGGTGCTCGGCGGAGCGATCCTGACTGTCACGCAGCGCAGCGCGGTGCATAGCGCCATCAGCCTGGCTGTCTCGCTCATTGGAGTGGCGGGCCTGTACCTGCTGCAGCAGGCCGAGTTCCTCTTCGCCGTCCAGATCGTGCTTTATGTGGGCGGCATCATGGTGCTGTTCCTGTTCGTGATCATGTTGGTGAACCTGGATCAAGCCGCGAAACAGCGCCAGTTTAACCGGCAACGGTGGGTAGCGCTGCTGTGCGTCGCCGCTGTCGGGGCCGAAATTGCTTACTTCGTGCGCAAAGGGTCCAGCGCCTTTCAGATAGGCACAGCGCCGGCTACCGCAGCCGCGGGACAGGAGGGCAACACCGAGCAGATCGCCAACGTGCTGTTCTCGCAGTATCTGCTGCCGTTTGAAATTGCTTCCGTGCTGCTGCTGGTAGCCGTGGTAGGTTCGGTCGTCATGGCGAAGAAAAGGATTTGAGCATGGGACCCATCACCACCACGCATTATCTGGCGCTCAGCGCCGCGCTGCTGCTGATCGGGACGATCGGGGTGCTAACGCGCCGTAACATCGTGATCATCCTGATGTCCATCGAGCTGATCCTCAACGCCGTGAACATCAATCTGATCGCGTTCTCGCATTATTGGCAGAACGTCGATGGACAGATCTTCGCGATCTTCGTGATCACTGATGCGGTGGCGGAAGCGGCGGTCGGACTGGGCATTCTGATTGCGCTATTCCGAAACAAGGAAACCGTGCTGGCCGACGAAGTGGATCTGCTCAAGTGGTGACCGGATGAAGTTTCTCGACCAGATCTGGCTCATTCCGCTGTTTCCGCTGTTTGGCGCGGCGGCCATGCTGTTGTTCGGCCGGAAGCTCGATCCGCAGCCGCCTTCGGAGGTGGCCGCCGTTCCCGGGCTGGAGCACACGCACGACGAGCACGATCATCATCACGGACACACTCACGAGCATGCGCACGAGCATGCCACCGGGCACGAGCATGCCCACGGTCACGGTGCGTTGCGTACGCTTGTGAGCCTATTGTGCCCAGGAATGGTGCTGCTGTCTTTCATTTTCTCGGCGGGCGCGGTGATCGAGCTCTCGCGCAGTGCCGAGCGTATGCACCAGGTGATCCAGTTTACGTGGCTCGCAGGGCTGCCGTTCCACATGGCCGACGGCCGCCTGGCCACGTTTACCGCCGACTGGGGTTTCCTGCTGGACCCGCTCAGCGCCGTGATGATTCTCGTCGTGACCGGCATCGGCTTCCTGATTCATGTGTACTCGGTCGGTTACATGGCCCATGATAACGGCTACTACCGTTTCTTCGGGTATCTGAACCTGTTCGTGTTCTTCATGCTGATGCTCGTGCTGGCGAACAATTACGCACTCATGTTCGTCGGCTGGGAGGGCGTGGGCTTGTGCAGTTACCTGCTGATCGGTTTTTACTTCCAGAAAAAATCGGCGGGTGACGCCGGCAAGAAAGCGTTCGTGGTCAATCGCGTGGGCGATGCGGGATTCATTCTTGGCATGCTCCTGATGTTCAGCGTACTCGGCACTGTAAAGTTTGTGGATGTAAATCAGATCCTGCGCAGCGGACAGTTTCACGCGGAAACCGTGGGATTCGGCGTGTTGAGCACCATGGCCCTGCTGCTGTTTATCGGAGCCACGGGAAAATCGGCACAGGTCCCGTTGTACGTCTGGCTGCCGGACGCCATGGAAGGCCCCACGCCGGTTTCGGCGCTGATCCACGCGGCCACCATGGTGACCGCGGGCGTTTACATGGTGGCACGCTCGAGCGCGCTTTTTCAGTTGACGCCCCAGACTTCGACCGTCGTTGCAGCCGTCGGCGCGTTTACGGCAATCTTTGCGGCGACGATCGCGCTGGTACAGAACGACATCAAGCGGGTGCTGGCGTATTCAACCGTAAGCCAGCTGGGATATATGTTCCTCGCTCTCGGCGTGGGCGCTTATTGGGTAGCAATCTTCCACCTGTTCACGCACGCGTTTTTTAAGGCACTGCTGTTCCTTGGATCGGGATCCGTGATTCACGCGCTGGGCGGCGAGCAGGACATGCGGCACATGGGCGGGCTCAAAGACAAGATTCCGATCACCCACTGGACCATGTTTATAGCTTCACTGGCCATCGCCGGCATCCCAGGCTTTGCAGGTTTCTTCTCCAAGGACGAAATTCTCTGGCAGTCGTACAGCTCGCCGCAGGGTTCGAACTTACTTTATGGCGTCGGCCTCGCCACCGCCGGCTTGACGGCGTTTTATATGTGGCGGCTTATGAACATGACGTTCTACGGCAAGTCGCGCGTGAAGCCCGAGGTGGAAGCGCACATCCACGAATCACCCGCGGCGATGACTCTCCCGCTCTCGATTCTCGCGGCGGGCAGCATATTGGCCGGGTGGATCGGCACGCCCAAACTGTGGGGGATGTCCGGCTGGTTCCGGGGACTCGAACAGTGGCTGGAGCCCTCCTTCGCCTCGGCCGCGGTGGAAGCCGCGCAAGAAGGAGCGCACGACGCGAGCATCGAGTGGATTCTGATGAGCGTCTCGGTGGCAGTGGCACTCATCGGTATTAGCATCGCCCGCTACTTCTACCATCATCGCCCCGAAATCCCGGACAAGTTCGAATCCAGGTTCAGTCCGCTATACGGCTTGCTACTGAACAAATGGTACGTGGATGAGCTGTACGACTTCATTTTTGTGAACGGTTTCGCCAAGGGCGGCGGCACGGTGCTTGGTGCGTTCGATCGCAATGTGATCGATGGTGGTGTGAACGGCGCCGGATGGCTTACCCGTCTTTCGTCCACGGTCTCCATGTGGTGGGACACCTGGATTGTGGATGGCGCGGTGCGCTTGGCCTCGCTGATCGTTAAAATCTCATCCTATCCGGTGCGCGTGGTGCAAACCGGGCGTGTGCAGGCCTACGCGCTGTTCGTCGTCGTGGGGGCTCTGGCGTTTTTCGGGTATTACCTGGCGCGATAAAACTATGGACCAGCACTTACTGAGTATCGTGCTTTTTGCGCCGCTGGCCGGCTTCGTCGTGCTGCTGCTGATTCCCGGCTCGCAGAAAACCCTCATCAAGGTGTGGGCGAACCTGGTGGGTTTCGCGGGCTTCCTGGTTTCGCTGCCGCTGGTTTCGCGCTTCGACAAAGGTGCAGCCGGTTTTCAGTTTCAAGAGAGTGCGGACTGGATCCCCACGATCGGCGCGAAATACCTGATCGGGATCGACGGCATCAGCCTGCTGCTCGTGATGCTGACGACGCTGGTAGGCGTCCTCGCGATTCTCTCTTCCTGGAACGCCGTCGAATATCGCGTGAAGGAATATTACGCCATGTTCCTGTTGCTGCAAACAGGAATGCTCGGCGTGTTTGTTTCGCTCGATTTCTTTCTGTTCTATGTGTTCTGGGAGCTGGTGCTGGTGCCGATGTACTTCATCATCGGCGTTTGGGGCGGACCGCGGAAGCTTTACGCGGCCATCAAGTTCTTCCTATATACACTGGCCGGATCGGTGCTGATGCTGCTCGGCATCCTGACGCTCTACTTTCAGTATCACCAGCAGTTCGGCAAATACACGTTCGAGATTGCCAACCTGATGAAGCTCGACATGCCGCTCGCCCTGCAGCAGTGGGTCTTCTGGGCATTCTTCATCGGGTTCGCCATCAAAGTGCCGATGTTTCCGTTCCACACCTGGCTGCCGGACGCGCATGTGGAGGCGCCCACGGCGGGATCAGTCATCCTGGCGAGCGTGCTGCTGAAGATGGGGACTTACGGGTTCATCCGCTTCTCGCTTCCGCTCGTGCCAAAGGCCTCGGTGAACGTAACCATCGTTCAAGTCCTGGCCGTGCTCTCCATCATCGGCATCATCTATGGCGCGCTTGTGAGCCTGATGCAACAGGATTGGAAGAAACTGGTGGCTTACTCTTCCGTCAGCCACCTGGGCTTCTGCACGCTGGGTATTTTCGCCATGAATCCCAATGGCCTCGCCGGCAGCGTGCTTCAGCAGATCAATCACGGCATCTCGACCGGAATGCTGTTCCTGATCATCGGCGTGATTTACGAGCGCCGGCATACGCGTGAGATTTCCGAATACGGCGGCCTGGCGCACGTAATGCCGAAATACGCGGTCGTCTTCGCCATCGCCATGCTGAGCTCCGCCGGACTGCCGCTGCTCAACGGGTTTGTCGGCGAGTTTACGATCCTGCAAGGCGCGTTCGAAGCCAGCCACGTGTGGGCGGCGTTTTCCGTCATGGGCGTGATCTTAGGCGCCGCGTACCTGCTGTGGCTCTACCAGCGCACCATGCTCGGCCAGGTCACCAATGGACGTAACCTGCATTTGCCCGACATGAGCCTGCGGGAGCTCGCCGTCTTCCTGCCGCTGATTGCCTGGGCGATCTGGATTGGCGTCTATCCCAAACCCTATTTCGATCTGCTCGAAAAGCCCGTGCAGCAGATCGTGGAGCGCGTCCGGCCGGATTACTATCAAGGCGGAGTGCGCGCTCAAGCGGCGAAGCCGTCGGTGGTGCAAGCGGGAGCGGCACAGTGAATCAGTTCTATACCGCTGCCGATCATTTCGTGTTGCTGCCGGCGATCATGCTGGCGCTCTTCGGTTGCGCGATCCTGCTCTTCGATGTGTGGTTCTTCCCCACCCCGAAGTCCCGCAAATGGCTTCTACTTCTGGTCTGCGCTGGCGTCGCCTTCACCGGCTACAGCCTGTGGGAGCAGCAGGCGGCCCTCGCCGCGAACGGCCTGACGCCACTCACGGCATTCCAGGGCTCGCTCACCATCGACCGGCTGGCGCTGTATTTCAACTGGGTGTTCGAGCTGGCGACGCTGATCGTAGCCATCGTCTCCTACAACTATCTCGAGATCGAGGGCGAGCATCACGGCGAATACTATGCGCTGCTGCTGTTCGCGCAGTGCGGCATGTTCTTTCTGGCCGCCGGCACAG
>Ga0075426_10001730_pt1 | contig 15554 bp, 19 predicted proteins | sample SoiMethybrSBSTD5_FD_75304 | JGI IMG/M metagenome (GOLD analysis project Ga0075426, IMG submission 75304) | Bulk soil microbial communities from a Populus tree surrounding site in Tennessee, USA - Soil MetaG P. TD hybrid SBSTD5 | ecosystem: Environmental > Terrestrial > Soil > Tree plantation... | reverse complement strand
GGGTTCAGCGGCCAGGCGTGCGGCTCAAGGATTCACGACTCGAGCAGCCGGGTGTTGATCACGACGGACGGTTATTGGCGCAATGGCACGTTGGTCGATCACAAAGCGAATGCGGACATCGCCATACGGACGGCGAGCGAGTTGGGGCAGGATGTCGACAAGGTCCTGATCTGGCAACGCTATCCCGAAAAGTATTCCGCCAAGACGCCGCTCGTAGCAGGGCGCGACGTCATCATCAACGAACTGCTCAAGCAGTACAAGGGAAAGAAGGTCGAGCCGGTCGGGTTGCCCGGGGAAGCGCCGCTGTTCCTCATGTACTCGAGCGGCACGACCGGCAAGCCGAAAGGTGTACAGCATGGTGTCGGGGGATACCTCGCCTACGTGACCGCGACGTCCAAATGGATTCTCGACATTCACCCCGACGATGTCTATTGGTGTATGGCGGACATCGGCTGGATCACCGGGCACTCGTACATCGTCTACGGACCGCTGGCGAACGCCGCGACGAGTGTGATGTACGAGGGCGTGCCGACGTTTCCGGATGCCGGGCGGCCGTGGCGCATCGCGGAACGTCTCGGCGTGAACATCTTCCACACCGCGCCAACCGCCATTCGCATGCTCCGAAAGCTCGGTCCCGAAGAGCCCCGCAAGTACAAATACCATTTTAAATCCATGACCACGGTGGGAGAGCCGATCGAGCCGGAGGCGTGGCGCTGGTACTACGACGAGGTCGGCAAACGGGAAGCGGTGATCACCGATACGTGGTGGATGACCGAAACGGGGGGCTTTCTCGGCACGACCGTGCCGGCCATCCACGCGATGAAGCCGGGCAGCTGCGGTCCCGCGGCGCCGGGGATTCACATCGTCATCTACGACGAGACGGGCGAGGAGGTCGGCAAGGGATCGGGCAGGGCCGGCAACATCTGCGTCCGCAATCCCTGGCCCGGGATCATGCAGACGATCTGGGGCGACCGAGATCGCTACGTGAAGACCTACTTCGGCAAGTACAACAAGAATCCCCGCAGCAAGGATTGGCGCGACTGGCCCTTCATGTGTGGCGACGGCGCCGTGCAGGCGGCAGACGGATATTACCGCATCCTGGGTCGCGTGGACGACGTGATCAACGTCGCCGGTCACCGGCTCGGCACGAAGGAGATCGAGTCCGCCTGTCTCACGGTCCCCGAGGTAGCGGAGGCTGCGGTCGTCCCCGTCCAAGACGAGCTGAAGGGACGCGTCCCCGAAGTGTATATCGCGCTCAAGCCGGGCGTGAAGGCCAGCCAGGACGTCATTGCCCGCGTGATCAAAGCGAACGAAGAGGTGATCGGCAAGATCGCGCGCCCCAAACACGTGTACATCGTCCCCGACATGCCCAAGACGCGCTCGGGAAAGATCATGCGCCGTGTGCTGGCGTCCATTTCGAACCGTCGCGACGTCGGCGACGTCACGACGCTGGCCAATCCGGACGTGGTCGAACAGATCCGTACGATGGTACAGGGCACGGACACCGTGGCCACCAAGGGGGAGCTACCGGAAGACATCGCGAAGTTTGGACAGACAGAGTAGAGGTCGTAGAGGACGGTAGAAGTCGATAGAGGTCGGTAGAGGTGGCCTTCGAGACCTCTTCCGACCTCTACCGTCTTCTACCGACCTCTACGCACCTCTACCGTCCTCACAATTCCACCTGCGCTCCCACCTCGAACACCTGATCCGCTGGGATCTTGAAGAAGGCCGTCGCCCGCAGCGCGTTGCGTGACATGAAGGCGAACAGCTGCTCGCGCCAACGAGCCATGCCAGGCCGGTCGGAGGCGACGAGGGTTTCGCGGCCGAGAAAGAACGTCGTTCCCGTAATCGGGATGTCGAGCGACTTCACCCCGCAGGCCGCCAACACGTCCTCGATGTCCGGGTCGTCCATAAACCCGTACCGCGCGATCACGCTATAGAACCCCTTCCCGAGCGGCTTGACCTTGACCCGCTCCGGGGGCGCCACGTGGGGCACGTCGTCCGTCACCATCGTGAGAAATACGACTCGCTCGTGCAGGACCTTGTTGTGAGCGAGGTTGTGCACCAGCGCCGGCGGCGTGCCGTCGGTCGTCCCGTACATGAACACCGCGGTACCCGGAACGCGGACCGGTGGTTCGGCCGCGAGATCCGCGAGCAGCATTTTGAGCGCGACGGTCTTTTCCTGCATCCGCTTGGCGAGCACGAGGCGGCCGTCTTTCCAGGTCGTCATGAGCGTGAAGATGACGAGGGCGATTACCAAGGGTACCCAGCCGCCGTACCGGATTTTCAGTGAGTTCGCGGCAAAGAAGGGAAGGTCCACGCACAGGAAGAGGCCGGCCACCGCGGCGGCGCGTGCGAAACTCCAGCGCCACACTTCGCGGCTCATCACGTAGAACATGAGCGTCGTAATGAGCATCAAGGCCGATAAGGCCACGCCGTACGCACCGGCGAGATGACTCGACGTCTCGAAGCCGAGCACCAGCACGCACGTGAGCAGCATGAGGCCCCAGTTCACCAGCGGTACGTAGATCTGGCCGATCTCGCGCGACGAGGTATGCTCGATCCTGAGACGAGGGCTGTACCCGAGCTGCACGGCCTGACGCGTGAGCGAGAAAGCGCCCGAGATGACCGCCTGCGATGCGATAATCGTCGCCGCTGTCGCGAGCGCGATCAGCGGGTACAACGCCCACCTCGGAGCGAGGTGGTAGAAGGGGTTCTCGACCGCGACCGGATCCCGCAACAGCAGCGCGCCCTGCCCGAAATAGTTGAGCAGCAAGCACGGGAGCGCGACGCTGAACCAGGCGATCTGGATCGCGCGGTGGCCGAAGTGACCGAGGTCCGCGTACAGCGCTTCACCGCCGGTGACGACGAGGAAGACGGCACCCAGCACGATGAACCCGCGCCGGACGTCGTCGGCGAAGAACTGTACGGCGTAGTGCGGCGAAACCGCGGCCAACACACCGGGCCGTACGACGATCTCGCTCAACCCCAATACGCCGAGCGTCAAGAACCACACCACCATCACCGGGCCGAACACCGCGCCGATCCGCGCGGTCCCCCGACTCTGCAACAGAAACAACCCGATCAAGATTGCGAGTGTTATCGGGATCACCCAGGTGGCCAGTGCGGGGGTTGCGATCTGGAGGCCTTCGACGGCGCTCAACACGGAGATCGCCGGGGTGAGGGCCCCGTCCGCGTAGAGCAGCGCCGACCCGAAGATGCCGAGGATGATCATGATACGGCGGGGCGAAAGCCCCCGCGCCAGACGGCTGCCGTTGACGAGTGCCATCAGCGCGAGCACGCCGCCTTCGCCCTTGTTGTCGGCGCGAATGATGACGACGTGGTACTTGATCGTGACGACGATGACGAGGGACCAGAACACGAGCGACAGGACGCCGAGGACGTTCCCCGGACTGACCGGGATGGCGTGAGTCCCGAGGAACGCTTCGCGCATCGCGTACAGCGGGCTGGTGCCGATGTCCCCGTACACGACGCCGAGCGCGGCCAGGGCGAGCGTCAACAGATATCGGCCGCGCCTGTCGGCGTGAGCGTCCAGGGGGGGCGTCATCGGCTCTAAAGCTAGCGCGGCGGCGCGGCGGCGGACGGCGTGCGGGCGAGCCCCATGAGCGTGAGGCCCCAGATGGCCGTCATGATCACCGCCGACCCCACGCACCAGCGACAGATCGCGTGGAGCACGAACAGCTCGATCGCCGTGAGGTACAGCGTGAAGACGAACCCGAACGTCGCGAGCACGGCGAGCGACACCGCCACCCGCCGGTCCGCGACGAATCGGGGCTGCAAGCCTACCAGCCCCACCACGAACAGGGTGAGGTAACCCAGTACGCCGAAGAACGCGACCGGGACACCGAACACGTCCGCGTAGGGGCTGGTCTGGACGTACTCACAGCTCCCCGTGCCGCATTGGAGCTCGCCGAGTACGCCGATCTTGTAAAGCCAGAGGTAGGTCGCGACGAGCAGCCCCACGAGCGCGAGGACCACGATCGCCTGCCGGCGGATCACTTGCGCGTTTTGCTCAGGCTGTCGACCAGCGCCTTGAAGTCGTCGGAGGTGGCGCGCCCCTGGAACAGCTGGCCGCCCACGAAGAAGCTGGGGGTGCCACGAACGCCGAGGGCTTCACCCTCCTGCACGCTCGCCTGGATTCGTCCCGCGTAGCGTTGACCATCCACGCAGGCGTCGTACTTGTCGATGTCCAGACCAATCGTCCGGGCAAAGTCCCGGAACAGGCTCGCGGGGTTCTTCCCCGTTTGCGCCCACTGGTGGTTGCTGAACAACTGGTCGTGCATCTCCCAGAACTTTCGCTGCTCACCCGCGCACTGGGCCGCGAGCGCGGCATAGCGGGAGTATTGATGCACGGGCAACGGGAAGTCGCGGTACCGCCAGCGCACCTTCCCCGTCGCGATCAGCTGTTGGCGGATCACGGGCATCTGGACGGTCGCGAACGACGCACAGAACGGACACTCAAAGTCGGAGTATTCCGTCACCTCAACCTTGGCCGAGTCCGATCCCAGGGTGAAGCCGTGGAAGCCGTCGGCGGCCGCGATGGGGATGGGGGCGGTCGAGGCCGGTGCCGGCTGCCCCCGGGATCCGAACCAGAGCACGCCTCCGACGATAAGCGCCACGGCCACGAGCAGCAGGTAAAACCGATTCATTCGTCTCGAGCCCCCCGCCACGGTTCGTCGTCTTCGTCCTCGTCGAATCCGGCCGCCGCGTCGAGCGCCCGCTGCTCCGCCTCTTCCACCAGGCGGCGGCTCTCCGCGATCTCCGGGGTGTCGTACGTGAGTCGTACTTCATAGTGAAACAGCTCGCTCCGGGCGTTGCCCAGCAGCTTCTGCAACTCGGGCGCGTGCTCGAGCAGTTTCCCCGAGCGGTCGAGTGCCTCGATCCGCTCCGCGAGACCGCGGAGCAGCGCGAGCAGTCGCTTGGCGCGCTCCGGACCGTACACTTCGCCTGATGTATCGCCCATACGTCCACCTTCCTGACGCGTAGTCCCCCTCCCCCTGCCCCTCCCCACCCGCCCGTTGATGATAATACCGCCACGCCTCTCCGTGGTCCGCCCTTTGCGCTGTCCAAAACAGCTTATTACATTGCGGCGCCGATTCATCGGCGGCCGGGCGACCGCGCCGCCTCGCGCCCACGCCCCCGGTCCCAGAAACGACAGGAGCACGCCACGCATGGCCAAGAAGCGTTCGGAACCCCGTAGAATGTCCCCGCCCACACTGTTCGAGCAGGCTCGCGACGAGTTGTTCTCCCACATTCTGCGCTGCGGCGTCCTGGAAGCCGGAGCAGAGCATCAGAAGGAATGGTTCGACGACACCATGCTCTACCTGGCCGATCGGTACGACGGCCTGGATGAGCGCCAGCTCGCCGAGCTTCGGGTGCTGGGCGAGCGCTACTGCCGCCCGGTGGTGGGGCGGAACGCCCCGGTGGGCGCATCGGCCTGACGCTCGCGCCGATCAATTCGGTCGGCTGAAGGCAAGGACCTAACTCGTTTCGCTACCAACCCGGCGGGAAGTGCCGGAACCGCCGGCCCACCGCTAGGCGGACCCCGCCGCCCAACCCGATCTCCCCATACCAGCCCGCCTGCGCCGCGGGCGCCGATTCCACGCCGAGCAGCGCCGTCAGATAACTCGCGCCGCGGACGCCCTGCGCGCCCACGTACGCGAGACCGAGCCCGGCGTACGGGCCGGCACCGCTCTGCTCGCCCGGACGGAGCAGGAATTGTGCGGTCGCCTCGCAGCGAACGCCCAGCACATGGTCGTAACTACCGGCGGCGGCGGTCACCGCCAGGCGCGCCTGACCGCCTCCGGCGCCCCGCGCCGCGAGGCCCAGCTCCGGGCCCAAGAACGTGTGCCGGGCAATCACCATGGTGGCCGCCGCCGCGAGCTCAGGGCCGCGCACCGCTGGTGGAGCCTGCGCATGCGCCGGCAGCGCCGCGATGGCGAGCGCACCCACGCCCGTAAGCGGCCTAACGAACCTGGACGTCGTACGTGACGCGGATGTCGGGGGCCAGCGAGGCGACGACGGAGCAATACTTCTCGAGGGACAGGTCGATCGCGCGGCGAGCCTTCACTTCGTCTGCTCCCTCGCCGGCGACCGTGAAGAGAAAGTGGATCGCCGTGTAGCGGCGCGGCTGCGCCTCCCGGCGCGTCCCTTTGACCGTCGCTTCGAGCGTGCGCAGTTTCACACGCTGCTTCTCGAGGATCAGCACGACGTCCGACGCGGTGCAGGTCGCCGCGGCAACGAGCAGCATTGCGACGGGCGACGTTGCGACGGCGCTGTCGCCGTCGACCACGATCGGCGGACGGCCGGGCGCTCCGGCCTCGAACACGAGGCGCTCGCGCCACCGCATCGTGATCTCGGCGACGGGGGCCGCCACGTCAGTTGCCGCGTCGCGTGGTCAATCCCACGTAGAAGCGATTGTGGTCGAAGTGATCCATGGCGTGATACTCGAGCAACCAGTTGAACGTCGAGCGATAGTGAAGCTCGAGGCCCACCACGAGGTTGGCCCAGACGGCCGGGCAATCGGGATCCGCGCCACAGGAGTCGTGTCCCACGATGCTGAACCCACCGCCCGCATACGGCGTCGCCGTCTGGTCGTCGCTCGTGAAGCGGTACAACCCCTCGAAGCTGCCGATGTAGCTGTTGACGCCGTTGAACACGCCGATCTCGCCGGAAGGCCGGAGCCGGAACCGCGAGCCGAACAGGTGACCCGCATCGAGGGTCACGCCGAACACCATCTGCTTGCGGCCGGAGACATCGACCCCGCCGCGCACACCGAACCCGAACAGGCCGAGCCGCGTTCCGCGGTCGCTGGAGTGCTGTACGGGCGGCGGATGGAACTCCTGCGCGCCGAGCGGTGCTGTCCCGCTCGCGAGCAAGAGCACGACGAGGCATGCCCTCCGCATGAGGTCCCCTCCCTCCCCTCGCGTGTCAACGTTGCGGGCCGGATCCGGATCCCGCGGACCCGCCAGCCCCGCTGGCCCTGGCGGCGGCGCGACCGTAATCCCAGATAGCGTAGAGACCGACCGCGGCCGTCGCCCAGGCCAGATGCCGCGCGTGCGGCGAGTTCACGATGCAGGCGACCAATGTCAGCAGTTGGAGCACCGTCACGACCTTGCCGCCGGCGCGCGCGGGTAACGCCATGGGTCCCCGCCACAACCACGCTCCCACGTACCCCAAGGCCGCCACGATGTCCCGCGCCAGCACCCCGGCGATCTCGAGCGGATACAACGACCCACTGCGCGCGACCGTCAAGAAGGCCACGGCCATGAAGGATTTGTCGGCGATCGGATCGAGCATCGCGCCCGTGCGCGAGCCACCGAAGCGCCGCGCCAGCATCCCGTCGAAAAAATCGGAGGCCGCCGCCGCGCCCACGATCGCGAGCTGCCATGCCGGCCGCTGCACAAACGGGAACGCCGCCGCGAGCGGAAGGCGAAGGGCGGTAAGCAGATCCGCCGGCGTCACCCACGGTTTCACTTGCCCCTCCCTCCGGTGCGTCATAATTTCGTCCCGTGAACCTCGGGTTATTGAAGCAGGCGGCGATCTTTCAGGACCTGGACGACGGCGAGCTCGCCCGGGTGTCCGAGGTTTGCCGGGAACAAAAGTTCGCCGTCGGACAGCACGTCTTCAAGGAAGGCGAGCCGGGGAACCGGCTGTTCATCATTTCCGAGGGCGAAGTGCGCATTTCGCGGACCATTCCGGGGTCCGGGGAGGAGGCCCTGGCCGTCTTGAAGCAGGGCGCCTGCTTCGGCGAGATGGCGATCTTCGATCGCTCCGAGCGCTCCACCGATGCCATCGCGAACACCTCGTGCACGCTCCTGACCATCGCCCGGTCGGACTTCGAGCTGCTCCTCGACTTCAACCGCGACATCGCGTACAAGGTGCTGTGGTCCGTGGTGCGCCTGCTCTCCGCCCGGCTGCGGGTGACCAACGACAACCTCCGCGGCTTTCTCGCGATGTCGATGTTCTAGGCGGCCCCCCGCCCCCCGGCCCCCCGGCCCCGCCCTCGGGAGCAATCCGACGCTCCTGGTGTTCCAGTAGGAGTACCACGGCCTCTGGTCACTCGCGACCGCATCCCCTTACACTAGGCGCCTATGAAACGATACTCGTTTGCGTTGCTCCTCGTCGCGTCGACGTCCTTGACCTGCGTGAACGTCTCCAACTCGGGCCAGCAGTTCCTCGTCATCACACCGGTCCTCGACTCCATGTTCGTGGGCGACACCCTCGCGCCGCGGACCGTGTACATCCTCGACTCGGACGGCAGCCAGCATCCTCCCGGTCACGTCCATTGGAGCGTCAGCCCGTTGGGAGTCGCCACCATCGACTCATCGGGACGCGTGGCGGGGATCGGAAAGGGCACGGCGGTGGTCGTGGCGACCGTCGGCACGGCACAGAGTGGGGCGGTTGTCGCCGTGTCCCGAGCGCTGGACCTGAACCTCCTCCTGGACACGGTGTTCGTGATGCCGGGGGATACGATCACGATCCCGCGGTCCATCAAGCAGAAGACGCCAGGACCGACCACGCTCGCCTTCGACAGCTCCACAGCGCCGAGCGTGATCACGATTGACACCCTGACGGGCCTCGTGACCGCGCACGGGACGGGAGGCCCGATCAAGTACCGGGCGCGCCTGTCGAACGGCACCACGTCCACCGCCGAGTCGAGCTTTGTGGCCGTGCTCACGCTGACCAACACGACGGAGACGGGCCGCTTCTTCATGACGGCGTTCGGCTCGGCGGTTCGGCATCAGGGCGGCGGGGCGATCGCCCGCAACTATCTGCGCTTGAACGGAAAACAGGCGTTCCAGCTGCGGGACACGATGGCGGATAACAACAGGACGATCGACGAGAAGATCGTGATCACGTTGCCGGACTCGGTGATCGCGACCGGGACCTATGAGATCGACTCCATCAGCCCCGCCCAGGCGACGACCACGATCAGTCAGGCCAGCCCCTTTTGCCAGCCGCATTTTCCCTGGGCGTTGTGGTTCAGCGCGCTGCCCGCGCCGGGCATCCAGACGTACTCCCACGGTACACCGACGAGCCAGGTCGCTGGACAGCTGATCATCACACAGTACGCGCCCGCGGTGGGCGGCGGGTCGATCATCAGCGGCCGCTATCAATTCACTGCGCAGCGGACGGATCTCTACGACGATCCGCTGGGCTCGGAAGTCATCCGGGGGACGTTCGTGGCGCCGTTGATCACGGACCAGTCCTCCTGCAGCGGGTGACGTTCGAGCACGTCTTCGCCGATCTCGGAGGCATCCCGGCGACCCGCCTCACCGACGCGCAGGGGCTCGCCGGGGTTCTGGTGGCCGCGGCCAACGCGGCGGGTTTGAATCCGGCGCACCCGCCGATCGTGAAGGTTGGGCCGCGCGGCATCGCCGCGGCGCTCGTGTGCCACGGCGGGCACGTCGTCCTGCACGGCCTGCCGGAAACGGGGCTGTGCTTCGTCGACGTGGCAGGGTTAGGAGGCGCGCTGCCACAGCGCGGCCTGGATGTGATTATCAAGCGGTTCGGAGCGCGCGAAGTGCGCACCGACGCGCGTCGTCGGGGTCCCGTGACCCAGGCCATCCACCCGGAGGGTTCATGAACCGACTCACCCCCTACGCGGCCTTCTTCATGCGCCTCGCAGTGGGCGGCGTGTTCCTGCTCCACGGCATTGCCAAGTTTCAGCGCGGCGTTCCGGCGACAACGGCGTTTCTGCACGACATCGGGTTCCCGTTCGCGGTCGTCTTCGCCGTCATCCTGATCGCCATCGAAACGGTGGGCGCGGCGTGCGTCATTCTGGGGATCTTCACGCGCCTGTGGGCACTGTGCATGGCCGTGGAGATGGTCATCGTCATCCTGGCGTTGAAGCTGCCGCACCGTGGGAATTTCGAGCTCGAGGGGTTGTTGTTCGCGGGCGCGATCACGCTCGTCGCGCTGGGTGACGGACCGCTCTCCGTTGCCGTGAAGCTGAAGCACGGAACGTAGCGGGAACGAATAACGGGACACGGGAAACGGGAAAGGTGGCGCGCTCGGTTCCCGTGTCCCGTTTCCCGTTTCCCGTTTCCCCTCAGTGCAGTATTCTCAGCAGTCCCGCATCCGCACTACCTCTGATGAAGCTCTCCGGATCCGTCGCCGGGATCGCGACGCCGGTCTCCTTCCGCCCGCGACTCGCCACGGCTGCCATGTACTGCTCGAGCGAGCCGCGCGCCCATTCGGCCGCGTCGTCCTTCATTTGTCGCACGATCTCTTCCCACGTGCCGACGTACGTCGCGCCGTTGAGCGTGCTGACCCGATGCACCTCACCCGGGCCTGAGCGCGCTTTCATCCCCTGCAGCTCGGTGAGGAGGGTGCCGAACAGCTCGAGCTGCCGCGGGTCGCGGACCTGGCCGTCCGGGCCCATCGCTTCGATTTCGGCCAGGAGCAGATCCTCGGGGCCGGCATCGGCGGCGAGCTCGTCCAGGCGATGGTGCCAGGGCACGAGCTCGGGGTCGTCATCGGCGAGGCGGTAGACGCTCTTCTTGAGCTCGATCAACCGCCAGATGGCGAGTCCGTCGAAATGGTCGCTCGGCTCGCTGCGCTCCAGATGGAACAGCGCGGCCTCGTATTCCCCCCGGTCATACAGGAGATTGGCGAGGTAAATCCGGGCTTCCGCGTGCTCGAGGTCGAGCTCCAGGGCGCGGCGCAGCCAATAGAGCGCGCCACCCTCGTCGGCGAGGCGATGCGCCGCATACCCCACGCACGCCGCCGCCTCCGCCGAGTCCGGATGTCCGGTGATCGCCACCTCGAAGAAGCGGCGCGCCTGATCCAGTACGCCTTCACGAAACAGCGCCCGTCCCACTTGCAGCATGAGGTCGTGGTCGTCCCGAAAGCCGAGGGCGAGGATCCGATCGAAGCAGGCGACGGCGCCGGCCCGATCGCCGAATTTGAGGAGGACCTCGCCGAGGCCGGCGAGCGCGTCCTCGTGTTCGGGGTCGAGACCCACCGCCTCTTCGAACGCGCGGCGCGCCCACAAGAACTCCTCGCGGGCGAGGCGTGCGTAGCCCATTCCGACATGCAGCTCGACGGCGTGGGGATAGAGCCCCAAGCCGGCTTTCAGGGTGTCGACGGCGTCGTCGTATCGTGCTTCGTTGTAGAGCTGATGTGCGCGTTCGTCGTAATCGTCGGAGCTCAAGAACGGTTCCGACATCGAACGGGCCTCCCGGGAAGGTTGTGCTATGATACGAAACGCCGGGCGGTTACACAAGCGATGGCCGACCGCTATCTTCCCGCCCGATGCCCGCGGCTTTCGTCGAGATTCCCGACGGCTCCGTCACCACTCCACGCGGATTCACCGCCGCCGCCGCGCACGCCGGCCTGAAGAGCGACGGCGCAGTCGACGTCGCGCTGCTCGTGAGCGCCACGAGCTGCGCCACCGCGGGCGTGTTCACCAAGAACGTGCTCCGCGCGGCGCCAGTGGTCTACGACGCCGACCTCCTGGCCGAGCGTCCCGGACGGATCCGCGCCGTGGCGATGAACGCGCGAGTCGCGAACGCGTGCACTGGCGCGCCCGGCCTCGCCGCTGCCCGCGCGATGGCCCAGGCGGCCGAGCAGGCCGCCGGGCTTCCCGCGCGCACCGCGCTCGTGCTCTCGACCGGCGTCATCGGGATTCCGCTCCCGCTCGAGCAAATCGCGGTCGGCCTGCGGCAGGCGGCGGGGCACCTCGCTGCCGAGGGTGGCCCCCAGGCCGCGCGCGCAATCATGACCACGGACACACGGCCCAAGCACTGCGCCGTCCGCTTCGAGACGCCCAGCGGCATGATCACCGTGGGCGGCATCGCCAAAGGCGCGGGCATGATCCACCCGGACATGGCCACGCTGCTCGGCGTGCTGACGACGGACGCCGCGGGCGAACCCGCGACACTTCAGCCGCTGCTCCGCCGGGTGGCCGACCGGAGCTTCAACGCCATCTCCGTGGACGGCGACACGAGCACCAACGACAGCGTGCTCTTGCTCGCGAACGGCGCCGCAGGCATCGATCCAGCGCGCGACGGCGCGGTCTGGAAGGCGTTCGAGGACGCCGTCCAGCAGGTTGCCCGGACGCTCGCTCTCGCCATCGTCGCGGACGGCGAGGGCGCGTCCAAGGTGCTCGAGATTCACGTGGTGGGAGCGGTGAGCGAATCCACCGCGCGCGACGTAGGGCGGGCGATCGCCCGCTCGACGCTCGTCAAGACCGCCATCTACGGCGGTGACCCCAACTGGGGACGCGTCCTCGCCGCGGCGGGCACCGCGGGCGTGCCCTTCTCCGTGGAGCGACTCTCCCTGCAGGCGGCCTCCACCGACGATCACTGGCTCACGCTCGCGAGCGGGGGCGCCACGGCACATCCGGACGCGGATACCGCGCGAGGCATCTTCCGGCAGAAAACGATCCGCCTCCGCATCGACCTCGGACTCGGTCGCGCGGAGGCGGTGGTGTGGACCTGCGATCTGACACCGGACTACGTCCGGATCAACGCCGACTACACCTCGTAGCTACACCCTGCTTACGGCTTCATCTTGGTGGTGTCCTTGGCCGCGGGCTTCGCAGCGGGCTTGGCCGCGTGCTTCTTCTTCGAGTCGTGCTTCTTGCCCTTCTTCGCGGTCGCCTTCGACGTATCCGCCGCCGGCGCCTGACCCTGCATCGGCGACGGCTGCTGCGCGATCACGATCGCGGGAGCGGCGAGCAGTGCCAATGCGAGGAGTGTGCGACGCATCATGTCTTAGAACCTCCAGAGGGAGCGCGGACCACCTTGGCCCGCTTCACCGTTGAGACCCACGCCCCTCCCCGCGCGTCACGCGCCATCCGCCTGCCGAGCCCGGTGACGACGTTAACGCCTGTAACATCGATACTTACGGCGGACTCGGCGTATCGGGGCGGTGCGCCCGCGTGATCGTGCCGCGCTCCGGTTTGGGAGGTCCCGGGACGTTCGGCAGCTGTTGTCGCACGACCCCGATCGCCTCGTCGCGCGTGCGCCCGCGTTGTACCTCGTGCAAGGCGGCGGTCGACACGTCCAACAGGCGGTCGCGCTGGAGACCGTCGTGAACGGCGGCGATGATCAGGCCCGCGGAGGAGTCCGGATCGAATCCATGCGCGACCAGGTCCGCGATCGCGTGGATCGCGGCGGCCCGGGGTGGATGCGGCAGCTCGGCGACCACATGCTCCACCGTGGAGGGAGGGACCTTCCGGCGCAGCGCCCAGGCGACCGTCGTGACTTCCCCGGCGCGGATCGGCGGTTGGTCGCCCGCCCGGACCAGCAGCTCTTGCGCGTCGCGCAGCTGTGCGAGGCTCGCCTGCACAGCCGCCACGATGCGGGGGCTGGGCACCTGCTTCGCGCCTCCCTCGAGGGCCTTCTGTACGAGCGGCTCCGAAGGCAATCCCTCGTGGAGCGCGACCTGGACGAGCGAGTCCACCACGGGCAGGGCATCGCTCGGGATTCGACCCTCGAGGCGGCTCTGCACGGATTGCGCCGTGAGCGGCATCCCGAGCAGCGCCAGCACGGCCCACAGTCTCATCGATGCACTGGCCGCACGATGACGACGGAGTTCTCCCGGCCGAAGTCGTCCGCCACCAGACGGTCCGCCAGATGATCGGGGACCCACCGCTCGCCGTCGACCACGAACATGTATTCGTATGTGCCCGCCGGGAGGACGACCGTCGCGGTCCAGACCCCGTCGTTGTCCAGGTCCTGGAGCGCGATCGTGCCGGGGCGCCAGTCATTGAACGTGCCGACGACGTGCACGGACCTCGCGTCCGGGAACCGGCCGACGAACTGCGCGATCCCTTCGTGCTCGCCGAGCTGCGGACCAACGTCACGGGCGTAGAACAGCGTGAGGACCGCCGCCGCCGCCGCGAACGCCAGACTCCAGACCGGGCGGACACGGAACGTGATGGCGTGCGGTGTCGCGAGCCAGGCGCTCACGCGCCGCGCGAGCGACGGTGCCGGGCGGTGGATCTCGGCCATGACACGCGATTCGAGGCTCCGGACCGGTACCGGCGCGGCCAGCAGGTCGGCCGCCGCACGGATCGCTTCGGTGGCGTCACGCAGCTCGGCCGGCAGAGCGTCCACCGCGAGCTCGCCGTCCAACACCTGGTGAATCCTTGGGTCGATCGTGTTCATGTATGATCCTCCAGCACCTTCAACAGCGCCTCTCGGGCCCGGTGCACCCGCATCTTGAGCGTCGGAATGCGCTCGCCGGTGATCGCGGCCATCTCCTCGTAGCTCAGCCCTTCCACGTGCTTCAACACAAATGCCTCGCGCTTGTCCGGCGACAGGCCGGTGAGGGCCCGTTGCACCAGCGCGAGCTGCTCGGCTCGCTCCAGCTCCGCCTCGCCGTCCGCCGGATCCGCGACGGGCGGCGCCTCGTCGAGCGGGACATCGCCCACGGACCGACGGGCCAAGTGGCTCTTGCATCGGTTCGTCACGATACGGTAGAGCCACGTTCGCAGCCTGTCCGGCTCGCGGCAGCTCGCGAGGTGGCGATAGGCACGCACCAACCCCTCGGCGACCGCATCCGCGGCGGCATCCCGGCTCCCCAGCATCCGGGTCGCGAACCGCAGCAGCCCGGCCTCGTAGCGGCGGATCACGAAGCCAAAGGCTTCCGCATCCCCGCCGAGGACACGGGCGACAATCTCTGCATCGGAGGGCGCGCCGATTACATCCATAGGACCTGCAAGGAGATGCGGGCGTCACGCCCGCGCGCGTAGCGTGCGACGCACCAGTGAGTTGGAAGCGTGGGAGATGTTGCGGACAGAAACCGGCTCAACGGCTGCGCAGGAGGTCCTGCGCCACTGCGAGGTAGCTCGAGGCGCGCAACCCCGCGCCGGTCGCCGTGACCGCGAGCGCTTCGACGACAGCCTCCGCGCGTCGACGATAGCGCACGTCTCCGGTGGCGTTCGCGAGCCGTAGTAGCACGCGCCCGGCCGCGGCGTTACCGGCCGGCAGCAGATCGTCGAGCACGGGCTTGGCGCGCTCGGTGAGCGCGGGCGCCGCCGGATCGGTCGCCGCCGCCTCGAAGTAGCCCGCCGACGCGGAGTCCCCGAAGTCGCGCTCCAGTACGCCCACCAGGTCCTGCGCGATTTCGAGGTAGCGTGGAGCCCCGGTGGCGTCCCGCGCCGCGAGGCACGCCCATGCGACCTGCACCTGATCGTCCAACAGGGCGCGGCCCGGCGAGCCGGCGCTCGCGCTGTGCCGCACGGGACGCCCCCGCCCGTACACCCGCCGCAGGAGCGTGTCGAGCGTGGCGCGCGCGCGGGCCAGGGTCGCCGAGTCCCCGACCGCGACCGCGGCGTCCAAGACCGCCCCGATCACGTACGCGTCCCGATCGGCAAAGACGGTGCGGTCCACCGTGGACGCCATTTCGCTCGCGAGTCGCCGGGCCACGGCGCGCGACGCGTCGCGATATCGCGCATCGGCGGTCACGGCCCAGGCCGCGGTGAGATCGCGGAGCCAGCCGGCCCGCTGAATCTCGGGCGGATCGTCCCGCCCGCTTTCGCCCCCCCCGCCCCCCCCCCCCCCCCCCCCCCCCCCCCC
>Ga0075426_10001728_pt1 | contig 15559 bp, 18 predicted proteins | sample SoiMethybrSBSTD5_FD_75304 | JGI IMG/M metagenome (GOLD analysis project Ga0075426, IMG submission 75304) | Bulk soil microbial communities from a Populus tree surrounding site in Tennessee, USA - Soil MetaG P. TD hybrid SBSTD5 | ecosystem: Environmental > Terrestrial > Soil > Tree plantation... | reverse complement strand
AAGCGCTCGGTGATGAGCTTGATGATCGACGTCGTGTCGTAAGGTGTCTTGTCGACGTAGCCGCGCCGCGCGAACGGCGAGACGATGATCGCGGGGATGCGCGTGCCCGGCCCCCAGCGGTCGCCCCAACCGGGACCGGATGGCGGCGGCACGTGGTCCCAGAAGCCGCCGTTCTCGTCGTAGGTGACGATCACCACCATATGCGCCCACTGCGGGCTCGCGCGCAGGCGTCTGAGGACATCGTCGATGTGCTCGTCGCCGGCAGCGAGGTTCGTATAGCTCGGATGCTGCGTGAACTGCCCTACCGGCTTATAAAACGTGACCTGCGGCAGCGTGCCCGCCGCGATGTCGCGCAGGAACTCGTCGCCGTCCTTCAGATGCTCCGCCCGATCCCTGGTGCCCGGGGCGAAGCGCGCGAAGTAGTTGAACGGCTGGTGATGCGCTTGGAACGAAAGCGGCTTGGTATAGATCACCTGGCGCTTCTCACTCGGCGGCCGGCGGCCGTCGGCGAGCGCGGCGTTCCAGCCGCCGGCATACCACGCCCAGGACACGCCTTTGGCGGACAGCGTGTCGCCGATCGTCTTCTCGCGCTGCGGGGGCAGCGGATGGCGCGCAGGATCGGCGAGCTCGAGGCTGCCGCCCGACGCGGGCGGGATGCCGCTCGGCTGATACGGCGGCTGCGTGGTGTTCACGCTGTAGCCGTCGGGCGTGACCGTGCCGTCGTAGAGGAGCGCGACGCCTTGCAGCACCGAGCGCGGCGAATTCGGCCGCAAGCGCAAGTCGCCGCGCTCGTCGAGCTGCGCGTGCGCGGCGGGCGGCGCGCTCTCGAAGCGCGGCGTGCACGCGCACACGAGCCACAGGTGGTTGAGGTACGAGCCGCCGAAGGCGCCCATGAAGAAGTGGTCGGCGAGCGTGTACTCGCGCGCCCATTGCCAGAGCTTCATCTGCGAGCCGTCGAAGTAGCCCATGGTCCACGCGCCGACGTTGCTCATGGCGATGAACTTGTTGTTCGCCCCGCCCGCGATCTGCTCTCGGTTCTGGAAGTACGCGTGGATGGGATTGGGCAGCAGCTCGTCCCAGCGCCGGTTGATCGGCGGCGCGTCGATGCGGAAGGGCCCGTTCGGCAGGCCCGCGGTCGGCAGGTCGTCGCGCAGCCTGCCCTTCTGCACCGGATCGTAGGTCGGCGGCAGTTGCGGTAGCGGCGTGCCGTCGAGATCGAGCTGCGTCTTCTCCTGCGCGGTCGCCTGCGCAAGGCCATCTGCGCCGGGGAAGAGGCCGTAGAGATGATCGAAGCTGCGGTTCTCCGCGTAGATTACAACCACGTGCTCGATGCGCGCGAGGCGCGCGTCGGGCCGGCTCGCGCAGCTTGCGAGCGCGAGGAACGCAACAACGAGAACGGCGATTCGCCGTGGCGCTTGCATTATTCTTCCCTCCCGGAGCGAATTTTAGCGGCCGGCGGCCGCCGCGGCACCGGCGCGCCGGTTCCTCACCGCGAGCGCGGCCGCGTTCGCGAACTCGGCCGGCGAGAGCACGCCGTCGTGGTTTTCGTCCGCGCGCTCGAAGACCTGCACGAGATCCGGATCCTGCTGCGCCTCCTCCCAGGACACGACGCCGTCGCGGTTCGCGTCGTAGCGCGCGAAGAAATCATCCGGGCTGCCGGGTTCCGGCGGCCGAGGCGCCGCACAGCCGGCAAGGGCGAACGCACAGGCGATGGCGAGTCTGGAAAGCACAGCGGAGCGCATGCAGCTAGCGTGCCGGCTAACGCGGCACTTCGGGTCCGACCGTGAGGCGGCGCATGCGCCGGCGCTGGCCGTGATAGTCGTTCACCGCATTGTGCTGTGTGCAGCGGTTGTCCCAGACGGTGAATGTGCCCGGCGACCAGCGCACGCGGCAGGTGAATTCCGGCCGCGTCTGGTGCTCCTGCAGGAAATCGACGAGCGGCCGGCTCTCGGCCTCGCTCATGTCGCGGAAGCGGATGGTATGGCTGCGGCTCACGTACAGCGCCTTGCGCCCGGTCTGCGGATGCGTGCGCACGACGGGGTGCTCGGCCTCGTACTCCTCGGCGCGCTCGGTGTCATGCACTTTCATGCCACCGATGCTGCTGTGCATTTTGCTGCGTCCGCCGCCGTACTTGAGTCCCGCGCTGTTCACGCCGATCAGGCCATCGAGCATGGCGCGCATGCCGTGCGAGAGCGCCTCGTATGCTGCGCAGGTGTTCGCGAAGAGCGTGTCACCGCCGTGGCTTGGCGTCTCGAGCGCATAGAGGAGCGTCGCGGCCGGCGGTTTCTGGAGATATGTCGTGTCGGAATGCCAGTTGCCGCCGAAGTTGGTTGTCTCCTGCTCTTCCTTCACCACCTCGAAGATGTAGGGATAGCCTTCCAGGCCGGTGACGAACGGATAGAAGCACGGCTCGCCGAAGCGACTGCCGATGCGCATCAAATCCTCCGGCTCGAGCGCCTGGTCGCGAATCGCAAGCACCGCATAGTCGAGGAACGCCTGGTGCAGCTCACGCCAGCCGGCGTCGTCGAGCGTCTTGAGGGAGACGCCGCGGATCTCGGCGCCGAGCGCCCCAGCGAGCGGCTGGATGTCCATGGCGAAAGTCTAGCTTTATGATGCGCCCATGACCAAGCGAATCGCAGTCGTGGGGGCCGGCGCGCTCGGCGGCTATGTCGGTGGCTCGCTCGCGCACCTCGGCCACGACCTTACCCTGATCGATGCCTGGCCGGAGAACGTCGAAACGATCCGCGCGCGCGGCCTCGAGCTCGACGGTGTCACGCCGCCCGAGCGCTTCACCGTGCGCAAGGCGAAGACCATGCACCTCACCGAGGTGCAGTCGCTCGCGAGGACTCCGGTCGACATCGCCTTCGTGGCGGTCAAGTCGTACGACACGCGCTGGGCGACCGAGCTCATCGCGCCCTACCTTTCCAGCCGCGGATTCATCGTCTCGCTGCAGAACTGCCTGAACGAGGAAACGATCGCGAGCATCGTCGGCTGGGGACGTGTCGTCGGCATCGTCGCCTCGCTCATCTCCGTGGACATGTACGAGGCGGGCCGTGTCCGCCGCACCGTCGCCAAGGGTGGCGAGAAGCACACCGTCTTCCGCGTCGGCGAGCCGCACGGGCGCATCACGCCGCGCGTCGAAGAGCTCGTCCAATGGCTGCGCGGCATCGATAGCGCCAAGGCGACGACCAATCTCTGGGGCGAGCGCTGGTCGAAGCTCGTGCAGAACGGCATGGGCAACGGCGTGACCGCGGCGACCGGGCTCACGTCGCCCGCGTGCCTCGGCAACGAGCGCATCCGGCGCTTCCAGATCGCGCTCGCCGGCGAAGGCGTGCGCGTCGGCCAGGCCCTCGGCTACCAGCTCGAGAAGATCCGTGGCATCGAGCCGGAGAAGCTCGCGCGCGCGAGCGAAGGGGACCGCGAAGCGCTCAACGCGGTCGAAAGCGTGCTCATCCCGAAGGCGGGCGAGAACCCGCGCGCCGATATCCAGCGCCCGTCGATGGCGCAGGACATCCTCAAGGGCCGGCGCACCGAGATCGAGCAGATGAACGGCTTCATCGCCCGCAAAGGCGCCGAGGCCGGCGTCGCGGCGCCGAGCCACGTCAAGCTCACCGAGCTCGTCACGAAGATCGAGCGCGGCGAGCTCAAGCCCTCGCCGTCCCTTCTGGGCGGCTGATTACTTGGACGGCGGCGGCGTGCCGACGCCGCGGTCGGTCTTCGCGGCCTCGTCGCGCAGGCACTGTTCCTTTTGCGCGCCGGTCATCGTGTCGCAATGCGGCGAGGCGCCATAGCGCCGCTCGGTCGTGCTAGAGCGGTCCTCGGGAGCGCTCGCCCCCGAGCTACCGCTTTGCGGCGCCTTCGTGGCTTGATCTGGCTTCCCGCTGTCGTCGTTGATGCATTTCGTGCGCTCGAGACCGGTGAGGCCGTCGCACTTCGGTGCGCCACCCGCGTTGTAAGTGCCTTGCGCGAACGAAGGCGCGCTAGCAACAAAAAGCAAGGCTGCGGCGGCAATGGCTGTTCTCATGGTGGCTCCTGGTGGCAATGAATCAGCCCCAGTTGCCTGCAAGCGCTGTGCCGCTTATTGCGGACCCAAGCCGGCGATGTAGTCGACGAGCACCTCGATGTCGGTGTCGCTCAGCTGTTGCGCCGCGGAGGTCATGTTGCCATCCATGTCCGCGCGCCGGCCGGCTTTGAACAGTCGAAGCTGCGCAAGCAGGTAGTCGTAGTGCTGGCCGGCGATGCGCGGCATCTGCTGCTGGCCCTCGAGCCGCGGACCGTGGCATTGCACGCAGTTGAACTTCTTGGCGAGCGCGGGACCGGCCGACGCATTCTGTGGCGCCGTGCGGTGCGTCGCAGGCGCGGGCTTGAGCGAGGCGAAGTAGGCGGCGAGATCGTTCATCTCCGCGTTCGACAGGTTCGCCGCCATGGGCGACATCTGGTCGTTCTTGCGGTTTCCTTCGCGGAACTGGAAAAGCTGCGTCGCGAGCGCCTGCGCGGGCTGGCCGGCGAGCGAGGGCACCGCCGGATTCGTCGAATGGCCCTCGTTGCCGTGGCAGGCAGCGCAGGTCTGCGCCTTGGCGCGCCCGGCCTCAATGTCAGCCGCTTGCGCTGCACCGGAACAAATAAAAAGCGCGACGACCGCGGCCGCCGCGCTTGCGCTATGCCACATCACTTCCCGTGGCTGATGCGATAGAGGATGCCGTTATAGTCGTCGGAGACGAGCATCGCGCCGTCCTTCATGACGGCGAGATCCACGGGCCGGCCCCACATCGGCGGATCCGCCTTCTCATCCATGAGGAAGCCCGTGAGGAACGGCTCGTACTTCTTCACGGCGCCTTTCTCGTCGAGCACCACGCGGCTGACGTTGTAGCCCTGCTTGGTGGTGCGGTTCCACGAGCCGTGCATGGCGATGAAGATGTTGCCCTGGTATTCCGCCGGGAACATTTTGCCGTTGTAGAAGCGCATGCCGAGCGGCGCGATGTGCGCGCCGAGCTTGAGCGCGGGCTTGGCGAACTCCTTGCACGAGCGGCCTTTGCCGAACTCCGGGTCGATGATGTCGCCCTGATGGCAGAACGGGTAGCCGAAGTTCGGCACCGTCTTGGTGGCGACGCGATGCAGCGTGTCGTTCGGAGAATCGTCGCCGAGCCAGTCGCGTCCGTGGTTCGTGAACCAGAGCTCCTTGCTCTTCGGGTTCCAGTCCATGCCCACGGAGTTGCGCACGCCGAGCGCGACCGTCTCGAGAACGCCGCTCGCCGGATCGACGCGCATGATCGACGCCTGTGTGTAATTGGGCATCACGATATTGCCCGGCGCGCCGATGTTGAAGTAGAGCTTGCCGTCCGGCCCCATCGCCAGGAACTTCCAGAAGTGCCCCGGCGCGCGGTTCGGATCGAGGTTGTCGATCACGACCTTGCCTTCGCCGGGCTGGTCGAGCCGGTTCTCGATGCCGTCGTAGCGCGTGATGCGGCCACGCTCGGCGACGTAGAGCGTGCCCTTGCTGAACGCGATGCCGTTGGGTGCGTCGAGGCCCTTGAGCAGCGTCTTCACCTCGCGCTTGCCGCCGCGGTCGACGACCGCGTATACGTTCTTCGAGAGCCGGTTGGAGACGAACACCGTGCCCTTGTCCCCGACCGCGAGCGACCGCGCTTCCGGAATGCCCTCGGCCCATACCTCGACCTTGAAACCGGCCGGCACCTTCAAGCGCTGCACCGGCAGCTCGGACGCCTGGCGGCCGGTCAGGTTCGGCGCGAATGGATGCAGCGTCGATTCCTGCAGCGCGGGGGGCTTGCCCTGATGCCAGGACGGCGGCGGCGTGGGTTCTGCAGGTTTGTTCTGCGCGTGCGCGACGCCAAACGCCGCCAGGCAGACAACCATGACGATTCGCATATCAGATCTCCTCCCTAGGTGAGAGCGACGAGCTTATCCCCACGGTATAGTGCTGTGAAGGGGGATATCAAAATGAAAAGCTGGTCCAGCATCGCCGCGCGCGGCGTTGTCGTGTTTCTTGCTATCGCGAGCAGCCTCGCTGCGGCGCAAACATTTCCGTCCAAGCCCATCACGCTCGTCGTGCCCTTCCCGCCCGGCGGCTCGACCGACACCGCGGCCCGTATCCTGGCCGAGTTCATGCGCCCGGCGCTCGGGCAGGCGGTGCTCGTCGAGACGGTCGCCGGCGCCGGCGGCAGCATCGGGGTCGGGCGCGTGGCGCGCGCGGCTCCCGACGGCTATACGATCGACATCGGGCAGTGGGACACGCACGTCGGCAACATCATCTATCCGATCACCTACGACCTGCAGAAGGACTTCGCCCCGATCGGCATGATGTCGATCAACCCGCAGCTCATGGTGGCGAGGAAGAGCTTTCCGGCCGACGACCTGAAGGGCATGGTCGCCTGGCTCAAGGCGAATGACGGCGCGGCGACGCTCGTCGACCAGACCGCCGCGGCGCACGTGACCGGCGTGCTGCTGCAGCAACTGACCGGCACGACCGTGCGCTTCATTCCGTATCGCGGCGCCGGGCCGGCGATGCAGGCCATGCTCTCGGAACAAGTCGACCTCTTCGTCGTGCAGGCGGCGGCCGTGCTGCCCTCGGCGCGCGCGGGCAAGCTCAAGCTGCTCGCGAATCTTTCACCGAAGCGCTCCGCCGTGATCCCGGACCTGCCCACCTCGGACGAAAGCGGCATCCCCGGCCTCTACGCCTCCGGCTGGTTCGCGCTCTTCGCCCCGCGCGGCACACCGAAGAATGCGATCGACACGGTCAACGCCGCGATGGTCAAGGCGCTCGCCGAGCCGACCGTCAGGACGCGCTTCGCGGAGCTCGGCCTCGATATCGCGCCACGCGCGCAGCAGACGCCCGAAGGCCTCGCGGCCTTCCACAAGGCCGAGGTCGACAAGTGGTGGCCGATCATCCGCGCCGCCGGCATAAAGGTCGAATAGCCGCCGTAGAATTGCTTGGCAGGAGCTCACCATGACCGCGCGCCGCATGTTCCTCAAGGAGATGACTGCATTGGCCGCCATCGGCTTACCGGGCATTGCCCGGGCGAAGGACAAGAGCACGTACGATCCGGCCGCGCGTTACGAGCTCAAGGTAAGCGAAGTGCCGTTCCGCAAGAATGCGGCGGGACGCCAGCTCATGGCGCGCATCTACCAGCCTCAGGGTGCAGGGCCCTTCCCCGTGGTGCTCGATCTCCACGGCGGCGCGTGGCAGCGCAAGGACCGCAAGGCCGAGGAGCCGATGGACCGGGCCATTGCCGCGAGCGGCGTTCTCGTCGTGGCGATCGACATGACGCTCTCGGGCGAAGCGCCGTACCCGGCATGCCTACAGGACGCGAGCTACGGCATTCGCTGGCTGAAGACGCGCGCGGCCGAATGGAAAGGCGATCCGTCGACGCTCGGTCTCTACGGCAGCTCAAGCGGCGGCCATGTCGCCGAGCTCCTCATGCTGCGGCCGAATGACAAGCGCTACAACGCGATCCCGCTGCAAGGCTCGGCCAAAGTCGACACGAGCGTCGCCTATGTCGCGACGCGCTCGCCGATCAGCAATACGTTCGCGCGGTACGAACAGGCCGTGCGCAAGCCGAACGAGAACCTGCAGAAGGCGAGCAAGACCTTCTTTAATCCCTGGGAAACGATCCACGAAGCCAATCCGCAGGAGATCCTCGAGCGCAAGGAAAAGGTCGTGCTGAAGCCGCTCCTCATCATGCAGGGCGCTCTCGACGACAACGTGCTGCCTTCAGTGCAGCAGAAATTCGCCGAGACCTATCGCGCCGCCGGTGGCGACGTGCAGTTCCACATCTTCGAGAACAGCGTGCACGAATGGGTCGCCGAGCCCGGCCCGCAGACCACCGCCGCGCACGAGATGGTGAAGGCGTTCATCGCGCGGCAGCTGGCTGCTTAGAAGGCCTTCAGGAGCGACACGCCGAAGCCCCGGTCGGGGCTCCCGTTCGCGAAGCCGAAGAGCACGTACGCCTGCAAGCGCGTGTGGTCCTCGGTGCGTCGGTTCCAGAAGAGCGTGATCTCGCGCTGCGGCCCGCCGCCCGGCGTGACGCGCTGCCGGCCATCGAAGCTCGCGCCGAGGCTGTCGATGTCGCTCAGCTTCTGGCTCGCACCGATGCCGTAGTTGACGGCGTTGTCGAGCTGCACGACGTCCGAGTGCCCGAAGTGCGTGTAGCCGACGTCGGCGAAAACCGTGGTGCGCTCGATCGTCTGATAGACGTCGACCTGCACCGACTCATCGGTCGACCCCGTGCCGAGTCCCTTGTCCTTGTCCGCGGTCGGCAGCTTTACGCGCCCGGTGAGATCGAGGCCACGGCGCGCGTTGGCGTCCCAGAAGACGTTGTAGGTCGCGCTCGCGGTGACGTCGCCCAGACCTGAGACCGTCGTCGTCCCCGGTCCGCGACGCGAGCCGCTGCGATCGGTGCGGCCGATTCCCGGAATTACGTTCGACGGCCCTGTGATGCGCAGGAACGGCACGCTGAGCTTGAACGTCCACAGATCCGTGTCATAGCGCGCAAGCAGCGGAACCGACCAGATCCTGGTTTCGCTTCCCGTACCGTACTTGCCCGTGCTGTAGTTGATGCCGGCGCCGGCACTCAACTCGTTGTCGGCGCCAAGACAAAAAGAAACTGCGCCCATGCCGAAGGCAAAGGCGCAGGCCCACCATCGTTTGCGCATTTTTCTTCCTCCCCCGAAGGAAATCAGCGGCCGCGCTCAGCGCGCTCCGGCCGCTCCGGCTTCTCGGCACGCTCCGGCTTCTCGGGCCGCTCCGGCCGCTCGGCGCGCGCGACGCGTGTAGCGCGCTCCGGGCGCTCCGCGCGCGCCTTGCCGTCCCTCGCCACCTTGTCCGCTCTCTCCGAGCGCATGACGTCGCCGAGCTTCATGTCCATGGACTTCGCGATCTCGCCCCAGCCCTTGTGATCGGCGCGCTGCTGCAGAATGTCCGAAAGCGCGGCCTTGATCTGATCGGGCGTCGGGTTGGTGACGCCCTGCTGCTTGAGCCGTGCCTCGGCGAGTGAAAGCGCAATGTTGACGTTGCCCTTGCTCATCTTGCCGGTGGGCGGCGTGAAGGTCGTCGTGTTGTTTGTCGTGGTATTCGTCGTGGTATTCGTCGTGGTGTTCGTCGTGGTGTTCGTCGTCGTGTTGGCGTCGGTGAGCGTGACTGGCTTGGCCTCCCGCAGAGCGGTGACGAGCCACTTCGAGTTGTCTTGACCGAAGAACGTCGAGAACTTGCTCTCGAGGGATTGCGCGCTCGCCGCGAACGGCAGCGCGAGCGAGACCGTGCTGAGAAGCGCGAGCGTCGCGCGTTTATTGAACATGGATGCTCCTTATATCGGAAGAACGACGCCGCGATGTTAAGGAGCCAATGTGTCGTGGCTAAGAAATACTGTAACGAAACTTTGCGCCGTGACTCTCGGCGCGAGATTCGCCATGCAGCGTGTGGACTATGGGCGTGTCACATTCAGTTCACGCGCGCGCCGGAAGCGCGCACCACCTCGCCCAGGCGCCGGATCTCGGAGCGGATGAAGGCGCCGAATTCGGGCGGCGTGCTGCCCAGAGGCTCCATGCCGAGCGCGGCGAACTTCTCGCGCACCTCCGGCATGGCGAGCACGGCGAGCGTGTCGGCGTTGAGCCGGTGCACGATCGCGGGCGGCGTGCCGGCCGGCGCGGCGAGGCCGAACCAGGCCGACACGTCGAATCCGGCGAGGCCCTGGCTCGCGAGCGGCGGCACGTCGGGCAGCGACGAGAGCGGCTTCTCGGAGGTCACGCCGAGCGCCTTGAGCTTGCCGGCCTTCACCTGCGCGAGCGCCGTGGGCGCGCTCGCGAAGGTCATCGACACCTGGCCCGCGAGCGCGGCGTTGATCGCCTCCGGTGTCGACTTGAACGGGATGTGCTGGAGCTTGACGCCGCCCAGCATGCCGAGCACCTCGCCCGAGATGTGCATCGAAGTGCCGGTGCCGCCGGACGCGTAGGTGAGCTCGCCCGGCCGCGCCTTCGCCAGTGCGATCAGCCCGGCAAGCGTGTCGACGCCGAGGGAGGGCGGCACGACGAGCACGTTCGGATTGCTCGCCACGAGCACGATGGGCGTGAAGTCCTTGATCGGATCGAACGGCAGCTTCGGGTACACCGACGCGTTGGCACCGTGCGTGCTCGACGACGCCATGAGGAGCGTGTAGCCGTCCGCCGCCGCCTTCGCCACCGCGTCCGCCGCGATGTTGCCGCCCGCGCCGGCGCGGTTCTCGACCACGATCGGCTGACCAAGGAGCGGCGAGAGCTTCTCGGCAACGATGCGCGTCAGCACATCCGCGGCGGCGCCCGGGCCGATGGTGACGAAGATGCGGATCGCCTTCGACGGATACGGCTGCGCCTGCGCCGCAACCGTCACGAGCGCCGCCATTAGGAAAGTAAGCCAACGGACCATTTGATAAACCCTCCCGTCGTCGGAGATTCCCCGACACATGGTGCGCCAACGCACAGCACTACGCACGTCGCTAAGAGGCAGCTAAGATATCACTGCAAACTTGTGCGGACGCTACTTGGCGCTCCCACATGCGCGCCTCAGCATCCAGGGAATAAGCCCGCAGGAGGGACGCCGTGAACGACGACAACGAACAAGACAGCGGCACTTCACCAAAGCGGGCCGAGCATTTGGCCCGCGAGGCCTCGTACGCCGACGTCTCGCTCGCGAGCCTGGGCGTGTACGTGAACTACGAGCGCGTCATCAGCCGGGCGCCCGCGCGCAGCAAGAGCATCACAGAGACCGTCGCTTTCATCGTGGAAGACGATCCCGACCAGCTTGCGCTCGCAAAGCTGCGCCTGACCACCGCCGGCTACATGGTCCAGTCCGCCGAATCCGTGAAGGCGCTCTACTACCGGCTGCAGAGAAGCGAGCCGGACGCCATCTTCCTCGATGTCGGCCTGCCGGACGGCGACGGCTTCGAGGTGCTCTCTTCGCTGCGCAGCAATCCGAAGTACGCCCGCCTGCCGATCATCATGCTGACCGTGCGTCGCGAGCCGGAGGACATCACGCGCGGCCTTACACTCGGCGCCGACGGCTACATCACCAAGCCCTACGGCAAGAACACGCTCGAGTACGTCCTGCGCTTCCTGATGAACCAGGAAGTCGCCGTCACCGCCTAGCGCGCGTCAGGCAGGCTCCGCCTCCAGCGCCTTCAGCAGCCAGGGCGCCGTGACGCGCTTGAAGATCACCGGATCGGGCCAGCTCTTCGCATCGCGCCCCATGTGCCCGCCGCGCGGGTGCACCCAGAGGTCCTTCGGCGAATCGCCGCTGCGCATGAGGATATCGATGTCCGCGATCGGCACCTGCGTGTCGAGCGCGCCGGCGATGACGAGCATCGGCGCCATCGGCTGATCGAGCAGTCCGCGCGCCTTGAGCGACATGCCGCCCTTCAGCTCCGCGAGCTGCTCCATGTTGGTAGCGCCATAGGTGAACATGTGCGCTGGCACGTAATCGAAGAGGTACTCGCGGTTCTTAGCCGCTGCGTAGGTGCGCTCGCGCGAGAAATATTCGTGCACGGGCGGCGATTGCGCCACCACGGCACGCAGCCGCGCCTTCTCCGTAACGGCAAGGATCGTCGCCCAATAGCCGCCAAAGCTGCCGCCGTAAAGGGCGATGCGCTTCGCGTCGACGCCACCGTGGGCGAGCGCCGCATCGATCATGAGCGAGAGCGATTTCTCCACGCCCGGCGCCGCCTTGACGCCGGATTGCCCGGTGCCGGGCGAATCGAGCGCCAGCACCGCGACGCCGCGCTCGGCTAGCGGCGCAAAGCGCTCCATCATCTCTTCCTTGCGACTGTCGAGGCCAGCGATCGCGATGACAAGCGGCGCGGCGGCCGCCTTCTTCGGCACGCGCAGGTAACCGATGACCTCGGCTCCCTCGTAAGGCACGCGCAGCACTTCGAGCGGCGGATCGTATTTCTTCGCATAGGCCTGGTAGGCCTCGAGCGCCTTCTCGTAGGCGCGCTGCTTGCCGGCCGAGTTCGGCACCGGCCAGCGTGCGAACGAGTAATAGAGCCACGCCTGGTGGTAATCGCGCTTCGCCATGTAGCGATCGCCGATCTGGCTCCACGACGCCGCCCACTCGTCGCGATCGAGGCTCGTCAGGCGCCCGAGCGCCTCGCGCACCTCGTCGGCCTTGAGCCCGATGAGCGGATATGCATTGCGATCGGCCCGCGCTTGCGTCTCGGCCTTCAACTCCTCCAGCGTGCGGCCGGATTGCGCCGCGCAATTCAGCGCGAACGCGGCCATGAGCAGGAAAATGGTGACAGTCACCGTTTTTCTCATCTTGCCTCCTCGTCTGAGGCTGCGAGTCTACGGCGACAGTTGCGTACATGCCACGCTCGTCGCGCCCAAACCGTTATCGCACGCGCGGAACCGTCCGCGATTTACACGCGCGGTGCATCATGACTGACATGCGGCTTGCACTGCTCCTCGCCCTCCTCGCCGCCGCGCCTTGCGGCGCGCAGGATCTTCCCGATCCCGGCCGCCGCTTATCCACCGAGGAGCAGAACGCCGATCCCGACAAGCCGCGCCCGACCGACAAGACGCAGGCGGCACAAGCACGGCCCGGCGAGCGAACCCGCGATGCGCGCGCGTGCGAAGGCGCACGGCGCTATTACCAGATGGTCTGCCGCGCGCCGGACTCCCGGCAGTCGCGCAGCATGGAGTGCGCCGAAGCATACGCGCTGTATCGGCAGAGCTGCCCCTAGCCTTCCGCGCTACCGGCCTCTATCTTGCGGAGGCCAGCGCTATGCGGCGCGATCTATTCGTAACGGTAGAAATGCTGCAAAGGGATGGCTTGAATGCCGATGCGCGCTTAGCGCGCGGCTTGATCGAAGTGCGGTTGGACGACCGCCGCGCCATGTTCTGTGCTTCGAAGGCCGAGAAAGCAGCCGATTGGCTCGCGGCCTCGGCGGTCATGACTCATCCCGAGTGCGAGTTCTGCAAGCTCTGGGTCATTCTTGCAAAAGCCGCAGGCGGCGCGATTCCGTTCGGAAGCCGCAACCAGTCTTGATCAGCGGGCGGGCGGCGCCACCACGATCGCGCTCGCGCGCTTCTAACTCACTTTTTGATCGGTACCGCACCGCTCTCGCATGCCCGCCAGAAATTGCCCCAATGGCGTGTGTACTCGTCGATGCACCAGAGCATCATCTGCTGGAGCTCGGGCGTCTTGCAGTTGTCGAGCACGACCTTGAACGCCGTCTCGCTGTGGTCTTCGTCGCCCTCGATGTGCACGATCCACGACTCCTGGTCCTCGTCCTTCACGCCGTAGTGCTCGCGCAGCCCATCGCTGATGAGCCGGCACATTTCCGGCGCGTGCGACTCGCTGGCGATGCCCGAATTGCCGAGCGCGATAACCACCGGCATCTCGCGCGCCACCTTGAAGCGATAGTCGACCATGTCCTTCAGCCAGCGCGGACGGTCGAAGTTCTCGACCTCCCCCTCCGTCCAGCCGGTGAAGCGGGTCGCGAAATCCATCGCGAGCGCGTCGTGCCCCTTGCTGCCGCAGCGCAGCTCCGTGTCCTCGTCGATCAGCGTGTCCATGATGCGCCGGCGGATGCGCCGGTCGTCGCAGCGCGAGTGGATGGTCGAGAGCACCTGCGGCGTCACCTTGGTGAAATGATAGAACGCCACACCGAGAAAGCCGATCTGTCCGCGCGTGGCGGCGCCGGTGCGCACGGCTTTCAGGAACGGGTAGTCCGCATGCCGTTTGCCATCGAGCCGCGAGACCATGGCCTTGAGGAAATCCTCGCGCGACATTGCCTCAGGTTGAACTTGTGTGAGTGCCATTGGGCACCTCTCCTTTCCGGGAAACGTCGAGCTTGGCGAGCTCGGCTTCGATGAGTTCCACGAGCGACGTCACGTCGCTCAAGCCGATGGCGGTGAACCAGGAATTGCTCGGGGCGAGGCGCGCGTTCGGCCCCTTGTTGCAGAGGCCCAGGCACTTGATCGTCTGGAAGTCGACCTCGACCCTGCGTTCGAGGAGCGCCGCCTCGAGCCGCTCGCGGATCTCGAGCGAGCCGCGGCGCCCGCAGCTCGGCATGAATTCTTCGTTGCGCACGTTGACGCACAGCGTGAGCGTCGGCCGCGCCGCGAACCCCTCCGGCCACGGTCGAAGCGTCGCCTTCATTCGACCCGCGCGCCGGACTCGCGGATGGCGCGTCCCCATTTGGCCACCTCCGACTCGACGAACGTGCCGAACGCCTGCGGCGTCGAGCTGATCGGCTGCACGCCGAGCGCCGTCATCACCTTGACGTAACCGGGATCGCGAGCAGCGCTTACGAGCTCGCTGTTCAATCGCCCGACGACGCTCGCCGGCGTCGCCGCCGGCACGAAGAGCCCGGTCCACGACGTGATCACAAAACCCGGGACACCCGCCTCGATCATCGTCGGCACTTCGGGCAATGACGCCCAGCGCTCGGGTGTCGTCACGGCGAGTGCCCGCACCTTGCCCGAGCGGATTGCCGACAACGCGCTCGTCACCGTCTCGATCATCATCGACACCTGGCCGCTCATCACATCGGGCATCGCCGTGCCGCCGCCCTTGTAGGGAACGTGCAGGATGTCGATGCCGGTCGCAGACTTGAGCAGCACCCCGGAAAGGTGCGACGCCGAGCCGCTCCCCGCCGAAGCGAAGGTGATCTGGCCCGGATGCGCCTTGGCGAGCGCAATCAGCTCCGCCATGGTCCGCGCCGGCACCGCGGCGTTCACGAGAACAACGTTCGGCAGCGTGTGCAGCGACGACACCGGGGCGAGGTCCTTCACCGGGTCGAAGGCCAGATTCCTGTAGAGCGCCGGCCCGATGCCGTTGGTGCCTATCGTGCCGAAGAGCAGCGTATAGCCGTCGGCCGGCGCCTTGGCCACGAACTCGAGCGCGATCATGCCGCCCGCGCCCGCGCGGTTCTCCACGACGACGGGCTCACCCACCTGCTCACCGAGTTGCTTTGCCACGCCGCGCGCGAGCACGTCCGAGGATCCGCCCGCCGAGAACGGCACGATCAGCCGGAGCGGCTTCGCCGGATAGCTCTCGCCCGACGCCAGCGGGACGAGCAACGCGAACGACGCAAATAGAACGGTGCAGGCTCGCAGCGCGGTGGAAAGCATGAGGCTGGATATTAAACGTCGTCCCCGCCTTTGCGGGGATGACGGCCTGAGCGTTACTGCGCGCCGTTCTCGAACTTCGCGTTGCGATCGGCGCGCGCGACGATGCGGTCGATGTCCTCCGGCAGCACGTAACCGTCCTTCGCCAGCGCCTGCGCGTTCTCGCGCACCTTCGTGAGATAGGTGTCGCGATCCTTGTAGCGCTCGACCATCGACGCACGCGGATCCTTCGCCGCCTCGCGCGCGGCCTGCGTCGGCGCGAACGGAATCGAGTTGCCGTCCAGGTAGCAGAGCTCGCCCGCCCCGCCCGCGAGATCCGAGCGCAGCGACCAGCCGGTGCTCGTCTGCGCCGGCACCGCCTGCTCGGGCATGTGAAGGCCGCCCGTCTCGTTGCCGTCCGCGTCGACCGCGGGCACGAGCACGACGTAGCGCTTCCGCTGCGCCG
>Ga0075426_10001727_pt1 | contig 15559 bp, 8 predicted proteins | sample SoiMethybrSBSTD5_FD_75304 | JGI IMG/M metagenome (GOLD analysis project Ga0075426, IMG submission 75304) | Bulk soil microbial communities from a Populus tree surrounding site in Tennessee, USA - Soil MetaG P. TD hybrid SBSTD5 | ecosystem: Environmental > Terrestrial > Soil > Tree plantation... | reverse complement strand
CCTGAGCGAGAGCCCGATCGTCTCCTGGACGCCGCCCGGATCGTGCCCGACATCCAGATCGAACAGCGTTTTCCCGGCGATCGCCCGCGTGAGCCGCATCATCTCGTCGTGCACATCGAGTACGGCGCCATCCTGCCACGCGTCGACCATCTCTCGCGCGTAGTCGGACATGACGGCCCCATAACCAGCGACCCGGTCCCGATGAAACGCGGGCTGCATGAGCCGCCGCTGTCGCAAGTGGCGCGGGGCTTCGCTCGTAAGTAGGCCCTCCCCGAGCAGGATCTTCACGCGTTCCAGCGCACGCCCTTTGACAAAATTCCGCTGCTCCGCGGCGAGCATCCGTTGAATGTCCTCCGGATGATTGAGCAGCACGAGGCGCTGCCTACCGAGTCGCACCTGGGCCACGTCGCCGTGCATCGCCATCCGCTGGAACATCGCGAGGTGGTTGCGGGCGAGGAGCGCAAGAAACTCCCCGGGGTAGCGGGAGCGCGCCGATGGCGGGAGCGGCGCTGGCTCGACGGCGGCTCCCGTGTCGATAGACAGCCTCGTGGTCACCGCAGAGTCACGACGATCGCGCCACCGGGCGATTGGGCGTCGGTGAGGTTTCGTGCCTGATCGTAGCGCAGGTACGTCACCTCGCTCACGGCGACGAGCGAGAGCTCCTTGAGCCGGTCGAGCCCGGTCTGCTGCTTCACCGTTCCGACGTAGACGTCCGGTTCACCACGGCCGCGGCCGTTGAGGATCTCGGGCTTGAGGGTGGTGAGGGCATCGAACACATTGGCCGCGGCGGTGGATGAGAGTTGGTCGGCGGAGAACGTCTCGCGCCCTGAGGTACGGGCCGTCGGCGAAGTGCTAGCGGGAGCGCTGGTCGTCGCGGCGTGCTGGCTAGCGGTCGCGCACGCGGCGGCGAATGCGGCGATGAGCCAGCCCATGGTTGTCATGCGCATAGGTTTCCCCTGTGAGTGAGCACGCGTCAGCCTCGGCCGAAGGGATCAGCACGCGATCCCGCAGCCGGGGCTGCCTAAAGATGAGACACGCGGAGACAGTCCGACCCCTAAGGCGTGCTTGGATGCCGTTCCGTTCCAGCCGGTTCTGCGGGGGAACGGCAGCGATACCAACAAACACGGTAAGTGAAGGCCTTAATTGCCGAGGGGGACGTCCAGTCCGGACTTGAAGACGAGCCGATTACCAGCCGAGGTCGTGCCGAATCCCACGCCAAGGTTCAGGGCGATGTCCTCGCCAAGCTTCAGGTCCAGACCGGGGAAGAACTGGTGAACCTCCGCTCCGCTCGGCACCGCGCTGTCCAGTAGGGCGGTCTTGCCATAATACTCGACGCTCAGATCAATCCGTTGGCTCAACGAGACAGCCACACGAGCACTCGGCTCGAACTCCCACCCGCTGGCACTCGTTGTATCACGGCCCTTGAGACCGCGCTCAACCGCCGGATTCAACCTCATCTCTACTCGCCCGATTCGCTTCGCAAAAATCGGCCGGATTTCGAGGGCGATGGCGTTCTCACCGTAGGCCGCGGGATAGAACCCCACCTCCAGCCCGACGCTCACGTTGCCCGCCAGCTTCGGCATTTCTGGCAACCGAACGCGCGAACGTAGGCGCCAGCCAGCGTTCTCGACCCCCGCCCCAGGGCGAGAGCCCATCAGCGCGTAGGCAGCAACTTCCCAAGAATCCGTAACGCCGCGGGTGAGTTCAAGTGCGAAACGTCCTTGGTGCTCGGTCGGGGCGAGCGAGCCGTCGTACGCGGTGGTGCCGACGGCCGCGTAGCTAAAATGCGCCCCCAAGTCCCAGGATCCGGAGGCCTCCATTTCGGATCCGTAGACCTCAATCGCAAACGGATCCTGGGCCGCGCCCGACGTGGGCGTCAAGATGGCTGCAAGCGCGCACCCGAGCGCGACTGCGGGGCGTATCCGTGAAACACGCAAGGCGGCGCTGCCTCTCTGCCGAAGGTGAGTCATCGAGAGGTCGAGTCCCTCGCTGGCTGAGCATATCCCTTCGGCAGCAGCGTGACCTGTACGTAGTTCTTCAAATCCAGGTACTGACGAGCGGTGGCAGCGATGCCCTGAGGCGTGAACGCGGTCGAGTGCGCGTCGACACGCGGGATGTCGTCGAGGGGCCAGCCTCTGTCAAGTCGTGTGGTCAGCCGCTCCAGCCACGGTCCGTTCTCTGCGTCGTACGCCATTTCCGAGTAACGGCGAGTAGTTTCACCGACCTGCGACGCAACTGTCGCTGACACATGGCCCTGTTGAAAGTTCCGAACGACTTCGACGGCCACGCTGGCGAGCGTGTCGGCGCGCTCTGGGGTTGATTCGAAGCGGACCTGCGCGACGTACCCCGGCCGGGCGGCTAGCTCTGGAAAGGTGAGAGCAATCTGCACGCCATATGTTCCCCCCATTCGCTCGCGCAATTGGGTCGTGAGTTCGATCTGGAGCGCTGCCATTAGTGCCTGGAGGCGGTTCTGCGCTTCCGGCGTCCACGATCGCGGGAGCGAGCCATGAAACGCGAGAACGGTGACCGCTTCAGGCGTCGCCAACACGTCCATCGCTCGCCGGATCACGCCTGCCGGAAAGTCGATCTGGAGCGGCCTTGGACGCTCGCGGCCCTCGCCTCGCGTCGGGAGGCTCGCCAGGTACCGTTCGACGAGGGGACGCGCTTGCTCCGCCGTGAGCGCGCCGACGATGAGCACCGTAAAGTGGCTCGCGTCTCCGAAGCGATCCTCATAGAACTTGCGTACGTCCTCAAGGCCTACGGTGCGGAGCTCATCGGATCGCGGGGTACTTGCCCGCCGGTTACCGCTGGTGAGCAGTTCGTCCAAAACCGCCGACGCCTGGGCGTTCAAGTCTCTGCTCCGGACGACCTGTGCCATGGCATCGCTCATTGCACGCTCGGTTGCGAGACCCGCCTTCCAGCGATTGAACGCGGCCGTGTCAGCGCGGGGAATTTGAAAGGCCAAATGGAGGAGCTTGAAGAGGAGCTCCGCGTAACTTGCCGGTCCCGCGATGTCCACCCGCTCAACGTCAGTCAGGATTTCGACACGCGGCTTTGCAGCCGTGCCGAGCACGTCGAATAGCTCCTGACCGAGTTCATCAGGATGCACGCCGTCCCATCCGAGCACGTTGGCGGTCACAGACGCACTGACTGCGGCGGCTGCCCAAAGGGTGTCCGGTGCAAGCGACGCGCCGCCCGGAGCAACTGCGCGAATCAAGAGCGGGGCGCCGGCCGCAGCCGTAGGCTTTAAGAGCACGCGCATCCCGTTTCCGAGCGTCCATTCGACGATCCCGACAGAGCGGTGTTGCCGCGCACTGGCGATCCGACCGGGATCGGGGTGCAACGCCGAGAGCGCACGGGGGACTGGGGGAGCGGGGGGCGGGGTAAGGGCTGCGCGGCTTACGGAATCGATTACCGCTCGCAGCGCCTCCGCAGTCGGCCCGCCCGCTGCGCCAGTTGGGCCGACTTCGATGAGCACGAGCGCCTCGGGCGTACAGTACGTGCGCACGAACGCAGCCAGGTCGGTGGGGGTCAGTTGCGCCAAGAGCGCTCGGGCAATCGGCTCCCGCACCACACCTGGCACGTAGGGCTCCTCTGCGAACGCGTAGTCCACATAGTCCCCGGCCCATTCCGCTGAACCCTTAACCTCCTCCGGCCAATCCAGGCCCGCACGCAACATCTGCTGAGCGAACGCCAATTCGTCCGGAGTCGGCCCCTGCTGCGCAAGACGGCCGATTTCGGTAAGTAAGACCGCCGCCCCGCTTCCGGACTGTTCGGCAGCGACAGTCGCTTCGAGAGCGAGACAGTGCCCCCCACCGTGGGTCTGACACGACGACACGGGTCTCATTTGGACGGGCGCACGTGCGACCTCCATCGCCTTCGCCCTCGAGGCGAGACTGTTGTACACCATGTTCTCGAGCACCGTGAGTCGGGTGGACGTCGGTGCGTCCCCGGTATCGGGTGGCAGGCGGAAGAGAAGCTGGAGGTAAGCACCATGTTGCGCTGAGTCCGCCACGAGGGCCACGCGCGGACCGGTCCAGCGTGGCATTCCGCGCGGAGGGCGCGGTCGCTCCGAGACGGGGTTTCGCAGGGGTGTGAACAGCTGGCGAATCCGCCGGACCACGGCCGCCCGATCGAAATCGCCGACGACGATCACCGCCATGAGATCCGGCCGATACCAGTCACGGTAGAACCGCTTGAGCAGCGCGGGGGTTGCCGTCTCAATCACTCGCGGGAGACCGAGCGGCTGCCGGTCGGGGTAATGCGTTCCGGGGTACAGGGTGGAGTCTACACGAGCCCGTATACGAGGCCCAGCGTCCACGCCGCCACCGGTACGAATTCGCCACTCGGCTTGGACAACGCCCCGCTCCGCCACCACCGCGTTGGAATCGAACGTCACGGCATTCGCCCAGTCCGCCAACACGGCGAGTCCTTCATTGAGCACACCTACCGAATCAGTTGGCACGGTGAGGCGGTAAACCGTCTGGTCGAGCCCCGTCTCGGCATTCAGGTCCGCCCCAAAGCGCAGCCCGAGCAGCTCGAGGTAGTCGATCAGCGCGTGCTGCGGAAAGTGCTGAGTCCCCGCAAACGCCATATGCTCTACGAAGTGCGCCAGGCCTGGTTGATCATCATCTTCGACCACACTTCCGGCATCAACCACTAGCCGCAGCTCGGCGCGATGCGCCGGAAGACGATCGGGACGTACGACGAATCGGAGTCCGTTGGGAAGCTGACCCCTGAGAGCGGCTGAATCGCCTGGAAACGGAGCAAGCACGCCTGTATCAGCGATCGTCGCACGGAGGTTCGGCACTTGTGCTCCGGACTGATGAACGGCGCCGACCACCCAGGCCACGACCACCAGGAAGGAATACGGCCTGGGCTCGCCAGTCGACGGCCCAAAGGGGCGATTACCGAAAAGTTTCGGCATTAGTGGATCCCGATTCAGAGAGCAGAGGTTAGAGCCGTGGCTGCGCGGGGCCGTAGTCGATCAGGCTCGAACGCGTTAAACAAGAGATAGGGAGCACCAGCAACGCGTCAGTTATGAGCTGCGTAGAAGGCGACGAGATCTGCGACCAAGTGAGTCATCAGAACCCCGTCATTTACTACGTCGCCGCGATAGAGGATGAGACCGTCACGCGTGACCAGAACGCACGTGGAGTGCCCGTCTAGGACCCCGCTCACGCCATAGGTCCGGTACAAGAGAGGTTCTTCGTAAAAACGGCGACGATCAGGGGCGGGGGCCGTCTGAAAGTCCGTGTTCACAACGGCCAGCACCACGGGAAGCCGCAGGAAGTCCAGGAAGTACCAGCGCAGTACCTCCGCCTCCGCCGCGGGCTCGAGCGGCGGTCGCTGCCGAAAGTAGCCCGCCGTTGGGGTGACCAGTATAACTTCGACGGCCTGGCCGAACCGCTGCTTCAAGCGCCGGACAGCATTGTAGGCATAATAGCAGTTTTCGCCGCAGCGCTGGTCAGCAAACGTGATGAGGGAGATGACACCTTTTCGAGGATACGCAGCCGAAGTGTCGATCCGGCCAAACCAGAAGGCGGCCTTCACCGCCGGCGCCAGCGCGCCGCCCCCGTGTAACCCCATATTCGCTAACGAATCCACCAAGGTCCCGGCGTAACCTTGATGGCGGACCGCAGTCGAAATTGCGTGACGTAGCGAGTCGAGGTACGCCTCCGGGCCCTGTACCCGCAGCACGCTCTCACCCATTACCACCTGAGCGGCACCGGATAGATACCCCATTTCAAGAGCTAACAGGCCACTCATTTCCGGATTACTGACGACATCGGCTGCCATGGCGTTGAGAGCGCTCAGAGTACGGGATCGCTCGCGTCTCACGATGGCTGAGTCGTCCAGTTCGATGGCGGTTTCAAGTAAACCGGAAAACGCATTGGCTCTTGCCTCGCGATCGGACGGGGCGAGGGTGTCCAACTGTTCCGCCAGCGCGTCGGCGAGTGCAAACCGAGGGGGCTGCCGTCCTTGCATCAGCGAGAGCACAGCATCCGCGATCTGCCGAGTCTTGTCTTCCGAGGACGTAGCCTTGCGCAGACGATCATGGATTGTGCGAGAGTAGACGCTGTCCAGATCACCATTGAGCAAGAGGTCCATGTAGGTGCGATAAGCCGTTCCACCAACGGCACCGGCGGTATCATGGCTTACACACAGACGCGCGGTGTTGACAACGACCAGCGGCTCGGGCGCACGACGCAAGACGGGAACAGGCACTGTGTCGGGCCGTGAGCCCCACGCGGCTTGTTGGCGAACACGGCGGACAGCGGCTGAACACTGTTCGAGGTCATACTCGTCGTAGGCAGGCGCTCGGGTCGGCCACGCGAACCGCGTTTGCGCCGAGCATGTCAGTGCGGTCGTCAACGCAAGCGTCGCGGCGTGAAATAGCACCCACCAACGAGCGCGTTGCGGTCCCGCTCTCGAGCATTCGGCTACCGGCGCGCGATCACCCACTTGCGTGTTCATAGGTTAGATGGCGTCGATGGTAGCGGTGAAGCTGAAGTCGCGCGCTTTCACGGGCGGCACAATGGCGGGCTCCCGGGGGCTGAACACGGGCTCTGGTGATCCGAGCATTTCGATGCTGTTGAGTACCGCGAGGGCAGACTCGGTAAAGCGGAGGTTCTTGACCGCCTTGGAAATCTTACCGTGTTCGATGAGCCAGAGGCCGTCACGGGTGACACCCGTCAAGAGGGTGCTACGCTCATCCAGCACGTCGATGTTCGATAACCGTGTGACAAGAAGGCCGCGCGGCGTCGTGCTGATCATCTCGTCAATGGTCGAGCTCCCCCCACTCATCCTGTACGTCAGACGACCGGGAAAGCCAAGGTTCTCATGAAGCCACCGCAAGGCGTAATCCCGCATGTACGAAAGATTTGCGAGCAGCCCGTGATCCACATAAGTAATGGGTCGGAGGGGCTGGCCATCATCCAGGAAGGGGACCATTCCCAGGTCCGGATCCGTCGGGTCGTGCACGATCGTGAGTCGGCTGTCTGTCACTTGGAGGCCGAGCTTCGACATGCCGTCGCGCAAGTTGAAAGGGTTTCTCGGATTGTGTTCAGCACCGCGATTTGTGAGGGGGGCGGCGGCGGCGAAGACGTAGCGTAGGAGACCGTGCACAGCCTGTGGTTCGAGGATGACAGTGTACCGACCGGGTTCGATGGTCACCGGGTTGCGCGACGCGAGACATTTCTGCAAAGCACGCTGCGCGAGTGCGTGAGGGTCGATCCGACTCCAGTCGTACGAGCTCGCCCCAGCCCACCCCGAGCCCATGCCTTTCGCGTCGCGCACAGTGAGCGAGCATTGCGCGTCGGTGTACCGCGCGTAGAGAGAATCCCCCAACGCGGGGTCGATTATTGCATGCCCTGTCGCTTGCACGGCGACGAAGCCGAACGAGACCATCCCAGCCTGCTCCGCCGGTGCGATGATAGCTTGCACCCCCCGCGCGCGCTCGTCGGCCGGCTGTCCCGAGGTAGCGTCGCTCCAGATCGCTGTCTTCGGGTAGTCGAAGCGGGGCGGCTTGTCGGGTATCCGCTCAGGATTTGTTCGGTCGTAATGCAACGTGCGCTCGGCTGCTCTCACGGCCCCTTCGATTGAGACGTCGTCGATTTGGTTGGTCACGACGCCGCCGCGGGCGCCATCGATCGTGCGCGCTACGCGCAGCTCGTGATTGCGCCGATCACTCGCGAGTGTAGCGCGATTGAGTGCCCACCGAAGCTCCCCGGCCCATGAGCTTGTAGCACCCAGCGAGGTCTCACCACCGCCGCGAGCGAACGCTGCGGCACGAGCCGCGAGCCCCTCCACGTCGGCTAGCGAGAGCAGCCGTTCTTCGGGGTCCCCAAACACTCTCTCCAGCCATGACGGAACACCCGCGACATCGCGACGGCGGCGGGGACTGTTCACGCCTTCCGCCAATTGTCGATGATTGTCTGCTGCTTGAACCGCGCCGGCACCGCACCCACGTTGTAGATCGCCGCTTGCGCCGGCTCGCCCTTGGTCCGCATGGCCGGGATCGAACGAAGGCTCTTTGGCCCGCCGAGCACCGTCAGTGCCTTCCAGAGCTCCGTCGTGCGGAAGAGAAGCCCCGCGTGTACCAAGCGTGCGACGGTCTTGCCGCCCTTCACTTCGTAAAAGAGGCTGGGGTCGACCGACCATCCATCGCGTTGTTGGAAGTCGAGGCTCACGCTGAGGCCGCGTACATAGACACCGCGGTCGAGGTCGGCGATCAGATCATCGAGGCCGACCGAGCGCGCTCCAGGCTCGAGGCGCAGGTTGGGCGGAAAAAGCATCGGACCGAACAGCGCTGTCTGCCCGCTAGCGCAGCCGTGGGAGCGCACCAGCGTTCCCCGCTTCATGTACGCCGCCTTCAGCCAACCGGCGGCCTCACGGGTAGTCTGGTAGTCGGCCAGGATGCCATCTTTGACGAGCGTAAAGTCGTCGGGCCGCACGCCCTCGTCGTCCCAGCGGACCGTACCTAGCGCCGCAGGGGCAGAGCGGTTGGCCGTCAGCGTGACGAGAGGCGAGGCGACTTGCAACGTTCCCAGCATGGCAACCGGGTCGTCGAGATAGCTCGTGCCGCTCGCGTTGGCCTCGTACCCGAGCGCCCGGTCGAGCTCTGTCGCTGCCCCCAACGTTCCGTCGACTAGCCGCGCCATCCCGGCCGCATCGACAATCAGCTCGTACCGTCCCACGTCAACGGGCTTCCATGGTAACCGCCAGTCGGCTTCGAGCTGCGCTTGCAATCGAGCCCCCTCCGCTCGCAACGCGCTGTCGTTGTCGCGCAGGTACTCCCACCCCCGGGCGGCGGTCAAGAGCAAATCAGACGACGCCTGATGATCTTCTCCGGGTGGATATTTCTCGAGCTGAATAGCCAGCCCTCCCGCTGTCGTCGTGAGAGCCTGGGTGAGATAGGCGCCCTCCGTCGAAGCGAAGGCCTGTTCCCGGCGCGTAAAGTGGGTAGACACCGCGAGTGGGTCGACGCCCGGGTTGTTCTCCTGGATGTAAACCGCGACTCCGCCCAGGAAGTCCAGAATCTCGTCGACGGGCACGGTGAAGGGATCGATCCGCTGCGGCGACTCCCAATGTCCCGTCTCATTGGCCGGCACGGGAGCGAGATCGACGATTCGTCGCTCTCCGATCGCGTTTACCTTCGCCACCGAAACCGCCTCGTGCCCCAGCCGCCTCACCTCCTGAGGAGTCCACGTTGGACCCGACGCGAACCCCCAATAACCGTTGAAGAGGGCACGAACGCCGACCCCCATCTCCTCTGCGTCACTGATGGAGCCCCGATGTGTCAAGGCACGGTCATATACGTGGGTTAGCCGTACGTCCGCGTACTCGGCACCCGCACTCCGCGCCGCTTGAACGGCTAGGTGCGCGAGCTCCTGCGTGTCGGGATCGTTCAGGCGCGGGACACCACCATCGTTTGGCTTCCGCCCGGGCGGCGAGGCGACGAGCCACGAGGGTGTTGCGGCGAGCAGAGCCGTCGTCCCAGCCTGCAGGAAGTCGCGTCGCGTCAGACTCACGGGACGGGCCTCTGAGGCGCGGCTGTGGACGCCCCCCCCGGGGGGGGCGTCACAGTGATCTTGCCGCTCAGACCGGGGACGAGCGTGCTGTGAAACGTGTAGGTGCCGGCGATCGGAAAGCTCCGAGTGGTGATGTCGGCGAAGAAATTCGTCGTATCGGCGCCGAACGGCGGGATGTTGCCGGCGCCACATTTGCAGATCAAGGAGTCCTGCGCGACGTGCGTCGAATCGTCGAAAACCATGTCCACTCGCTGCGGGGTGAAGTCCACAAAGAGGATAGTGCCTCCTTGCCGGATGGTCACCCTACTGGCGACGAAGCCCACAGTGGTACTGTCCGTCTGCGTGAGGACGATGTCGTTAATGATCGGCATCGTGATGGTAAAGAGAACGGTGTCGACCTTCGACACGCCGTACGCGGTGGCGCTGGCGCTGATCATCACCCGCCCGGGACGCATCCCAGTGAGCGTGCCACTCTGGGGATCGACTGCAGCGATCGTCGGGTCCGATGACCGGAAGGCCACGGCGAGCCCCGGAATCATGTTGCCCGCCACGTCGAGCATCTCGGCCGACAGGAGCTTGCTGCCCAAGACGTTAAAGAACGGAGTGAGCGCGTTGGCATCCCAGATGGCGCTGTCGGGGGGCACCGGGTGGATCGAAAAGGTCGTGAGTACGGGGGGAGAGGAATCCGTGGTGACGTTCACCAACGCCGTGTCGGCGTGCGTGACGTTGCCGAGCGACAGCGTCGCTACTACTAGGATCAACGACCCGGGCGCAACTGCCTGCAACACGCCCTGCGGACTGACCCGCACGCGCCCTAAGTCCGTCGACTGATAGGTGATTGCAGTCGGGACGCTGAGTGGTATTCCGTTTGGGTCGCGCGGCGTCGCCGTGAGCTCAGAGGTGTCGTAGGGGCTCGCCGTCGAGAGTGTAACGGCGTGGTGGTCGAGCGTAAGCGTCCAGTACAGCGCCGCGGGGTTCGTCGTCGGCTTGGGCGCGACGACGTCGCTTCCGCAGCTCGCGAACAGGAGCACGGCCCCAAGACGCACGAGACGCAACGCGGCGCCCACCCCGGTGTGGGCCGTTAAGAGCGAATGAGTGGGCAAGGGTCGCCTCATCCGTGGAAGTCGGTCAGGCGCCACGGTTGAGGCAGCCGGTGAACTGAGGGTTGTACAGGCGCTCAGTGGCTGGGATCGGCGCGGTCACATCGCTACCGTATGCCCCGGGGCCGCCGGGATAGGGACCGGTCGGAAAGACCTGCCTCGGATCCCTGCCATACTGCCGGATGAGACGACGCAGGTCACCCTGTCGGTGGCCCGTCAGGAAGAGCCAAAACGCCCGCTCTCGGAACAGGAGATCCACGCGCGCATTGGGAGTCCCCGGGTCCGTCGTGTCGGGAAGGGTCGGTGCAATCGCCGTCTCCCGCAGGTGGTTCAGCTTCCCGAGCCAGGTCACCACGTCGCCGGCCTGGAGCGCCGTCTCGGCCTCGATGAGCCGCGCCTCCACCCAGTCGGCCACCACGATGGGGCTCGACCCGTCGGTCGCGTACTTGTTCGGGTGGTAGAGCGTGCGGCCGTACGGACTCGTGGCGACGGCTGTGCTCGCGGTCCGCGGATCGCCGCTCGTTCGGTAGTCGAGGCCCGTCAGTCCTTCCCGATCTCCCACGGTGTAGTTGACCAGAGTCGGCTGGTTGTAGTTCAAGAATGCGAAGTTCGGTGTTTGCCCCGCGCTCCCGCCGACGTAGAACGCCTCGTACTGGAAGCCATCGGGGACTTGAGCAACGGCCTGGGCGGCGTCGACGTACTGGCCCAAAGCCAGTAGAGCGCGCCCCTTGCCGATGCGAGCGAAGTTCAGAAAGCGCGCGCTATCGGAAGCGACCGTCAGGGCCGAATCCATGAGGGTGACGGCCCGCTGATAGACCTCGGTCGTCGACGAGCCCGGCCTGACGGTGTAATCGCCGCCGAAGTCGATCGTGGACAGGGGGATCCCCGAGCAGAACAGATCCGCTAAGAAGATGTCGGCGTAACCCTCCGTGGCGTAGAGACGTCCCACCAGTGGCCGCAGGGTGTCCCCGCCGAAGTTGATCAGCAGGCCACGCGCCTCCTGCGCCTGCCCTCGCACAGCGTGCAGCCAACCATAGGTCGCCACATAGGGCTCGCTCACCTCGAGTTGGGGATTCTGGACTTCCGGTAGTAAGCGAGAATCCAGCGGCGTATAGGCATCAGACGCGCCGGCCGGTTCCCCGATGCTCGCCGTCTGGAGCTCATCGGCGAGCAGCCCGCCCGAGACGATGACGGAGGCCGGCGAGGTGCCGAACGCCGTCTGAAACGTCGCGAGCGTGCCGCGATAGGCGAGCACAGCTCCGGCAGGTGTCTCGGTCGCCTTGGGATCGGCGACGTTAGGCGGCAGTTGCGCATTCCCAACCACTTGCTCCGGCGAACAGCCGAGCAATCCGAGACCGATCAATGCGATAGCACCGGTGGTCACGGTCACAAGTCGTAGCCCTGTGCGCATATACGCGCTCCCTCCTGCCTTCAGTAGCTCGCGCTCAGGCGAACCTGCCAGGTCCGAGGCACCGGCAGCTGGCCCGCGTCGGTTACCTGGTTTCCGGTAGGATTGACGTTCACGTCCGGGTCCTTTCCGCGATAGCTGGTCCAGAGTCCGAGGTTCGCCCCTTGCACGGCGAGAGTAAGCGCCGCCGCGCCAAAGCGCCGTGCGACGGCGGGCGGCATGCGGTAGCTCACGGTCACGCTGTTGAAGCGCAGGGTCGACACCGTCTGATAGGCACCGTATAAGGTCTGCGGCAAGGCCGCCGCGGCGGCCTGCTGGCCCAAGGAGGCGTTCGGGTCATTGAGCCCCTGAGAGAAGACTTGGTTTTGGGACAGCGTTTGGTTGAGCTGAGTGAGCCCGTGCTGGTAGTCGAAACCTGCATCGACCGTGAGCGTGCCGCGCAGCAATGCGAGCGTCGTATGCCAACTCGCCTGGTAGGCTGGGCTGGCGTCTCCCATGAACACCGCCGAGTCCCCGAACAAGAGCTCGGTCGGCTCAATCACGCCGTCATGGTTCACGTCGGCGTAGCCCACGACCGGGCGCGCCCAGAATCCGAAGAGTGGGTAGCCGGCGGCAACCCGCTGGTACGCGCTGAGGAAGAATGGTGTGATGCCCGGACCGAGCGACACGACCATGTTGCGGTTGCGCGTGAGGTTCAGTTGCCCACCCCATGTGACGAGGTCGCTGCGCACCGCCTGGATCCCGAGGGTGAGTTCGAGCCCCGTGTTGCGAATGACGCCGACGTTCTTAAGGACCGTGGCGGGAAGGCCGCTCACGACACCCGCGCCGCCCACTGACGCGGGCAGCGGGACTTGCAAGAGGGCGTCGAAGCGCATCTTCCGATAGGCGGTCACGGTGATCGAGAACCGATTGTCGAGCAGGTCGGCGTCGAAACCGCCCTCGATTTCGGTCGAGCGCTCGGGCCTGAGCTGCGTGTTGCCGAGTGCCGACAGCTTGGTCGTAAGCACCTGCTGGGAATCGACGAACTGAGGCACGTTGGTGAACAGGCGAAGCTGGTCAGCGGGGCCGGGCCAGGTCCCGGCACGCCCATACGCCGCGCGCAGCCGCAGGCTGTTGACGAGCCGTCTAGCGGGGAACCAGGGCTCGTCGGAAACCAGGTAGGAGAAACTCAGTTTCGGAAACACGGGCAGCGTGACATGCGTGCCGAACGTACTGCCCCCATCGATCCTAATCCCCGTGGAGATCCAGAATCGCTTTTGCGAGAAGGTCGGCTCCACGTACCAGCCGAAGCTCTTCACGTCTAGCGCATTCCCTTGGGGCGTGGAGAACTGACTCGCCTGGGTGAATGAGCTCGTACCAGGTGCCAGGCCCTGCGCAGATTCTTGGAAGTCGTTCGTGCTGGTGTGCGTGTAGTTCGCACCCACCGCAGTCTGAAGGCGAAACCCCAATGGCATCTGCGTGGTCGCGGTGGCCCGAATATTCGCCGTCGAGACCAGCGATTGCCCGCGCCCGATGTCAATGAATCCCGCGGTGTCGACTGGATCGAGCCCGTGCTCGAGGAGCCCCTGATCTTCGCGGTTCAGGAATTGGAGCCCCGCGTCGACGCTCGCCTGCAACCACGGCTGCGGCTGCCAGTTCAGGTTCGCGCCGTTAGTGAACGTGGTCTGGATGTCCTCCACTCGTTGGTAGAAGCGCGATAGCAAGTCAGTGTTACCGGAGGAGAAAGTTGAAAACGTCGCGAGGTAATACTGCCCCGTCGTGGCGTTATAGTACGTTCCCATGAGACCCTGCAGGTCCTGTTCGAGCGTGGAGCGGTACTGATGACCCCGGCCGAACATCGTGGTCAAGTCGACCGTCGCGGTCTTGCCGAGCTGGGCGGAGAGCCGACTGGTTGCCCCCCAACGCGTATACTGGTCGGGGCGTAGCAACCAGTCGGGTGGTGTGCTGCCACTGTGGCTCGCTGCATAGCGACTCGCTTCGACCGCCGGAAGCCGAATGAGCCCCAGTTCGTCCGAGATGTCTCCACTGAAGGCGTAGGTCAGTCCGCTCGTCGCCCCACCCGACACACCGGCCGTGACCGCCGTGCGATTCCCCTGGCCCAGCACCGTGTATTGCGGAACATTCAACAACTGAAAGCGGACGACACTGTCCGTCACGCAGGTCATATCCTGAAGCGTGCATGGACGCGAGGTGTTGTCGGCCAACCCGTGGCCGAAGCGGAAGTAGGCGAGCGGGTAGGCGCCGGGCATGTTGGTCAGTCCGCGCTCGATGCTGGTAGTCCAGCGCGGCGGGCCGGCCTGGCCGTGCTTCGTGGTGATCACGATCACGCCGTTCGCGGCGTCCTGCCCGTAGAGCGTCGCCGCTGAGGGACCTTTCAGGACTTCCACCGTCTCGATCGAAGTCGGATCGATCTGATCGATCGGAGACGGCGCGGCGAAGGTTTGCCCCACAGCGAGATTAGCCGCCCGCGGTGATGACTGGTCGGAATAGACACGGATACCATTGACGATTACGATGGGGTCGTTGGTCTCCAAGACGCTGCTCGCACCTCGCAGTCGCAACCTGGCCGGATCCCCAGGCGCCCCCGACGTGTGTTGGACCTCGAGGCCCGGTACGTGCGTGGCAAGCAGGTCGGTGACGTTCCGAACCGGTTGGAGCGTGGCGATCGAGTCGGGGCTCAAGAGGGTGATATCGTTCCCTAGCTCCACGCGCCGCCGCGGGCCCGTGGCGGTCACAAGCACGGCGTCCAACTGCGTCGCGCTCGGCGAGAGCTGGAAGTCCACCTCCACACTCTGACTGTCTACGACCACTGCGGTGCGCTCGGCCGGTCGATAGCCGATGCGTTTAGCGCGCAACACGTGCCGTCCAACCGGCACCTGCATAAGGTAGAAACCACTATCCGTGGTCGTTACGGTGAGTACCAACCCATCGACACTCACGACCGTATGCCCAAGGGGCCGACCAGTGAGGGAGTCGCGCACATAGCCGCCGACCGTCCCCACCTGAACCGGACTTGAACGCCTGACCAGCGTCGCCTGCCCATTCGGGCTGAACACGACATCAAGGTCGGTGTTGGAAAGCACATCGCTAAGAGCCGCGGCGAGCGTCATGTCCGCCGCGTGTACGGAAACGCGGGCATCGGGCGGCAATACGTCGTCGCTGTAAGCGAGGAACAGACCTGTCTGCCGCGTGATCTCGGTCAGCGCCTCTTTGATCGTGACGCGCTCGAGCTGGAGCGAGAGTCGCCGCCCCAGCAGCCACCTCAGGTTGCCGTCCACCGCCTCAACTCGGCCATCGGCCGCTCGCAGGAAGAGCGGCGGGGTCTGCGGGGTCTGGAGGTAGGTCACGTGATTGGCCAGCCACAGTTGAGCGGCGCCAGGCTGGGCACACCCGAATGTCGCGGCGAGAACAAACCACCTTGAGAACGGGCGCGTGGTCCTTCTCATCACTGGGACTTCACCGCCGCGGGGCGTTGCGCGGAACCTGCCGCTTGTTTGACCAGCGTCGCCTGTCCGTTC
>Ga0075426_10001723_pt1 | contig 15584 bp, 13 predicted proteins | sample SoiMethybrSBSTD5_FD_75304 | JGI IMG/M metagenome (GOLD analysis project Ga0075426, IMG submission 75304) | Bulk soil microbial communities from a Populus tree surrounding site in Tennessee, USA - Soil MetaG P. TD hybrid SBSTD5 | ecosystem: Environmental > Terrestrial > Soil > Tree plantation... | reverse complement strand
GTGGTCTACAACAACCACGCGTACAGCGGGCCGCACAGCCGCGTGATCGAGAAGGTGCCCAACGGGCGCATGGTCGCGACCGGGCACTTCTTCCACGATTACCTCGGCAAGCCGGACATGAACATGGCGTGGATCGCGAAGGGGTTCGGCGTCGATGCGGAAGTCGCGCAGTCGCCCGCGGAGCTGCGCGCGGCGCTCGCGCGAGCGCGCAAGGCCTCCCTGGACGGCAAGCCGTATCTGATCGACGCGCAGGTCGCGCGCGTCGGCGTCGCGTGGGCCGAACAGCCCTGGACGCCATCGGTCCGCAACACCTAGCCGCTAGAGGCGTTTAAGCTCCACTCCCGCGGCTTCATACTCGGGGTAATTGCGCGGACATTCGGCGCGCGCCTGCTCGAGGACGGTGCGCGCATCGGCGGGCTTGCGCTCGAGGATGAGCCGTTGCGCGACATAGAAGCGCGCTTCGCAGACCCGGCCCTTTCGCTGCCGCTCGTCGACATTGGCCGCCGCGGCCATGAGCGCGTCGGCTTCGACCTTGCCGGCGAGGAAGCGCGCGACGAAGGGCCCCCAGCCGTCGCCGCCGGAGCGCGCCTCGAGGTCCGCGCGGCCGTCGACGCCGCGGCGCGCGCGCGCGAGATAGAGCCAGATCGCGTCGAAGGTGTTCTGGCGAAGCGGCGCGAGCGCGGCGAAATCACGCTCGGCGGCTTCGTAGTCGCCGGCGTAGTAGCGCAGGCGCCCGCGGCTCGCGAGCGCCACGGGATTGGTCGGCTCCAGGCGCAACGCCTCCTCGTACTCGTCGAGCGCGTGCCCGAGGTCGCCTTGCGCGCGCCGCACGTCGCCTCGCCGGACATACGCGCCGGAGCTGCGCATGCCGTTGTTGATCGCCGCTTCGGAATCGGCGAGCGCGCCGTCATAATCGCGCAGTCCCGCGCGCACCGCCGAGCGCGCGTCGAGGGCCACTGCGTTGCCGGGCTCGATACGGATGGCCGCATCGAGATCCGCCAGCGCGGCCTGGCGGTCGCCCGTGCGAGCCCGCAGCATCGCGCGACGCGTCAGCGCCGGCACGTCGTTCGGATCGCGCGCGAGCGCCGCCTCGTTCGCGGCAAGGGCTTCCTTCTCGTCCCTCGCGCGCTCCTCGCACCCGAGCCCCGGCGTCGCGGGGAACACCAGGCCGCCCGCGTACGAAAAGTAAACCTTGCCCTGGCTGCGGGAAACCATGACGCGGTGCGCCCGCAGGAAATCCGTGCCCAGCACGACCTCGGGAGTCGGATTGCGCGCATACGCGAGCTCCGGCATGAAGTCCGCGATTCTGATCCTCGCATCGCGAATGCTCTCCCCGGCGATGGCGATGCTGTCGAAGCGTGCGACCCACATCGGGACGAGACCCTCGCCGACGCCGCCCGAGCAACCCGCCTGCACGACGCCGCCGCTTTGCGGCGTGATGCCGAGCGTGGCCGCGAACGACATCGATACGACGGAGCTCGAGGCGCCGCTATCGAGGAGCGCACGCGCGGGGCGTCCGTTGACGGTGACCGCAAACACGATCTTCGTATCGTTCTCCAGCGGGACCTGGAGCGCGTTCGCATCCCAATACGCCAGCCACGCATTGCCGCAATCGGACGCCTGGAAGAGGCGCACCACGCCCTTCGTGTAGTCGAACTCCATGTCGGCCTGCCTGAAGACGTCGTCGCCGAGGATGAAGTCGAAGGTCGAATGCGCCCGCTCGCCGCTCACCAGCACGCGCATGCCCGTGCGCACGACGGCGTCGCGGATGCGCAGCTCCTCGATGACGGTCGCGTAGATGCGCGCTGTCCCTCCGAAACCGATGGCACGCCGGAAGGTCGGCTGCAGGACGAGCCCGAGCTTCTCGGCCGTTCCGGTGTCCACCATCGTGGTTTCGGCGCCGGTGTCGAGGAGGATCTTCACGTTCTTGCCGTTGATGGCGCCGTCGACGAGAGGCAGGTCGTTGCGCAACTGCACTGGCCATTCGGCGATGCGCGCGAGCTTGCATTTCGGCGGATCGGCGGCGAGCGCGGAAACCGGCGTGGCGGCAAGGGCGGCCAGAGCGCACAACAGGGCGGCTCGGAGCATGGAGGCTCCAATCTTGGCAGAATCCGCATGTTCCCAGGGAGGAGACCATGCGACGTCCCGCGTTCATCGTCCTCGGATTCGCCGCCGCCGCGGCCATCGCGCAGACCGCGCCGCCCGCCGGCTCGCTCGAGCGTGGCCGCTACATGGTCCTCACCGGCCACTGCAACAACTGCCACACCGCCGGCTATGCGCCGACCAACGGCAAGGTCCCGGAGGAGAAGTGGCTGATGGGCAATCCCGTCGGCTGGCGGAGCAAGTCGGGTACGACCTATGGAACGAACCTCCGGCTCTACGTCGCCAACCTCTCCGAGGATGCGTGGGTCCAGGCGATCCGAACCGCCGAGCCGCGCGCCCCGATGCCGTGGTGGAGCCTGCGCGCGACGAGCGACGACGACTTGCGCGCGATGTACCGCTACATCCGCTCGCTCCAGCCGCTCGGCAATCCCGCGCCGGCATTCCTTCCGCCGGGCGAGGCCCCGCCGCGCCCGTACCAGCAGCTGCCCGACATGAGCTGATGGCAGCGCGGCTGTTCTCGTTCGCCGGCGGCGATCGCGGAGGCTGGTTGGTCCGGCGGCAGACGGCGGTCGCGGGAGAGCCGTTGCCGGAAGCCGCGCGCCTCGACGTCGTGGCCGGCGAGGCGCAATCCTCGGCGCACGCCTGGCTGCTCCGCGGCATCACGAGCAACGAGCGGTACGTCCAGGGCGCGGAGCGGAGCAGCCTGGTCGCGAAGCAGGAGGGCATCGGGCGGCCGGAAGCGACCCTCGCCGCGCTCATCCCGATCCGTAAGAATCCGCAGTGGTGGGCGCTGACCCAGGACGAGCGCCGCGCCATCTTCGAGGAGCGGTCGCGCCACATCGCCATCGGCCTGGAGTATTTGCCGGCGATCGCGCGGCGGCTGCACCACTGCCGCGACCTGTCCGAATCGGAGCCCTTCGACTTCCTGACCTGGTTCGAGTACGCCCCCCGGCACGAAGGCGCCTTCGAGGAGCTCGTCGCCCGGTTGCGCGCGTCGGTCGAGTGGCAATATGTCGAGAGGGAAGTCGATATCCGCGTCGCACGCGACGAGGGAACGCGATGACGGCGGGCAAGGTCTACATCGATCCAAAGGAGGTCCTTATGAATCCCGTGGTGCATTTCGAAATGCCGTATGACGATCCCGAGCGCATGTCCCGCTTCTACAGCACGGCGTTCGGCTGGAAGATGAAGGAGCTCGGCGGGTCGATGGGCAACTATGTCCTCGCCACGACCGCCACGGCAGGCCCGGACGGATTCCCGAAGAAGCCCGGCCGGATCAACGGCGGCTTCTTCCAGAAGAAGGCCGACTGGCCGGCGCAGCATCCGTCCGTCGTGATCGCGGTCGACGACATCAAGCATGCGATGACGAAGGTGGCGGGTGCGGGCGGGCAGGTGCTCGGCGAGCCCATGGACATTCCCGGCGTCGGCGCGTACGTGTCGTTCGCCGATCCCGAAGGCAACCGCGTGAGCCTGCTGCAGCCGCTGCCGATGCCGGCGAAGAAGGCGGCGGCGCCGAAGAAACGCTCGTCGGCGAAGAAGCGTCCGGCGGCGAAGAAGGCGAAACGCGCGAAGAAGCGCTGAGGCGCCCCCCGGCGCGCAGGGTTACACTGGCGATTCTGGCCGTCCAGTCCATCGGGAGAGGGGGGATCCGATGTTCCGTACGCTCATCGCCGTTGCATTCATGATTGCGCCGTTGATCGGCCTCGCGGGGGCCCTGTCGACCTATCGCGTCACGCAGGCGCCCGAGGTGGACCTCGACCGCCCCGGCGCCATGGACGCGCTCAAGGCGTCGAATCCCGAGCATTTCCGCCGCGCGCAAGGCGTGCTCGACGTCGCCTATCACAAGGGATGCCACGTTCCGGAATTCGAGCGCTTCCTGCACGCGCAGTTCGATGCGGCACGGCCGTATTGCGGGCCGCTCGTGAAGACGAGCTATCCGCCGCAGCGGATGATCCGTTTCCACATCGACGGCGTCGCCTATTCGAAGACGATCCAGTTCCAGGTGATGCCGGTCGCGCCCGACGATCCGGGAAGAGCGTTCAAGCTCAAGTAGCCGCGGTGAAGATCTCGGCCAGGCTGGGCGCGATCCTCGCCGCGGTCTTCGCGGTGATCTGCCTCGGCTTCGCGCTGACGGGGTTCACGTCGCTCGGCGAGATCACCGATCCCACGCAGGCGGCGGATGCGCGCGGCTTCGCGTGGTTCTGGACCTTCCTCGCGGGCGTGGCGATCGTCTTCGGCGCGCTCTCGTGGTGGATCGGCCAGACGCACAAGGACGACGAGTGAGGCGTGCTGATCCTCGGCAATGACGACGTTTCGCAGCTCCTCACGATGGAGCGCGCCATCGCGGCGCTCGAGGAGTCGTACCGCGGCATCGTGACGGGCGAGGGCGTGTGCCGCCCGCGCATCGATATCAGCATCCCGACCTCCGACCCGGCGAAGACGTATCGCTGGGGCACGATGGAAGGCGGATCGACGCGCGGCTATTTCGCGATCCGCATGAAATCGGACGTGATCTACGAAACTGTCAAGGGCGGCGCAGCCACCGAGGAGAAATACGCCTCGCGTCCGGGCCTGTATTGCGGTCTCATCCTCCTCACCTCGATCGAGAACGGCGAGCCGCTCGCGCTCCTCAACGATGGGCTCCTCCAGCACATGCGCGTCGGCGCGGACGGCGCGATCGGCGTGAAGCACATGGCGAGGAAGACGGCGCGCGTGGTGGGCATGCTGGGCTCGGGCGGGATGGCGCGCTCGCACATGGAGGCATTCGGCTGCGTGCGCGACATCCGGCGATTGCAGGTGTACAGCCCCACGCGCGCCAATCGCGAGGCGTTCGCCGGCGAGATGCGCGACAAGCACGGTATCGACGTCGTCGCCTGCGAGCGGCCCGAGGACATCTATCGCGGCGCGGACATCGTGGCGGCGCTGACCGACTCGACCAAGCCGGTCCTGGAAGGGCGCCGCCTCGAGAAGGGAGCGCATCTCGTGAACATCGGCGGCGGCGGGTTGCCCGACGCGGAGTCGCTGCGCCGCGTCGATGTGTATTTGCGCTTCGGCAACGCCCCGCCGCCGGTCGGCCGTGAGCAGGCGCTCGACGACGAATACCTGACGTGGGCGGCGCGTGCGACAAGCGCGAAGCCGCGCAAACGCGCGCATGGCGTCGCGTTGCCCGGCAAGGTCGTGTGGCTCGCCGACATCGTGCAGGGTCGCCATCCCGGAAGAACGTCGGAGGACCAGATCACGTATTCCGAGCGCGGCAACCTCCAGGGCGCGCAGTTCCACGCGCTCGCCGCGATCGTCTACGAGAAAGCGAAGCAGGCCGGCGCCGGCAGGACCATTCCGACCGAGTGGCTGCTGCAGGACATCCGCGACTAAGACGTATAATTTTAGGTCCAGGGAGCAATTCGTTTCGGGAGGCCGCAAATGGCAATTCGCATCGGTGACGAGGCGCCGGATTTCACCGCCGACACCACGCAGGGAAAGATCCGCTTCCACGAGTGGATCGGGAACAGCTGGGCGATCCTGTTCTCGCATCCGAAGGACTTCACGCCCGTATGCACGACCGAGCTCGGCTACATGGCGAAGCTCAAGCCCGAGTGGGACAAGCGCAACACCAAGGTCATCGGCCTGAGCGTCGATCCGGTGACCGACCATTCGCGCTGGCTCAAGGACATCGAGGAGACGCAGGGCGCGGCGGTGAACTATCCGCTCATCGGCGATGCCGACCTCAATGTCGCGAAGCTCTACGACATGATCCATCCCAACGCCTCGGCCGGCCCGAGGACGGCAGCCGACAACGCGACCGTGCGCTCGGTCTTCATCGTCGGCCCGGACAAGAAGGTGAAGGCGATGCTCGTCTACCCGATGAGCTCGGGGCGAAACTTCGACGAGGTACTGCGGCTGCTCGACTCGCTGCAGATGAGCGCCAAGAACGCGGTGGCGACCCCGGTGAACTGGAAGCCGGGTGAGAAGGTCATTATCCCTGCGTCGGTGAGCGACGAGGACGCCCGCAAGAAATACCCGCAGGGGTTCAAGACGCTCAAGCCTTATTTGCGGATCGTCGATATCGCGTGAACTGCCTTTTCGCTGCGCGAAAAGCCGGCCTCGTGCCGGCTTTTCTTTGCTGCACGCTCGCCGCTCCCCTGGCGCACGCGCAGGAGCTCGTGCTCGGGGCGGGCCTCACGCGGTTCGAGCCGCGTGACACGAGCTACGCGTGGATGCTCTCGTTCTCGCGCGACCTCACTCCGGCGCTTTCCGCGAGCTTCTCGTACCACAACGAAGGGCACACGCTGGGACACCACCGCGACGGGCACTCGGCGCAGATCTGGGCGCGAACGCAGCCCTTCGACCACCTCGAGCTCGCCGCCGGAATCGGGCCCTATCGTTTCTTCGACACGGCAGTGGCGGAGAATCGCGAGCACTTCGCGAACGCGCACGGCTGGGGCGGGATCGGCAGCGTCACGGCGACGCTGCGCGAGCCCGGCAGCCGCTGGCTCTACCAGCTGCGCGCCGACCGCATCGTCGCGCACGCGGCGGCGGACACGACGCAGCTCATGGCGACCGCCGGCTATCGCTTCGACCAGGACGGCAGCTTCGCCGCCAACGAGATCGCGCGCGAGATCCCGCGCCGGCACCACGAGATCGCGCTCATGAGCGGGCGCACGATCATCAACAGCTTCGACTCGCAGTTCGCACGCGCCACGAGCTTCGAATACCGCCATACCGACAGTCCCGTCGTGCGCTACACGATCGGTTGGCTCAACGAGGGCGACGTGCGGCTCGCGCGCCGCGACGGCATCCTCATCGAGGGTTGGCTCGAGCCCTCGTTCTACCGCGACCGCTTCACGCTCGGCATCGGGGGCGGCGGTTATTTCGCGGTCGACTCGCAGCACGCGCAGGGCAGGAGCGCGCTCGTGATCCTCAGCACCACCTTCAGCTACCACTTCGCGCACGGCTGGATCGGCCGGCTCACGTGGCACCGCGTGTCGTCCAACTACGACCGCGACAGCGACATCGTCCTCCTCGGCATCGGCAAGCGCTTCTGACTCACCAGACGCGGCACGCCTTCTCGCGCACCATCGCCGAGCCCGGCTTGCACGAGAACGCGCGGGCGAACTCCGGCATGTTCGCGGCGAGGCCGTTCACGCGGTACTTGCCCGGCGAATGCTGGTCGGTGATCGCGCGCACGCGCAGCTCCTCGGGCCGGATGTCCTCGCAGGTCCACTGCGCGTAGCCGACGAAGAAGCGCTGCTCGGGCGTGAGGCCGTCGCGCGATTCGAGCGCCTTGTCCGCGGTCTCCGCCTTCCACGCCATCCAGGCGAGGATCAACCCGCCAAGGTCGGCGATGTCCTCGCCCTCGGTGAGCTTGCTGTTGATCCTGATGTCGTCGACGATCGTGTACTGCGCGTACTGGTCGACGATGCACTGCGCGCGCTGGTTGAAGGCGGCGTCGTCTTCCTTCGTCCACCAGTCGCGAAGGTTGCCCTTGGCGTCGAATTGCCGGCCGCGGTCGTCGAAGCCGTGGGTGAGCTCGTGGCCGATGGTGCCGCCGGTGTTGCCGTAGTTGGGCGCGTCGTCCATCCTCGCGTCATACAGCGGCGGCTGCAGCACGCCCGCGGGAAAGTTGATGTCGTTGAGCTGCGAGCTGTAATAGGCGTTCACCGTGGGCGGCGTCATCTGCCATTCGGTGCGATCCACGGGCTTGCCGATCTTGTCGAGCTCGCGCTTCGACTCGAAGCGGGTCGCGCGCCCGACGTTGCCGAAGAAGTCGCCGCGTTCGATGCGTAGAGCCGAATAATCGCGCCACTTGTCGGGATAGCCGATCTTGTTGACGATGGTCGAGAGCTTCTCCAGCGCCTTTGCCTTGGTCGCCTCGCTCATCCAGTCGAGCGAGCGGATGTCGGCGGCCATGGCGGCCTCGATCTGCTGCGTCATCTTGAGGGTCGCCGCCTTGAGCTCCGGGCCGAAGGCGCGCCGCACGTATTCCTGCCCGAGCGCTTCGCCCAGCTCGAGGTCGACAAGCGACACGCAGCGCTTCCACCGCGCCCGCAACTCAGGCGTGCCGCGCAGCGTCCGGCCGTAGAAGGCGAAGTTCTCGTTCACGAACGCGCTCGTGAGATACGGCGCCGCCGAGCGCGCGAGGTGCCAGCGCAGATAGGCGCGCAGCTCCGCGGGCTTGCGCGTGGAGAGCTGGCGCTCGAGCTCGCGGTAGAACCCGGGCTGCGTCACGTTGAAGACATTCACGCCGACGAGACCCATGTCTTGCAGGTAGCGGTCCCATCCGAAGCTGGGCGCCAGCGCGACAAGCGCCGCCCGGTCCATCTTGTGGAAGAGCTTGTACGGGTCGCGCCGCTCGACGCGCGTGAGCGAAGCCTTCGCGAGCGCCGTCTCGATCTCCATGATCGCCGCCGCTTCGCCCGGCGCCTCGCCGGGCGCGTCGCCGACGAGCTCCAGCATGCGCGCGATGTGCGCGACGTACTTCCCGCGCAGGTCCTTCGAGCGCGTGTCATCCCTGGTGTAGTAGTCGCGGTCGGGCAGTCCCAGGCCGCCGGCGTCGGCGAACGCGATCACCTGCGTCGAGTCGGCGAAGTCCTGGTTCGAGCGCAGCGCGAAGAGCCCGGCGCCGACGCCGAGATGCAGGCGCGCGAGCACGCGCGCGAGCCGCTCCTTCGAGCCGATGGAGGCGATCCAGTCGAGGTCGTCGCGAATCGGCGCGGTGCCGAGCTTCTCCACCGCGGCCTCGTCCATGCAGGCGCCGAAGAAATCGCCGATCTTCTGCTGCGCGGGATTGCGTCCTTCTCGTTTTTTCGCGAGCTCGTCGAGGATTCCCCAGAGGAAGCGCTGGTTGTCGACATAGAGCTTGCCGTACACGCTCCAGCGCGACTGGTCGGGCGGAATCGGGTTCGACGCCATCCAGCCGCCGCACGAGTAGCGGTAGAAGTCCTCGCACGGATCGGCGTTGCGGTCCATCGCCTTCACGTCGAGCCCCGGCGTGTAGGGAAGCGAGGTGTACGGCCTGTCCTGGGCGGCGGCGAACGACGCGGCGAGCGCGCAGGCCGCGATGGCGGTTCTACTTGAGATGGTCGACATGCTTGAATGAAGGTTGCAGCACGCGGCCCGTGCGGGCGCGAGCGCCGCGGTAGTGACCGATGGTTTTCGCGTCGATGGCGATGGCGATGGGCTTGTCGCCGCGCCCGCGCGCGGCGATCTCGATCGGGTCTTTGACGGGGCGGATGCCGATCATGGATTCGCCCTCGTGCAGGCGCATCGCCATCACGCCCTTGCCGCCCGAGGCAAGCTCCTTGATCTCCTCGAGCGCAAAGACGAGGAGGCGCCCTTCGGCCGAGAGCGCCGCGATCTCGGCCGCTTCGGCCGGGATGATCGAAGGCTCGAGCAGCGACTCGCCTTCGTCCACGGAGACGAACTGCTTGCCCGCGCGGATGCGCGTCACGAAATTCTCGAGCTTCGCGCGCAGCGCGTTGCCGCCGCTCGTGCCCAGCAGCACGGGCGTCTCGGGCGCGGCCGACATCATGCCGACGACGGCCGTGCCCTGCGTGTCGATGAGCGAGGAGGCGGGCACGCCGTCGCCCTTGCCGCCGGGGAGGTCGATCGCGCGCACGTTGAAGACGCGCCCGTTGGCCCCGAAGAGCACGACGGGAAGCGTCGTGCGCGTCTCGACGATGGCGAGCTCGGCGTCGCCTTCCTTCCACGCGAGGCTCGCGCGGTCGATGCCGTGGCCGGAGCGGGTGCGCAGGAACCCGTTGCGCGAGAGGATCACCGTCACGGGCTCGTCGACGACGGTCTCGACCTTGGAGATGGTGATCGCCTCGGCTTCCTCGATCACCGTGCGCCGCGCGTCGCCGTACTTCTGCGCGTCCTCGCGCACTTCCTTCGCGGCGAGCTTGCGCCGCTCCGCGGCAGAGGAGAGGAGCCGCTTCAACGACGCCGCCTCCTTGCGCAGCTCGTCGAGCTCCTTCTCGATCTTGATGCCTTCGAGCCGCGCGAGCTGGCGCAGCCGGATCTCGAGGATGTCCTCGGCCTGGCGCTCCGAGAGCTTGAACTTCGCCATCAGGTCCGGTTTCGGCTCGTCGGACTTGCGGATGAGCTTGATCACCTCCTCGATGCGCGCGAAGACGACGAGGCGGCCCTCGAGGATGTGGATGCGGTCCGCGACTTCGCTGGCACGGTGCTTGAGGCGCCGCTCGAGGACGACGAGCCTGAACTTCGCCCATTCGCCGATCGCCGGGCCGAGCCCCATCTGCCGCGGCCGGCCGTCGCCCGCGATGGCGACCACGTTGAGCGCGACGTTGGTCTCCATCGAGGTGTGCGCGAGGAGGAAATTCATCAGCTCGTCGGGCTCGACCTTGCCGGTGCGCGGCTCGAAGACGATGCGCACCACGTGGTCGGCGTCCGAATCGTCGCGCTGGCTCTCGAGGAGCGCCAGCGTGGCGGACTTGAGGTTCTGCTGCTCCGGAGTGAGCGATTTCTTGCCCGCCCTGGGCTTGGGATTCACGAGCTCGTCGATCTCGGCGAGCACGCGCGCGGCCGAGGTGCTCGGCGGCAGCTCGAAGACGGCGACGCGATACTGCCCGCGCGCGAGCTTTTCCACGGCCCAGCGCGCGCGCACGCGCACGCTCCCGCGGCCGGTCTCGTAGCCGCGCCTGATCTCCTCGCGCGAGGAGATGATCTGGCCGCCGCCGGGGAAGTCCGGGCCCTTGATGCCGCGCGTGACGGGCTTCGCGTCGTCGCCCGCTTCGAGCGTCTGCGCGCACGCCTCTGCGATCTCACGCAAATTGTGCGGCGGAATCTCGGTCGCGAGGCCGACCGCGATGCCGGAAGAGCCGTTCAGCAGCATGACCGGAAGCCGCGCGGGCAGGAGCTTCGGCTCGCGGAACGAGCCGTCGTAGTTGTCGATGAAATCCACCGTGCCGCGGTCGAGCTCCGAGAGCAGCACGTGCTCGGCGAAGGGCGTGAGCCGCACTTCCGTGTAGCGCATCGCCGCGGGGCTGTCGCCGTCGCGCGAGCCGAAGTTGCCCTGGCCTTCGATAAGCGGATAGCGCAGCGTGAAGTCCTGCGCCATGCGCACCGCCGCGTCGTACACCGCCGTGTCGCCGTGCGGATGGTACTTGCCGATCACGTCGCCCACGATGCGCGCGCTTTTCTTGAACGGCGCGTCGCTGCGGTTGCCGAGCTCGCGCATCGCATAGAGGATGCGGCGCTGCACCGGCTTCTGCCCGTCCTCGACCGAGGGCAGCGCCCGTCCCTTCACCACGCTCATCGCGTAGGCGAGATAGGCGCTCGATGCGAAATCCGAAAGCGAAGGGAATTCGGGCGCGCGCGGCGGCGGCGGGGCGCCTCGCGGCGGTTGCGGCGGCGGCGTCCCGGCGCCGGCCGGCGCGAACAGATCGCCCGAGCGATCGTCGCGCTTGCGCGTCTTGGTCTTCGCGGACCGGGCTGCGGCCTTCATGAGGGGAACGGAAAAGCGCGATTCTACCCGTGCTGCGCTCGGGAGCGTGGACAGCCGGTAGAAGCGCGATTCAGGTCTCGCCGATCTTCAGGCGCCGCTTCGCCAGGCGCGCGAGGTAGATGCTCAGCACGACCGTCGCGACGAGCCCCAGGCCGAAGAGCGTCCACCGCAGCGGCGAGGCGCCGCCGATGAGGGCGCGGCCCGTCGCCCCGAGGAACACCGCGACGACGGTGCCGGGCGCGATGCCGAGCGCCGTCGCGACGACGTAGTCGCGCAGGTGCACCTTCGTGAGCCCGAAGAGATAGTTCTGCAGCCCGAAAGGAAAGAGCGGGCTCAGGCGGGCGAGCGCGACGACCTTCCAGCCTTCCTTCGGCAGCGCGCGGTTCACGGCCCTGAGCCACTTGTTCTTTTCGACGCGCTTCTCGATGCGCTTGCGCAGCGCCAGCCGCGCGATGAGGAAGGCGAGGATCGCCACCGCCATCGCCGAGCCCCATGCGACGACGAATCCCCACGCGATGCCGAAGAGCACGCCCGCGGCCACCGTGAAGATCCATTCGGGAACGAGCACGACGCCGGCGACGACGTACGCGCACACGAAGAGAACGTAGCCGATGAGCCCCAGGCCCTCGAAGGCGTCGAGGATGCCCTCGAGCCACCCCACCACTACAGGTCCGCCTCGACCGTGTGCCCCTTTTCCTCCATCCACGCGCGCCGGCCCGCGGCCTCTCCCTTGGCCATGAGCAGCCGGAACACATCGCGTGCTTGCGCATCCTCCTTCGCGTCGAGCCGCATCGGCAGGAGCCGGCGCGTGTCCGGATGCATCGTCGTTTCGCGCAGCTGCTCCGGGTTCATCTCGCCGAGTCCCTTGAAACGGCCGACGTGGACGAGCGAATCCTTCACGTCCTCGTCGCGCAGCTTCGCGAGGATCTGCTCGCGTTCCGCCTCGTCGAGCGCATAGAGACGGCGCTCGGCCTTCACCTTGCCGTGGGGCGCCACGCGGATCGAGTAGAGCGGCGCCTGCGCGATGAACACGTGATCGCGTTCGATGAGCTTCGGAAAGTGGCGATAGAAGAGGGTGAGGAGCAGCGTCTGGATGTGCGCGCCGTCCACGTCCGCATCCGCCATGATGATGACCTTGCCGTAGCGCAGCCCCTCGAGGACGGAATCGGGCGCATCGCGCGCGTGCGGATCGATGCCGAGCGCGACCGCGATGTCGTGCACCTCGGCGTTGGCGTAGAGCTCCTGCGCCGCCACTTCGAAGGTGTTCAGAACCTTGCCCTTGAGCGGGAGGATCGCCTGGTACTGGCGGTCGCGTCCCTGCTTGGCCGAGCCGCCGGCCGAATCTCCCTCGACGAGGAAGACTTCGTTGCGCGTCATGTCCTGCGACTCGCAGTCGGTGAGCTTGCCGGGCAGCACCGCCACGCCCGAGCCGCGGCGCTTCTCGACGACTCTCCCCGCCTTCTGCCGCATGACGGCGGCGCTGATCGCGAGGCTCGCGATCTTCTTCGCTTCCTCGACGTTCTGGTTGAGCCACGCGTCGAGCGGATCCTTCACGCGCGAGGCGATCAGCTTCAGCGATTCGCGCGAGGAGAGCCGCTCCTTGGTCTGGCCCTGGAACTGCGGATCGAGGATCCGCGCCGAAAGCAGGTAGCGCAGGGATTTCCACGCGTCCTCGGCCTGCAGGCTCACGCCGCGCGTGAGCAGCTCGTGGTGCTCGCAGAATTCCTTGATCGATTCGTACACGGCGTTGCGCAATCCCGCCTCGTGCGTGCCGCCGAGCACCGTGGGAATGAGGTTCACGTACGACTCGCCTTCTCCGCCGGCCTCGGCCCACGCGATCGCCCACGCGCAGCCTTCGCCGTCGGCGAACGTGTCGTCGCCCGCGCCGACGTACGACTCGCCCGCGAAGATCGGGCTCACATAGCCGGCGGAGCCTTCGAGCCGTTCCTGCAGGTACGCGCTGAGGCCGCCCTCGTACTTCCATTCGCGATCGTATTTGGCGGCTTCATCCTTCAGCGTGACCCTCAGGCCCGGAAGCAGCACCGCTTTCGCGCGCAGCAACGTCTCGAGGTCCTCGCGCTTCACCTTCGCGGTGTCGAAGTACTTGGGATCGGGCCACGCGCGCACGATCGTGCCCGAGGTCCGCGCGCCGGCGGTGCCGGTCTTCCTGAGCTTCGATGCGACCTCGCCGCCCTCGAAAGCGATTTCCCATGTGGCGCCGTCGCGCATCACCTTCACCTCGAGGCGCCTGGAGAGGGCGTTCGTCACCGAGACGCCGACGCCATGCAATCCGCCCGAGAACGCGTACGCGCCGCCGCCTTTCTTCTCGAACTTGCCGCCCGCGTGCAGACGCGTGAAGACGATCTCGACCGTGGGCGCTTTCTCCACCGGATGCGGGCCCACGGGAATGCCGCGGCCGTCGTCCTCGACCGAGACCGAGCCGTCCTTGTGCATCACGACCGACACGCGTCGCGCGAAGCCGGCGAGCGCCTCGTCGGCGGCGTTGTCGATCATCTCCTGCACGATGTGCAGCGGGCTGTCGGTGCGCGTGTACATCCCGGGGCGCGCGCGCACCGGCTCCAGGCCCTTGAGGACCTTGATGGATTGTTCGTCGTATTTGAGTGCCAAGGGGTGCCCTCTCGCCGGCCCTCTCCCAGGGGAGAGGGAGACTGCAATTCTAGCGGGTGGTCACGATCGGCTGCGCGATGATCCAGAGGCTGAGCGTCGTGTAGCCGACCATGAGGACGAGCATCGGCCACTGGCTGCGCACCGCGGCGCGGCGTCCGGCGAATTCGCGCAACGCGAGGAGATGCCCGAGGAAGAGCGCGGCGATGTGCCCGGCGACGATCGCGGCGACCGACACGTACCACACGGCGCGCGCGTCGACGAGGCCGAGGCGCACGAAATAGGTGCCCGTACCGAACAGATCCCAGCCGACGCCGAACGGATCGGAGGCGAGCGGAATGATGTATTGACCGGCCATGGCGAGGAACGAAAGATAGTGTGCGATCTGGTAGGCGATGGCGATGGGCACCAGCGTCGGCGCGAAGAGGCCGGCGACGCGCCGTGTCGAGACGCCGCCCGCCGACCACGCGATGAGCCGGCAGAAGATGATGTAGATGCCGAGGAAGAGCAGCGGCGCCAAAGCGATCGCGAGGGTGCGCGGCGACACCGGCCAGTCGTCCATGCCTTCGGCGATCGCGGCCCACGCCGGCGTCTCCAGGAATCCGTCGAGGCTCACCGAGGCAAGGATCACGACGACGAGCGCGATCTCTGAGATGCCCAGCGGCGCGCGCGGCAGCAGTCCCACGGCGTAGGGCCGGAGGCGCCACTCGATCAACCGGCCGCCGGCCACCCGTACCTCGCTGGGAGAGAATCGCGCGAGCGTCCCGAAGAGGCGCGCGAACGCTTCGCAGTGCGCGAGCCAGGCTTCGGCGCCGAAGACGAACATGCCGATCCAGGTGACGAGCGAGTACGCGGCTATCGCCGCGGCGATAGCGGCCGGACGGTCCGACGCATCCCACGCGATTTCCATCCAGATGAACACGAGGTAGAGCGCGACCGCCGGCCACACGCCCGCCGCGGGCGGCAATTCACGCCGCAACGCCCGCAGCCCGGCGCGCTCCGCCACGCGGAAGATCGTCTCGAGTGGATTCACGATCTTCCACACGTCGCCCACGAGAGCGGATACGTACGCCATCCCGACCCACCACAGCGCCCACACCGTCACCGGCGCGACGTTCTTGAACGGATTCTGGTTGCCGGCGAATCCCGCGGCGACGACTAGGAGGTAGCCGGCGACTGCGATCGTCCGAGCGAGCGCGACGAGGAGCCGCACGGCGCCGTGGCGGGCGAGCGCTTCGGGAAGCAGTCGAAAGCGCGCCTCGCCGGCGCCGTGGGGAGAGCTGCGCACGAAGACCGCAAGCATCACGCAGGACACCGCGACCGTGAGCGCCGCGCCGGTCACGTACAGCGAGAGCGGCAGCGGCAGGTCGTAGCGCTGCCCGAAGCCGTGCGC
>Ga0075426_10001722_pt1 | contig 15589 bp, 19 predicted proteins | sample SoiMethybrSBSTD5_FD_75304 | JGI IMG/M metagenome (GOLD analysis project Ga0075426, IMG submission 75304) | Bulk soil microbial communities from a Populus tree surrounding site in Tennessee, USA - Soil MetaG P. TD hybrid SBSTD5 | ecosystem: Environmental > Terrestrial > Soil > Tree plantation... | reverse complement strand
GCGCCGGAGGACGTGGTCCTCCGCGACGGCAAGTTCACGGTGACCGGCACCGACAAGGGCGTGGCGTTCAACGCGGTGGCGCGCGCGGCGTATCAGCCGAAGCCCCCGGGCGGCGGCGAGCCCGGGTTCAGCGAGACAGCGGCCTTCACGCCGCCGGCGGTGACGTTTCCCAACGGCTGCCACGTGTGCGAGGTGGAGATCGACGAGGCCACCGGCGCCGTGCACCTCGCGCGCTACTCGGTGGTGGACGACGTCGGCCACATGGTGAACCCGATGCTGGTGAAGGGGCAGATCCACGGCGGCATCGCGCAGGGCGTGGGGCAGGCGCTGTTCGAGGCGCTGACCTACGATCGCGCGGGCCAGCTCCTGACCGGCTCGTTCATGGACTACGCGATGCCGCGCGCCGACGACCTGCCGCCCTTCGAGGTGGACTCGTTCGAGGTGCCGACGAAGGTGAACCCGCTCGGCGCCAAGGGCGTGGGCGAGGCCGGCACCGTGGGCGCGCTGGCTGCGCTGCTCAACGCGGTGAACGACGCGCTGGCCCCGCTGGGCGTCCGCCACCTCGACATGCCGGTGACGCCGGAGCGCGTGTGGCGCGCGATGCGCGAGGCGCGACGGTGAGCGAGAGGCTGGCCGGCAAGACCGTGCTCGTCACCGGCGCCCAGCAGGGCATCGGCCGCGCGCTGGCGATCGCGGTGGCCCGCGAGGGCGCCGACGTCGGCGTGAACTACCTCGACGACCGCGCCGCCGCCGAGCGCGTGGCCGGCGAGGTGCGCGACCTCGGCCGGCGCGCCGTCGTCGTGCAGGCCGACGTGGCCCGGCGGGCGGAGGTCGAGGCGCTGGTCACCACGGTCGTGAAGGAGCTGGGGCCGCCCGACGTGCTCATGAACAACGCCGGCGTGTTTCCGCGCTCGCCGTTCCTCGAGCTCGACGAGCGCGAGTGGGACCTGGTCCTCGACGTGAACCTCAAGGGCAGCTTCCTGTGCGCTCAGGCGGCCGCGCGGGCCATGGTGACGGCCGGCCGCGCGGGGGCCATCGTGAATCTCGCGTCCTCCGCGGTCCGCGGCGATCCGCGCGGCGTGCATTACTCGGCGAGCAAGGCCGGCGTGGTCGGTCTCACCCGGGCGATGGCCCTGGCGCTGGCGCCGCACCATGTGCGCGTGAATGCGATCGCGCCCGGCACCACCGACACCGCCCAGCCGCGCTACGGCAACACCGAGGAGCAGCTCCTCGAGCGCGCGCGACAGATCCCGATGGGGCGCATGGCCCAGCCGGACGAGATTGCGCGCGTCGCTGTCTTCCTGGCCTCCGACGAGGCCGTCTTCATCACGGGCGAGGTGATCCACGCCAACGGCGGGGCCTACATGGCGTGAGTCCCGCAGGAGGAGCGCCGTGACGAGAGCGTCGCTGCTCGTAAGCCTCGTAGGGCTTGGACTGACGGCCCCAGCGTGGGCCGAGGATCCCGAGCGGATCGCGATGGGTCGCGTGGCGCTGACCACCGACGCCATGCTGGTGCGCGGCTGCTCGCTCATCGGCCGCGTCAAGGACGACGAGGTGAAGGACCTGCGGCGGAAGATCGTGCGGCTCGGCGGCGACACCGCCGTGGTCGCGTTCGGCTTCGAGGACATCCACGCCGACGTCTATCGCTGTCCGCGCCCGGCGCCGGGCAGCGGTCCTCCCAGCGTTCCGCCTCCGCCGCCCGGGACTCCGCCACCACCGCCCCCCGGGGTGAGCACACCACCGCCTCCGCCACGGTAATCGAGGGGCGCCGCGGCTACGCCGGGGCGCCCCGAGCGTTTGGGGGTTTGGGGGCGATGTCGGGGCCCCCAATATCGCGCGCATGGCCGAGGACGTGCTCGACGGCCACGCGGTGGAAGACGAGCGCCAGCGGGCCGGTGACGCCGCCGGCCGAGCGGATCTCGCGCGCGAACAGCGCCTCGTCGGTCGCCTCGACGGCGCGGATCGTGGCCGCGCGGTTGCGCTCGAACTCCTCCAGCAGCTCGGCCGCCGTCAGGTGGGCGCGCTTGGCCACCTGGCGCTCGTTGTAGGCGTCGTTGCCGCCGCGCATGGCCCGCGTGGGCGGCGTCTCGCCGGCCGGAGTTGGGGCGCCGGCCTCGCGGGCGATGTCGATCAGTCGCGGGTAGGTCCACTCGATCGACGCCAGGTGCGCCAGGATCTGCCGGCCGTTCCAGCCGCTCTCGTGACGCCCCTGCTCGAGCGCCTCGGCGGGCAGCGCGCGCACGATGGCCACGACCTCATCGCGGCTCGCCCGCAGCGCGGCCAGAAGCTCCATCTTGGTGGGAAAAGATTTTCCCGTCATCGTCGTGCTTTCCTCGACGCGCGGTCGTTTTTCTGCTCCAATCGTGGAGCGGTCACTCACCATCGCACGGAGGTCGCCGTGAAACCACTCATCCTCGCCCTCGCGCTGTTGCTCGCCATCGTGCTGCCGGTCGGCGCCCAGGTTCGCCTGGACATCGGGATCAACCTGCCGTCGCCGCCCTCGCTCGTCGTGGTGCCCGGGACGCCCGTGTACTACGCGGCCCAGGCGCCGGCCAACGTCTTCTTCTACGGCCACCAGTACTGGGCGTTCGCCAGCAACGGCTGGGTCGTGGGGCCCAACTGGAACGGGCCGTGGGCGGTTGTCCAGCCCGCGCTGGTGCCCGTCCCCGTGCTGCAGGTGCCCGTGCGCTACTACCCGGCGCCGCCGCCCGGCTGGCGCGGCTGGCAGCGCGACGCCCCGCCCCGCTGGGAGACCCACTACGGCCGCGAGTGGCGCGAGTCCTCGCAGGAGCGGGACTGGCGCGAGCGCGAGGAGCACTGGGGCCGCGGCAAGCACGAGGGCCGCGAGCGCGGACGGGGACACGACAAGGATTAGCCCACGCCGTGACGACGGGGCCGGTGCCCCCGGCGCCGGCCCCGAGCTCCTCTCGGGCATCTTGGTGACCCGTATCACGACGTGATATACCGGGACCATGCGGGCCGGCACCCCGGCTGACCGCCGGTCGATCGACTACCGGGTCCTGGCCGATCTGCGCTATCAACTCCGCCGCTTCCTCCGGACGCGCGAGGTGACCGCGCGGGCGGCCGGCATCGAGCCCCAGCAATACCTGCTGCTCCTCCAGGTGCGCGGGCTGGCCGGGCGGCGGGAGGCCACCATCGGCGCGCTGGCCGAGCGCCTTCAGATCAGCCATCACGGCGTCGTTCAGCTCGTGGACCGGCTCGTCGAGCGCGGCCTCGTCGAGCGCCGCCGCGGCGCCGACCGCCGCGAGGTGGTGGTGCGGCTGCGACGACCGGGCGAGACGATCCTCCAGAAGCTGGCCAGACAATCGATCGCGGAGCTGACGACGGAGGGGCCGGGGCTGGTGGCCTCGCTGCGTCGTCTGATCGTGCTGTCAACTCGAAGCGGGACGTCGTCCAGGAATGGACGAGGAAAGGCGTGACGATGGACAAGCGCGCGCTGGTCGCACACGCAGTGATCGTGACGATGCTGATGGTGGGCTGCGCCAAGACGCCGGCCACGACGACGGCCACCTCGGCGCCGGCGCCCACCTCGGGCCCCGGCCTGTCGAGCCCGGCCGGCGGCGGGACGTCCGGCGGAGGCACGACGGCAGGGTCGACGACGACGCCCGGCCCCGCCACCAGCGGCGTGCGGGCGGTGCCCGGTGATTACAAGGTGACGCCGGAGCTGGCCGACATCCACTTCGACTTCGACAAGTACGACATCCGGGCGGCTGACGCCAAGATCCTCGACACCAACGCGACGTGGCTCAAGCAGAACGCCGACCGCTTCCTGCTGATCGAGGGACACTGCGACGAGCGGGGGACCTCCGAGTACAACGTCGCCCTCGGCGAGCGACGCGCGAAGTCGACGATGAACTACCTCGTGTCGCGCGGCGTGGCGGCCAGTCGCATCACGATCGTCAGCTACGGCGAGGAGCGCCCCAGCTGCAAGGAGCACCAGGAGTCGTGCTGGGCGAAGAATCGCCGCGCGCATTTCTTGACGAAGCGCGGCTAGACACGCCGTCGATCGGGCGGCGGCGCCGGCCCGTCGGTCGGCGCCGCCGTCACACCCCGGAACACGCCTGACGCCCGCGTCGTCAGCGGACGGCCGGCGCTGGAACGGCTTTCCGCGCGACCAGCCACGACAGCCAGCCGCGACGCCGGCGATCGCGCGGTGGTCGCGGCGGTGCCACGTCGCGGAGCAGGTGATGGCGGGCCGCCTGCTGCCGGACCGCCGCCAGCTGCTCGCGGAGCAGGGTCTCCTCGAGATACGCATTCAGCCACATGGCGATGCTCTCCTTGTCTGTCGTGGCTACCGACGACGCGTCAGCGTGGCGTCGCCGGAGGCCTCGTGGATCACCACCCGGACCGCGAGCGGTGGCCCCGCGGCGACGCCATGCGCGCGCGGCGCGTCGAGCTGGCTCAGGGCGAGCTCGAACACCGTCGTGGGATCGTCGCCGACGTTGCGCTGGCGGGCCCAGCCGCCGGCGACGTAGAAGGCCGGCACCTCCCCGCCGCGGTTCCACTCCATGAAGCCCCGCACCGGGCCCTGCCCACCCACCAGATCGACGAGCAGCGCGGCGCGCCGGGCGTGCTCGGTCGAGCCCGGCACCGGGGTGAAGACCACCTCGTAGGCGCCGACTCGATAGGGCATGGTGCCGTCGGCGGGCGCCATGCTGGCGCCTTGCACGCGTCGGCCGCTGACGGTCGGGTAGTCGACGGTCGTCGGGGTGCCACAGCCGCCGGCCACGAGCGCCAGCACGATCAGGATCGAGCGACCGAATCGACAACGGCTCATCGTCATCCTCCGTGGTAAGGGGGCACCCTCGGAGGGTTCCCCCCTTCCCCTTCTGTCAGTTTCCGGCCGGCCGCAGCGCGCGGGGACCGCCCGCCGCGTACCAGGCCGACACGCCACCGCGAATGAAGCGGGCGTCGTACCCACGCTCGCGAAGGGCGCGCGTCACGTTGCAGCCGACGTGGAAGCCGTACGCGCAGTACACGGCGATCGGCTGCCCCGGCGTCAGGTCGTCGACCCACTCCTCCACGCGATCGGGATCACGCCACACCGCGCCCTCCATCAGGTCCACGGTCCGCGAGATGTGATGCCGCGGCCGGGCGTCCAGCACCTGGATGGGCTCGCCCTTGGCCATCTGGGCGGCCAGCTCCTCGATGGAGATCGACGGCAGCGTGCGATCGGACGGGTCTTCCTCCGGCAGCGGCCGGGCGGCGCGCACGGCGGCGACGCGCTCGATGACGGCCGCCCAGTTGACGTTGCGCATGAACGCGTCGATGTAGGCCGTGGTGTTGGCGCCGAAGTCCAGGTGGTAGGCGTGCTCGTACATGTCGAGCGCCAGCACGGGGGCGGCGTCGACGGCGGACTGCGAGTGGTCGAAGGCGATCTGGTTCCACAAGCGCTGCTGGCGCCGCGAGTAGGTCAGCAGCACCCAGCCGGAGCCGCCCGCCAGCGCCTGGGCGGAGCCCGTGAAGTCGCGCCGCCACGCCGTCAGGCTGCCGAAGTGCTCGTCGAGCAGCGCGCCGACCTGGTCGGGGATCTTGTTGCCCTCGCCGCCCAGGTTGCCGAAGTAGAGCTCGTGCAGCGTCACCGAGCCCATGGCGATCAGCTCCTCGCGCTTGAGGGCGCGCACGCGGTAGCCCGGGGCGCGGGCGTCGAGCCCGGCGAGCTCGCTGCGGATCGCGTTGAGCGTGCGCACGGCGCCGCCATAGTTGTTCTCGTAGTGGCTGACGATGAGGCGCTCGGACATCCCGTTGAGCGTCCACGGCCGGACCGGAATCGGGGCGATCGGCTGGTTCATGGCTCCTGTCCTCCTGTCTGCGACTCGAAGTGCTCTTATGTTTCTGTATGAAACAGTAGTTTCATCACGCTGTCAAGCCCACGCTCGCCTCGGCTGCGATCGGCCGGTATTTCCTAATGGCAACGCTGGTTTATGCTGAGCGGCCGGAAATGTTCTATTGACACCGCGATGAAACGAGTGTTTCGATAGGCCCATGGCGCAACCGTCGCTGCTCCTGCTCTTGGTGGGCCTGCCGCCGACGCCGTCGAGCCTGCGCGTGCGGATCTGGCGCCGGCTACGCTCGCTGGGGGCGGTGCCGCTGAAGCGCTCGGCCTACCTGTTGCCGGACACGCCGGAGCGTTACGAGGATTTCCAGTGGCTGGCCCAGGAGATCCAGCGCGAGGGCGGCGACGCCACGCTGCTGCGCGTGGCGCAGGTCGAGAACCTGGGGACGGCCGACGTCCTGCGCCTCTTCCACGAGCCGCGCGACCACGACTACCGTCAGCTCGCCGCGCGCTACCGCAAGCTGCTCCAGGGCCTCGACCGCAAGTCGGCGGCGGCCAGCGCCCGCGTGCACGAGGAGCTGACCCGACTGACCAAGGATCACCAACGGCTCCGCGACATCGACTTCTTCGGCGCCCCCGGCGGCGCGGAAGTACGACGTCTCGAGGAGGCCATCGCCATGCGTACCCGTCGCCCCGAATCCGTCCGTCGCGTCGAACCCCCGGCGCCCGCGCTCGACCTCGGCAAGCTGCGCGGCCGGCGCTGGGTCACGCGGCCGCGCCCGCACGTCGATCGCATCGCCTCCGCGTGGCTCATCAAGCGCTTCATCGACGCCGAGGCCCAGTTCGTGTTCGCGCCACCGGCCGAGTTCCCCGCCGACGCCATCCCGTTCGACGCGCCCGCTGTCGAGCTGAGCCACCACGGCGAGGACTGCACGTTCGAGACGCTGGTCAAGCGCGTGCGGCTGCGCGATCGCCGCCTGATCCGGCTGGCCGAGGTCGTCCACGAGGCCGACCTGCGCGACGGCAAGTACGTCCACGAGGAGGCGCGGGGCATCGACGTGGCGATCCGCGCGCTGCTCGCCGCCTCGCCCGACGACCACCTGGTGCTGGCCCAGGGCATGGCCCTCTTCGAGGGCCTCTACGCCACGACGCCGACGAAGGCCCCGAGCTAGGCGACCTCGGTCAGCAGCGCGGTCACCCGCTCGACGATGACGTCGCGGGCCTTGCCGAAATCCTCGCTGACCGCCGGCACGTCGTCCCAGCGCACGACACGTCGCGCGCGCCCGGCCAGCTCGCCGAGGTCGCAGCCGAAGGCCACCACGGCGGTGGCCTGCTCCACCTCCGCCGCCGTCGGCCGTCGCGGGCGAAAGGCGCGGACGTCGATGCCGTCCGCGAGCAAGCCCTGCGCGACCCTGGGCGGCACGGCGTCGTCGGGCTCCAGCCCGGCGGACACGGCGGCGACCGTCACGCCGCGCTCCGCCGCCAGCCGCCGGAAGTGCTCGGCCGCGATGAGGCTCTTCGCCGATCCGTGAAGGCACACGAACAGCACGCTCGGGGTCATGGCCGCCCTCCTGTCGCGCCGGTGTCCGGCGCGGGCCAAATGTAACAGTTGACTTGAGATGTATCAAGAGTTACATTTCGGCCTCGAGGTCGACGGACGAACCGCCGACGAGAGGAGACGCGCCATGAAATGGATCACCCGCGAGAAGGCCCGCGTGGACCGCATCGCCTGCCCGTGGCTCATCAGCCGCTTCATCGATCGGGAGCCGACGTTCCTGTTCGTGCCGGCCGACCAGGTGATGCGGGTCGCCGCCGAGCAGGGCGCCACGCCGTACGACGTGCCGAACGTGGAGCTCGGCCACCACGGCGATCACTGCTCGTTCGACGCGTTCATCGACAAGTACCGTCTGACCGAGCCGGCGCTGCAGATGCTGGCCCGCATCGTGCGCGGCGCCGACACCGACGCCCGGCAGCTCACGCCGGAGTCGGCCGGCCTCTACGCCCTGGCCACCGGATTCCAGGCCAGCGCCAAGGACGACCACGACAACATGGCCAAGCAGTTCCCGGCCTACGACGCGCTCTACGCCTACTGCCGGGCCAAGGCAAAGTAGCGCCACGTCGAGGAGACGGCCATGCTCGAGCACATCGGCGACATCGACCTGCCGGCCCACGCCGGCCACGGCGGCTTCGATCACGCGGCCGTCCACGCCCGCACCGGACGCGTGTACGTCGCCCACACGGCGAACGACGCCGTGGACGTCATCGACGGCGCCACCGGTCGGTTCGTGGACTCCATCGGCGGGCTGACGGCCGTGGCCGGCGCGCTCGTCAGCGACGAGCACGATCTGGTGTTCACGTCCAACCGCGGCGAGAACACCGTCGGCCTCTTCGAGGCGGCGACGCCGTCGAAGGTCGTGAAGGTCGGCGTCGGCGTCCGGCCCAACGGCCTCGCCTACGATCCCGCGCGCCGCCGGCTGCTGGCCGCCAACGTGGGCGATCCGGCGGTCCCGACCTCGTTCACCGTCTCCGTCGTGGACGTCGACTCGCGCACCCGGCTGGCCGACATTCCGGTGCCGGGCCGGACGCGGTGGACGGTCTACGATCCGGCGGCCGAGGTCTTCCACGTCAACGTCATGGACCCGGCCGTGATCGCCGTCGTCGACGCGAGAAAGCCCGCGGTGAGTCGCCTCGTCACCGTGCCCGCCGTCGGGCCGCATGGCCTGGACCTCGACGTCACCGGTCGCCGTCTCTTCTGCGCGTGTGACGGCGGCCGGCTGGTGGAGATCGACGCCGATGCCGGCACGATTCTCCGGAGCGCCGATCTCGCCGGCGTGCCCGACGTCATCTTCCTGAACGCCGCGCTGGCCCGGCTGTACGTGGCGGTCGGTGACCCCGGCGTCGTCGAGATCTTCGACACGCGCTCGCTGCGGCGGGTGGAGCGCGTCGCCACCGAGCAAGGCGCGCACACGCTGGCCTTCGACGCCACCCGCAACCTGGTGTACGCGCTGCTGCCGGCCACGCATCGCGCCGCGGTCTACGTCGACCGCGGTTGAAGGAGACCCGGATGAACAGGATCGTGATCGCCCTCGTCGTGAGCGTGCTGGCGCTGGGCGGAGCGGAGGCTCAAATGACCGACGCATGGCAATCCGGCTCGACGGGACGTGGCACCGCGCGCTGGGACGTCGCCGAGCGACAGCTCGTGTACCGGGGTGGCGCCGACTTCGGCTGGGCCGTCAGCGGCTCCGCCGTCCAGGACGGCTTCGTCGAGGTGCGCTTCCGTCCCATGGACGGGCGCACCGACCAGGCCGGCGGCGTCGTGTGGCGCTGGCGGGACGCCAACAACTACTACATCGCCCGCGCCAACGCGCTCGAGAACAACGTGGTCGCCTACAAGATGGTCAACGGCAAGCGCACCGATCTGAAGCCGGTCGGCGCCGGCGCCCGCGCCTACGGCGTGACGGCCACCGTGGCGCCGCGCGCGTGGCACACCATTCGCGCCGACTTCAAGGGCCCGGAGTTCGTGGTGCGCTTCGACAAGGACGTGGCGACCTTCACCGTGCGCGACGAGACGCTGAAGCCGGCCGGCCGGGTGGGCGTCTGGTCCAAGGCCGACAGCGTGACCGAGTTCGAGGAGTTCCGCTACGCCGCCGCCCGCTGAGGCGGCCACCGCGACGGACTGACATCGGCGGTGCCGGAACGCGCGGCACTTTGGCCCGCGCCGGCCCCATCGCGCCGAGCGGCGCGCCCCGGCCCCATCGGCTGGATGGTCTATCTGGACCATCGCTTGCACGCGTTCCGTGGCCCCGGGGCGGTCCCGGGACCGCCAGGCCGTGAGCAGGCACGGCACCGGGAAACCAGGGGGCGGACACATGCCGACATTGACGCTGGTGGCGGAACGGACGCCCATCAAGGCGTTCGAGGTGCGGTCGCTGGGCGTGAGCATCGGCCGCGGCGACGACATGGACATCGTCATCGACAACGTCTCGGTGTCCCGCCGGCAGGCGCGCATCGAGATGACGGCCGGCGGCCAGTGGGTGGTCGAGGATCTGAACTCGGCCAACGGCACCTTCGTCAACGGGCAGCGGCTGACCTCGCCGCGGACGCTCGCGCGCGGCGACGAGATCTCGTTCGGGAAGTTCTCGCTCTTCTTCGATCGGGCGCTGCGGGAGCCGGTGCAGCAGCGGGCGATCCAGACCCGCCCCGATCTGCCCCGGCCCAGCGACACCTTCCAGATGGACCAGAAGGATGTGGAGCGCTTGCAGCAGGCGGTCGCCATGCGTCGTCGCGCTCACCTCAAGTGGGAAGCGCGCGGCAAGCAGGACACCTTCTACCTCGAGCGCCTCGAGCGCAGCGCGGTGCTGGTCGGCCAGTCCGCGCTCTGCGACCTGCGCGTCCCGGCGGGACCGAAGCACCACGTGCTGGTGCTGCGCAACCGCACCGGTTACGAGGTGCGCAATCTCTCCGGCTGGTCCCGGATGCGGGTGAACGGGGAGGTCGTGACCCAGGCGCCCCTCAAGGGCGGCGACGTCATCGAGATCAGCGGTCTGCGCCTGACGTTCTTCGACGAAATCGGTTGAGGGAGTCCGCGCCCGGCCCCGTGCCATGACGCCGAACACCGCCGACGCCCAGGCCGCCCCCAACGCGCGGATGCTCGCGCCCGAGCGGTACGAGGTGCTGTCGACGCTCGGCCAGGGCGCCATGGGCGTCGTGTACCAGGCGCGCGACCGGGAGCTCGATCGTGTCGTCGCCATCAAGACCATCCAGCGGCACCCCGGCGCCGACTTCGAGGCCATCGCCGGCCGGCTGTCGCGGGAGGCCATGACGGCCGCCCGCCTGAGCCATCCCGGGATCGTGACCGTCTACGACGTCGGGCGCCACGGGGGGACGCCGTACGTCGTCATGGAGTACTTCACCGGCCGCACGCTGACTGAGCTGCTGGACGAGGGGCCGCTGGCGCCCGACCGGGCCGTCCACGTCGCGCTCCAGGTGTGTCGCGCGCTCGCCTACGCGCACGGCCAGGGCGTCGTCCATCGCGACGTCAAGAGCAGCAACATCATGATCGACGCCGACTGGCACACGAAGCTGGCCGACTTCGGCGTCGCCCGCGTCGTCGACAAGCCGGCCAACGAGGCCGGCATGATGATCGGGACGCCCGCCTACATGGCGCCCGAGCAGGCCGCCGGCGGCGTCACCGACGCCCGGAGCGACCTGTACTCAGTCGGCGTGGTCCTGTACGAGGCGCTGACCGGGGTGAAGCCGTTCCCCGGCGACGACGTGGCCCAGGTCCTTCACGATATCGTGCACGTCGACCCGGTGCCGCCGCGCGAGCGGAACTTCGCGGTGCCGCCCGCGCTCGACGTCGTGGTGCGCCGGGCGATGAGCAAGGACCCCGCCGATCGCTATCCGGACGCGGCGGCCTTCGCCGAGGCGCTGCTGCAGACGGGCGCGCTCGTCGAGGCGCCCGCCGTCGAGCGCCTGCTCGGTCACGCGCGCCGGCGGAGCACGGTCCTGATCGCCGCGCTGCTGGTCGTGATGGGCGCCGGCGTGGGCGTGTACGTGAGAGGGCGCGTCGCGGAGCCGCCGTCGGCGCCCGCCCTCAGCCCGGAGCCCATCGCCGCCGCCACGACAGAGACGCCCGACGGCCCGGCCGGCTCCCGGTTTCGCGCGCGCCTCCACGCCGTCGGCGCGCCGGCCGCCCCTCAACCTGAATCTCCGGCGCCTCCGCCGGCGACGGCGCCGGAGCCCGAGCCAGTAGCGCCGGCCGGCCCGCCGGGCTGCCTCAGCGTCAACGCCGTCCCCTTCGCGACGGTCTACGTCGACGGACGCGAGATGGGGGACACGCCGCAGGCCTGCCTGCCGGTGGCGCCGGGCCGTCATCGCGTGTCCTTCCAGTGGTCACAGAAGCGCAGTCCCGAGCACGTCGTCGAGGTCAGCTCGGAGCACACGTCGGACAAAGCGCTGCGCGTCAGCTACGACTTCCGGACCGGGCGGTTCCTCACCCGTGGCGACTAACGTGGGCCGCCGGCTCGCCCTCCTCGGGCTCGCCGCCACGCTGGTGTCCGCGGCCGGCTGTTCGGTGGTGGAGCAGAAGTCCGCCGATACCACGCGTGGACTCGCCGCGCGCGTTGGCCACCCGATGCGCTACCGGTTGGCGGGCGCCGACCCCGCGCTGCGGGCCAACCTCGATCGGGCCCTCGACGAGCTGGCGGCCGGCAACCATCGCGCCGCGCTGCCGTTGCTCAATCGCGCGCTGTGGGACGTGGCGCGGATCCGAAAGCGTGACCTGCGGCTGGCCGAAACCGTCAGCGTGTACGAGTCGCTGGAGCGCGCCTACGCGGCGATGGGGATGACCGAGGTGGCGGCCGACGCGCGCCGCATGGCGCGCGGGATCGGGGACGCGGCCGGCCGCGAGCCGTCGACCGCCGCCACCCAGCTCCTCGCCCGCGCCAAGGACGCCTACGTGGCCGCCCAGTTCCAGGAGGCGGTGCGGCGTCTGCAGCAGACCCTGATCGAGCTCGAGGACGTCGCCGACGTCGACTCGCGCCTCGGCTACCTGGCCGAGGCCCGCTGCTACCTGGCCTTCACGTACTTCGCCACGCAGGAGCGCGACCACGTCCAGGTCGAGCTGCGGCGACTGGCCGCCTTCGATCCGGCCTTCGCCGTCTGCGGACAGGACGCGCCGCCCGGGGTCCGTGCGCTCATCGCCGAGCTGAAGCGGCAGAACAATCTCTGACGTGAGCACGCTCACCTCGCGGCCCTCCGGAGTCGGGCAGATCGGCGCGCTGCTGGCCACGCTGTGGCGGCGCGGCGCCGGTCACTTCTCGCGCCCCCGGGTGGTAAGCGCCGTCGCCGGCAGTGACGTCGGCCGGGTCCGCTCGAACAACGAGGACTACTTCCTGCTGGCTGACCTCTCGCAACCGGCGCTGACGATTCGAAGGAGCGTCCAGGTCGGCGCGGTGACGTCGGCCCACGCGCTGCTCGTCGTCGCCGACGGCATGGGGGGCGCCGCCGGTGGCGAGGTCGCGAGCACGATGGCGGCGGCGGTCATCTGCTCGGAGATCGAGGACGCCGTGCGCGACACCCGGCGACGCAACGGCGGGCAGTGGCGCCGCGCGCTCGCCGACGCCTTCGCCGTCGCCAACGATCGCATCCGCGCGCATGGCGATGCCGAGTCCGGGCTGCGCGGGATGGGCACCACGGCGACGGCGGCCGTCGTCACCGGCGACAGCCTGCACGTGGCGCACGTCGGCGACAGCCGCGCCTACCTCGTCCGGGAGGGCGCCGCGCGCCGGCTGACCCGGGATCACACCTGGCTGCAGGCGGTCCTCGACGACGGGCGGGCCGACGACATCGCGGCCGACGACCCCCGCCGCAACGCCCTCCTGCGCGCGCTCGGCACCCGGCCCGACGTCGCCGTGGACACCGTCCACCTCGAGCTCCAGCCGCACGACACGCTGATCCTGTGCACGGACGGCCTGTGGTCCGTCGTCGACGACGAGGAGCTGGCGCGCGCGGTGACCGCCGCCACCGACCTCGGCGCGTTGTGCGAGACCCTGCTGGCCCTCGCCAACGAGCGCGGCGGCCGGGACAACGCGACGATCCTCGCCGCGCGCGTCGAGTCTATTTGACGAACACCCACTCCGGCTTGAGCAGCGGGAACGCGATCAGTCCGATGATGGCGGTCGCCGCCACCAGGATGGGATTGCTGACTTTCCAGCGGAAGAGCACCACGAGGCTGCCCACCGCGACCAGCGCCGTCAGCCAGTCGCCGATCGCGATCTTCCCGAGCAGGATGCAGGCGCCGAGGATGGTCCCGATGGCGGCCGCGTAGGCGCCCTTGACGAAGCCCTGCACGTTGGGGTTCTGACGGTAGCGGATGAGAATCGGCGCCACGATCAGGATGAGCAGGAACGACGGCAGGAAGATCCCGATCGTCGACACCAGGGAGCCCCAGACGCCGTCGAGGAGCGAGCCGCCGAAGCGGGCCGCCACCAGGTAGCCCACGAACGTCGCGGTGATGACGACGGGGCCGGGGCTGATCATGCCCATGGCCACCGCCACCAGGAATTCCCGCTGGTCGAGCCAGCCCGTTTGCTGCACGAGACCCTTTTCCAGAAATGGAACGATGACGAGGCCGCTGCCGAAGGTCAACGAGCCGGCTTTCAGGAAGAACGTCAGCAGCTTGCCGAGGACGCTACCCAGACCGCCTTGCGGCGCGCCGGCGACGAGGGGCACCGCGGCCAGCAGCGACGTGGTCGACGCCGTGCCGCGTCCCCGGAAGAGGGACCCGTAGTAGAGCAGGCCGACGATGCCGCAGCCGATGAAGACCAGCGCGACCTCGGCCTGGACCGCCACCGTGATGGCGAAGGCCGCCGCCGCCAGCACCCATTCGATCCAGTCCTTCATGCCGAGCTTGGTCAGTCGGTAGCAGGAGTGGATGATGAGCGCGATGACCGCCGGGCTGACACCGTAGAAGATGGCCGCCACCGCCGGCAATCCCTCGAACCGCACGTAGAGCGCGGCCAGCGTGGCCACGATGACGAAGTTCGGCAGGATGAAGGCCCAGCCGCCGGCCCACGCGCCCCAGAATCCGCCGCGGATGTAGGAGATCCAGATCCCGACCTGGATCGCGAGCGGGCCGGGCAGCGACTGGCAGACCGCGATGCCTTCCCGCATCTCCTCCTTCGTCACCCATTTCTTTTCGCCGACGAGCTCGCGCTCCATCTGGCCCACCAGCGCGACCGGACCGCCGAAGCCGAGCAGACCGAGCCGCAGGTAGTAGCGCACGAGATCGCGAATGGGAACGCGAGCGGTCGTCGTCTCGGCTGGCATCACCCGGACCTCCTCGGCGCGGGCCGAGTGTAACGCTTGACGTTGGATGTATCAATAGTTACGGGGACGCTGCGCGCGAGGCGGCGCTCGACGACGACCGAGGAGAAGGCCATGCGCATCCCGAGTCTCAGCCAGGTGTTCGTCATTGCGGGTCTGGCCTCCATCGCGGCGGCGGCGATCGCCGTCGTGAGCTCGCCGGCGCCACCAGCGACGGCCCAGCCGGCGTCGGACGCCGACTGGAAGGCCGTCGAGCAGGCGCTCGGCAAGCCCGGGCAGCTGATGCCGGGTGACGTCTTTCGCATCGCGATGCCACGGACGGACCTGAAGGTCAAGGTCCAGGGCGTCGACGTCAAGCCCGGCTTCGCGCTGGGCTCGTACGCGGCGTTCAAGAAGATGGGCGCCGACGCCATGGTCATGGGGGACCTCGTGCTGCTCGACGAGGAGGTCCAGAACGTCATGGCGGGCCTGCTGGCCAAGGGCATCGCGATCACGGCGATTCACAATCACCTCAACGAGATGTCGCCGCACGTCATGTACATGCACTACAGCGGCCACGGCGACGCGGTGCAGCTGGCGACCTCGCTCCACGACGCGCTGTCGGCCAGCGCCACGCCGCTCGGCCCGACGGCGGCGGCGCCCAGCGGCGCCGCCACCGGACCCGCCATCGACCAGAAGCAGGTGGAGGCCGCGCTGGGTCGCACGGGGCGGGTGAACAACGGCATCCTGCAGGTGGGCGTGGGCCGGGCGGAGAAGATCACGGAAGGGGGCGCCATGGAGCTGCTGCCGGCCATGGGCGTGAGCACGGCGCTCAACTTTCAGCCGACCGGCGACGGGAAAGCGGCGATCACCGGCGACTTCGTGCTGATCGATCGCGAGGTCAACGCCGTCGCCAAGGCGCTCCGGGCCAACGGCATCCAGGTGACGGCGCTGCACAATCACGGGCTCGACGACAGCCCGCGC
>Ga0075426_10001718_pt1 | contig 15596 bp, 19 predicted proteins | sample SoiMethybrSBSTD5_FD_75304 | JGI IMG/M metagenome (GOLD analysis project Ga0075426, IMG submission 75304) | Bulk soil microbial communities from a Populus tree surrounding site in Tennessee, USA - Soil MetaG P. TD hybrid SBSTD5 | ecosystem: Environmental > Terrestrial > Soil > Tree plantation... | reverse complement strand
TCCCATCTTCGGCCAGTCAGGAACGTCGTGGTAGCCGCCGATTTCCATTCAAACAGCGTAGGCGAATGCCAAGCGAAATGTAAAATCGTCGCGGCTTATCGGATCGGAACTCCATACCAGCGCAGCAGTTCAGATGTGCGTAGGCGATAAATTCGGGCAAGTGTGTGCAGGCGAAATATGTTTGGGGGATTCCCGTTCCGCTCAAATTCGGATAGGCGACTGAATGAAACTGCAAAGCTCTGATTTCTCAACTTGCCAGCGATCACACGGCTTTGCCTCTCCACATCGCGCAGCGTAAGTCCTAACTCTATTCGTCGGTCGCGTAGCCGTTCGCCGGGATGCAACGCACTGCGTTTGTTTTTCGGCCGTCTCAAACTCTCAGCATATCCGCTTCTTGCGGATTTCAGCAGTACGGCGCATGACCTTTCGGTATTTGAGGTTCTTGAGCCACTTAATCACGTCCACCATCTAGCAAGCAATCGCCCACCAGAGCACAATGAGGTACGCGAAGATGATGAAAGGTAGCCAGATGCTTACGTTTGATGCGCGCTCTAGGAAGTTCCACACTGCGTCCATCGGACGGACATAGTAACAGAACCTATAATCACAGCATGGCGAACGATTTGTACGGCTCCGTAGCACAGCAAAAACGCATCCTTTCACTGCTCCGAAGGAAGGCCAAATTTGCTGGAGTACGCAACTTGAAGGAACTGATTCCGGAACCTCCGCTGAATGGTCGGGCGAAGAATCGGATATCCAAAGGCTTTGCAAAAGCGGGAGCACCAAAGGAACTACTTGGCGTTATAGGCTCATGGGCCGATACCCTCACGCCGGATGCGATAGAAGACCTGTTGGAGAACGGTTACGAGATGGACACCATATTCGCCTCAACATCCGATTAACCGTTCGTCAGCTTCATCCCAGCAGCCGCCTGAACTCTGCGTGCCGCAGCCGGCCCCCCTTCGTTCTCTCGACGAACTCCAATTCGCATTTGCGCTCTGGCTTCAACCACACACATTCGCGCATCTTTTCCGCAGTGAGTCCGTGGCCCGATCTTTTCGGCTCTGGCAAGTTCACGACAGGGTCGCTCACGAACCAAGATGCGCCTTCCTCTAGAAACTAGATCCATTTTTTGCTGGCCAGTGTTCTCCGCAGTGATACGATAACTCGCCTACCCCAAGGTCAACACAAGCTTCTCGACTCCCATGCCACCAAATCAATATGCTCGATTGTCGACTTGGAAGATGGCGGCACTCGCTAGTGGCGCATCGTGCGGAGTCTTAGCTGTATCGCTTGCTCTGCAATGGTTTGTCTACGACGACTGGCTTCATCGGACGGGACCATTGCATTTCGTCGGCACTTCGATAGCAGCGAGTTTGACGTTCATTTTCGTCCTCCGATGGCTACTCGGTTATCGCCAGAAGCAACGCGAGACACTGGCGCGCTTCGAGAAGATCGCCAGGATGAATGACCGTATCCGCAACTCGCTGCAAGCAATCGAATGCATCACCTATGCCGCCGACCCTTCCGCCACCGACTCGGTCCGACAGGCGGTCGGAGCGATCGACGGAGTGCTCAAAGAAGTCATTTCCGACTCTACAATGTTCCCGCAGCTCCGGATTCCAAGTCGTAGTCGATCCAAAGATGATCTCAGCCAGAAGTCAGCGAGCGCATGAAGTTGCGGTCGGCAATCTGCCTTGCCACGTCTGCGGTGTCGCCGGACGGAGAATCCATTTGGAGAAGATTATCGCTGACGAACCAAGAGGGACCAGCCTTCAATCCGCCGAGTACGACATCTTCTGAGAACATGCCGTTCACTATAATCCACGCATGATCGCCCGAATTGCGGCTCTCTGTCTCACTCTTTCTACTCTGCTGACCTCTCCTCTTGCTTCTTGTCAGAACAAATCAGCGGTTTTGGACGCGGAAAAGCCTCCGATGATGCCCATTATTCCCTTCCGCCCGCAGCTCTCGCTGCAAGATGCCCTGAAAAAGGCAGAGGCATTTATCGCGGCAGAAAAAATCGACACCTCGCAGTTCTGGCTATATCGTGCGCAGTTCACGTTGTTCGGGGACTCAACGAAAGCACCTGCGACAAAAATTCCAGGCTGGCATTTTTGGTGGCTCCACAATAGTGATCTAGGTAACTACATTGAGGTCTTTGTATCGATGGATGGTGATTGCAGACGACTGCCGTCGATGTGACCAGCTATACTCTCAGTAACTCCCGATGTTCCACGACAATCTCAGGCCCATGCCGTTGAAGCGGCACCGTGAGCCATTCTCGCATCGCGATTGGTTTTTCGAGCTGAAGCACGAGGGCTTTCGTGCGCTCGCATTCGTCCAGAACGGACGGTGTCGGTTCGTTTCCCGCAATGGAAACGAGTTTCACAAGTTCGATGCGCTCGCATCGTCTCTGCCGAAGGAACTGAACGCCGGCACAGCAGTGCTAGACGGCGAAATCGTTTGCCTGGATCACCAGGGCCGTAGCCAATTCAATGAGCTGCTATTCGGACGCGGTGAGCCGCGCTTCTATGCCTTCGATTTCCTTTGGTGCGACGAAGGATCTGCGCTTCGACGGCCTGCATGAGCGCAAGCGGAAGCTGAGGGCGCTCATTCAGAGTAAAGGCTGGCTGCTGTATTGCGATCACATCGAACAGCACGGGGAGAGTCTTTACGAGATTGTCTCCAAGAACGATTTAGAAGGAATCGTAGCGAAGCCGAGGAACAGCCCATACCAGTTCACCGAAACTCACACCTACTGGCTGAAGCTGAAGAATCCCTATTACACACAAGCAATGGGTCGAGATGATTTGCTTGCTCCGCCAGGAAGAAAGGCCCGAAGCCGGATTGGGCAGGATGCGCGATCGCGTGTGTGGAAGCCGACCTTTAGAGATTTATGTCGCGAGAGCAAGAAGTCTGGCCGAAAGATACTCGAGCGAGCACTCATGACTGGTCGTTTCACCCACTTTTTGGAGAGATCTCAGCAAGAGCGCTACAAGGTCCACAATAGGAACAATCCGGCCCTGCGCCAAAAATGCCCAGTTTCGCAGAAAACGCGGGAAACTGGGCTTTGGCAGCACACGCCGAATTACTGGCCTTCAGTCTTACTTGGCTACCGAACTATGGCCTGCGACTTCTTTCCACATGCCGTTCTGGCGAACAAAGGTATCGGTACTAAGAACAGTCTTGGCGCGGTGTTCGCCTCGGACCATTCCGTCATAAGTATCGGTGTAGGTTGCGATGGCGGTGTTGTTATTGTAGATACGAACTTTGAGATCGCTAATCTCTTCGCTGGTCATCTTGTTATTTGCGTTGTCTTTCATGTCAGCCAACATCGATTCTTTCGTGTTCCAAGTTCCACCGCTGAAGCCGCCGGTCCAGTTGTCGGCATAGTTCTTCTGGAAGAAAGATGAATCTCCCGCCAGATCGGCCTTTACGGCATCGTTCTCGAATTGGGTAATGGCTGCGACCGCTTCGTTAGTTGTGGGTTGATCCTTCGCTGCGGCGAGCGGGCTCACGGCTGCCAAGACTAAGATTGAAGCAAAAAGCGCAAGTATTTTTTTCATGTGAAGTAATCCTTTTACGTCAGTTACGTGACTAAGGTGGGACAACTTCAGATGGGCTGACTTAGTTCAGAGGACCTGAAAGAGTGGCAGGAAGTATTCGCTCACCAACAACCATAAGCCCCTCAGTCGGGATTGTCAATGAGCGCCTTGGATGCTGCCGGTTGGAGCCTAGGTTGAGACTTCGATGTCCAATGTGGGGCTGCATCGCGAATTTGCTATTCAGATCCTGCCGCTTGGGAGCAAGGGGTAGTCCGGTGCCCAACTATTTTAGAGTGCAGGCCACACTCACTTCCGAATAATTGGTGAGTGCTGCGCTAGAATGTCCAGCCGTGAAAAAGAAACCGCCACAGCGTGAAAGCATTGGCGAGGCGTTCCGTTTACGCGAACAATCTGGACTGACGCTCGAAGAAGTTGCTGAACGACTGGCTGAGTCGGTGCCGGACATGTGGCGCCTGGCGAAAGCTCTCGGTGCGGTGATTCGAGACGACCGCAACAGACGAGGAATGACAATTGAGCGGTTCAGCGAAGCAATTGGCGTGGATGTGAAGATGCTTCAGGTCGTTGAAGCCGGTCACACGATCGATTTCGACGCTCGCGTGTTCTGCCGTATCGCAGCGGCCCTCCGTCGTACGCCGGACGAACTCGTGACAATGACGCACATTCGCGAGAAGCGGATGACCGTGCAATAGTTCCCTGTCAAAGTGTCCGACAACTTCGCTCGGTTGTTGGAGGGCTGTTTGATTTGACCACGGAATGGATAAGAGAAGGGGACGGAAAGCCACGTCCGAGGAGGACGGTGCTTGTTCGCCTGAGGACGGGCGAGGTCCCCAAGGGAGCGTGGCGCCCGAAGCATGGCCGGTGGTGGTTCGAAGATCAGTACGGGTTTCGCCTCGATCGTTTCAATCGCATCTCGGAATGGCAACCCAAGTCCACGCGGTCGCGAGTTCGCAGCATCATCCTGATATTAGCCTTAGCGGCGGTCATCGCATTTCTCGTGTATGGGTGCGGTCGCGGCAGAGTGGCGGAGCCGGTGCCGTGTCCAGATGCTGATGGGTGCTGAAATTCTCACGAAGCACCTGGACCGGCTCCACATCGATCACTGATTTTGATAAAAGTTGGAAAGCGCCCTATTTGACGGCTGCGGTTCGATTCACATCGCTTTGTGGGGCGATCATCTGCATCGAGGTCACTGAGTACTCGCGCTCTTTGTTGTCCAACTCCGGTATCGAGAGCAGCAGCTTATCTTTCTTGATACGAAACTCAGCTCGTTCTCCTACCGGCAACAGCACAGGGTGCTTTTCGTCACGAGGTCGAATGCGATACATGATGCGATCTGTCTTTAGCACATACTCCTGACAAAGCAGTTCGCGGGTTTTCTTGTGTCCACTGTCGGTGCCCAGAACTTCTCCTGCGAAGCTTTTCCCGCTGTTTTCATCGACTCCGCATTCCACTGCGTCCATATTCGTGATGGTGCCTTGCTGGTGAAATACCGGCTCTTTTGCAAAAGCTGTCAAAGCGGCCAGCACTAAAATGGCGATCGTGAACGTCCTGTTCATAAGGCGTCTCCTCACGCGTTCCCACGACAGTCAAAATGAGAGTAGCAGCGTCTGAATCAGGATCGAAGTAACCGAAGTAATTCCACTAACGACAGCCCCCAAAAGCGGCGACCCGCCATCGCATAGCCTCGATATAATGGGCAGCAACTTCCGATGTTCCCCGACAATTTACGGACCATGCCGCTGGTGCGGCGCCCGCAACCGTTCTCCCAATTACGACTGGATTTTCGAAATTAAGTGGGACGGTTTTCGCTGTCTGGCGCTGATCGAACACGGTCGCTGCCGGCTAATTTCGCGCAACGGTAATCAGTTCTCGTCGTTCAAGGTGCTTTGCGAGGCACTCCCGAAAGAGCTGAATGCAGATAATGCCGTGCTCGACGGCGAACTCGTCGTAATCGATGACAGTGGACGTTCGGTGTTCAACGATCTGCTCTTTCGGCGCGGTGAGCCGAGGTTCTACGCGTTCGATGTGCTGTACTGCGACGGGAAAGATTTGCGGCTGGATGGTCTGCTCGATCGCAAGAGAAAGCTGAAGTCACTTATCGACAAGCGGGATCGCCTGCTATTCTGCGATCACATCGAAGAACGTGGCGAGGATCTGTTCCGGCACGTTTGCAGGCTAGATCTGGAAGGAGTAGTGGCCAAGCACAGAAACAGCCCTTACCTTCCAGACGATCCAGAATGCCAGTGGGTGAAAGTGAAAAACCCGGAGTATTCGCAGCTTGCCGGCCGAGACGATCTGTTCACGCCCGGCGAGAAGAAGCGGTCGCAGCCGGATTGGGCGGGATGTGTGGTTGCGTGTGCGGAAGCCGAGCTTTGAGTTGCAGCTCGAGGTATACGAAGGTCAATGCACAACGTTGCGAAGGACTGCTACCTATGTGGAAAGCCAGCGGACACTACTGACCATATCCCGCCACGCGGACTCTTTTCGGTAGTTCCACAAAATATCTTCACCGTCCCAGCCTGCCGAAAATGCAACGCGGATGCCTCTAAAGATGAAGAGTACATGCGGACGACGCTTGCTGCTTTTGGCTACTGGACCTGCGCCGAAGCAAGGCAAGTGTGGGACGGAGCAGTCCGACGATCTTTCGCACGGCGCCAGGCGTTACGGGTCCAATTGTCTCGCGGTGTGCGGACCGTGGAAGTGCGCACCCCACAAGGACAGCTCCTCGGAAAACTCCCTGGCCTTGAAGTGGACGGCACGCGAGCTCTCCGTGTCATGCGGAAGATTGTTCGGGGTATCTACTACCACGAACAAGGACAACGCATTGCCGATGATCAGGAGTTGGTTTTGTTTCGCATGGCCGAAGTTCCGCCGGGAACTGTCGGAACTGCAGGCTGGCGAGAACATGACATGGGGCCAGTATTTCGATATCGCTCCACTCATGAAGCTTGCGGGAGCGGTATTTGGTTCGAGTTCTATAGATGCGAGGCGTGGTTAGCTCTCACTGGCGAACTTGCGAGAAACTATCCGCGAAGCTAGTCAGGGTACTTGAGGCAAACACCGAGCGACTTCTCTGCAAATTCCCAGTATTTGAGGAGCTCTCGGTGATTCAAGTAGATGGCAAAGCAAAATCGAGTTCCACGGCCAAAAGCAGAACTGAAGCGCGAATTAATTGAGCAGCTTGATCTTCTCAGACACGCTTGTGAGCAATACGACAACGGGATGGAGGCGATGGCGAAGTACATCGCCCTGAACATTCGGGTTCTGGTGCATGCCCACGGTCAGTCACGCGCATTGCTGGATTTGCTCGGAATCAGGCCAGCTCGTTTTTTGGATTCAGCAGGGCCAATTAATGAGCGCAATGTTATAGCTGAGCACAAGCTGATTGCGATTCGATTTGAGGGAGGAAAACCTGCTCGATACGTACCTAAGATCCGCGCCGTAGACGATGCTTCTTCGCCCATGCTAAGCATCCGGTTTCAGGATTGGTGGAATAATCCTGTCATTAGAGACGCTGACCGCCGGATATTCCGCCGTCGCGATCTTGTGCTAAACGTCGCCGACACAGATGGCGGAGCCCACGTCGATCCCGGATTGGAGCAGGAATATATGGCCCTATCCCGCAGGAACTCATTAGGCTGGGAGGTTCCCGTGGAGGTGCTTCGATTAACGTGTTTCGGCCAGCGGTACCACTCGTAGGGGGAACTCCCTTGGATGGCCGCCCTGAGTTGGCGTGCATTCGCCAGATTGCGCATGAGCTTCTCTGCACAATACAGCGATATGTTCCAGAGTTTGCGGCTCACTCGCAACCGGTTATACTGGCCCAATGATCAACACGGGCGCGCCAACAATACTGGAGCTCAACGCCGCTTAAGTCCTTCCCACCCCCCAAAACCCGCGATCCGTCGCCAAACTCCGCCGGAATCACAATGAACGTACCCACAGCCCCGCGGCTAATTCAACGACACGACTCGAGATACCTGCAAATGCACGATCGAAATGATCCAGCGCTACGTCTCGAAGATCTCGGGTCCCCTCATGGACCGAATCGACATCCACATCGACGTGCCCGCCGCGAACTATAAGGAACTGCGGAGCAATTCGGCTCCCGAAGATTCCGCCACGATTCGAGAGCGTGTCTTGCGCGCACGTGAAGTGCAACTCAACCGCTTTGCTGCGGCAGGCGAACGCATCTTCTGCAATGCCCAAATGGGCCCCCGCCAGATTCGCACGTATTGCGAACTCTCCAGCGACTGCGAGCGCCTGCTTGAACGAGCGATGCAACAGCAGGGTCTGAGTGCTCGCGCACACGACCGCATTCTTAAAGTCGCGCGCACCATTGCCGATCTCGATGGAGCGCCTGAAATTCAGTCCAAGCACATCGCTGAAGCAATCCAATACAGAACGCTCGACCGGAGCTACTGGGCTTAGTTCAAGAAAGATCGGAAAGTAAAGAAGGCGGCACTTGGCCGCCTTCTTGTTTTATGCCTGCAACTGCTCAGTGTCCGTCGAGGCAACCCCGCTGGCCTGAGCTGTTCGGATACCCTGTCCCGCTGTTGTACGCATTGTTCGACCACTCGCCCTGAACCTTCCACACTGAGCCATTGGTGAACGTGACGTATGGAACGTTGAATGTCCATGCGCATTTGTCGCCATTCTCGTTGCCTGATGAGTCATACCATCCGCCGCTACGAGGATCGGTGCGCGCTTCCGAGAGTTCGTGTGCGCTGACGTTGGCCAATGCCGCCAGGCCCTGCGAATGTCCGGTTTGCGTGTCCTGCGGATCGCAACCGGGATCGCCATCGAGGTTGAAGAAGAAGGCTATCTGAACCGGCGTGCCACCGCAGCTTCCGTAGCTATGCCAGGCACAGTATCCGGCGCTACCGCGCTTAATGTCGGTATAGACCGGGTAATAGCCATTCGATACCGGGCTCGGAATTACTTTGCAGACTTCCGCCAGGATTGGCGAAACCTGATTTCCGCCTGTAGCTGGGGTGGTGTCGATGAAATAGCCGCCGTAAGAGTTCGAAGATCCGACTTGTCCGTTGGTGCCGGTGTATTCGTCGGAGGTCTTGGCGTAATTAGAATTGCTGAAGCCCTGATAAAAGGACTGCAATCCAGCGACTTTCGGATTAGACGACGTCCAACTCGTGCCCCAGTAGATGGCCGTCACAGCAGACGAATTCATGATCGAGCCGTTATGCCAGATCATGTCAGGACTGCGCCGAGTTCGTGCAGCATGCGCAAACTCTCGAGCCCAGTGAACCCGCATGAGGGGTGGCTCGTGCGTGGAGCGCGCGTCCATTTCGTTGGAAGTTGACCGATCCTGCGCCGCAAGGTTGCCAGTGCTCAGCAACGCAAGTCCGGAAAGACCAGCAATAGCGACAATTCGTGCCACAACGGAACCAAACTTCATGAAGGGAACCTCCGAAGGAACAGCAAAAGGATTTGCCTCTTACCGACAGCAGACCAGCCCGTGAGAAGAAGCCGCATAAATAAATTGAGGAAGAAGCACTTAAAGCCCCGGTCGGACTGGGGAGGCTGCCTAAGTGACAGGACGGCCAAATTGCGGGACAGAGTAGCTGAATTTCAGAATGGAATTCAAGAAAAACCGAGGGACAAGGTGGCCGCTTTGGTTCCCTCAGGTCAGGACCAAAAGCATGCAATTTTCGAGTTTCTAATGTGGCAAGGGCAGGTCCAAGCAAGCAATTTGGGAGTGGCTTGGCCGAAACTTGAGACGTCTCTTCGAGCCGCCTTGATCTAGTCCATTTTGAGAGCTTGGCGACGTTACCGCCACGCACCGCCAAGAAGTACCGGCGTAACGTTGTCGTTCGCCACAGCACTGCTATGCTCCACATTGGAATGCGTGTCTTGGGCGGCAAGTCGTTGAAAGTTCTGGCGTGCTTCCTATTCGTGTGTTCGGTGTGCGCCGCGCAGGACCGTTCGCTGGCCGCGGCTTGCCCTTTACGACCGACGGTCGCGGGAACCAACGTGCCGTTCCGGAGCGGCGAGCACATCGTTGTCTGGTTCGAAAATCGCGGCAGTAAGAATGTTTCCCGCACCCAGCTTCAGCTCACCATGATTGATGCGTTCGGACAGCGCCATCCAGCAGCAAAAGCCTACATGGTCGATTCCCAAGTGAAACCGAACGAAGCCGGGATGATGATGGAATCTTCTATCTCTGAGGCCCAGCACATGGGTGCTCGATGGAGATCGGTGCGCGGCCTAGAAGTTCAAGTGACGGACATCACATTCGCCGATGGCACTCAGTGGCATTCAGGCAGCTCTCTGCCCTGCGGCGCCACCTTCTATAACTCCGCCTACGAACATGACATGCGCGCCTGGAACGCCGCCTTGAGAACGGATTGGAACCGTCGCCATCCCGAGGATCCAATGCCAGAGCCTGCACTAGCGGCCTGGCTGCTTCCGCGTAGCGAGGGCTGGTAATGAAGCACAGCCGTCGCATCTTCCGCAGAGTCGTTCGGTTGATGACTGTCTATGTTCGCTGGCAGCCAGCGAGCAGCTGCCGGGGAAGCAAGGCGTTCTGAGCTTCCGTGGAGCCGGGCGCCCTCGCCCGGGTTTTGGGTGGCCATCGAAGAATCCATTTTCAAAGCTTCGCAATTGCTAAATCGCGCCAATCGCGGAATTACGCAATCACAAAAGTAAAAGAAACCCCCGGCGAGGGCGCCCGGCTCCACGCTACTGCGTCTTCACTCCCGCTTTCCGAATATAGATATTGCCGTTGAAGTTCCTGAACTGAATCTCCTGGCCACCGCCATTGATTGTTCCACGCACGGTCTTATCAATCTTCACGTGATACCGGCCATCCTGGCTACGGCTGTCTTCCGCTACTTGCTGCGGAGCGCGCGCTGCCATGGCTACATCGAAGTCGCTAAAGACGTCGCCACGGTCGGAACTGATCACAAGGTTCGCTTTCAGATCAGCCGGAAAGGTCACGTCGATATCGCCATTTAGGGAACTGAATGCCATTGGCTTGCTGGGATTCACGCGATTGAACGTCACTAGCACTTTCCCGTTCAGCGCGTGTGCGACTACAGTGCCGGAGACTCCAGTCAGTGTCACAGAGCCGTTCACGTCGTTCACATCGAGCTCACCATCGACATTGGAGACAGAGATGTCTCCGTCATTCACCGTATGCAGACTCAGCGATGTGTGAACCGGAACGGTGATGGCGAGATCGATTGTGCGCTGCGTGGAAGCGGCGCCGACGTCGACCCGATTGCTCTCTTCTTCAACTTCGAGTCCGGTGCTGTTGATCGGGATCCGATGCATGCCAGCCGCGCCGCCCTCCCGCTCGCGATCCTCGTCGCCCGATCGAGCTTTAGCTTCTACGATGACCTCTTTGCCTTCGTAGCTCTTAACGGCGATGCTGCCGTTCAATAGGTGCGCTTTGACGAATGCCGGACGCGCCGGATCACTCAAAGGCACGGCTACTCGGTCGCCGCTGCCGACTGCCGCCGCCTGGGCGAGCGGAACTGAAAATACCGCAATGGTTGCGAATGAAAGGATGGATGTAAGTTTCTTAATCATGACGCTCACGAATATGAATATCTCCGTTCAAGGTTTCGACTTTGATTTCCGGTCCGCCAGCGGCAACGCGTCCGCCGGTGTACCGGTCTGCGTGGAAGACAAACTTTGCGCCCTGCCGCTCTTCTACAGGCTGGCGCGGCGGCAACGATGACATCTGAAAGTCGGTGAACACGTCACCGTTGAAGGTCTTGAACCTCAGGTCAGCCGAGAGTTTGGGCAGGAAGTAGAGGTTCACGTCGCCATTCAAAGTTGCGAACGAGGAATCAGTCCGGGGATTGTCCCGAAATAGAACTTTCAGTTCGCCGTTCACCGTCTTTGCGGTGCCGGAACCAGCGACGTTGGTCATCTCAATCGAGCCATTTACGTTGCGGACTGAGTATTGGCCGCTCACGTCGCTCACAGTTACATCGCCGTCGTTAACTGTGCGAACGGTAAGATCCACGTCACGCGGCACTTTTACATCGAAGTCGTACACGACGACATAACCCTGGTGCTCGCGGTTATTCGTGCAGCTTCCGCAGTCGCAGTTGCAATTGCAGCGGAATGGGCCGTTCACGTACAGGCTCACGCCATTCGTAGGCTGCGTGATGTCGAGAGTTACATCTTTCTTTGCCTGCGCGACTTTGTCCTGCGATTCGGCGTGAATGGTTTTCTTCGCCACAAACTCGACTTGGTTCGCATCGGTGCCCACGACGTGAATCGCTCCCCAGACGTTATCGATGACTACGCTGCGTCGACCTGCAGCCACGGGCAGTGGGATCGTCTTGTTGATCGTCTCCTGCTCCGTGACGGTCATGCCCGACTCTTCGAAGTCGTGGACATGAACGTGGGGATGCGGGTGAGGATGAGCCGAAGCCAGTACCCGCGGAAGCGGCATTGGTGATTGCGCTACCGCCGCCTTATCCAACGCCACCGCAAGCAACAGGCTGATGAAAATTAGCGACGCATTGCGAACTGTCTTATTCTCGCATTTAGAACTCATATGATTCCTATAATGGAACATAGATCGAACCTCTCCGAGCCTGTCATCCTGAGGCCCTCTGTTGGCCGAAGGATCTCCCGCAATGTTTCCACCTAAAATTGCGCTTAAAAGGGTCCTCGGCCAGGTTCTTGGTAGAAGAGCCAGGAGAGCGCGCAGCAGACCTAAAGCTCCCCGGGAGATCCTTCGCGCAACAGAAACGCTTCAGGACGACAGTGTTAAAAAACCGATTTTTTGCTAGTCCCGTCATTCGATCACCTTCACACCGCTAAGCCCGGCCGTCTTCTCCTCAGCTCAACTGCTGAATGCCCCACTGCGCTCGCTGGCGCACAGCAGGATTCACCTTCGAATCCTGCTCGATGCGGCGCAGATGGTCTTTGGCATCGCTATCCCGCATATCGACGAAAAGATCAATGAGCGCGATCTGCACGAGCGGCGACTGCTGGTCCTGCAATGCGTTCAGCAAACCTGTACGCACCTGCGGATCCTCTTTGTATCGGCGCAGGGCGTCGAGAGCGGCGAGGCGCACGTCCACGCTGCTGTCGAAGCGCAGAGCGTGCAGCAAGGCGCCGGAGATCTCCGGATCGGGACCCTCAACCTGCGTGCTGTAGTTCACGCCCTGCAGACGCTGGCTGGCCGATTGTTGCTCGAGCATCGAGAGCGCAACAAGCTGACGCAGGTTCGTCAGCTCGGTTTGCATGGCAGCCATCTGCGGATTCTCCACCGGATGCGAAGACGTGTAGTGTTCTCCGCCAATGAACCCGACCAGCAACAAGCACGCGGCCAACGCGCTTGCCAGTGGAGGTGCAAATGCACTGCGCATCCAGGCTGCAAACCAGCTTCCGCGCTCGCGATTTAGACCCTGTTTCTCCCAGCGTCCTTCCTGATACGCGTTGAGCATATGTTCGAAGCGAGCGCGCGATGCGGGGCTCGGCTCTTCTTGCGGCAAAGCCGCGAGCTTCTGCCACATCTCGACATCGGCACGGCACTGCGCGCAGAGCTCCGTATGCTCACGAGCGAATGCCATGTCTGTTGCTGATAAGCGACGCTCGCAATAGTCGGAGAGAATTTGCGCAAATCGATCGCAGGTCATTGCAGAATTCCTTTCTCGCCTCCAGCAGGCGGGATCGCCTTTGCACCGGAGAGCTTTTCGAAGACTGTGCGCAGTTCGCGCAGGGCGCGATGGATGCGCACTTTCACGGTCCCAACTTCGCAGTCGAGCATGCGCGCGATCTCTTCGTACTTGAGTTCCTGAAAGCGGCTGAGGACGAGTACTTCCCGCTTTTCGCCCGGCAACATGAGCAGTGCTTTGTGTAGCAACGCCGTCTGTTGCTCGGCCTCGGCCGGATCGTTCGGAACCACTGCGGGCGACATCTGCGGATCGAATTCGAGCGCTTCAGGATGTTTGCGAACGTGGTCGAGTCGCGCGTTGCGGGCGATCTGATACATCCACGCGCGGAACGGAGTACCCGGCCGATAGCTCTGGCGGTATTTGAGGATGCGAAAAAAGACGTCCTGCACCAGGTCTTCGCTCACGGCGCGGTCGCCGGTGAGTCGGCGGTAGAAGTTGAACAACGGGCTTTGATAGCGGTCGAACAGCACCGCCAGCATTTCTCCTACGCCCTCTCGCACCTGCAACATAAGTTCTTCGTCTGGAAGCGTGTTGGTCATTGCGCGATGCGCGTCGGCCCCGGCCTTCACCGACGTGATGCCCGACTGGCCGGGAATTCCGATATGCGCTGTGGCCATGGCTTGCTCTTCAGCTCGCCGGCTGATCTTCCGCCCCTTTCGAAGATGAAAACTGAGCATGGTGGGAAAGGTTACAGGGAGGCGCAGATTTGGGACAAAAGTTTAAGAGGAGAGCGGGCTGGCCTGAATGGACAAAGTAGACTTAGTGGACTTTGGTAGACGAAGTAAATTAACTAAACGTAAAGCCTGCCAACGAGCCGGTCCACTGAGTCCACAAAGTCCACTTCGTCCACCCTGCAGCTGCGCCTGTAACTGCATCATCAACAATTATTTACATGCCTGCCTGATTTTTTGCTTGACCCTCCCCAAATGACCGTATACCCTACCGCTTCTGCATGACGCTAAGCGGTTTTTCGGCTTGGTTTTGTAGATTCGAGCAACTCGGCGAGCTGGTTTGGCATCTCCTATCGCGCTGCCAGAGTTCTCCCCGGAATAAAATTCCGCAGCAAGTAGTCAGGAATGAAGATCCTGTGACTTTTTAGGCTCCTGCGCCGTCTAATAGTAAGCAACTGCTTACCTGGGCCCCCAAAAAGATTCCGAGAAGGCTGTTAGCTCTATCTCCAAGATTCTAAAGAGAAAGGAAAATTACCTATCATGCGCTCTGATTTGATTTATGATGCTCTCGGCACGGTGCAGAACCGTTATCTTCTGTGCCAGGTCGCTTCAAAGGCGACTCGCAAGTTCCACAAGCCCAACACCCGCGTACAAGAGACGATGAACGAAGTCCTCACCCGAGTGGGTAAGGCCAACGCTCCTGACCGAGTGATGGGCACGACCGAAGAAGCGTTCGAGCCGCAGCGGCAGGCTGCTTAAGCAGCCTCCGCCGCGCGCCCGGCGCGGCGTTCTCCCCCAAGGATCCTTCGCAGATTTTTCGGAAGTTTTCTCAATTTTTCAAAATACCTCCCTTTTTGCAACAACAACTCCCGTAGGTGATCATGACCATCGCTGAACTGAAAGAAAAGAACATTACAGAACTAACCCGCATCGCGCGCTCCCTGGAACTCCCGGGCGCCAGCGGACTCCGCAAGCAGGACCTTATCTTCAAGATCCTGCAAGCGCAGAGCGAAAAAGAAGGACACATCTTCGCCGAAGGCGTCCTGGAAATCCTGCCCGACGGCTACGGCTTCCTTCGCTCTCCCGACTACAACTACCTGCCAGGTCCGGATGACATCTACGTTTCTCCGTCGCAGATTCGCAAATTCGACCTCAAGACCGGTGACACGGTCAGCGGCCAGGTGCGTCCGCCGCATGAAGGCGAGAAATACTTCGCACTGGTAAAGATCGAAGCCGTCAACTTCGAATCGCCCGATGAGGCGCGCAACAAGATCCTCTTCGACAACCTGACGCCGCTCTATCCGCAGGAGCGTATCAAGCAGGAGACCGTGCGCGAGAACATCAGCGCGCGCGTGATGGATCTGCTCACGCCCGTAGGCAAAGGACAACGCGGATTGATCGTCGCGCCTCCGCGTACCGGCAAGACGATGCTGCTGCAGGCGATTGCGAACTCAGTCACGACCAATCATCCGGAAGTTGTGCTGATCGTGCTCCTGATCGATGAGCGTCCGGAAGAAGTTACGGACATGCAGCGCTCGGTGAAAGGCGAAGTCATCTCTTCGACCTTCGACGAGCCGGCAGCGCGTCACGTGCAAGTTGCCGAAATGGTAATCGAAAAAGCGAAGCGTCTGGTCGAGCACAAGCGCGATGTCGTAATCCTCCTCGACTCGATCACGCGTCTGGCGCGCGCTTAC
>Ga0075426_10001716_pt1 | contig 15600 bp, 12 predicted proteins | sample SoiMethybrSBSTD5_FD_75304 | JGI IMG/M metagenome (GOLD analysis project Ga0075426, IMG submission 75304) | Bulk soil microbial communities from a Populus tree surrounding site in Tennessee, USA - Soil MetaG P. TD hybrid SBSTD5 | ecosystem: Environmental > Terrestrial > Soil > Tree plantation... | reverse complement strand
TCTTCAACTACCGCCGTTGCAGAGTGCGTCTCGCCCGCATTCTCCGACGGATTTGGGGCCGGCGGCGGAGTAGTTGGCGCAGGAGTGGCAGCTGTGCTGCCTGCAGAAGAATCTGTCGCGGCCGGTGTCTCCGTGGGAGCAGCGCTGCTTGCTACCGGCCGTTTGGCCAAGCGAGTTGCAAGACTGTAAAGGTCAGCGCGCCACCGCCATCCCGAATAGCCGATTCCGGCAACGATCAGAACCAGAATCAGGTAAAACAAGGCATGTCGCGAATGGGGCTCGTCATCGAGCAGGTACTCGTAATTGGTGCGCGAGCTCTCATCCGCCAAACCTAAAAAAGAAGGGCCGCTCACCGGCGCTGAACGCCGGGTCTCCGTCGCCGGCTCATGCGTCCGCGAGCGCGGCTCAAAGCCGGACAGTGGAGCGGGCTGCAATGGTGCGCCACACGAGCCGCAGAAACGGTATTGCGGATTGTTTTCCTGACCGCACTGGTCACAGCGGATGGTCATCAGGTTAAGCATAAGAGTATAGCCACTTGGATGAGGAATGCCGCTTTTTCGTTGGAACCTCTCTGCCCACCTTACCTTTACACCTTCTGCTGCAACGTGTTAACCTCAACAGAGTTACAAATAAAACTGAAAATTGAACAGGAGTGCATCAGGTTAGTGCTAGCCAGAGAGCAAAAACGAACCCTCATCGACCAACACCGCACGCACCCCACCGATACGGGCAGTCCCGAAGTCCAAATCGCATTGTTGAGCGAGCGCATTGGTCAGTTGACGGAACATTTCAAAACGCACCAGAAAGATCATGGTTCACGCCGTGGTCTTCTCATGCTGGTCAGTAAACGGCGTCGTTTACTCGACTACCTGAAGAAATACGATTCCGACCGTTACAAGAACGTGGTTCACAGACTGGGCCTGCGCAAGTAGTTTCGCCGCCTGGTTCTCAGCTCTCCGCCAAAATCCAACGAGAGCCGGAGTCGTCATCTGTCTACATCGATGAAGATGTCTGGAGTAGCGTGCGTGCCGCCTACTTTCGAAAGCCTCACCAGTCACAGCGTTCATCGCATTGTCCCATCCGGAATCGCTGGACTATTTGCAAATCCAAGAGTGCCCTCCTGCACAAAAGGAAGAAAACATGAAACAAGAAGTATTTGTTGAGCTCGCCGGCGGCAAACGCCTCTCCTTCGAAACCGGCAATTTAGCCAAACAGGCGCACGGCGCGGCCGTCGTGCGCATGGGTGATAACGTTGTTCTGGCCACCGGAGTCTCTAACGCCGACCCCCGGGAGGGAATCGACTTTTTCCCGCTCACCGTCGACTACCGCGAATATACCTACGCCGGCGGACGAATTCCTGGCGGCTTCATCAAACGCGAAGGCCGTCCCAGCGAGCGCGAAATCCTTACCAGCCGCGTCATCGACCGTCCAATCCGGCCTCTGTTTCCCGAAGGATTTCACTGCGAGACCCAGGTTATTGCCTTCGTTCTCTCGGCAGATACCGAGAATGATCCTGATGTTGCCGCCATTAACGCAGCGTCCTGTGCTCTGACCATCTCGGACATTCCTTTCCAAGGCCCAATTGGAGCTGTACGCGTAGGTTTGGTCAACGGCAGCTTTGTCGTGAATCCAACTTACAGTGAGATGCGAGACAGTCTGCTGAACATTATGGTGGTGGGTACGACGGACGGAATCGTGATGATCGAGTCCGGTGCGCGTGAAGTTAAGGAAGAAACCGTTGTCGACGCCATCGAGTTTGCTCATGCCGAAATAAAGAAGATCTGCGCCACGATCAACGACCTGTGCGAGAAAGCCGGCAAACCCAAGCGGGAAGTGACTCCTCCCGAGTTCGATCAGACCTACTACGACAGTCTCAGGAAGAAAATCGGTGCCGATCTGTCGGAGCGGCTGGACACCCGGAAACACGTAAAGTCCGAAAGCTACACTCTGGTCAAAGAACTGAAAAAGAAGCTCCAGGCTGAACTGCCCGAGGAGGACGAAGAAGCCCGTGACAAACTCGAGCACTATTACGAAGTCTTGCGCGAACGAATTTTCCGCGAGCAGGTGATTAGTCACAAGCGCCGTCCCGATGGTCGCGCCTTTGACCAAATTCGCCCGATCTCAATTGAAGTCGGCGTGCTTCCTCGAACCCACGGTTCGGCAATCTTCACCCGTGGCGAAACCCAGGCGCTTGTCACTACCACCCTGGGCACCAGCGAAGACATGCAGCGTCTGGAGGTCTTCGAAGGGGAGGCCAAGAAGCGCTTCATGCTGCATTACAATTTCCCGCCGTTTTCCGTCGGAGAAGTTGCATTCCTGCGCGGGGCCGGACGGCGTGAAATCGGCCACGGCGCGCTCGCCGAGCGGTCGATTATTTCGGTGCTCCCCAGCGAGGACAAATGGCCATACGCGATTCGCGTAGTGTCCGACATTCTCGAGTCGAACGGCTCCTCCTCAATGGCTACCGTTTGCGGTGCGTCCCTGTCGCTTATGGATGCCGGGGTTCCGCTAAATTCGCCGGTTGCAGGCGTCGCCATGGGCCTGGTGAAAGAGGGTGACCAATACGCCGTTCTCACTGATATCGCGGGCGCCGAGGATCACTACGGCGACATGGACTTCAAAGTCGCCGGCACCCGCGACGGCATTACCGCCCTGCAAATGGATATCAAGGTCAGCGGCATTACTGCCCAGATCATGCGGGAAGCATTAGCGCAAGCACAGCGCGGACGCCTCTACATTCTCGACAAGATGGCTGAAGCACTTAGCGCTCCTCGTGAGAAGGTTTCCGCATTTGCTCCGCGCATTTACACTTTGCAGATTCCGGTCGACAAAATTCGCGATGTGATTGGGCCCGGCGGCAAGATGATCCGCAGCATCATCGAGCAGACCGGGGTCAAGATCGATGTCGAGGACTCCGGCAGAGTGAACATTGCTTCTAACGACGAAGCCTCAGCGTCCAAGGCGCTGCAGATGATCGGCGATCTGACCGCCACCGCTGAAGTCGGTAAGACATACCTCGGTAAAGTCTCGCGGCTGGCTGATTTCGGGGCTTTCGTCGAAATTCTTCCTGGAACCGACGGCCTGCTGCACATCAGCGAAGTCGCTGAACACCGCATCCGGGATATTCGCGATGAGCTAAAAGAAGGAGACCAGGTACTGGTCAAGGTTCTCGCTGTCGAAGGAAACCGCATCCGTCTTTCACGCAAAGCAATATTGAAAGAACAGCGCGCCAAGATGGGCGGCGGTGGCGAAGGCGGAATCGAAGCCCCAGGCGAAGCAGCGCCAGCGCACGAGCCAGCGTTGACCATCGAGGGCGGAGCCGATTTCGACGAGTCCGAGCCGAACTTCAATCGCGACGAGCCACATCACGCCACTGCAGACCGTGGTGGCGATCGCGGCGGGGATCGCGGCCGCGGTGGCCGTCCCGGAGGCGGCGGACGCCATCGTCGCGGCCGCAACGGCCGTGGTGGTGGCCACGGCGGTCATCACGGAGGCGGAGGCCACGGCGGCAGACGCTGACCTCCCTTAACAAAGACCAAGGGCCGTGATTCTCTCACGGCCCTTTTCCGCGCGCCTCAACCAGCTATTGGTCGCACTCTAGCCAACGGGTGAGTGACATTTCGATAGGGCAGATGCCATATTACTATGTACGTCGTTGCCGCGTCCGGGCGAACGAGTCGGTGCAATGGATCACGATTTTTGGTGATCTCGATCACGGTAGGTTCCCCTGTCAGCCGTCTACGCTCGGGACATGAATTACAAAAAGCGTTGCCCCATATGCGGTGGCAATTCCGTGCCGGTCCTTCGAAAAGTGCTGGCAGCAAACGGGAACGCCGCAGAACTGAAGCCCGAAGTTCCGCTGTGGCAAAGGCCACGTATTTCTAAGAAATTAGAAGAGAACCGTAAAGCGTAGAACACGCTGACGAAAACCTTTGAGCGTCATGCCCGAACCGCTGGTGCCGTTGCTTTCTTCGGCAGGATTTCTCCGATCCGCCGAATCTGCGCACCCACGCCACGCAACTTCTCTTCAATATGTTCGTAGCCGCGGTCGATGTGATAGACGCGGTCGATAATAGATTCGCCATCGGCAACCAGTGCGGCCAATACTAGCGAAGCTGAAGCACGCAGATCGGAAGCCAGGACTGCAGTCGCACTCAGAGGCGACTTGCCACGCACCACGGCACGACGCCCTTCAATCTTGATATTGGATCCCATGCGTACCATCTCGAGCGCGTGCATGAATCGATTCTCAAAAATGTTCTCGGTGATGACCGAGGTTCCGTTCGCCTGCGTCGCCAGCGCCATGTATTGCGCCTGCACGTCCGTGGGAAAGCCGGGATATTCTTCCGTAACCACGTCAGCGGCCACGAGCGGGTTATCGCCCATCACCCGGACCGAATCTCCGCTGCACGCGATTTTCACTCCAGCTTCCGACAATTTTTGCAGTACCCCCCCTAGGTGACGCGGTTCGCAGCCTGTCACGTTTAGATCGCCGCCGGTCAGAGCGCCAGCAATAATGAAAGTTGCCGCTTCAATTCGGTCAGGAATGATGCGATGCCTTGCTCCATGCAGCTTCTCAACCCCTTTGACCCGTATGGTGGCCGTGCCTGCTCCCTCGATCTGCGCTCCCATCTTGTTCAGCAGATTCGCAAGATCAGCAACTTCGGGCTCCCGTGCGCAATTCTGCATCACGGTCTCGCCTTCCGCTAACGTCGCCGCCATCAGCAGATCTTCTGTGCCCGTGACGGTAATCTTGTCGAAGATGACCTCCGCTCCTTTGAGCCGTCGCGCGCTTGCCTGCACGTATCCGTGATCCTGCGTGATCTTCACGCCCAGATGCTCAAGCCCCTTAATGTGGAGATCGATCGGCCTCGCCCCAATGGCACAGCCTCCCGGGAGCGAAATGCGTGCTGTTCGGCAACGAGCCACCAGGGGACCTAACACTAGGGTGGAAGCTCGCATGGTTTTGACCAATTCGTAGGACGCTTCCGGCGCCGCAATACGGCTGCAGCAAATCGTTGTGCGATGCTGTGCGCGTCCATAGCCGAGTTCGACCTCTGCGCCCATTGAAGCCAGCAGCTTGCGCGTAGTTTCGATATCTCGAACTTGCGGGACGTTTTCGAGAATAACGGGTTCGTCGGTGAGCAAAGCGGCAGCCATGGCTGGCAACGCGGCGTTCTTGGCTCCGCTCACCCGAATTGTCCCCAGCAGCGGATTACCCCCACGAATCACAAACTTGTCCATAAATAGATAATTCCCGTGATGTTGAATCCTTAGATATGCCCCAAGTGTTCGTTCCTTTCGCGTAGCGTCCGTCTATTCTACGAGGTCTTGCTGAAATTAAGCGATTTGCAATGACGATCAGCAGTACACGGCCCTCAAGGAATCTCGGCTGGTCTTGAAAATTGTCCCGTTTGTGCTGCCGGAGTGAAACATGAGCTGGAAACTTACTGTTGATCGAGCTTTTCGAGAGCCTTGCGCGTATTTCCCTGCTCCGAATTCAACGCGCGCTCGGCTTTCCCCCGGCTCACTTGTGCTGCCAACATAACTAACGCAGTGGGAACATGATTTCCCGCAGCCTTTAGCGCTCGCTCTGCCGACTCTCTTGAAACACCGCTCGCGCGCTGAAGCATCCTGATTCCGCGTTCGGCAAGTTTCCGGTTCTTGCGATGAGCGCTTACCATCAAATTCCCATACACATAGCCGAGCTTCGCCATAGCGCCACTGGAGAGCATATTCAGAACCATCTTCTGTGCGGTGCCGGCCTTCATGCGCGTCGATCCGGAGATCACCTCAGGACCCACTTCCGCGACGATCGTTAAATCGGCCGCCTTCTCCAGTGGCGAATCAGGGTTGCAGGTTATCGCAATCGTCTTCGCCCCTTTGCTCTTCGCATATTGAATTGCAGAGACGGTGAACGGCGTCCGTCCGCTAGCAGCAAGCCCCACGACAACGTCTTGGTTCCCCGGTCGTCTCTTTGCAATTTCGCGACGGCCCAACTCGCGTGAGTCTTCATTCGCTTCGACGGCCGTCCCTAGAGCTCTCGCACCTCCAGCCATCACAAACTGCACCGTTCGCGGACCCGCATCGAACGTGGGCGGAATCTCAGCTGCATCAAGCGCCGCGATGCGTCCGCTCGTGCCGGCGCCAACGTAAATCAATCTTCCGCCTTGCTGAAGAGCGCCGGCAATCACATCAATGGCGCGCGCTATCTGAGGCAACGCACGACGAACTGCAGGTGCAACTTTGGCGTCCTCAGCGTTGATGATTTTTGCGATCTCGTAGGAGGACCTGAGGTCGAGATCAGTGGAAAAAGGATTGAATCGCTCGGTGACTGGGAGCCGCCGTGCCTTTGATTTGCCTGGCCGCCTCAAGCTCGGTTCTCCAGAGTTTCGACAATGGCATCGTGAAAGCGAGGCCGCACTTGTTTGATGGCCCGATTAGCGCAGTCAGGCCAGGTGCGATTCGTCAGGAGCGCGATGGAGAGCTGCCGTTGCGGGTCGATCCACAGTGATGTGCCGGTATAGCCAAGATGTCCGAACGAACGCCCGGAAAAATATTTTCCGGATTGTGACGGAGACGAAGGGGTATCCCAGCCCAAAGCACGAGAGGTCCCCGTCGGCGAAGCCTCTCGCCTGGTAAACAAACTGACGGTTGACTCGCGAACAATCGGCTTGCCACCGCTCAGCATGACGTTGGCGAAGATCGCGACGTCCTCGGCCGTGGCAAACAATCCGGCATGGCCGGCTACGCCGCCCAGCACGCTGGCGTTTTCGTCCTGCACTTCACCCAGAATCACGCGCTTGCGGAACGTCCGGTCATCCACTGTGGGCAGGATCGCATTCCGCCATGTGGCCGGAGGATTGAAAGTTGTGTGTCGCATACCCAGCGGACCAAATACTTCGCGCTGGCAAAATCGATCCAACGGCTCGTCCGCGATGCGCTCGAGCGCAATACCCAGAATGATGAATCCGATATCGCTGTATTCCGCTATCGTCCCGGGATCGGCCGCCAGAGGCACAGCAAACGCGGCCGCCAATAGCTTCTCTTTGCTTTCAGCTTCCAGAAATAGCTTCTCATAAGCCGGCAATCCGGAGGAATGCGCCAGCAACATGCGAAAGCTTATTTTTCTTCGGCGCGGATCATTTCCGGAAAACTCCGGCACGATTGCAACTACCGAAGCTTCCAAATCCAGCAGGCCGCGTTCATAAAGAATCATCGCCATGCTGGTGGTGGCCACGACTTTCGAAACCGAGGCTAAGTCGAAAATGCTTTCCGTGTTCGCTTGCGGGGAATCTGTCTTGTAAGTAAATTGTCCCAGACTCTTCAGCACAATGAGCTTTCCGCGAAGCGTCACCGCGACGGAAGCAGCAGGAAAGACATGTTCCTCAATTGCTTTCTTCAGCACGGAAAAAGCTTTCCCCAAAGCGGTGTCCTGCTGCTGATACGCGTGCAGTGGGAAGTGCGAAGAGCTTGCGATCCTTGTGCTCAGCTTATTTCTCCAACTCGGATGCCCAATTCAGGAGAAGTGACAATGGCGCGGCATTCGGTTCCTCCACCTTTGTGGGAATCAAAAATCTCTGACCGTCGGCACTTATAGCGTAGGAGAAAACGTCCTGTGCGGAAATCGGCTGCCGACGATGGGTCTGAAAAAGCTCCGTCGGGGCAGCCGCCTGTACGCTGACGCCCGTGTTCAAGGCCACCGCCATTATCTTTCCTTCGGGGGAAAGATAGAAGGGTTCCTTTCCCTCCTGTCGCCATCTCGGCCGTGCCGGTCTCATTCGAGGCATAGGCAATCCACCGGCCATCGTCGAAACACGTCAACTGCGAAATGGAAGCGCCTTTCGCGGTTTGCGTAAACAGAACGTCTGCGCCGGCACTGAACACAGCCCGATACACGTGAGGGAAGGACAGCACTTGGTCACTCAGAATGCGCGGCTCGCCGCTCAGAACATAACGTCGCCGATCGAACGGTTGCGCAACTAGGGTTTTGTTGTCGCGCATATAGAGCAGGTAACCTGACTCAGCGTACACTGCATTCGCACTCGCGCTCACGATGCGGGTTTTTTCGGGTGAAGCATTGTTAGCCTGTGCGGAATAGGCAACGATCGCGAGAGTCCGTCCATCCGGTGACATGGCAAGCTCGTTCGCGGCGAAGGGCACAGCAATGTGAAAGTACATGGCAGACGGATGACGATTGCTTGCTTTCCACAAAGCTACCGCGGCCACGATCATCACCAAGAAAAACATCACCGCCACTAGCCAACCCGCCGCTTGCCATGTGTTGGGCCTGATCGCAGCCTGTCGCGAAGCCCCCACTTGCGATACGATTTCCGCGGTCCAGCTCAACTCGCTCGCCAAATCGCTGGCGCTCTGCCAACGTTCCTCAGGATCTTTGGCCAGGCACTTTTTAACAACTCGCTCCAGTCCGGACGGTGTCATCGGCTGCAGAACCGCCATAGGCTGCGGTTCGGAAGAAAGGACGGCTGCAATCAGACTTGCCCGGCTCTTGCCGTTAAAGGCCGGCTTGCCGGTTGCCATTTCGTAGATCATTTCTCCGAGCGCGAAGATGTCTGCTTCCTTGCCTTCCAGTTGCTCAGGCGCCATGTATTGGAAGGTGCCAACCAGCATGCCTTGGCTAGTGAGCTTTGCTCGCTCAGCGGTCATTTCTGTCAGGACCGACGCCAGGCGAGCACGCTCGGAGGACTTTGCCAAACCGAAATCCATGAGCTTGGCGCCAGATTTAGTTAGCATGATGTTTCCGGGCTTCGGGTCTCGATGGGTGATTCCCAGCCGGTGCGCCTTGGCCAGCGCGCTGGCAATCTGTGCCGAATACCGAATGGCTTGGTCTGCCGGCAACGGACCTTTGAGCAGTCGATGTTCCAGCGTCTCGCCGTCCACCAGCTCCATGACCAGGAAATCCACGCCATTCTGGTGCCCGATGTCATGCAAGGTGTAGATGTGGGGATGAGTAAGCTTGGAGGCGGCTTTGGCTTCGCGCTCCAGCCGCTGTCGTAAGGAAGGATCAGACGAAAGACGTTCAGGCAGCACCTTAACGGCTAGCGGAGATTGGATCTCGTAAGGACCTAGCTTTGTGCCAGTTGCGAGCCCCATTGCTGGCGCGAATTATAGCCCACCCTGATGTGCTACTTGTGCCCTGCCCGTGGTACAAGCGGCACTCCCTTACTTGAGTTCCTTGAGCGTCCAGTGATGCTTGTGTACATTCAAAACATCCGCTCCATCAGGACAAATCGGTCTGCATATTTCCTGGCAACAGCAACGGTGTTGCTAGGAATGCTTCCCTCGTTGGGATCGGCCGCGATTCCGAACCAAACTCCTTCTCGGTTGACGGTCATCGATCCCATCATTCAAGACGCAGTCCGCACCGGTCAGATTCCCGGTGCGGTAGTGCTGGTCTGGCACAACGGTCAGGTGGCATATCGCAAAGCGTTCGGCTACCGTGCGCTCGAGCCCCGACGTGAACTCATGACAGCCGACACGATCTTCGATGTGGCCTCGCTCACCAAAGTCGTGGCAACTACCACCGCTGTCATGCAACTTGTAGAAAGAGGCCAGGTACGGCTGAATGACCCAGTCGCGAAATATATCCCGGAATTTGCGCAGAACGGAAAAGACGACATCACCGTGCGAATGCTGCTGACACACTACTCCGGGCTTCGTGAGGATCTGGATCTGGCGCAACCCTGGCAAGGCCGCGACACAGCGTTCGGTATGGCTTTTGCGGATACGCCAGCCAACCCTCCCGGTTCGCGCTTCCTCTACAGCGACATTAATTTCATCACGCTGGGCGCGCTGGTCGAGTTCGTCACCAAGACACAACTCGACAAATACTGCGAAACCCACATCTTCGTTCCATTAAAGATGACGCATACGCGTTTTCTGCCGCCGGTTCCGTGGCGGCCCAAAATCGCCCCCACTCAGTACGACGAGAACAACACCATGCTGCGTGGAGTCGTGCACGATCCGACCGCACGACGCATGGGGGGCGTCGCCGGGCACGCCGGACTCTTTTCCACCGCCGATGACCTGGCAAAATTCGCCCGCGCTTTACTCGCTGGCGGCTCTGTCCTTCCCTCGCTCCTGATTGAAAAGATGAGCACGCCGCAACAGCCCCCCACGTCATCCAGTCTGCGTGGCTTTGGTTGGGATATCGATTCTCCTTTTTCAACCAATCGTGGGGAACTGCTTCCCGTGGGCTCATTCGGACACACGGGTTTCACAGGAACTTCACTCTGGATCGACCCCACCACGCGCACTTACATCATCCTTCTCAGCAACGCTGTGCATCCTCGAGGGAAGGGAAGTGCTGTCGCTCTGCGCACGAAGGTCGCCACCGCAGTCACCGCTGCGCTTCAATTAACTTCGAGCGAGAAAGAAGAACTGCGCTGGAAGAGCATCACTGGCTATAACGAGGCACAAACTGCAGCCCGCCGTGTATCTGCGCGCAATGGATTCGTACAAACTGGAATTGATGTTCTGGAAGCCCACAACTTCGATCCCGTGCGCGCCGCCACCGGAAAGAAGAAGATTGGGTTACTGACGAACCAGACTGGCCTGGATTCACAAGGCCGCCGCACCATCGACGTCCTGGCGCATGCTGACGGCATTTCGCTGGAAGCCATCTTCAGCCCCGAGCATGGAGTTACCGGCACCCTCGATACAACCCAGCTGACCAACACGCACGACGCCGAAACCGGAGTTCCGGTCTACAACGTTTACGGCGCAACCGATGCCGCTCGCCGTCCCTCGGTCGATATTGTGAAGGACCTCGATGCTGTCGTGGTCGATATTCAGGATGCGAGCGTCCGCTTCTACACCTACGAAACCACGCTCGGCTATTTCCTCGAAGCCGCGGCGTACGCGGGAACTGAGCTCATCGTGCTCGACCGTCCCAACCCGATTACTGGTTCGATCCTGCAAGGACCGTTGCCCGATCCCGGCAAGCAGAATTTTGTTAATTACGGCATTGCCCCTGTTCGCCATGGAATGACCATCGGGGAACTCGCAAAGATGTTCAACTCTGAACGCAACATAAACGCCAAGCTCACCGTGATTCCCATGGAAGGCTGGATGCGCGGCGACTGGTTCGACTCGACCGGTGTTCCGTGGGTGAATCCGTCACCGAATCTCCGCAGCCTTACCGAAGCGACCTTGTATTCCGGAGTAGGCCTCGTGGAAGGCACAAACGTTTCTGTCGGAAGAGGTACTGACACACCGTTCGAGCTGTTGGGGGCACCCTGGATCAAAGGAAAAGAACTCGCTCAGTTCTTGAACGCTCGCAGTATTTCGGGGGTGCGCTTCGTGCCGGTCAGGTTCACGCCTAACGTCAGCAACTATGCCAACCAGAACTGTGAAGGCGTAAACATTGTTCTAGTGGAACGCAATGCCTTCGACGCTCCCGAACTTGGCATCGAACTCGCCTCCGCTTTGCGCAAGCTCTATCCCGAGCAGTTTCACATGGAGCGCATGATTGAAATCCTGGTTAATCAGGCGGTATTTGACGCCATCACCCGCGGCGAAGATCCACGCCGCATCGCCGATGACTGGCGCGAGCCGCTGGAGCAGTTCGACCAGCTCCGCAAGAAATACCTCATTTATAAGTAATGAACTCAGTTAAAATGTCCGGCTACCATGCCCGGTGCGACTTCCTTCTATCGATGCGCGGGTCCGAACTGCGGAATTCTAAGGCAGCAAAACGACCACTGGTGGCTCATGTGGACCTCCTTTGCTGAATTCAATCAGCCGGTTCTCTATCTGGCTCCCTGGAATGACGAGATCGCCCAAAACGAAGGCACGCTACACGTCTGCGGTGAGTTGTGCGTCCAGCGCCTGCAATCGCAGTTCATGGGCAACATCCGGGCAGCGCAGTTGCGGCGGTCAACGGCCTAGCGACTAACCTTTTCGTCCTCCCATTGCATCCTAGTTCGCAGTAGTGCTTCGGCCTATACTTACACCATCAGAAAGCACTTCAACTCGGCTCGGGGAGGTAACCGTGCGTCTCGTGATCACGTTCTTCACACTCGCTACTCTGGTTTTCGCCCAGGCAAATCCTAGCAATTCGGACAAGCCAACGGCTGCTGCCTCCACGAGCCAGGTCACCATTCCTGCCGGAACGAAGGTGCCAGTTGCGCTCAAGCACGCCATCTCCACCAAAAGCGCTCGCGAAGGAGACGCAGTGTATGCCGAGACAACCTTTCCCGTAGTCGATAACGGTCGCATTCTCATCCCCGCCGGAACCTATGTTCAGGGAAAGATCAGCGAGGTCAAGCGGGCAGGCCGCGTAAAGGGCCGTGCCGAAGTCCTGATGCACTTCACTACTCTGATTTATCCAAGCGGCTATACCGTGGTCCTGCCCGGCTCGGTCGAAAACGTCCCAGGAGCTGAAAAGACGTCAATGAAGGGGAATGAGGGCACCATTCGCGCCGACAGTCAGAAGGGAGAGAAGATCGGCACAGTTGCGAGCACAGCCGGCACCGGGGCAGTGGTCGGCGGGCTCAGCCGTGGTGGCAAAGGCGCCCTGATCGGGGCTGGAATCGGCGGAGGCGTTGGTAGCGTCATCGCCATGCTCACCCGCAACAATGAAGTGAAGCTCGACGCCGGCACCACGCTCGAAATGGTGATCCAGCGAGAAGTGCCTCTCGAGCTCAACCGCATTCAACAGGCGAAGAACTGAGGCTGCGGTCGTACGGTTCTTGTATGTGAATTCATTGCGCTGCAGTGCGCAATCCAAATTTCCCCTCCCTACCTATTCGTGCTGTGTGTTGGCACGTGCGTGCTATTCACTCATTCAGCCTTCATTGCTACATTGCTCTTGAGCAGTTCTGGGGGAGGGCTGTTCAACGAACGTCCCACGACTCAATGAGTCCGGGGCGTTTTCGTTTTGCAACGAGCGAACCCCGACGTGCCCCACACGTCGAAGACTATTCGCTGCGTAGGATGGCACTGATGTCGAGTCTGGCGATGCAGCGCGTGGCCGACCAGATGCTTGTCGACGCTACAAGACCGAAGAACAAAACCAAGCCGACGGACGTTGCTAGCTCAACGGGCTTCGCTCCACCCATCAGGGATTCTAGAACACGCCCGGTCAGCTCCGCTCCGGCTATTCCGGGAATGGCTCCAGCCATGACCATCAGCAAGCCCTGCCGCAACAGCATGCCGCGCAGGCGGACCGGTGTCGTGCCCAGCGCCATGCGGACACCCATTTCTTGGGTTCTCTGGGCAACCGCGTAAGAAACGATGCCGTAAATGCCGATCACCGCCAGCAGCAGGGCGAATCCTGCGAAAGCCCAAACCGCGGTCCGGTAGAACTTCGGGGCAGCGAAGACCTCATCCAGCCGCTGCTCCATGGTTTTCACGCTGAACACGGGAACTTGCGGGTCCACCGACTGGATGGTGTTGCGGATCGCAGCGAGACGATCTTCCGCCCGGCCATCCACGCGCGCCACGAACGTCGAGGAGAAGCTGCCCGGGGTTTCCGACGGAATGAACACTTGATTCCCGCCTGCAGTTGTCGGATCAGTCTCGTACTCCATTCCCTTTACCACGCCAACAATTTTCCGCGGAGCGTCTCCCTCAATGCTGAGCTGATGACCCACGGCATCCTTCGGCACGCCAAATCCCCCTGCAAATCGCTCGTTGACGACAGCAACCTTGGCGCCGGAGCGGACTTCTGCGTCGGTGAATTCACGGCCGTACAGAATCCGTCCACCCATAGTCTGGAAATATCTCGAACAAACCGGGACCATCGTGGAATTGCGTGTAGCGGGACGGCCATCCATTCCGAATGGCCCCCCGACAAAGCCCGAGGCGTACAACGGAAGGAATTCCGTAGCACTTGCAGTGCGAACTCCGGGTAAATTGCGGATGCGATCAAGCACCTCCTCAAAATAAGGGAGCTGCCGCTTATCCAACTGATGGGTGGTACCGGCCAAGGAGACGCTTACGGTCGCTACTCCTTTAACATCATAGCCGCGGTCGACTCTCATCAGGTGGATGAACGCACGCCCCAGCGATACCGAACCCGCGAGAAGAATCATCGTGAGCATCACCTGGGTGCAGGCCAGGCTTTCGCGAACGAGGCGCGAGCCCCGGGTCCGGCAGAACGGCCTTGCCCGGATAGTCGAACCCCGGCGGCGCGACGCCAACCAGGGTAAGCGGGTTTCCGTCGATTCGGATGGTGGCGCCCAGGACTTTTGGGTCGCCTCCGAAAAGCTGTTGCCAGAGCCCGTAACCGATCACCACCACTGCGTTGCGTCCGGGCAAGCCAAAACCCGTCGCGTCCACATCATCCTCTGAGGCGAAGCCACGTCCTGATATTGGCTGTGTGCCGAGCAGGGAGAAAAAATTCCACGACGTTTGGGCCACATGCACCCGGCTGGCGCCACCTGTTCCGCCGAGGTTCACATCGATTTCCTCGAGAAGCGCGGCATCGGCGAGATAGGCGCTGTGCTGCCGCCAATCGTGAAACTGCTTCGCGCTATCGTGTGGCGGAATGAACTGATGCAGCAGCGCCAGGCGGTCCGGGTCGTGAAATGGAAGGGAGCGCAGCAGCAATGCGTTGACTACGCTAAAAACACCCGTGTTCGCGCCAATTCCGATAGCGAGAGCAGCGATGGCGAATCCTGCATGCCACGGCCGGCTAATCCAAAGCCGAAGAGTGTACTTGAGATCCCGAGCTACTTCGCCAGATCGCAACATAGTTGACGTAAGCCGGGCGATTATCCATCTACTATTTGCGGAATAGCTGGATATTTTCTAGTCTCCCGCCGGGCACTCTGTCCCTATTTCAGCGTGAACAGCGCGTTCACGTGCGCTGTCACCGAGATCATCTGAGGAGTAAATTGCTCGGTTGGAGCAGGAGCAGCGGCCTCCGCCCGCATCATGGCCATCGGCCGGCCCATAGGAACCGGCGGACGTTCATTTTCAAAAGTATCTACCGACGCATAAGAGAGCTCACCTAACATCCTTCCGCCTGCCCGGGCCACAGCTTCCCCCGATTCCCGCGCGCGTCGATACGCATCCTCGACAGCTTTATTCTTGGCTGCGTCCATGTTCTCAAGCATGTAATTGAGAGACTGATTTTCGGTTACATCGACATCGGCAAGCTGCTGAAGAATGGGCGCGAGCTTTGAAAAGTCCTTTAGCTTCAGCGCAACATTCGCGTTCACCCGGTATCCCACCAGCTTGCGCTTTGGTGTCTTGAAGTCGTACACCGGCTGCAGCGAGAAAAAGCTTATCTCCGCAAGTTTGGGTTCGATTCCATTGGAGCGCAGAATCTGGCGGATCTGCTCAGCGGCTCTCGAGGCGCGATCGTAGGCGGCTCGCGATGTTTCTTCCTGCACGGAAATGTTGAACTGGACGAGTGCGGTGTCAGGATTGGCCTCGAACTTCCCATCCGCGCCCACGAAGACGGTGTTGACCTGCGCGGTGACGGTTGGATGCTCCTGCGGGGACAAAATTGAGCTGGTGAGAAACACAGCAGTCAGACACGCTAGCGATGCCTTCATCGGGGATCCTTTTTCTGCCTGGGCTCAGTTTTCGCCGTGCAGATGGGGCACCTGTGAATTGTAGAGGGATAAC
>Ga0075426_10001713_pt1 | contig 15604 bp, 11 predicted proteins | sample SoiMethybrSBSTD5_FD_75304 | JGI IMG/M metagenome (GOLD analysis project Ga0075426, IMG submission 75304) | Bulk soil microbial communities from a Populus tree surrounding site in Tennessee, USA - Soil MetaG P. TD hybrid SBSTD5 | ecosystem: Environmental > Terrestrial > Soil > Tree plantation... | reverse complement strand
AGTTGCCGCACCAGCCCCGCCGCTCGTTCCGACGCATCCTCGATGTGTTCGATGTCGGCGCGCACCGCGCTCGGTACCTCTTGCCGCTGCGTTGCCAATTCTGTATAGCCCTTGATGATCGTCAGCAGATTATTGAAGTCATGCGCAATTCCGCCGGCCAATCTTCCAACCGCTTCCATTCGCCGCGATTGCTGCAATTGCCCTTCAAGCTGCTTGCGCTCCGTGATGTCGACGATTATCCCTTCCATCAGCGGCATTCCGTCGGAGCCCCGCAAGACCACCGCGCTGTCGCTCACCCAAAGGATTCTTCCGTCTTTCCGTGCCACTCGATATTCCGCTTGGAACGCCCGCCCTTGCAGGCACGCAGCTTCTGCTTCCTCCACTGCCGGAACGTCGTCCGGATGAACGTGCTTCACCCAATTTGTGGAATCTGTGAGCCATTCTTCCTGTGAGAATCCCAGAATGCTTTCGATTTGCGGACTCACATATCGCCAACGGCCTTTAACCCCTAGTTCCGCGATGTAACTGATCGCCGCCACCCTCTCAACGATCATCTGGTATTTTGACTCCGCTTCTTCTTGCGCCTTCTGCGCGCGCACGCGTTCTGTCAGGTCGCGGCTCACGCACACCACTCCACCGTCGCTCATCGCCGTGATTGCCATTTCCACCGGCAACGGGTTGCCATCCCGATCGTGCAGCGTCAGCTCGCCGAACCACTTTCCACGTTTTGCCAATCCCTCTCGGATCGAGTGTTCCGCCCATCCGGTCTCTGGCCGGATGGACACTTCTTGCCACGCTTTGCCCAACATCTCTTCGGCGCCGCGCAATCCGCACATCCGCGCATATTCCGAGTTCACGTAAACGTACTTCCCCTGCGCGTCGACGATGGCCATCCCGTCAACCGATGAATCCATCGCTTGCATCTGCCGCCTTACCAGTTCCGCGTTCTTGGTTTGCTGGTGTTCGTTCAACGCCATCCGTGCCCCATAGCAAACGATGGAGAGTCCCAGCACGGTCAGCCGGGCCGGTTTCCATCCGGGTCCCAGTTGCGATGAAAGAACCAGAACAATCAGTGGCCCCAGTGCAAACATCGCGTTCCGAAACACCATTCCTGCCGTCGATTTCGGACGCAGCGGTGCAAGGCTCGTTTTTTGTTCCGCCGGCTTCCACGTCGCCGCCCAAAACGCGCCGCCCAGCATCGGCAGCGTCCACGCCAGGTCAAGGATCGTGCCGGCAGGTCTTTCGTGGAGGTACTGCAAATATTCCACCCCTTGGGAGATGGAATCGTACACAGTCAGGAAAATCGCCATCCGCCAATACAACGATCGCGTTTCGTTTGACCGTGCCACCCAGGCCCGTAAACAGCACAATGCGATCAGCGTCGCATTCTGGAAAAAAATCAGCTGCTGTTCCCGCAACAGCGCCGCGTGATGATCCATCGATCCCATCGGGATGTAATACATCCCCACATAAATCAACGTATAGATGATTCCGATTTGCAGAAAATCCAGGATTGTCGCGGGATCTAGTTTTGTGGAGTCGCGCTCATCGTCCAGAAAGAGCGCCATCGCAAAGAATGCGCCCTCGATGTCGAATAGGAATCGTACGAAAGACTGCGGCCCAGGTTCGTTCCCCAACGCGATTTCGTGGAACATCCAGCCAACATTGGCGACGCCCCACGTTGCCCAGCCGAACCCTACCAGCAACCACAACGATCGGCTCAACCCCACTCCGCGCCGCGCCGCTCGCATGGCTGCCGTTGCGGCGATTCCGCTCGCCGCGATTTGCAAGAGGTTCCCGCAGAGTGAGCCCAGCGGGCTCGGTCCCATAGTCACTATGATCGTGGCATGCAGCGCCACGAAGACGACCAACAGGATCACAAATTTGCGAGCCAAGAGGGGGCCTCCAGGCGGCTGCAGCGGGTACTAGAACTATGGATCTTCTCCAGAATAACCCATGGAGACTTCATCCGCGACGCATTGCGTCCTAAAAGAGAACACACGTTTCTCTACGGGAAACTTAGTTTTCCCACGCCTTCTTCAGGAACTCGTACCGACCCCGCTGCCCGTCTTTTGCCGCCTTCGATTTCCCGCTCAAATACATCACTTGCGCATCGCCGTTCGGCTTATACGCAGGCCATTGCGGCAGGCTCGTTCCATTCGGATTTCCGTTCTTCGCAAAATTCGTCCAATACTTCCGCATCAAACCGCTTAGGGCTTTGTCCTCATTCGTCCAGAGTGTCGGGATTCTCCATTCGAGCGTTCCAAACACATATTCAATCTCGCTGGAATGGAATGCGCCCATCCCCGGTTGCCGCGATGGGTCATCAGGCGGTGCCTCATCGAATCGGTATCGGTAAACTGGACTTTTCCCCGTCTTCGCTTCAGCCTCCATCCATTTCCATGTTCCAAGCGCGATAAACCGGTCACCTGCGAAATCCTCCCACGACCGCACCGCTGTCGCGTCGTCCGTGACCGCATAGAGTTTGAAGAACTCTTCCGCTTTGTCCTTGAACTCCTTCTCGCCCAGCTCCTTCACGCTGGCTGCCGTCAACGGCGGCTTCGCGGAAAGGACGGCGCCGCTCCCTTCATCACGGTTCCAACCCGCCAGCAACGGCACATCATTTTGTGTCCCTGCCGCGAAAATCTCCCGCACTGGCTTTGGCAAAAAATACCCGTCAACTACAACTATGCTTGGCCCGCGCCGTTCCGATCCCGGTTTGCTCACCGTCTCTAAAAGTTTGTCCCCAGGTATCGCACGCAACTCTTTCAAGGAATCTGTCCCGAGCACTTTCTTCGCGTACTCCGCGCCATCCTTTGCGCTCTGCTCCAATGTCACCATCGGCGTCGTATGTGTCGGAAAATCTGCGCCGCTCTCGCCAATCGCTCGCTGGAACAATCCCTTCGCCAGCGGCGAAGCCATCAACTCGCTTACCGAAAACGATCCCGCGCTCTCTCCAAAAATCGTCACATTTCCCGGGTCGCCGCCGAACGCCGCAATATTCTTCTTTACCCACTGCAGCGTCGCCACTTGGTCCAGCAGTCCGTAGTTTCCCGCGGCATTCCTTCCCGAATCCGCGATCAATTCCGGTAATTCGAAAAATCCGAAAATTCCCATCCGGTAGTTCATGGAAACCACCACGACGCCTTCGGCCGCCAGCGTCGCGCCGTCCTGCCGCGGCTCAGACGATGCCCCCGCCACAAATCCGCCGCCGTGGATCCACACCATCACCGGCAATTTTTTCTTATCAACGCTTGCGGGAGTCCATACATTCAACATCAAGCAGTCTTCGCTCGGCCCCGCATCTCGAAACACCATATCGTCGAAGATTCGCCCCTGCATGCATCGCGCGCCAAATTTCGTTGCGTCTCGTACTCCCTGCCAGGCGATCGGCGGCGCCGGCGCTTTCCACCTCAACTCCCCCACTGGAGGAGCCGCATACGGAATTCCTAGAAACGCGCGAGAAGATCCCTGCACCTTGCCTTCAACGACTCCCGTCTCCGTCTTAACCTGAAGCGGCGAACTCTGCTGAGCCGAAGCGGCCGCAACGCTCGCACTGAACAGCAACGCCAATTTTCCAATTGAAATCCGCATGGCTCTCCTTTATCGCGCAGGAGAATACCACGTCGTCGCTTCTATTTGGAGTGCGGCGGCTGGACGCCGCTTTTGCGATTTACATGTTGGCGGCTAATCATCCCGCAAAGCAGTGGCTATCAATTCCCACGCACAATTGAATTTGTGGAGGGGTCGTTACTTCGATTCGAACGGATAGCGGTCTTGTGCTTGTACCGCTGCGGCAATATTCCTCCGCATCGCAATCGTATTCACCGTCGCGCGCTTACCGAATCGCTTCAGCACGGCCATCTGCGTCGTCAGCATGTCGCCGTCGTTCACCGCGGCTATTGCGCGCTTCGCTTCGTGTTCCACGCGCTCCATCGCATCCGCAATAAACACCCGCGCCGCATCCTGCATCAATGCCGTTGCCGCCTCGCCACGCGTCGCCGCCGCTTTCTGCGCGCGCAATAGGCAAGACTCCATCGCATAAATCTCCATCACCATGTTTGACAGCGCCCCGATCAATTCCTGCTCCTCCGCCAGCTTTTCGCGGAATTTCTGCACCGCGCCGCCCGCCGCCTGTAAGAACATTTTCTTCGCATTCCCCACGACGCGCGTTTCTTCCGCCAAGACGCCTTCCGGCGTCTCTTCAAAGGACGGTCCCGCCAAAATCTCATCCGCCAGCTTCATCGCCGCCGGAATCAACGGCAACTGCCCGCCCATCGCCCTCTTCATCAGCATCTGAATGATGAGCATCCGGTTGATTTCGTTCGTCCCTTCGAAAATCCGGTTAATCCGCGAATCGCGGTATGCGCGGCAAACGGGATACTCCTCGTGAAATCCGTATCCGCCGAAAATCTGCACCGCTTCGTCCACCACGAAATCCAGCATCTCGCTGCCGTACACTTTCGCAATCGAGCTCTCGATCGCGTATTCCTCCAGCACTTTCATCTGGTGCGCAATCTTGCCTGCCCCGAGCGAAGCCGAGGGGTCGCTCCCCGCGGACATCATCGCTTCGATATTTCCCGCGCTGCGGTACACCATCGACTCCACCGCAAAAATCTGAATCGCCATCTCCGCCAGCTTTTCTTTCATCAGTCCGAAATCGCCAATCTGCTTTCCAAATGCTTTCCGCTCCTTCGCGTACTTCGAAGAAGTCGTTAGCACGTTCTTCGATCCGCCCACGCAGCTCGCGCCCAGCGTGAACCGTCCCGCATTCAAAATGTTGAACGCCACAATGTGCCCGCGCCCGATCTCATGCAGCAAATTTTCCTTCGGCACTTTGCAGTTTTCCAAAAACACTGGCGTCGTCGAGCTCCCGTGAATCCCCATCTTGTGTTCTTCGTTGCCCGGTTTGCATCCCGCGAAATTCCGTTCCACGATGAACGCGGTAAACTTCTCCCCGTCAATTTTCGCGAACACAATATACAAATCCGCGAACCCGCCATTCGTGATCCACATCTTCTGACCATTTAAAACGTAGTGCGTTCCCTCGGCATTCAGTTCCGCCCGCGTCAGCGAATTCTGCGCATCAGACCCAGCTTGCGGCTCGCTCAAGCAATATGCGCCGATCAATTCGCCCGTCGCCAGCTTCGGTAAATATTTTTTCTTCTGCTCTTCCGTTCCGAAATAAACGATCGGCAACGTTCCAATTCCCGCATGCGCGCCGTGTGTCACGGCAAATCCGCCGTAAATCGAAAGCTTCTCCGTCAGCACCGTCGTCGCAATCTTGTCCAGCCCCGCCCCGCCATACTCTTCCGGCACGCCGCCACCCATCAATCCCACTTCGCCGCCCTTGCGCACCAGCTCCGCCATCAATCCGGCTTTCTTGTTCTCCAAATCCTTCACGAGCGGCAACACTTCTTTCGTCACAAACTCTTCCGCCGTCTGCCCGATCAATTTCTGATCGTCTGTCAGATCCGCCGGCGTAAACACGTCCTGTGGAGCTGGCGCCTCCAGCAAAAAGCTCCCGCCCTTCGCCGCTGGTTTCGTTACTACGCTCGTGGCCATGATGCCTCCGGTCGATTGCACGTCTTATGAAGGAAATCAGCCCGCCGCATGTGGCAGGCATTACTTAACACTGTTACGCACGAATTGTACTCCCGCCCAAAGCCGCCGCCAATAGAACCTCCGGTTCCCCTCCACTCGTCTTCGCCCGCGCCGCGCGCCTATACCGGTCCGACTTTGTCACTTGACGTAACGGTTTCCCTCGGCGCAACACTATCCTGACACGAGGACCGCTCCGGGCTTTGCCTTCCGAGTCCCGCCAGCCCTCCCGCAAAAGGAGACTCTCACATGAGCGTCAATTCATCGAATTTTCAGGCCCTCTTCCAGAAGTTGCTTACCATCAAACTTTTCGGCTCCGCTCCTCCGCCCGTCCCGTTCGGCAAGAAACCTACCGCGGCTAGTCTCGCGAAATTGATCGCCCCGGGCGCAAACGCTTTGCCGAAAGTATTCCAGGACAATTACTCCACCCCACTCCAGAGCGGCCTCCCGACCCTCCTCACCCGTCTGAGTTTTCCCGGTGACCTCGGCGTTCTCGAAGCTCTCACGGGCGCCGTCTATCAGCAAACCCAAAAAGCCAACGCGCCACAGCTTCATCGCTTCCTCGCCGTCATCTCCGACCTCTATCGTTCTTTCCTTTCCAAGAAGCGCCGTACCGCTGCCGATTTTCCCCTTGTTGAAGCCATTCCGCCTCTCGCGATCTTCCAGCACAGCGGCGCCGACGGCCCCTACACCATTCCCAGCGACGACACGGAAAGCCTTTTCGGCGCGCCCGTTGGCGTCGTCAGCCTCCCCGCCGTCTATCGCGATCATCCGCTTCTTTGGACATCCCTCAGCCACGAAACCGGTGGCCATGACGTCATCCACGCCGACAGTCAGTTGATGCCCGAAATGCGAGCCGGTGTTGTCGCCGCCCTCGGCGGGCCCTCGACCATCGGCGACCCCTCGTCGCTCAATCAAACTCAGCTAATTGCGCTTCTTTGGGCCTATTGGCTCGACGAGGCTGCTGCCGATATTTACGGCATCATGAACGTCGGCCCTGTCTTCGGTCACAACCTCGCTGTCTTCTTTGCGGCACTCAACGCCGAGGCCTCCCATTCGAAGAACATCTCTCTCCGCACTGTTTCTGGCTTCGACCCCAATGATCCCGAACAGTCTCTCGACCCTCATCCGACCGATTTGCTTCGCCTTTCGCTTGCGAAGGGCGTTATCGAAAATCTGAACGGTCTTTCAAGCGCCTCTCGTTCTGCCTATTCCGCCGACATGGACGCCCTTATCCAAATCTGCGCCCCGGGCGCCACGAACATTCAAGTCGCCGGCATCATGCACCTCGGCGCTGGCACGCGCGTGCCCATCCAGGGCACTTTTCCACTCGCCGATATGCAGAAGACCGCTTACAACGTCGGCAAGTTCGTCGCCACACAAAGTTTCCAGTCGCTCGGCAACCACTCCATTCAGGACATCGAAACTTGGGACGACAAGGACGAGCAAACCGCCCAATCCATTTCCGCCGCGTTGAAATCCGGCAACACCATCGTCGGGCTCGGCGACGACGCCCAGCTTCTCGCTGGAGCCAACCTTGCGCTCCTCGATCAGCCCAGTCTCTACAACAACGTCACTTCGCTTCTCAACGACGCGCTCGACGCCAGCTTCGCCGAGGACCCCTACTGGGCCACTCCGCACGCGGACAAAGCGTACTTGCGCAATGTCACCTTGAACTTCAAACCGCGTTCTCCACTCAGCCGCCGCGCCAAAGCCTGATCCCGCTGTTTTCTCACGGCAAAGAAGAAATGGTCGCTCGCTTCCGGGCGGCCATTTCTTTTTCCTCGCGCCCATCGCGCGAAATGATTAGAATCCCGCGCACCGCTCTTTGACGGAGGCCGCCATGACTCGTTCCATCCGTACCAAATTCATCGCCGCGCCCCTTCTCCTCGCGCTAGTGCTCGCAATCTTTCTTTCCAGATTGTCCTTCGCGCAGGACGCAAAGCCGCCCGCGCTTCCGCTCCCCGAAATGCAAAAGCTTTCTAAACTCTACGTCGGCGCTTGGACCTTCACCGAAACCTACCCGAAATCCCCCATGGCCCCGAACGGCGGCACCAACACCGGCGTCTACACCAGCGAACTCGGCCCCGGCGGCAATTCCATCTTCAATCATTTCCACTCGAAAGGCCCTGTCGGCGAATTCGACGGGACCATCGTCATGACCTGGGATCCGAAGGAAAAACTCTACAAGGCTTATGTCTTCGGCGATTCGTTTCCAACCGCAGTGGTCGAAACAGGTCAATGGGAAGACGATGCGCTCGTTTTTCGTTTCGAGCTCAATATGGGTCCGACGAAAATCGCTCTTCGCAACGTCACCAAGTTTCTGCCCGACGGCAAACTCGCCAGCGATGAATTCACCAGCGTCAACGGTGCCCCCGAATCGCTCCTCGTCCACGTCGAAGCCGTCAAAAAGTGATTTGCTCTTGTGTAGTGGCCAATCTTTAGATTGGCGCTTTTTCCCGAAGGTGTTCCAGTAATCACGCGAAAGGAAAACAAACATGAGCCAGCAAGGCCGGATCCTCGGCATCGGCGGTATCTTCTTCAAGTCCGCCAATCAGCAACTAATGAAAGAGTGGTACGCAAAACATCTCGGCCTCACGGATAGCGGTTACGGCGTCATGTTGCCGTGGCGTGAAAAAGACAATCCTGAAAACGAGCAGATGACCATCTGGAGCGTTTTCCCCGGCACTACCAAATATTTCGAGCCCAGCCAGGCTTCGTTCATGGTGAACTACATCGTCGACGACCTCGATGCGCTGCTCGACAGCTTGGCGAAAGCAGGCGTCCAGATTGATCCTAAGCGCCAGGACGAAAGCTACGGCCGCTTCGCCTGGATATACGATCCCGACGGCAACAAAATCGAACTGTGGCAGCCGCTCAATCCAAGCGAATAGTCGCGTTTACCTTTTCTGTGTAGGCGCGGGACTCGAGCCCACTTTCCTTACTTGTCATCTCGACCGAAGCAGCCCGGCCTTCTCTTGCACGCGGTGTTTGCGTGCCGGGCTGTGCAGCGGAGAGACCTCTCTTCTTCTTTCTTGTCTCTGTGCTCTCTGTGACTCTGTGGCAATCCCTCTTGCCTTGCTCTTCACAACCTCTCAATAATCCCCGCAGCCCCCATCCCGCCGCCAATACACATCGTCACCATTCCATACCGCCCATTCTTCCGCGCCAAATCCCGCAAAATCGTCGCCGTCAATTTTGCGCCCGTGCAACCAAGCGGATGCCCCAACGCAATCGCGCCGCCGTTCGGATTCACTTTCGACGCATCCAGCCCCGCCTGCTGAATCACTGCCAGCGACTGCGCCGCAAACGCCTCATTCAATTCAATCACTGCAATATCTTCCAATTTCAGTCCCGCCAGCTTCAGGGCCTTCGGAATGGCATACACCGGTCCAATTCCAAACTCCTCCGGAGGACATCCCGCCGTCGCGTACGCCACAAATCGTCCCAGAGGTTTCAATCCCAGCGCCTTCGCGCGCGCTTCGCTCATCACCACCGCCGCCGCCGCTCCATCGCTCATCGGCGAACTGTTTCCCGCCGTCACCGATCCCGCCACATGAAACGCCGGCTTCAGTCCCGCCAAAACTTCGACGGAAGTATCCGCTCGCGGCAATTCATCCTTGTCAAAAGTAAACGTCTGCGTCACCGGCTTATTCTGTTTTTGGGTGTTGGGTGCCGCACCCTTCGGGTTTAAGGGTGCGGGTTTGCCATTCCCATTCGTCGGCACGGAAACGTTCTTCACTTCCACCGCCACCGTCTCGTCCGCAAACGCGCCCGCCGCAATCGCCGCCAGCGCTTTCTTGTGCGAATTCGCCGCGAACGCATCTGCCGCCTCGCGCGTAATCCCAAACTTCCGCGCGATATTCTCCGTCCCCAGTCCCATGTTGATGTACGCGTCCGGATAGTTGTCCACTAGCCACGGATTCGGCGAAATCTTGTTTCCGCCCATCGGCACCATGGACATGCTCTCTGTCCCGCCCGCCACAATCACTTCCGCGCCGCCACTGCGAATCCGTTCCGCCGCCAGCGCAATCGCCTGCAAACCCGAAGAGCAAAACCTATTAATCGTCATCGCCGACGTTTCCACGGGCAGCCCCGCCCGCAGCGCCGCAATCCGCGCCACATTCATCCCTTGTTCGCCCTCGGGCATCGCGCAACCCAGAATCACATCATCAATTTCTTTCGCATCCAGCCCCGGCACCCGCGCCAGCGCTTCCTTAATCACCAACGCCGCCAAATCATCCGGCCGCGTCGCCCGCAGCGATCCCTTGTACGCCCTCCCCACCGGCGTCCTCACCGCACTCACAATCCATGCTTCACTCATTGGGCCCTCCTAACATCCGAAGCCTCAGTGTAGCAGGTGCAAGGTTCGCTTTTGAGTCGGCACTTCTTTATTGCCAGGGCAGTGTGACCAGTGTGGGTTCATACCAAAAACCGTCCTCACCAGTTCGGAGTTGGCTATCTTTCGCAAAACGCGATCTGCTCTCGCGCTGCACGGATGGACGGGCGCCACACCACTAACGTATTGACTCAACGAGTGTTAGGATTTCGTAATATGTCGGAATTTCTTTTCGTCAAGTATTGGCTCATCAAATTCAAATACAACTTCATCACGGGCCCCTGGCGGCTCATGCTCTTCTTATGCCTATCGCTCGCCCCGTTCGGACTTCTCTTGGTTCTGTGGGCCAAAATTCGCACATTCGCAAATTTCTTGCTATTTGCGTCCGTTATCGTCTGGTTAAAAATGATCGCGTACGGCATAGTGCCCCTTGGCTTGGCGATATTTGGGTCTCACTATGCGGCGGAAGCTATGCGAACTAAACGCAAGAAGGCCTTGGCGCGATTTACATTCTTAATATCCGGCGTTCTTGCCGTACTAATGATTTGGTTTGTTGAAGCTCGCACGGAGGACTCCCATAACAATGAAACACAGACTCTAACTTCCCTGCTGGCGAACGTCCAAACGCAAGTCACGACAGTTCTCGGGCGTTTGACCGTGGCCGCGCCCAGTCCGCAGGCTCGTGAAGTGACCAGGCGGCAAGATATTCTGACTCTGCTACGGCAAGAGTGGATTTTGTCGCACAGGAACGTGAGCGCAAGATTGCTTGCTGGGACCGAGCAGCCCCCGGCGGAATGGGTGAACACTCGACTGAAGCAACTCGGAGAAAACTGGTCTTTGCCGGCTAATGTCCCAACGAATGAGACAGTCAAGGACCAACTTCGTGGCCCGGAGATGATTCCAGAAATAAGCAATAACGAACTACGTTCCCTAATTTCTGCCTACACAAACGAGTTACGCGCATTGGAACGAGCTCGCGGCGAAGCCTGGTCCTACACTCTGCCGCCTGCGAGTCGTGGACCCAATGCCGATGATTATCGTGCTCGCTTCTTTGCGATCGACGAGCGAGAAAAGAAAGACTTCCTGGAGAATTACCGGGCGCGGGGGATTGGTTTGCGAGACGTACTCTATCGAAGGCTAAATGTCCGTGGCCCGCAACCCGGCACCATCCTCGACGACGGGATTCAGATCCAGACGCCCGAGATTGAGCATTCCTACGAAAAGTTGGCGGATTATCTCGACGGATTGAAGGGGCGGCTACCCTACCCCTAGGAGGCGGCTGGGACAAATTTTCCGAATCTTTTTCGGAGCCGCTTAGACTCGCAAGCAATCAATACCCGTCCACTCAGCTCACAAAAACACGGAGGGTGCCACATCCTCGGTTTGTGAGGGTGGGTCTTGGGTTTGAAGTTGCCTTCGAGACCTAAGGCGTTCACGCTTGCAGAAGAGGAAGTCCTAATTGCGATCGACCAGTCCGGCGTATGATTTGCCCCGAGGTGACTGCGCATGCTGAAATTATTCCGCCATCAATTCTTTGTTCATTGTGCGGTATCGGCCGCGTGGCTTCTCGCTGCACTGTTCCTCCCCGCTGCGTCCGCTCAGAATGAGCCTGTCCGCGTAATCGCTTTTGGCGCGCACCCCGACGATTGTGACCTCGGCGCAGGAGGCCTGGCCGCCAAGTACGCAGCGCTCGGTTTTAAGGTGAAGTTCGTGTCGCTAACCAACGGTGATGCGGGCCACCAGATTCAGGGCGGAGAAGAACTTGCCAAGCGGCGCCGGGCAGAAGCGCAGGAAGCCGGCCGCCGCATCGGAATTGAATACGAGGTGCTCAACAACCACGACGGCAAGCTTTTGCCTACCCTGGATGTCCGCGAACAAGTTATCCGTGAGATCCGTCAGTGGAAGGCAGACATCGTGATCGGGCCGCGCCCCAACGACTATCATCCTGACCATCGCTACACCGGCGTTTTAGTTCAAGACGCTTCGTACATGGTCATCGTGCCCAACCTCGTTAAAGACACACCGCCGCTTCCGCACAACCCCGTATTTCTGTATTACAGCGACCGCTTCACCAAGCCGCAGCCGTTCCGGCCAGACATCGTGGTATCGATCGACGACGTGTTCCAGAAAAAGATCGACATGTTGGACGCGCATGTTTCACAGTTTTATGAATGGTTGCCGTGGACGATCGGGAATCTCGATCAGGTCCCTAAGGATGCCGCCGAGCGCAAAAAGTGGCTGGCGGCGCAGCCAATGGCGGTGCGAAAGGACTCCCCCGAATGGCGAGCTGCGCTCGAGAAACGCTATGGCACGCAAGCAGCTGGGATCCAGCACGTCGAGGCTTTTGAAATCACCGAATACGGCCGTCAACCCACCGAGGAAGAGATTCGCAAGCTATTTCCATTCTTCCCACGATAAAAGGGAAAAGCACGAGCCTTTCTCTTATGTTCTCCGCCGCCCGTATCTCCGCGACGCCTTGCGCTTCCGCGCCTTTCGCGGCTCATGCAAGCTGATCTCCTCAGCGATGATTTCTGCCGCGCGCTTCTCGATCTTTTTTTGCTTTGCCGGACTTAATTTTTCAAACTCTTCGCGAAAATTGACAGACATCCCTTTCCTTCTTTTACCGATAGTCGGCTGGCTTGGGGTTGAAATTTCTTTCTGGTTTTGGTTGGCGCGGTACCGTTAGGCATTCGCAAGGCGGGCGGCAAGGCGGTTGCGGAGCTCTTCCCAAGGGACCGTTTTCACCTTTCCAGAATCGAGGTCGGAAATCCGGCGCGAGATTTCGTCTCGCCACGCAACCTCGGCGTCGGCGTCAACCACCTGGTCCAAACTCTCCAGCAGGGAACCGGCGAGCGCCGCCCGGTCGGCTTCCGGAAGCGCCAAAGCCTTCTGCAAGAGCTCAAGTGCCAGCTTCGTTACATGGTAAGAATAGCTCTGATTTGTTGACCGCAATCACGATCACCTGCGAAATTCTTGCCCTTTCTAAATCCTTTCCATTCAATAACTCACGAAATGATTCGAATGAAGTAATCTTATTGACAAAGTAAACGTTCTGTAGTACTCTTTGTTGTGACTTGTTCGACGCCCTCCTCCTGCTTGCCCCGACCCGCGCTGAGGGGCCTCGCGGCGAACACCCATCCTCTCGTCTCTCCGGCCCAATTCCTTAACTCCTTTGAAATGAATACTTACAGAAAAACAGCGGAGAGGGAGAGGGGCACCGCCGTCCCAAATCCGGAATCCGCACATTCCACTCGATCTTCAAATTGCACTCCGCCCCACAGCGCATCTCGTTTGATTTCTGTCGTTTGCGAACAGGGAGCACAAACACACGACGCGACAAACGGCCTCTTTTCAATCACTTCGGAACTCTTTGCACAAACCGGCTTCACAAAAATCGCCACATCCCTTGCATTTTCATGCCGTTGCGCACTCTTGCAAAAACAATGGGGGGTGGCAGGTATATCTATCGTCAAACCCCGTCCTCCGGCTCGCTCCAAAATTGTAGAGGCGGCCTTCCGAGGCCGGCCTCTTCGATTTCGCATGCGTAGGGGCACGACATATCGTGCCCTTCGGTTGCAAGCGCATTTTGGTTTAACTAGTCGAGGAAGGCGTCTTGAAGTACGCGACGAGGAACAGCACAGCAAGCAGCGCATCGCCAAACGAGATAAACAAGTCGCCCAGGTGAACGCGATGTTGCGAATAAAGGACCACTGCCGGAACAAAGTATCCGAGCTTTTCCAAAATGCTGACCAGCATCAACGGCCGGAATCGCACCGGATTCGACCCGATCACCAGAAATACGACCTGCCACGCTAGCGCCACTCCCGTAAATCCGTAATAAAACAATGGATGCGTCACTGGCGGCGGATCCTTTATGCCAACCTGATTGAAAATGAAAAACAGCGGCGTCAAAATCAGAATTCCCCAAATGCCCGCAATCGTAAAAACATATTCCGCGAATTTCATGGAAGGCTCTCCGCTGGAACCTTTGGATGCCCAAACGTTTACACGTTGGAACGCCCCAGCGTCAAGACCTTGGGACCTTCGGACGTTGAGACGCGTCTATTTCCCCGGCAGCAATGTGCTGTGGCTCGCCACGCATTGCCACAGTCCGTTTCGCTTGATCCACGTATCTGTGTAGCGCGAACGGACGACATACGGTTTGCCCTTGTTCGTTCCGGTCTCGCGGTAAATTCCAGTCACGACGGCTGCGTTTCCATAAACTTGAACGTTCAAGCCCTCGTCGTAAATGTGGTCGGCCTTCTGCTCCGGATTGACTACCCACTTCAGGTACTCTTTCTTGTTCATGAAACTGCCGTCGTAGTCGGTGTAGACGAGCGAATCGGCCACGAGATTATCCACCGCGCCGATCTCCTGCTTCATTTCGGCTTGATTCCACGCGCGTTCAAGTTGACGCACCTGGATTTCGTCGGCCGAGCCGGATTTGTCCTGCGCGGCCGGCGCAGGGTAAAGCGTAAGCGCGAGAATGGCGGTCAATGCGAAGAATTTCATCGGCAACCCCTATTGAGCGCGAAGTTGGCAAAATGTTAGCAGGGAAGCGCGCCGCGCAAGTGGAGAGTTTCGCGTCATGTATACTTAAAGGCAGGGGATTTCGCACAATTCATGGCAGAAAAGGGACAAGTCGCTCAGGCGAGTGCAGGCGTGCGCTGGCGCAAACGTCTGCGTTTTGTGCGCACGCGTATGCGAGAGCTGCGCATGATTACGAAGGCGCTCGTCTCGACGAAGCATCCCGTCCTTGTGCACATTATCCCTATGCGCCGCTGCAATCTCGATTGTGGCTACTGCAACGAATACGACGATGTCTCCAAGCCTGTGCCACTCGAAGAAATGAAGCGCCGCCTCGACCTGCTCGCCGACATGGGCACCTCTATCATCACCATCAGCGGTGGCGAACCGCTGATGCATCCTGAACTTGAAGAAGTCATCCGCCACATCCGCAAGCACGGCATGATCGCCGGGATGATTACCAATGGATTTTTGCTGAGCAAAGATCGAATCAAAACTTTGAATGAGGCTGGCCTCGAGCACCTGCAAATTTCGATTGATAATGTTACTCCCGACGAAGTGTCAAAAAAGAGTTTGAAGACACTCGATTCGCGCCTCGAATGGCTTGCCGAATATGCTGTGTTTCAGGTGAACATCAATTCCGTGCTCGGCAGCGGCGTAAAGAATCCGGACGACGCGCTCACGATTGCGCATCGCGCCGTCGAACTCGGCTTCACCAGCACCGTCGGCATCATTCACGATCACAACGGCCAACTAAAGCCGCTCGACGATAAACAAATCAAAATCTTTGAAGAGATTATGACGCTAGGAAAGCGCTCCTACTCGCGCTTCAATGATTTTCAGCACAACGTCGCGCGCGCGAAAGAACACACTTGGCGCTGCCGCTCCGGTTCGCGCTATCTCTACATCTGCGAGGACGGCCTTGTGCACTGGTGCTCGCAACAGCGCGGCTATCCCGGAATTCCCCTCGCGCAATACACACCCGAAATGCGCCATCACGAATATCTGACCGACAAATTCTGTGGCCCGCGCTGCACCGTTTCTTGCGTGCAACAAATCGCGATACTCGATAACTGGCGCGACCCGCAAACGAAAAAGCCAATGCCCATGCCGCCACCGCCCGTTCCCGGCGATCTC
>Ga0075426_10001711_pt1 | contig 15606 bp, 16 predicted proteins | sample SoiMethybrSBSTD5_FD_75304 | JGI IMG/M metagenome (GOLD analysis project Ga0075426, IMG submission 75304) | Bulk soil microbial communities from a Populus tree surrounding site in Tennessee, USA - Soil MetaG P. TD hybrid SBSTD5 | ecosystem: Environmental > Terrestrial > Soil > Tree plantation... | reverse complement strand
CGTGGCCAGCATCACTTCGGCGCCATCGCGCCATGTGCGCACGGTGCGACCCTGGAGATGAGCGCGGACATCATAGCCCGCGGCACCGGTCGAGGCGCGCGAGGGAACGGTGACGCCATCGAAGAGTGGTTCGAAGACGATGCTGGGTGCGGAGATCGTTGCGTCCATGAGACTCGCTGATTGCGTGCTTGGCCGTAGACGGCACTGACTGTAGGTTTGGCTCGTGACCGTCACGCCGCCCACCGGCGCCGGCTCGCGTCCCGGCGGGGCGCCGGCGTCACGATCCGCCGAGCTCGAGTCGGGCACCTCGCCTTTGGCTCCGGGCGCCCCGTCGCCGCATAGCGTGACGGCGAAACTTCCGTCACACATCGAGAGCTGGCAACTACCCGCGGGCTGGTCGTGGGGAGCCGAGGGTGTGCTCGCGGAGTTCCGTCACTATCAAGAAGTTGTGGACGCTCTGGGCCGTTCGCTGTCGTTGGTGACGGTGCCCGATCCGACTCATGCGGTGTGGCTGGGCGCCGAGGCGCGTGCGTTGGCGCATCGCGCGCACGCGTCGATACCGACGGCGTACGACTGGTGGCCGGGGGGGCCGCAGAGTCGCCGTGGACCGGCGTACGTGCGGCGCTGGATATCCGGCGAAAGCGTGGCGGGGCGGATCCGTCGAGTGGGACCGGACGATCTCAGCACGTCATTGCAGCTGTTGCGGTCCACGGGTCAGGCGCTCGCGTACCTGCACACGACGGGCACCGCGCATGGTGCCGTGTGCGGCGAGTCGATTTGGTTGACGCCTACTGGCCAGCTGTGGCTGCTCGCGTGGGAGTGGGTGCTGCCGCGCAACATGATACCGGCGGGCTTGACGCCGTTTCCGGGACGCCTTCCGTGCGCTCCCGAGTGGCCGGACGGCGAATGGCTGCCCACGCCCGAGAGCGACCAGTGGCAGTTGGCGGCGACCGCCTTCGCGTCGCTCACCGGCGAATATCCGCCGCCCGAAGTACCACCACTTCCGCTCGTGCGGCCGGACTGTCCGCAGGCGGTGGCCCGTGTGCTCAATCGCGGATTGGAGCGGGATCCGGAGCGGCGGTACCACTCGGTGGCGGCGATGCTGCGCGAGCTGGATCGCGCGGTGGGGGGTGGCGGGCGGTCATCGGTGTACATCAGCGGCTCGATGCCGGCGATCCGTCCGTTAGGCGACGCGGAGGAAGAGCGGTTGCGGTGGGCGACCGGCGAGGATTACGAGGTGATCGCCCGCCTGGGATCCGGTACGTTCGGCTCGGTGTGGCGCGTGCGAGACCTGACGCTGGAGCGCGAAGTCGCGCTCAAGATGTTGCACCCGCAGGTGGCGAACGACGAGGTCGCGGTGCGCCGGTTTCGCCGTGAGGCGCAACTGGCAGCGCAACTGGCGCATCCGGCGATCGTGCCGATCTACGACTGGGACAGCAACGGCGGCGTGTCGTGGTACACGATGGAGCTGGCTGAGAACGGGTCGCTCACGGATCTGGTGAAGCGATCGGGGCCGCGTTCTGTGGAGCAGATCGCGTCGCACGTGGATCAGGTGTTGGACGGGCTGGCGGCGGCGCACGCGATCGGTATCGTGCACCGCGATCTCAAGCCGGAGAACATTCTGATCGACCGGCATCGGCGGTGGCGGATCGCCGACTTCGGCGTGGCGAAGATTTCGGGCGAGGAGCTCTTGAGCGGAACGACGGGGACGCCCGAGTTCGCAGCACCGGAGCAACTGTTAGGCGAAGCGCAGGGGCCGGCGGTCGACTGCTTCGGCCTGGCGGCGATCGTCACGTATCTGCTGTCGGGCGAGCCGCCGTTCGGGACCGGCGACGGGCGTGCGATCCTCGGCCGCGAGCTGTCGGGGGACGTGGATTTGAGCGGATACCCGGAGGCGATCGGCGAGTGGTTGGAGCGCGGGTTGGCGCCGGTGGCGGAGCAGCGGTTCGGGGATGCCGCCGAGATGCGCGACGCGTGGCGGTCGGCGGTCGATCGGACGCTGGCGCCGGAGTCGCGGCCGCCGTGGTGGCGGCGCTGGTGGGGCGGCGAGGACGAGGCCGACGGCGACGAGGACTAACGCGGTTAGGCCACGCCGATGCCTAGCGCTCGTCGAGGCGGATCAGGCGCTCGGGGGTCATGCCTTCGGCCTCGCCCTGGAAGTTCATGACGATGCGGTGGCGGAGCACGACGTGGGCAACGGAGCGGACGTCGTCGAGGTCCGGCACGGCGCGTCCGTCCATGGCCGCGCGGGCTTTGGCGCCCAACACGAGATACTGTGAGGCGCGCGGACCCGCGCCCCAACTGACGTACTTTCGGACATCGGGCGACGCTTCTTTGGCTTCTGGTCGCGTCGAACGCGCGAGGCCGACGGCGTAGCGCACTACAGTGGGCGGCGCGGGGAGACGCCGGACGAGATGCTGGAGCGCGATGAGCCTCGGCGCGTCGAGGACGGGCGTGATCGTTGCCTCACTGTCGCTGGTGGTCGTCGCGACGACGTGCTCTTCCTCGTCGGCCGTAGGGTAGCCGACGCGGAGCTCGAACATGAACCGGTCGAGCTGCGCTTCCGGCAGTGGATAGGTGCCTTCCTGCTCGATCGGGTTCTGAGTGGCGAGGACGAAGAACGGCTCGGGGAGGGAGTGGGTGCGCCCAGCGGCCGTCACGGCGTGCTCCTGCATGGCCTGAAGCAGCGCCGCCTGCGTTTTCGGGGGCGCGCGGTTGATCTCATCGGCGAGTACGGCATTGGCGAAGATGGGACCCTTGACGTACTTGAAGACGCGGCGCCCGGTCGCGTGGTCTTCCTCGAGCAACTCCGTCCCCGTGATGTCACTCGGCATCAGGTCGGGGGTGAACTGGATGCGGGAGAATGAGAGGTCGAGGGCGTCGGCGAGCGTCCTAACGAGGAGGGTTTTCGCGAGGCCCGGGACACCGACGAGCAAGGCGTGGCCACCACTGAGCAGTGCGGCGACGAGATTCTCGACGACCTCTTTCTGGCCGATGATGCGCCGGCCGATCTGATCGACGAGTGACCGACGCGCGTTGGCGAGCTCGGTGAGGAGCTGGACGTCGCGCGTGTCATCGTGTGTGGAAGATCGAGCCGGTGTTGCCAAACGCCCTCCGATTTCGCCGCGGGTTTGAGCGAAAGGTAGCGGCGGGGGCGGGGGGCGTTAAGGGTTGTGTCCGACTAATGCAGGGTGAAATCGGCGCGCTGCTGCATCGGGTGATTGTTGCTTTCGAGGCGCGCGACTGCCGTGAAGTCGCCGGTGAGATTGCCGGGATTCCACGTCTCCTGGTACGTCACGCTTTCGTTGGCGCCCAAGAGGGTGTTGCGGACCGCTTGCGTGAACATGCGGCCTTCGCTCCAGCGCCAGACCTCGTGGCCCGTGGAGTCGAGGATGACGACGTCGTGGGTTTTGCCGGATGGGAAATCGATTTCGACCGCGTGATCGGCTTCGTTGGTGACGCGCAGGCTGACTTTGACGGTGTGATTGACCGTGACTTGCGCGGCAGCGGTGAGGGCCGCGGCGGGAGCGATCTTTTTGGGGACCGTGTCGGACCGATGCTCGTTCGTCGTGCTGGCGGCGGACTCGTTGTGTTTGGCGTGGGGACTCCAGGCCACGAACACAGCGCCGGCGCAGAGTAACCAGATGACGAAGCGGGAGCTCATGAGATGGTGACCGGCCGGAATGCGGGGCGGTCGCAGCGGGCAAGAGGAGACACGGGAATCAAGGCCGAAGTTATCAACACCGGGACGAGCCGTCAAGGGTGGGGTAACGCGTAAGTTATGTTGATACCGAAACTTGGCGATTAGACGGTTATTATGTCCGGTGGGTACGAGCGGGTTCTTCCTTAGCTTGCGAAAAATTTCACAAGCTCCTACATTTCGGCGCGAATGAGAGATCCAGAGCGGCGACCGGGTGGGCCCGCTCCTGGGCGTGGCGAGCGCGGGCCTGCGACGCGTGGGCCGGCCCCGATGGTCTTTGCGGGGTCGGGCATCCAGTTGGTCGTGTCGATTCTCTTATTCGTGTATGTCGGGCGCTGGCTCGACAGCAAGCTGGGTACGTCTCCGTGGCTATTGGTGTTAGGAGCCTTTGTAGGCGCGTTTGCCGGGTTCTACTCCATGTATCGCGCGCTCACGGCATCGACGAAGCCCAAGGACGAACGGGGCTCGGCTAACGAGGGGCGTCGCGGTGGAGGCGAGCGGTGAAGCGGGTGATGCGTTTCGTCGCCGCGTGTGCGGTCTTGATCGTGCTTGCTGCGTTCTTGCTCGGTCTCTTGTTCCGAGTACCCGGTGACACGCACGCGATTCGTGTGAGTGCGGTGATCGCCTTCGCGGTTCAGGTTTTTGCTTTTGCCGTGGTGTTGCTGGTTGCGGGGGCGGGCACGAATGTCTTTCCGGCGTGGGGCTTGGGCATTCTGCTTCGGCTCGCCGCGCTGGCAGTGATGGGCTTCTGGTGCGTGAAAGCATTGGGTCTACGCGCCGAGCCAGCGCTGATCAGTTTGGCCATGTTTTTCTTCGTGACGACGTTGGTCGAACCATTGGCACTGAAACGATGACTGCTCGCACGCTCGTTCTCGCACTCGCGTGTCTTACTGCACCGATCGCGCTACAGGCGCAAGCGGCGCCGCGCGAGACGCCCGCCGAGCAAGTGCACGTCGGCCCGAGAGGCGATCGCCTAACGGGACCCCAGGCTGGGCCGGTCGATATCATCATGCCCCACATCACGGACTCGCATTCGATTGAGTTGCCGTATTGGGGCGAGAAGGAACTACCCCGCTGGAAGCCCATCCGTATTGGGTCGGTGGAGATCGATCTGTCGCCGACGAAGCATGTGGTGATGCTGCTCTTCGCAGCCGTGCTGTGCATGGCGGTGCTCATTCCGGCCGCGATTTCGCACGAGCGGCACCACACCGAGCGCGGGTCGCCGAGGGGCTTCGCGACCGGCATCGAGGCAATGGTACTCTACATCCGGAACGAAGTCATCCTGCCTAACGTTGGGCCGCACGGCAACGCGTTCGTGCCATTCGGACTGAGCCTCTTCTTCTTCATTCTGTTCGCGAACCTATTGGGTCTCGTGCCGTATGGCTCGACGGCCACCGGCAACATCTCGGTGACGGCGACGCTGGCTATCATCACGTTCATCGTGGTGGAGCTCACCGGCATCCGGACACAGCGGTGGCGGTATCTGCGGACGGTGGTCTATGTGCCGCCGAAAGAAATTCCGTTTCTGATGAAGATCTTCATGGTGCCGATCATGACGGTGGTGGAAATCATCGGCAAATTCACGAAGCCGTTCGCGCTCGCCGTTCGATTGTTTGCCAACATGACGGCAGGTCACGTCGTCTTGTTGGCGTTGATCAGTCTCGCCTTCACGTTCCAGAGTTATTTCGTTGGGTTGGCGGCGGCAACCATGGGCGTCGGAAGCAGTTTGCTCGAAATATTCGTGGCGTTCCTTCAAGCGTACATCTTCACGATTTTGTCGTGTGTGTTCATCGGCCTGATGCGGTCGGAAGCGCACTAGGCCAAGCTAAGAGCACGACCGAAGCGGCACGATGAGGTACTGGTTGGACGCCTGCAGGAGTAGCTCCAGCTGTGGGCGGGTACCCGGTCGAATGACCTGGGGAAGCTCGTTGGGGCCCGGGCCTCGGTGACGAGCGGCGACGGCGCGGTTAGGCCGGCGCGGAGCAATGGTCATCAACGGAACGGAGTTCACAGACAATGCACATCTTCGCACTCTTGCAAGCCGCTGGGGCGGTCACGCGCGATTATGCCGGCGCGTGGGGCATGTTGGGCGCCGGAGTCGGGGCCGGGTTGGCGACGGTCGGAGCCGGCATCGGTATCGGGCGAATTGGCGGACAAGTGGCCGATGGTATCGCGCGGCAGCCGGAGGCATACAACCAGATTCAGACGGCGGGATTGATTCTCGCTGCGCTGATCGAAGGTATCGCGCTGTTCGCGGTCGTCATCGCGTTCGTCATTCAGAACAAGTTCTAAGCATTTGGGCGGCGTCGGGAGCCCGGGCTTCCGACCCCACGTCTCACTCTTACGGTATCGTGCTCATGCGTACGTCGCTCCTGGCCAGTCTACTCCTGTTAGGCAATGCGCTTCCGACGGCGGCCCAGGCCCGAACGGGCGAGCCACCGAAGCTGCTCACAGCCAACGGCGGTTTGATGTTCTGGACGATCATCATCTTCCTTGGCGTGATGTTCATCTTGACACGTTACGCGTTCAAGCCGATTACGCGGGCGGTCGAGGCACGGGAGCAAGCACTCGAGGACGCGATCGAAGGTGCCAAGCGCGATCGCGAGGAGGCGGCGCGGCTGCTCGAGGAGCACAAGAAGCTCGTCGCGCAGGCGCACGCCGACGCGCAGCGCTTCGTCGTCGAAGGCCGCGTGGCCGGCGAGAAAGTGCGCGCCGAGATTCTCGAGCAGGCGCACCGCGAGCAGCAACAGGTACTCGACCGCGCGCGCCAGGAAATCGAGTCCGAGCGCCAACAAGCGATGGTCGAGCTGCGTCGCGACGCGGTGAACCTTGCGGTACGCGGCGCGAGCAAGGTGATCGAGAAGAACCTCGACGACGAGACGAATCGAAAAGTGGTCGAGTCGTTCCTCGCCTCGCTGCAACCGACGGCCAGCCGCTAATGCAGGAACCGACGATCGCGCGCAACTACGCGGAGACGCTCGTCGAGCTCGCGCGGCGCGCGTCCGATCTCGACGGGTGGGGCGGCCTGATCGACGAAGTGGCGGGCGCCATCGAGGCGGACATTCGACTGGCGCGATTCCTCGAGTCGCCGCGCGTGAGCGCCGACCGCAAAAACGAGATCGTAGCCGCGGCCTTCGCGGATCGCCTACCCCGTCCATTCGTGCGGTTTCTCCAAGCGGTGATCACGCATCGCCGCCAGCACCTCATCCCCGATATCGCGGTCGAATACCACGCGATCGTCGACGAGATTCAGAATCGCGTGCACGCGTCGGTGACCGTAGCGCGCGAGCCCGACCAAGCGCTCGGCCGTGATGTCACTGCGCAGTTGTCGCGCGTGCTGGGCAAGACCGTGGTGCCGCATTTCGTCGTGCGTCCCGAAATACTCGGCGGTACGATCGTCAGAGTCGGCGACACGATCATGGATGGATCGGTGCGCCGGCGACTCAGCACGCTCCGTTCGCGGATGCTCGGCACGATTCGCTGAGACGCAGGGCTGCGCCGCACCGCGCCGCGCGAATGGCCCGACCGCGCTTGCGCGGCACATGCAGTGCTCTAGAATCCTGAGACTCCACCACAGGCGAGCCAGCGCATGTCCGGACCGGCGGCGGTGACCATGGTCCCCAAACCTTGGGGACACGAGATCATCTGGGCGCGAACCGATCAATACGTCGGGAAGATTTTGCACATCAAAGCAGGCCACGCGCTCTCGGTCCAGTATCACAACGTGAAGGACGAGACGGTGTATCTGCTGTCGGGCAAGCTCATCTACTGGGTGAAGCTCGGCGACGGCGAGCTCGAGGACATGCGGCTCGAAGCGGGGCAGGCGTTCCGCATCACGCCGGGCACGATCCATTACATGGAAGCGGTCACGGACTGCGACGTGCTGGAAGCATCGACGCCGCATCTCGACGATGTCGTGCGGCTCAAGGACCGATACGGACGGGAGGGGACGAGCGCGCCATGAAGGTCATCATTCCGCTCGCGGGCAAGGGGACTCGACTCCGGCCGCACACGCACGTCACGCCGAAGCCGATGCTGCGCGTCGCAGGCAAGCCGGTGATGGCGTACATCCTGGATGATCTGGAACGGTTAGGCGGAGTCGACCAGATCGTCTACATTACCGGGCATCTCAAGGACAAGGTCGAGGCGTTCGCGAAGAGCGAGTACGACTTTCCGTCGGTGTTCATAGAGCAGGAGGTGCAGAACGGCACGGCGAGCGCCATCGAGTTGGCGCGCCCATACGTGGACCAGCCGATTCTCATCATTTTCGTGGATACGATCTTCGACGCCGATCTGTCGGTGATCAAGACGACGGACGCCGACGGCATCATCTGGGTGAAGGAAGTCGAGGATTATCAGCGCTTCGGCGTGGTCGTGACCGACGATGCGGGCCACATGACGCGCATCGTGGAGAAGCCGCGTGAGCCAATTTCGCGCCGCGCGAACATCGGGCTCTACTACATTCGCGACTGGACGCTGCTGTACGAGGGCATCGACCACGTGATGCGTCAGCCGCCGGTCAACGGCGAGTACTACCTCACCGACGCGTTTCAGTACATGATCGACCACGGCGCGCGCATCAAAGTGATCGATGTGGAGGGCTGGTACGACGCGGGCAAGTTGGACACGCTGCTCGACACGAACAAAGCGATGCTCGAGCGGGGCCGAGCGCGCCGGCCGGCCACAGCGCCGGGCGTTCGCATTTTCGACCCGGTCTACATCGAGGACGGCGTGGTGCTCGAGCGTTCGACGATCGGCCCCAACGTGTCGATCGGGACCGGCACGCGCATCGTCAATTCGACGATCCGGGATGCCGTCATTGGGTGCAACAGCTCCGTCGAGCAGTCGCTGCTGCACGACTCGATGCTGGGGGACGAGGTGGTCGTGGCGGGCGCGCGCGGCACGCTCACGTTAGGCGATCACAGCGAGGTCCGGCTCGACCGCGACTAACGCGGTTGGGCGGTGTCAGGCGACGGGGAGGGCGGCGAGCGGGCCCGCGGCCAAGCCGGCGGCGCCGATCACGATCGCGAGCGCGCGCGCGAGGCCGGTGTGCCCGTCGGTGTTGTCGAACCACTCGGCCGGTGTGTGGGCGTCGCCGCCGCGGCCGCCGGCGCCGATCGCGATGGCCGGTATCCCGCGGCTGATGGGCACGTTCGCATCGGTCGATGCCGTTGCCAGCTCGGGCTCGCGGCCAATGAGGCGCGTGGTGTCGACGGCGAATGCGACGAGCGGGTGCGCGACGTCGGTGTCGCCACCGGGACGCATGCCGATGCGGGTGATCGTTTCGGCGAGCGGCGCGGTGCCGCGCGCACGGCGTGCGTTTTCCTCATCCGACGCGGCGCGTGCGGCCGCGTGGATCTCTCGCTCATAGCGATCGAGCACGGTGACGGAGGTCGAGCGCAGGTCGACCTCGAGCCAGCCCTCCTCGGGAATGGCGTTGACTGCAATGCCGCCGCCGATTCGTCCCACGGATAGCGTGGTGCGCGGCGCGGCGGGTCGCGGCAGCCGGGCGAGCTTGGCCGCGGCGAGCGCCGCCGCGTGCACTGCGTTAGGCACGCCGAACGCCGTCCAACTGTGTCCACCTGGGCCGCGGAACGCGATCCGGAACCGACGCGAGCCGAGTGCCCGGTGCACGATGCGCTCGTCGCCGGCGCCATCGAGCGCGATCGCCGCGCGCGCATCCGCGGCGGTGTGATCGAAGAGATGCTTGGCGCCGCGCAGATCGCCCGTCCCTTCTTCTCCGACCGTGGCGACGAAGTCGATCGGCGCGTGCGTGCGGACGCGAGCGCCGTCGATCACGTCGGCCAGCGCGAGCATCGCGGCGAGTCCACGTCCGTTGTCGCCGATGCCGGGACCGACGAGGCGCGGGCCAGAGCGGCGCACGCGCACCGGCGTTCCTGGCGGGAAGACCGTATCGAGGTGCGCGCAGATGACGACGGGAGCAACGTCGGCTGCGCCGTCGCGACGGCCGATCACGTTGTCGGCGCCGTCCATTCGCACATCGCGCAACCCGATTGCACGGAATCGATCGGCGACCCACTCGCCGCGGCGTCGTTCGTCGCCGGTGGGCGCCTCGATCTCGGAGACCGCGATCTGCGACGCGACGACGTCGGCGTCGCGCGCACGGAGTGCAGCTCGTGCGTGCGCAACGGGCGCGGACGTCCAGAGATCGAGGACCGGTGACTGGCGCAGCATGCCTTCAATTGATCTCGGGATCGGGGATACGCAAGGGTATATTGCAGGCAGCCGTAGACCAACTTGATGGAGATCCGCATCGGTGACCATGGATGAACGCGAGCTGATCCACGACTGGAACTCGGTCGACGCGGCGTTCGATTGGCGCACGTGCCGTGTCGAGCTCGATGACGAGACACTGCGCGACGGGCTTCAGTGTCCGTCCGTCACCGATCCATCGATCGAAGACAAGCGCGCGCTGCTGCATTTGATGGTGGATCTGGGGATTCACGCCGCGGATCTCGGACTGCCGGGCGCGGGGCCTCGTGCGTACGCCGACACCTTGGCGTTGGCGCGTGAGGTGGTGAGCGCGCGGCTTCCGTTGTCGGCCAATTGTGCGGCGCGCACGGTGCTGAGCGACGTCGAGCCGGTGGTCGCGATCGCGCAAGCGACGGGGTTGCCCGTCGAAGCGGCGACGTTCATCGGGTCGTCGCCCATCCGTCAGTACGCCGAGGATTGGACGCTGGCTCGCATGCTGCGCGCGAGCGAGGACGCGGTGACGTTCGTGGTGCGCGAGGGACTGCCGGTGATGTTCGTGACGGAGGACACGACGCGTGCGGCGCCGGACACGCTCCGTGCGTTGTACGGCAACGCGATTCGGTGGGGTGCGCGTCGTGTGTGTCTGGCGGACACCGTTGGGCACGCGACGCCGGACGGCGTGCGGGCCCTCGTGCGGTTCGTGCGTGACGAGATCATCGCGCCGAGCGGCGAGGATGTGCAGCTGGACTGGCACGGCCACCGCGACCGCGGGCTCGGGCTGGCGAACTGTCTGGCGGCGATCGAGTCGGGCGCCGACCGCGTCCACGGCACTGCGTTAGGCATCGGCGAGCGGGTGGGCAACACCGAGATGGACCTGCTGCTCATCAATCTGCGCCTGCTCGGTGCGCATCAGCACGACCTGAGCCGGCTGCCGGAGTATTCGCGGCTGGCGTCGCGCGCCTGCGGCGTTCCCATCCCACCGAGCTATCCTGTGTTAGGCGAGGACGCATTCCGGACGGGGACGGGCGTGCACGCGGCGGCGATCATCAAGGCGCGCCGCAAGGGACACGCGTGGCTGGCGGATCGCATCTATTCGGGGGTACCGGCGGGCGATTTCGGGCTCGCCCAACGGATCGAGATCTCGCACGTGTCGGGGTTGTCGAACGTGAAGTACTGGCTCGAGGAGCACGGCCACGACGCGACGGATCAGGGATTGTGCCAGCACGTGTTCGATGCGGCCAAGCGCGTGAGCCGGGTGTTGAGCGACGACGAGATCGAGACGCTGGTGGCCGCGTATCGGAGCCAGCCGGCGCGGGCGTGACGGCGCCGCTCGCGCAGGTCTTCGACGGATATCTCGACCTTCGATTCCGGATCGACCCCGTCGAGGGAACGCGCGCGGGACGCCGCGAGCTCGATGGGATGTACGGTGCGTTCGATGCCGCGTCGGTGCGCGCGCACGCCGCCGCCTTACGGAGCTACACCGGCGCGCTCGAGGAAGCTTCCGCGGACAGCCGGGACGACGAGATCGATCAGACGGCGGTCTTGCACGACGCGCGGCAGCTGCTGTCGTGGTTCGAGCGGGAGCGTCCCTTCGCGCACGACCCGACGTTCCATCTGCGGCACGCACTGGACGGCCTGTATCGGCTGGCCGCTGACGACGTCGATGCGCGCGAGCGCGGGGTGGCGCTCGTCGCGCGGCTGCGTGCGCTGCCGGGGTTTCTCAGCGCGGCGGCCGACGCGCTCGCGCAGCCGGACCGTCCTCTGGTAGGCACCGCGGCGGCGATGGTGCCGGGCGGCCTGGCGCTGCTGCGCGAGGAGGTGCGCGAGGCGCTGGGCCCGTTAGGCATGGATGCCGGCGTGGGGCCGGCACACGAGGCGGCGGTCGAGTCGCTCGAGCGATTCGGCGACGCGTTGGCGCTGATGGATGAGCGGGCGCGCGACAGCGTCGGCGTTGGACGCGAGAACTTCGAGCGGCGGCTGCACACGGCGCACATGATCCAGGATGGCGCCGATCAATTGTCGCGGTGGATGGAACGGGCGTACGAGGAGACGCGGCGCGAGGTCGAGACGGCGGCCGCGGCCATTGCACCGGGCGCGCCGTGGCGCGAGGTGGTCGAGCGCGTGAGCGGCGACGCGCCGCCCACGGCGTCGCTGTTCGGCGCCTACGCGGATGCGATGGATGAGGCGCGGCGGTTTGCGGCCGACCGTGGATTGATGCACGTGGTGTCGCCGCCGGTTCGCGTGCGGGCGACGCCGGCGTACTTGCAGCCCTTGGTGCCGTTCGCGGCCTACGACGGACCGGGCGCCTTCGTGCCGTCGCAGGCGGGCACGTTGTACGTCACCATGCCGCACTCGGCAGCGACGTCGGTGCACCGACGGTCGGACATTGCGGGCGCGGTGGTGCACGAGGCCGTTCCCGGTCACCATCAACACACGGTAAGCGCGAACGCATCGGATCGCGTGGTGCGTCGCGTGGTCTGGAGCGATGCGGCGCGCGAGGGTTGGGCGTATTACTGCGAAGCGATGATGGCGGAGGCCGGCTTCTTCGCGACGCCGGCGGCGCGGCTGCTCCACGCGCGCGATGTCTTATGGCGGACGCTTCGCGCGATCATCGATGTGGCGGTGCACACCAAGACGTTGCACCTGCCGGCGGCGGAGCGCCGCCTGCGCGACGAGCTCGGCATGGACGAGGCGGCGGCACGGGCGGAGGTGATGCGGGTGGCGGCGCATCCGACACTCATGTCGTGTTTCGTCGTTGGGCGGCGCGAGATCGAGCGGCTGCGCGACGATGCCCGCCGTGCGTGGGGCGGAGACGGCGGGTTCTCGTTGTCGCGGTTCCACGCCGAGCTCCTGCGCTACGGCGGATACCCGACGGCGTTGGCCAGGTGGGGAATGGGGCTGGCGTAGCTCGAACGGTACGAGCGGGTGCGATGGGAGCACTCGGTTCTTCATCGTGAGGAGACAGGACATGCGTGGAACGTGGCGCGGCTTAGCGTTAGGCAGCAGCATCGTGGCGGGCGGGTTGATGGTGGCGGCGTGTTCGGGCGGCGGGAAGAAGCCGGCGGCGGGGGCGGAGTCGACCGCGGCCGCGCCGGCGCCGGCGAGCGCGCCGTCGATGCTCGTCTACGTCTCGGACGAGCGCGGCAACAAGGTCACCGTAATCGATGCGGCGACGGATCGGGTGGTCAAGACGATCGACGCGGGCCAGCGGCCGCGCGGCGTTCGCCTAACGCCGGACGGCAAGACACTGGTGGTGGCGGTGAGCGGCTCGCCGATCGGCGGTCCGGGCGTGGATGAATCCAAGCTGCCGCCGCCGGACAGGTCCAAAGACGGCATCGCGCTGGTGGACCTCGCGACCGACAGCGTGCGGCGCATCCAGGGCGGTCACGATCCGGAGAACTTCGACATCACGCCGGACGGGAAATTCATTTACGTGTCCAACGAAGATGCCGGCACGGCTACCGTGCTCGACCTCTCCGACGGCAAGTCTGTGGCGACGGTGAAAGTGGGTGCGGAACCTGAGGGCGTGAAAATCACGCCGGACGGCAAGGAGGTGTGGGTGACGAGCGAGGGGAAGGGAACCGTGACGGTCATCGATGCGGGATCGAACAAGGCGATTGCGACGATCACGGTCGGCAAGCGTCCGCGGTCGGTGATATTCGCGCCCGATGGCTCAAAGGGTTATGTCCCGGCGGAAGTGGGCGGCAACGTGTCGATCGTCGACGTCAAGACGCACAAGGTGCTCAAGACGCTCGATCTCACGAAGACGACACCGGACGCGAAGCCGATGGGGTCGGCGATCTCGCCGGATGGCAAGTTCGTGTACATCACGACGGGGCGTGGCGCGACGCTCGAGGTAATCGCGACGGCGAACGACTCGGTGGTGGCGACGATTCCCGATCCGAAGCGGCCGTGGGGCGTTGCGGTGACGGCGGACGGGAGCAGGATCTACACAGCGAACGGGCCGTCGAACGACATCGCGGTCATCGATGCGGCGACGAACAAGGTGGTCAAGACGGTTCCGGCGGGCGACTCACCGTGGGGCGTGGCGATCTCGCACTAGCGGTTTCGGTGCGCTCGGGCCGAACGAGCGGCGTTGCGAGCACGCTGGTTCGGATGGCAGCGCCTCGGGTTGCGATCCGCGGCGCTGCTTCCGTTAGGCCATCAGCAGCAGCGGGCGCCGGGCTTCTCGTAGCGATCGCGCATGCAGGCGCGGACGAATTCGTCGCGGGTGAGCGGGCGTTGGGCGGGGTGCCGCCGGCGCATGTGGGCGAGGTAGCGCTCGTAATCCGGGGCGCCGACGATGGTGCGTACGACGCGCACGGCGGCGGCGACGCGTGCGCCCAACGCGTGGCGCGTCATCGAGCCCCCGACGTGACCGGCGCCGCGGTGTGGCCGATCGTGCGATCGAACAGCGCGAAAATGCGCGAGTACTCGTCGGTCCAGGATGACGGGCGGACGAAGCCGTGGTTCTCCACCGGATACGGGGCGAGCTGCCAATTGGTCTTGCCGAGCTCGATGAGGCGTTGCGTTAGGCGGACGATGTCCTCGAATTCGACGTTGGTGTCGACCATCCCGTGGCACATGAGCAGCGGTCCCTCGAGACCCTGGGCGAAATAGATCGGCGATGACTGGTGGTACGCGACCGTGTCCTTGTCGGGCAGGTTGAGAATCCGGGACGTGTACCAATGGTTGTAGTGCGACCAGTCGGTGACCGCGCGGAGCGCGGCGCCGGCGCCGAAGTGCTTTGGTTCGGTGAACATGGCCATGAGGGTCATGAAGCCGCCGTAGCTGCCGCCGTAGATACCGACGCGCTCGGGCGGGATGCCGAACGCGGTGCCGAGGTAGCGGGAGGCGTCGACTTCGTCCTGGAGGTCGCGTCCGCCCATATGGCGGTAGACGGCGACGCGCCAATCGCGGCCGTAGCCGGCCGAGCCGCGGTAGTCCTCGTCGAGCACGACGTAGCCCTTGGTGGCGAGGAACTGGTTGAACATGTACTCGTGATAGTAGTCCGACCAATAGTCGACGACGTTGTGCAGGTAGCCGGCGCCGTGGACGAAGATCACCGCGGCTCCGTTAGGCTGCGCGCCGACGTCCTGCGGGCGGTAGATGCGCGCCGGGACCATGACGCCATCCGACGCCCGGATCTGGATGATCGCCGGGTCGATCCAGTGATACGAGAGCCACGCCTTGGTGGGCGAGACGGTGAGCTGCGCCATGGACGGGGCAGCGCGGAACGGCGCGACGAAGAGCTCGGGCGGCCGGTTGGACGTGGAGAACACGTCGGCGAGGAGCTCTCCGTTAGGCGAAACCGTCACGTCGTGTCCGCCCTTGGCGCCGGTGATGCGCTCGCGCGCGCCGCCGGTGACGGACATGCGATAGAACTGGCGCTCATAGGGTGACGGCTCGCTCGTGTGCATCCAGAACCACTTCTTGTCGGGCGACAGAACGGCGTCGAGCACTTCCCATTTGCCCTTGGTGAGCTGGATGCGATCGGAGCCGTCGGCGTTCACCGTGTAGAGATGCGCCCAGCCGTCGGCCTCGGACACGAACCAGGCGCGCGTGCCGTGCGCGTACCAACCGCCGCAAGCGAAACACGGGCCTTCGATCCACGCGGTGTCGCGCAGCACGTCGACGGTGTCCATGCGACCATCGTCCGTGACGGTCTCGAGGTAGCGCTCCTTGTAGTCGGA
>Ga0075426_10001708_pt1 | contig 15617 bp, 28 predicted proteins | sample SoiMethybrSBSTD5_FD_75304 | JGI IMG/M metagenome (GOLD analysis project Ga0075426, IMG submission 75304) | Bulk soil microbial communities from a Populus tree surrounding site in Tennessee, USA - Soil MetaG P. TD hybrid SBSTD5 | ecosystem: Environmental > Terrestrial > Soil > Tree plantation... | reverse complement strand
CCTCGACACGCGGTTCCGGGGGCCCGGCGTCCTGAACACGACCGACCTGGTCTCGCGCAACTTCGGTGACATCAGCCCGGGCGCCGCGGACGCCCCGCTCGGGAAGCCCGAGGTCGACGCCATTGCCTGCATCGCCGGCGGCGCCGTGATCTCCTCCCAGGGCAAGATCAAGTTCGTCGACTTCTTCAGCCCGCAGCCGATCGCCGCGGTCTTCCCGAGCGAGGAGATCCGCGCCCTGAGCGTCAGCCCGGGCTACGAGCAGCGCGTCCCCGAGTTCTTCGTGCCGGTGCGCTGGAATACGATCCGGCAGCAGTTCGACGACGAGGTGCGGGTCTTCCACGGCCCGGCGCTCCTCGCGCTCGGCAAGGCGCGCATCGATCCCCCGCGCACGCTCGACGACGACATCGCCAAGTGGATCACCACCGACGACCTGGGCGGCAAGGTCGGCGATCGCTTCGTGCAGTCGATTGGCCCCGGGCTCGTCCTGTTCCACTGGGTGGGGAACTACGCCTATCCCGAGCTCGAGCCCGGGGACAGCGTGGCGGTCGAGATCGAGAGCTTCGTGGCCAAGGATCCGAACGCCGCGCGCGCGCTGGCCGGCCGCCAGTGGGCGATCGTGCGCCTGCAGCGGGTCCACGACGTCGCCGGCCGGGAGCTCAGCGGCTGGCTGCAGTCCTACGCGGACATCGGCACGACGCGCGAGCTCGCGAACCGGCTGGGCTTCGGCACCCCGCCCGCGATCGCGCGCATCGCCCTGTCGGTCGCGGATTCGGGCGTCGTCTCGGCCGTGATCGGCACGACGGGCAGCGCGCTGAGCGTGAAGGCCGTGGCCTCGACCGCGGGCTTCCCGACCGCCGCGACCACGCGCGCCGCGGCCGCGCAGGCCGTCGACGCCGACGGCAACCTCGTGGTCGCGGCCCTCGCGACGCTGACCGACGGCCAGACGCTCTACGTCTCGGCGCTGGCGTACAACGCCCTGGGCGGTCTCGGCGATGAGTCTCCGCTCGGGACGGCGCAGATCGCGTTCCGCTACGTGCCGGCGGTCTCGATCCTCGAGTGGGACCAGGTGTGGCGGGCGTCGCGCCTGTTCGTGTCCGTGGTCGGCAACACGGGCGTGCTGTCCTTCAAGGTCGCGACGTCGACGGCCGCGTTCCCCGGCGCGGGCACGGGCACGCTGGTCGTCGGGCAGGACGGGATCTTCGACGCGGGGCTCTTTGTCTTCGGCGACGTCGTCTTCGTCACCATCACGCCCTATCCGGACAACGCCGGCGCCGGCACGCCAGGCCCGGCCGTCCGGATGCGCGCGCGCATGCCGTACGTCGACACGCTGCTCAAGGACGGCACCGGCAAGCTGCTGCGGGCCTCGGCGTACGACGACACGGGCTTCGCGCTGCGCGCCGGCGATACGGTCGGCAAGGAGGCGTTCGACGACGTCTTCGTGGGCACCACGAAGACCGTCAAGGTCGGCACCGCGGGCAGCCCGGGCACGATCACCAAAACGCTGCGGATCCCCTGCTCTGAGTTCGTCCCGATCGACAGCGCGCAGGCCTGGGCGTTCGCCGGCAGCGGCATCTATGCCGCCAACAAGAACGCCGGCGTGGGCCTCACGCTCGAAGGCAGCCTGGTGCTGCCGGCGGGCGTCACGATCACCGCGTTCCGGCTGCGCTCCTTCAAGAACGCGACGGGCGACACGGCCCAGGCGACGCTGCTGCGGATCGCCGCCGAGGCTGCGACGTCGATCGTGGCGCTCACCGCCGCGGCGACGACCGGTTGGCGCACGGACACGGGCACGTGCTCGGAGCTCGTGGCGACGGGGCAGTTCTACGACGTCGAGGTGGTCCTGGTGGGCGGCATCGCCCAGGGCGCGCGCATGTCGTGGGTGGAGATCGACTACACGATGCCGAGCTATGACAAGGGGATCTGACGATGACGGCATTCGCACTGGGGTTCGATGCGGCCAAGCTGCGGGTGAAGGTCCTGGAGGCGCTCGATCGCATCGAGGCCGCCGGGCAGACGATCGACGCGGCGCTCGTGCAGCTCGAGCGGGAGCAGGCGACGGCGGAGCCGGGTGTCCAGGGACACGCGGAGGAGCTGGTGACGTCACTCGCGGGGATGAGCCGGGAGATCTGGGCGGCCAGCGCCAGCGTGCGGACGACGATCCGCGCGGCGAGCCGGCTGCCCGAGACGACGGCGAAGCTGGCGGAGGCGCTGGCGCCCCCGGCCGAGGAGAGCTAGGGCATCAGCGCGCAGCGACGCCACGCGGCGTCGTGGTGCTGCGCGTCGCCGCCGAGCAGGTCGTGCAGCATCTCGTGCCGCGGCACGAGATAGTCGTCGCTGGGGTTCGCGACCTGGTCGCTGGCGACGACGATGCGATGCGGCGCGAGCCACTCGCCAGGCGTCAGGCCGTCGGATCCGGCGAAGGCCGCGCCGCCGACCTGGAACCACTGCACGCGGGCGAGCGCGCCCGTGCGACCGGCACAAGCGACCACGCTGTCCCAGGCGGCCTGGTAGACGGCCGGGGGCGCCATCGGGACGGCGCCGGCGGGTAGCGCGATGAAACCGAGATCGGCGCAGGCGGCGCCGGCCATGAGGAGGCAGATGATCCGGATGTTGCGCACGCTCCACGCTAGGCGCCGGCCGGCCGCCCCGCAACTCGGGAACGGCCAGGTCCCGCCATGAGTCCCCGCGTACGGCGGTGGGGCCACGCGAGCCTCAAGGTGCTGGGCTTCTCGGCCCTGCTGTCGGTGGGCGCCCTGGGTGCGGCCCAGGCCGTCAACGCCCCGCCGGCGGCCGTGCCGCCCGCCTGGGTCGTCTACTTCCTCGCCGGCGCGGCCTGCCTGCTGTTCATCATCAAAGAAGGCCGGATGCTGCTCGGCTTTCCCCCCAAGCGCGCGCACGAAGAGGACCTCATGCGCCAGCTACGCGAAATCAGCGAGACCCTGACGGGGATGGGCTCGTCGATCACGGCGCTCGAGGAAGGCCGCGACCAACACGCGGCCGAGATCGCGCGGCTGCGCGACGCCCGCGACGGGCTAGATGAGCGCATCAGCGCCGCCATGTCGAAGGTGGCGAGCCAGATGCAGACCACGCTCGCGACGGTGCAGGAGCGGAACCTGGCGACGTTCGCGGATCTCCGCGATCGCATCGCCCTCGTGAGCGAGCGGATCGAGCAAGGGAGGCGTCGATGAGCGAACCCAGCGGGAAGCAAGAACGGCAGCGCACATGGCTCGGCCGCAAGCTGCGGGTCTTCCCGGATCCGCTCATGGCCTGGGTCTACCACTGGCTGGATCTGAACGGCCGCGACGGCCGCCCCGATCACGGCAAGGTCTTCGGCGCCGTGAGCTTCGCCTGGGGCCTGATCGTGCTGTGGACACTGCACGGCGAGCTGACGACGCACGCCGAACTGCTGCCGTTCTTCATGGGCTTCGCGGCGCTGATCTTCCTCACGCCCTACGGGATCCGCGGCATCGCGATGTGGCTGAAGAGCCGCGGCGGCGGGACGGTCGACGCGACGGCACAAGCGGCCGACGCGGCGATCGCCGCGCGCCGCGCGGCCGCCGGCGGCGACCACGAGCCCACGCCATGAATCGCGATCAGCTGATCCAGCTCGTGCTCGCCGAGGCGCACCGGTATCGCGGCGTCACCGAACATCCGCGCGGCTCGAACCGCGGCGTCGAGGTCGACTACTGGATCCGCGAGTGCGGGCTCGATCCGACCCAGGGCCTGCCCTGGTGCGCCGCCTTCGTCGGCCAGGTCGGCCGCCAGGCGCTCGGCGCCGCGTGGCCCTGCCCGCGGACCGCCAGCGTCGTGGCGCTCACGCTCTGGGCGCAAGCGCAGGCCGGGGTGTGGCAGCCGACGCCCGCGGTGGGCGACCTCTTCGTGCTCTGGGAGGCCGGGCTCTCGCCGGCGCGCTACGGGCACACCGGCTTCGTGACCGGCCTCGAGGGGCCGCACATCACCACCATCGAGGGGAACACGAACGGCGGCGGCGGCCGCGAGGGCTACGGCGCCTTCGAGCGCACGCGCACGCCGGGCCCGAGCGATCGCTTCATCCGCTGGGCGGCCGCGGTACGCGCGTGAACGAGGCGCGCTGGGCGCGGGTGCTCGTCGTGGTCGCGGTCGCCATCGGGCTGTCCGCGATTCGGGGGACCGTGGCCGACGTCCGCGGCCTCTTCGCCGATCGGCGCAACGGGCAGGAGCACCTGGCGCTCGGCGCGCTGGGCCAGCAGCTCGGCCGCCGCCTCACCGACAGCCGGTGTCTGGCGAGCTGGCCGCACGATACGAGCGGGCCGCCGGCCCGCGACTCTCTCCGCCAAGGAGGACCATGAGACTCATCCTGCTGGTCGCGGCCTGGATCGCGGCAGTGCTCGGCGCCGTCGTGTTCGTGGTCGCGATGATCGAGGCCGCCATGCGCCGGGCGGAGGGCGAGGCGAACGACATCCGCCCGAACGAGCTGCATCACGCCTACCTGGGCGCCCTCCTGCTGATCGGGACCGCGCCGCTCGGCGGCTGGCGCGCGGTGTTCGGCGCCTGGCTCGCCGCGGCCCTGATCTGCGACGACGCCGACGAACACCGCCAGCAGCTGCGCCGGCCGGCCTATCAGAGCCTGCTGCACCGCTGGTTCGCCGCCACGCTCTGGCGCTTCGCGTGGATCCGCTGGCTCGCCGGCGTCCTCAACCGCGTGTTCGGAAAGGCGGCCCCGTGAAGATCTCGGGTTACGCGATCGCCGGGGTCGTCGTGCTCGCGGCGCTCGGGTACGGCGAGCTCGAGCGCGCCCGCGCCAACGGCGAGCGGCTCGCGCGCACAAACGCGGAGGCCGCGGCCGACACGACCCGCCGCTGGTTCGCGGGGCAGCTGCAGGTGGCGACGCGGCTGATCGTCCAGGACCAGGTCCACCTCGGGGCGGCGCTCCGCGCGGCCGGCCGGCCGACGACCGCGGCGACCATCACCGTGGCGCCGGCACCGATCGCCGTCACCACGACCGGGACGGCGACGGCCGACACACTGCACGGGCAGCTCGACACGGTGGGCGTGCACGTCCGCGTCACGGTGGTGGCGCCGGCGTGGGCCTGGGCGGTGCGGCGGGATCCCGTCGACCTGCAGCTGGGCCTCAGTTGCGACGCCGGCGCCGCGCGCGCGACGGTCGCGGGCCCGACGTGGGCGCAGCTGACGCTGACCGATCTGCACCAGGATCCGGGCGTCTGTAACCCGCCGGCGCACTGGGCGCCGTTCAGCTTCCGCGCGCCGTCCCTGCCCTGGCTCGGCGCGGCGTTCGTGGCAGGATGGATCCTGCGCCGCTAGATCCGCTTCGGTCGGGAATGGTATTTAGTGATATCAAAAAATAAGAATGGCGTTCTAACGCCATTGTTATGTGGTGCAGACGTCTGCAGAGCGTCAGTCTTTGAGGCAGGCCTTGAGGAACTTGTCGATTTGCGCGTCGGTCAGGCCGGCTTGGGCGAGGACGATGCCGGCTTCGCGGACGTCGAGTTTGTCGCGGAGGGTGACGCTGACGCGTTGGCTGGTGCCCTGCTGGCGGTAGATCTCCACGCGTTTGCCCCGCTCGTGGAAGTGGTAGCCCGCCTCGAGGAGACGTCCTACCACTTCCTTCCGCGGGATCACGCCGGCGTCAGATCCAACTCTTCGTAGCGGGCGCGCTGCTCCACCGTGAAGGGCACGTCGAACTGGACGCGGCCCTCGGTGGGCAGCTGCTGCAGGGGCGCCCAGCCGTTCCGGCGCAGGAACCGCTCGAGCTCCCCCTCGCGCATCAGGCTGCGGAACAGCACGTCGATCGCGTCGGCCGCCGTCTCGAGCATGTCGGTCCAGCTGTCGCCGACGGCGTTCAGGTTCAGCGGCCGGCAGACCGCATACCAGCGGCCGGTCGCCTCATCCCGGAAGGCCTGCCACGGGACGTTGGCGCGGATCTGCACGAGCGTCTTGGTCTTGGTGCCGAACATGGTCCTCCACTCCCTGGGGGCCGAGGGGAATATGGGCCCGGGACGGGGCGGCGCAATCGCGGCCCGGGAGACCGGCCTCCCTCTATCAGACGCGCCAGCCTGCCTGGGCGTTCCCCCTCCCCCTTGACTATTACACGTTATCGTGTATATTACCGTCCATGACACCGTACAAACCGCTACACATTGGAGACCACGCGCTCCGCGAGATGCGGAAGGCGCTGCCGCCCCTCACCCGCGCCGACGTGCGCGAAGTGTTCGAGCGCGGTGAGCGCATCCCCGCCAAGGTCGAACCCGGTCAGGGGCCGCGCTGGCAGAAGGATGCCGTCGTGGCGCGCCGCCAGAAACTGGCGCGCATCATCTATATCGAACGCGCGGTAGACGTGGAAATCGTCACCGCCTACTGGGTGGGAGAGTATGACTGAACGTCGCGCTGGACCGCAGGTCCTGTATGATGCCGCGGTGGACGCGCTGGCGATCGAACTGGTCGCCGGCGCGCGGCACGCGCGGACGGTGCGCGTGAGCTCGGCCGTGCTGGCGCATTTCGATCCGCGCGGCCGCCTGGTCGAGCTCGAAGTGCATAACGCGCGGGCGCTGTATTCGCCGGCCGAGCTCGCCCAGCTGGCGTCGCCGGTCGAATGGTTGACGTTGAAGGAAGCGGCCACGGCCAGTGGGTTGGCGGCGGGCACGTTGCGGTGGCAGATCCGCAACGGGCGACTCGCCGCGACGAAGCGGGGGCACGACTGGCACGTCTCGCGCGCCGCGCTCGAGAACTATCTCGAGGGCCGAGATCCCCGCGGGCGCGTGTCGCTCACGGCGCCGCCGCGACGTCGGCGCGCGGCCGCGAAGGCCTAGCAGCTGCTGCTGGGGCTCCAAACGACTGTCACGTCGTCCGGGGGCGCCTGGAAGGTCGCATCGAGGGTCCAGTGCGCGGCCAGGTGTGGGTTGAACGCCGGCGTGAAGTTGCCACCCGCGGCGATGCCGTTGTACCAAAGGTCGCCCTCAATCTGGGCCCAGCCCCGCGGCGTGAAGTGTAGACACACGCCGGTCGTGGTTGGCGCGACGATCGCCGAGTCGCCGTTGCTGTTATACCACCACCACAAAGCATGGAGCGTGTCGCTCGTGAAATTGTTCACGAGGAGCGCGACGGTCGCGGTGTCGTTCGGATAGCAGTTGTGCCCGTCGGAGACGGAGTCGGCGCCACACCCGGACGGGTTGACGGGCGACGTTCCCGACTTGCAAGCGGTCGACCACACCACCAGCCCGGCGATCAGGCCCAGGATCACGGCGCGCGCCATCGTTCCTCCTTGATTGGCTCGACGGACTTCAGCAACCGCAGCCATCGATGGGGCGGCAGATCGACGAGCGTCAGGATCTGCTGGAGGGAGAGGGCCAGCACGACCGGCTGGCCGGGCGCAGTCGCGAGCGACGGCGGCGCATTCATGCGCTCGACGCTAGGGACGGGCGCGCGCCTCGTCAACTCGGGGCCTTCCCGCTCCCGCGCGCCGGCGTCGCCGGTGGCGGCTTCCGGAGCTCGGCCACGACCTGCCAGATATCGCCGCACACCTTCTCCCCGCATCGTGCCTCGAGGTCGCGCGCGAACACCTCGAGCGAGTCGGCCAGCCACGCGCGGCTCGTCTGGCTGTAGCCCAGCTCGTTGCCGGCGATCGTCTGTTGAATGGTGCGAGCGATACGACCTGCGAGCACGCGAAACCCCCGCCACAGCGCCTGTTGCTCTTCCAGTGACCGAACGGCCGCCGAAGGTACGCCCTGCCCCGCAACCTCGCTAGCGGGGGTCAACCGCGTCTCAACGAGCCACGCTGGCGCGGGCGGCGTTCCCTTCCGGATCCACGCCGGCGTGCAGGATAGGTCGGCCCGCATCAGGCGATCCGCGAGCTGCTCCGCGCTGTCCGCCGAGATCTGACTGCGCGACTCCCACTTCTTCGCCGTGCCCAATGGGACGCCCGCGAAGGTTGCGAAGGCCGGCCAGTCCATCTCCTTGCCGCCGTGCGGGTTGAGGGCGCGGCGGATCGCGCGAATCCGGCTCGCCACGGAGCCGACCCCCTTGGGGGTCTTGACAGAACCCATATGCCCCCTATTTTGACCCCACGGTGCGGGGCTTCTCACCCGCGACGTACTCAAGCGCAACCGGGGAGCATACGGGCGATGGCACGACACGTCAAGAAAAACGAGTTCAAGGTCAGCCTTGACGACGCCGACGCGGCCGCCCTGCGCGAGCTGACGCGGCTCGAGCGCGACCTGCGCCGCGACCCCGAGCTCGGCGCCGCCACGCTGCTGCGCGAATACGCCATGCCGCGGGTGCGGGAACGGCTGGCCGAGTTGAAGGCTGAGGCGGTGAACGCATGACCGCGACACTGCCGCGGCCGCTCGCCGTCAGCAACGGGGGAGCCAAGGAAACCCCGAGGTGGGGGAACGGTCGGCAGGACCCTGTCGCCGCCGCGCTGGCCATGAAGTGGGGCATGCAGCCCAAGTCCGTCGAGCATCTGCTGTCGGGCCCGCAGTCGATCTTCCGCCGGGCGGCTGAGGCGATCGCCGAGTTCCGCCAGCAGGGCGCCACCCTGCGGCTCGATCGCGCCACGCGCGAGCTGTGCGCCGCGCTCGAGCAGCGCGAAGCCCCGCCGCTCGTCCCCGCGACCTGGAACATGGCACAGGAGGCCGACTGCGCCGAGGACGTGGCCGAGCTCGCCTATCAGCAGGATCCCAGCGCCGCCAACCTCGACCGGCTCATCCGGGCCAAGAGTCGGGAAATCATGAAAGAGCACGCGCTGCTCGACGCCCTCGTCGCCAAGCAGAAGGCGGGCGCGTGACGTCGCTCGCGCGCATGGGCGCGTTCGCCTGGGGCCTCGTGATCGTCGTGGGCGTGATCGTCCATTTCACCGAGCGCGCCTGGCGGCGACGGAATCGCGCCCGATGATGGCCGATTTGATCGACGAGCTGACGCAGGCCGGTTACCGCATCGCCGGAGTGCATCACGGCTTGGTGGCGGGGGACCGGCCGGTCCCGGGGATGCCGCATCACTATCGCGTCGTGGGCGTCTTCTGCGACGCGCGGGGCTGGTTCGCGCGCATGCGCGTGACGAAGCCCGACCCGACGAACCCTACCCGGCGCGTCGAGAGCGACGTCCACGAGGGCGGTCCGTTCGGGGACAGCTTGGCCTTCGCGGCCTGGCTCGGGGGTTGCAGCTCAATCCCGGCGGGCCCGGAAGAAGTGGCCGCGATTCAGAACAAACCGGCCCAGATCGCTGGCGCGACCTGAGCCGTTGAAAGGGCGGACCGGAGCAGCGCCCCGGCCCGACCTCAATCTAGGACGGCGCTGACGAAAGGGCCACACCGATGGACGAGTCCCTCAAGCAGAAGATCGCAGGCCTCCGCGACACCCGCGTCAAGGCGGCGATCGCAGCGCGGACGCTCGCCCTGCGCGAGCTCGATGCGCGCGAGCTGAAGCTGCGCGTCGAGGAGCGGCTCCGCGCCGGCGTCAAGAACGAGGACGGCACCTGGCATGTGGCGCCGATCGTCAAGACGGACGCGGAGAAGTTCGCCAAGGTAGATGCCGAGTATCTGGCCCACGAGCGGCAGACCGCGCAGCTCGCCTATGAACAGGCGGTCACGTTCGCGGCGGCGGAGAGCCAGCGGTTCGAGATCGAGGCGTTGCTGGTGGCGTTGGAAGTCGCCGGCCGCGACGTGGCGGTCGCATGACGGTCGCCCAGAAGCCGCATACCGAAGTCGCCCGCCGGCTCACCGCCGATGAGGCTTGGGAGAAGGGCCTCGTCCGCATGGGCGAGGAGTGGGACGAGGAGCTGCAGCGCGCGGTGCCGTTCGCCCAGGCGCATCTCGAGCGCCGGATGGCGGAGCCCGAGGACGTGGCGCGCAATCTGGCCGTCTGGCAGAAGAACCGCGACGCGCTGCTCAGCTTCATCCGCGACAAGCTGACCGAGTCGGAGTACGGCGACAAAGGCTATCCGGTCGGCGGCAAGATGCACGACTTCTACAAGCTGCCCAGCTACGACAAGCGCGCGCTCACGAAGCAGGGCGCGGAGAAGCTGGCGCAGCTCTTCAACCTGCGGCGCGCGACGACGGAGACCGTAGAGCGGGTGGCGACGAAGGAGTGCGCGCTCGCCGTGTGCCGCGTGACGCTCGTCGATCAGTACCGCCGGCCGGCCGGCTCGGGCGAGGCTGCCTGCAGCACGGCGGAGACCAGTTTCCAGCGCGCGGAGAAGAAATATGGCGGCGACTATCGCGCGGCGCTGAACGACGTGATCGCGCGCGCCGGCAAGCGGGCGTTCGTGCAAGCGGTGATCTACGCGATCGCGGGCGACGAGATCTTCGAGGCGAGCGAAGTGCCCGACGACGAGGACGTGCAGAAGGAGGCCGTGGCGCCGCCGGCCGCCGGCGTGCGCTTCCCCGCGAAGTTCGGGAAGGTCGGCGGCAAGCTGGTGTCGGAGGTCTCCGATACCGAGCTCACCAAGATCGCCGAGTGGTGCCGGACGAAGGCGAAGAACCCGAAGGCGGTGCAGCCAATTCTCGACGCGGTGACGGACGAGCTCGAGCACCGGCGGCTGGAGAATGACGGCGGCGAGGATCTGCCGTTCTGAGGTAGCAGGGAGCGCGGCCGGCCAGCGTTCGCGGGACCGGGGGCGACGCACCTCCCTCCTCCGCCTGCGGTCAAAGAACTGGGCTAGTCGCCGCCAGCCTCGACGCTCCCTGTAGCGAATAGTGGCAGTGCCCCGGGCCGGAATTCGTCAGGGCTTCACATTGCGCGGGTTGGGCTGGCGAGGCCCGGGGCAAGGAAGTGCTGGGGGAGTTCTAGACGGAAAGAAGCAACCTGCGGGGATGTCCGGTCGACCAGGGCTCGGTTGATCTCCCCGACCCGCGGGACGCGGCGGCCGCCGCGGAAAGGTTGGCAGCGGGAGCGCCCTGTGGGACGGGTTGGGGCGCTCGCAGTACCGCTCCTTAACCACGGCCATGCGCGACGAGTTCGAGTGGCAGAACGGCGAGCGACCAGCTCGCAGGTTCCCCGTTCAAGTCGGGGGTCGCGCTCTCACTTCAGCCGAGGATACCATGACCGCAGGCGCCACCCTTGCCAAAGACCCGTCGCTCACGATCGGCACCCTGTCGCTCAACGACTGCCGCACCGTCTGCCGCGCGCTGAAGCTCCGCGCGGCCGAGCTGCGCAAGGTCGCCAAGCAGTGCAAGGGGCTCGATCGCCACCAGGAGGCGAAGCAGCTCGAGGGCGAGGCCGACGACATCGCGTCGCGGCTCGGACCCAAGTTCGACGAGCAGGGCGTGTTCAACTTCGGCGCCGGTCCGAACGAGAAGAAGGACAAGAAGGAGCCGAAGCGGGGACGGGGCCGCGGCCGCGGGCCGCGGGACCTGGCCGAAGAGCACCGCGACCGGCTCAAGCGGGGGGGCCGATGACCGCCTTCGCCGTGGCGCCCGTGGCCGATGAGGCCGCGCGGTTTCTGATGGTTGAGATCGGCGCGGTCCACGAGTCGAAGACGAACCCGCGCCGGCACTTCGATCAGACGGCCCTCAAGGACCTGACCGACAGCATCCGCGAGAAGGGTGTGCTGGTGCCGCTCCTGGTGCGGCCGAAGGGCACGCATGGCGCCTTCGAGATCGTCGCCGGCGCGCGCCGATATCGCGCCGCCCGGGCGGCCGGCCTGACGTCAGTGCCGGTGCTCGTCCGCGAGCTCGACGACAAGGAGGCGCTCGAGGTCCAGGTCGTTGAGAACCTGCAGCGCGCCGACGTGCATCCGCTCGAGGAGGCCGAGGGCTACGAGCAGTTGCTACGGCAGCACGGCTATGCGATCGAGACGCTCGTTGCCAAGATCGGGAAGTCGCTGTCGTACCTCTATCAGCGGCTGAAGCTGGCGGCGCTGATCGAGCCGGCCAAGAAGGCGTTCCTCGAGGAGCGGATCACGGCGGGGCATGCGATCCTGATCGCCCGCCTACAGCCCCGGGACCAGAAGCGGGCGCTCGAGTACGCGCTCCCGAATCAGTGGAGCGGCAGCCAGAGCAGCGTGCGCGCCCTGGGCAAGTGGATCGCGGAGGACATCAATCTCGACCTGGCGAAGGCGCCGTTCCCCACAGGCGATGCGACGCTGGTCCCGAAGGCGGGCGCGTGTGCCGTCTGTCCGAAGCGCACGGGCTGCCAGCCGGCGCTCTTTGCCGACATCTCGAAGGGCGACGTCTGCACCGACCCCGCCTGCTACCGATCGAAAGCCGACGCGCAGCTCGAGCGCCGGCAGGCGGAGCTCCGCGCCGCGAAGACGCCGTTCGTTCGGCTCGCCACGGACTATCTGCACCGCGGCGACAAGGGGCCGATCCATCCGTACCACTGGAAGCGCGCGGCGGCGAAGTCCTGCAAGGACGTCACGATGGGTCTCGTCGTCGAGGGCGATGAGCGCGGCAGCAGCTTCCTCGTCTGCACGAACGAGCGATGCCGCAAGCACTTTTCCGGCGGTGCGACCGGGTCCAGCCACCGACACTCGACCAAGCTGTCGGCATCCGAGCGCGCCGCCCAGACTCGCCAGCGGCGAGAGCAGGAAACCGCGAAGGCGCGCGCGGCCGTCCTGCCGGTCGTCCTGGCGCGGCGCGTGCCCGGCTTCCTCGCTCTGATCGCAAAGCGCGCCGCGCACTTCCGCAGCGTCCCGAGCGACGTCCTGCTCGGTCTCGCGCGAGGAATGGCCGACGATATGGCGCACGTCAACCCGCCGCGCGGCCGCACACGCGCGCGCTACGACGAGGCGATTGAGCGGATCGTCAGCCCGCGACTTCCCGGCACTTGGCAGAAGGACTGGCGCGGCCGCACGCCCGCGAACGCGCTCGCGGCGCGGAACTACCTCGGGCTCCTGGTCTTCTTGGCCTTCGACGTCACGAGCATCGACAAGAAGCTCGGCGCCGAGCTCGACGCCCAGGTGAAGGCTGAAGCCGCCAAGACGCCGGCGAAGAAGAAGGCGAAGAAGTGAGCCGACCGAAGCCGAAGCGTCGCAAGCCGCGGCCGCGCGGGCCAGTCTGTGAGAAGTGCGGCTGCACCGAGCAGCGGGCCTGCCAAGGCGGCTGCGCCTGGGACCCTGTCGAGCTCGCCCGCGGCCATCGGATCTGCACGCGCTGCACCGGCAATCGACTGGCGGAGCTGTGACATGCCGGAGCCCGGCAGCTGCCTGGACGAGCGCGACGTCGAAATGCTCGCGCACCAGGTGATGCACTGCCGCGACCAGCTGCGGCGCGCGTTGCCGCATGAGCGCGCGCAGCGCGTGCTCGCCTTGCGTCGGGCGCTCCAGCACTTGGCCGACTACCTGGCCGTGCCGGATCCCGATGCCGAGAAGGAACGGCGCGCAGTGAATGCGGCCGCCGAGAAGCTCCGTGCCGCCGCCGCCGATAGCGAAGTGCTAGCCGCGCGCGGTCTGAAATCTCACCCTTGGAGGACCGGATGACCCCAGCAGTCCAGGCCGCGATCGAAGAGCTCGAGGCCGAGCAGGCCCGCATCGGCCAGACGATCGACGCGCTCAAGCAATACGCCGGCGGCGGCAACGGCAGCACGCCAGCCCGCGCGAGTGGGGGGGGGGCCAAGTGCTCCGAGTGCGGCAAGGTGTGCGCGACGGCTGGCGGTCTCGCCGTGCATAAGGCCCGGGCGCACGGCGGCTGAGCGGCATGGAGATCCTGCGCATCAGCAACGACAGGACGCTCCGCGAACTCGGCGGGGCGATCCTGCGTTACCAGCCGCCGAGCGGCTCCCTGCCCGAGCGCCGCTTCAAGTGGCTGCTCGCGGCCGCGCTGATGCATGTCGGCATGTTCCTCAAGGACGGCGTCGTGCTGCTCGTCTTCGGGGAACACGAGCTCCCGGGCCTGCCCTATCGCCTCGATTATGCGGTGGAGTTCGGCGGCGAGGTCATTGGCTTCGAGATCGACGGCTTGGCGTTCCACGGCGACCAGGGCGCCTTCGCGCGCGATCGCAAGCGTGATCGCGACTTGGCGCTGGGCGGCGTCGAGACGTACCGCTACACGGCCAACGAGATCACCTATCAATGGCCCGCGGTCCAGGACGAGCTGCGCGACATCCTGTTCGGGCTCGTCGGAGACAGCCTCGCGTGACCCCGGGAATCATCCGCATCAAGAACTGGAAGCGATTCCAGCACTATCAGCACCGCAATCCGCCCTGGATCAAGCTCTATCGCGAGCTCCTCGATCCCGCCAAGGCCCCGTGGTATCGCGGGCTGTCCGACAACGCGGCGCGCTGGCTCATCGAGCTCTGGCTCCTTGCTAGCGCGCATGCTGGCACGGTGCCCTACGACTCGCTGATGATCCTTCGCGACACGGCTCGTACGACCGCCGACAAGCCCCTACTGGACAGCGCCTTGGGCGAACTCGCTAGCGCGGGCGCTATCGCCGTTGATGGCGCAGATGCAAGCGCCGAATTTCTCGCCACGCTAGCCCACAGAGGTACAGAGATACAGAGGAGCAGAGAGACAGACAGACAGAGAGACAGAGAGAGCGTGCAGCAGCCGATCGAACTCGATTATGCGATGCGCTGCACGATCGCCGCGAACCAAGCACTCGGGGACCTGCTGGCCGGTGCCTACCGGCCGCTGGTGGCCGACGTCGAGCGCCCCGCCGCGGTCGCCTGGGAAGTCGCCGGCATCCCGATCGAGCTGGCCGCGCGCGTCATTGGCGAGCGCGTCGCGGCGTTCCGGTCCACGGCGCACAACCGCCAGCCGCACACGCTGCGCTATTTCGACGGTGCGATCCGCGAAGCGCACGCCCGCGCCCAGGGCCAGAGCGCGCCCTCGATCGCCCTCACGCCGGGAGAGCGGATGGAACAGCACATCAAGCAGGAGGCCGGCCGATGAGAGTCACCAAGGCCGACATCATGTTCGGGCTGCAGCGCCTGCTCGAGGTCTACCCGCGGGCGAAGCACCTGCCCGACGACCCCGCGAAGCTGACGGAGATCTACCACCGCGAGCTCGACGATCTCGACGTCGACGTCTTCCGCGCCGGCGTGAACGCCTACTGCAAGAGCGACGCGCGCTACTTCCCGAAGCCGGGTGAGCTGCGCGCGTGCGGCCAGCGCATCGCGAAGCCGGAGGGCGATCCCGAGGACGCGATGACGCGGTGGGAGCGGGAGTGGCCGGAGCGCGGGGCGAAGGATCCGCTGCCCTGCCCGGTCTGCGGCGCCGTCGATACCTGGGCCGACAGCTCTCCGTTCAAGGGCCAGCGGCGGTTCGTGCCGCACGATCCCGCCAAGCACCAGGCGGCGGGGATCGCCTTCATCGGGCGGTCGACGGCCGACCTGCTGGGCGCGGCGCCGGCGTGACCGGCGAGATCTCGACGCGCGCGCTCGCCGTGTTCGCGGCGCTCTGCCTCGTCGGGCGGCTCGCCTTCGACGCGTGGCAGGCGCGGCGCAATCGGCGCCGCCTGGAGCACCTCGCCTGGCTGGCGAAGCAGATGGACGCCTGGGATCGCGAACTGGAGACCGGCGATCCGAAAGACTGCACGGCCGAAGGCTTGGGGCCCCACGTCTACCAGCGCCGGCCGTCGGCCGTCGTGCCGATCAGCACGCTCGACAAGTCCGCGCAGCGCGCCCTGGCCGAGATCGTCCGCGAGGAGCTCGCGTGACGGCGCGCGCGCCCGACGTCGCCCAGGCCGG
>Ga0075426_10001706_pt1 | contig 15624 bp, 15 predicted proteins | sample SoiMethybrSBSTD5_FD_75304 | JGI IMG/M metagenome (GOLD analysis project Ga0075426, IMG submission 75304) | Bulk soil microbial communities from a Populus tree surrounding site in Tennessee, USA - Soil MetaG P. TD hybrid SBSTD5 | ecosystem: Environmental > Terrestrial > Soil > Tree plantation... | reverse complement strand
GCAATACTTACGATCAAACGATGACTTACGGGCGTGAGAACCCGGGCAAACTCACTCTTATTGCGTTCGGCGCGGGCATAGGCATAGGTCTGCTGCTGGCTTCAGGAATGGGCGGTCGCAACCGCAACAGCCGCTTCGTCGAACCGGTAGTCACCGCTCTTTCACAGGTGGCGCTAGAGTTCTTCCGCTAAAACGTCGGCAATGTCGAACGTCATACTTCTAGCGCACAGGCAGGGACGTCTAGCGTGCGTTCTCACTTGTGCGCTTTCTTTGTCGGCGCGACTTATCATCAGTCGCGAGCGCGGAGGTCGGTTCAACTAGTAACTTGTGCCGATGCGATGCTGGAACAAGCGAGCCAATAATGGAGTCCCACAAGGCTACGATCGATTGTGCGTCCATCAGCGTTGACAGAGTGAATGGCAGGACATATAGTTGCCGCACTCACAGAATAGGTGCTTGCCAACCGGTACTTGAGCTTTAGTATTCAACGGCACGCGTAGGCCATCAACGATCAGCCACTTCTATCCGCCGTCGGATACTTGTTTGATTATGCGAAAGCTTCGTATCGGAATTATCGATCTGGTCTCCAAAGGTCCGACTCGAGCATTGTTCGCGCGCATGATGAACGCCAACTTCGCTGCGATCATGCCTCAGGTGGTTGCGGTTTGGTGCGAACAGCAAGGCCATGACGTTACGCTGGTCTGCTATACCGGCTTCGAGGATCTCGTAAACGAGTTGCCTGACAACGTTGACCTCGTTTTCATAGGCGCGTTCACCGAGGCGGCGCAGCTTGCGTATGCGCTGAGCAACTTGTTCCGATCGAGAGGCGCAATTACAGCGATCGGCGGACCACACGCGCGCTGTTACCCACAGGACGCTTCAAAGTACTTCGACTACGTGCTGGGCTTCACCGACAAGTCGGCGATTCGCGAGGTCTTGCAAGACTGTTCCGAGCATCGACCGGTTGGAATGCGCATTGCTGCTCGCCAGCAGCCAACCGCGCTTCCCGGGGTGCGCGAACGCTGGAAGTTTATCGAGCCGACGCTCAAGAAGGCGCCCCTTATAAAAATGGTGCCGATGCTCGGGAGTCTGGGATGCCCGTACACCTGCAGCTTCTGTATAGATTCAGTCATACCATATCAACCTCTCGACTTCGAAGTGATCAAAGAAGACTTGCGGTTTCTCTTGAGTAAGTTCAAACGACCGCTGGTTGGTTGGCACGATCCTAACTTCGGAGTTCGATTCAATGAGATCATGGATGCCATCGAGGAGGCCGTGCCTCCCGACAGCATAGACTTCATTGCAGAAAGCAGCTTGTCTCTGCTATCGGAGCCGCATCTAAAGAGGCTGAAGCAAAATGGGTTCAAGGCTCTATTACCCGGAATCGAGTCGTGGTACGACCTCGGCGACAAATCGAAAACGGGCAAGATGAAAGGCATGGAGAAAGTCCGGCAGGTTTCCGATCACGTCAACATGATCTTGAGTTATATGCCGTACATTCAAACCAATTTTGTTTTAGGGCTCGACTCGGACGAAGGAGCGGAACCGTTTGAGCTGACGAAACGATTCGTGGATCTCGCGCCCGGCGCATTTCCCGGCTACTCGTTGCTGTCAGCATTTGGACAGGCTGCACCGCTCAATCTCGAGTACCAACGCGAAGACCGAGTTCTACCCTTCCCCTTTCAATTCCTGAACAACAATCAAGCGATGAATGTGAAGCCGAAGAACTACTCCTGGTCTGACTTCTATGGCCATGTAGTCGATCTGGTCAGCTATACATACTCCTGGCGCGCGATTGCCAAACGCGGTCGAGCCAACAAAGGAATGATTCCGCGCTGGATGAATGTAGTGCGTGCGGTGTCATCAGAAGGCTTTGGCAGGATCAAGTACCACACCGAAGTGCTTCGCCGGCTCGACAGTGACCGGCAGTTTCGGTCGTATTTCGAACGCGAGACCATAAAGCTTCCAGACTTCTATATGAACCTTGCCCGCAAGGATCTGGGTCCATTGTGGGATTGGTTGCCTGCGGGCGCGATGGACCACGATCCGAACGCCTATCTCAAGTCCATGTCTGGTTGATCACGTCGCAACAGATTTTAGACGACTCTGTCAAACCGGCCGCCTGACTCTGCACCTCGCCGGCTCCACTCGATCGCTACATATTGAATCGAATCGATTCGCCTCGTTCGGACCGTCCTTCTTATTTGATGATCTGACTAATCGTGACCATCGCTGCATCGGGTTGCCGGTTTCGCTGGAGCTCGCACGGCACGAGTGTTGCAGTTTTCTCTTGCGCCAAGTTTTGAACGCGATTTAACGGCTTGTTTCGGTACGTTGCTTACAAGCAGTGATCCGTTCCGAAACAACATTTATCGGTCATCGGGAATAAGCAGTCGAAGTTAAGCGAGACTCGAAAGACTTCAAAACGCAAGGGGGCTTAACCATGAGCGAATATCAGGAAAAGCGAACGGTAGTTGAGGGAGTGCCAGGAAGTAATCGTGTGGTCGAGAGCCAATACGATTCATCGGTGGTTCACGATCGTCGCGGAATGTCGGGCACGGCGGTGGCCGCGCTGATCATCGCCGTGATAGCCGCTGCGGTCGTCATTACAATGCTCATTGTCAACAATCAGCAAAAGACAAATGACGAACAGTTGGCCGAGGAACGCGAGCGAACGGCTACGGCTCAGCAGCAGCAGACACAACCGCAGACCCAGCCTCAACCTCCGGTCATCGTAACCGTGCCTCAACCGAATCAGCCTGGCGCTGTGCCACCACCGGCGGCACAACCCGCTCCTGCGCCCGCGCCTCGCACCAGTACCGAAGTTGAAGTAGACGTGAACGCGAGGCTGCTGGATGATCCCGACCTGCGTTCTCATCCGATTGATGTGAAGGTCTCGGGAGGAACTGCAACCTTGAGCGGAACGGTGCCCAGCAGCGACTTAAGAATTCGCGCAGGAAAGCTTGCCAGATCGGTCAAGGGAGTCAGCAACGTAATCAACAACATTGTTGTTCAACCTTAGCTGTGTCGCAGAGCTTACTGTATCAGCAGTGCCCACCAGGCATCGCAACTGGGCAAGCGGGACGCGATGGCTTGGGTCTCGTCCTTATTCCAACCATAAACGATCAAGGGGGAAAATTATGCCAATGAATAGAGAAGGCGGACAGGGCACTCAACGATCCGGTCAGCCGAATCAGGAGACCAATCAGAAGGTGCAAAATCAAAATCCACAACGCGACCAAGGCGGTCAGCGCAACAAAGAATCGGACAACCAACCGGATCGCTCAAGCAGCGGTCAGCAAAAACGCTAGAGACTTTCTTGAAGGGCTGCGGCTTAGACCACGGCCCATTTTTTTGAATACGTAAGAACGGAGGGAATAATGAACGCTTACGATTTGTTGAAGGAAGATCACAAGAAGGTTTCCGAGATCTTCGAGAAACTTGAGCCCACTACCGAACGCGCGCTGAAGACTCGCGAGGAATTGTTCAGCAAGCTTGAGAGTGAATTGGAGGTTCACTCGTCGATTGAAGAACAAATCTTCTATCCCGCGTTGAAACAAGCGGCCGAGACGCGCGATATCATACTCGAAGCCTTCGAAGAACATCGCGTCGTGAAGGATCTCTTGAAGGAACTCGCGTCCACGCGAAAAGACACCGAGCAGTGGACGGCGAAGCTGACGGTGCTCAAGGAAAACGTCGAACACCACGTCGAGGAAGAGGAAGGCGAGATGTTCAAGAAGGCGAAGAAGGTTCTGACTGACGAGCAAGCCGAAGATCTCGGCGCGCGCATGCAAGCCGCAAAAACCAAGCTCGCAGCTTCTGCTCGTTAGCGATTCAAAAACAGACCTAATGTCGAGCCGAGCCTTATTCAGGCTCGGCTCAGCAGAAGTAAGGGCCGGCGCCGAAGAATTCTCTCAAGTCGAGCGCTGTTGTACGCAACATAAGAGCAGGACCTATGGAAGGTCCCGCCCGCGGCTGCCGGGCCGGGCTGATATCCTGAAAACTCGGCGGCGGAATAATATCTACGGCATTATTTTCATAATCCTTTAATGAGTAGTTCCCGCTTCCGGCCAGCTTCTTCCATTGATTTAAAACGAGCTTAGAACTCCGCCGCGGTTTGGTGAAGCTCACTTTGAAGATCGTCCATAAGAAGCCGTAAGTTTGACTCACCTGCGTCGGGGCGATAAGATTTTATCGAACCTGATGATCTCAATGATCTTCGCTAGCTCAATCCACACTCGGACCCAGGCAGCGCCGGAGAGAGCGTAAAGCATGGCTATCGAGTCCGCCGTCGGCGATAATTTTTTTACTACCAAGATCAGTGAACTTGCGAATTGGTCGCGCAAGAATTCGCTTTGGCCCTTGCCCTTTGGCACCGCCTGCTGCGCTATCGAGTACATGTCGGTTGTGTCGGCCCACTACGACGTGGCCAGGTTTGGCGCTGAAGTAGTGCGGTTTTCGCCGCGACAGTCTGACCTGTTGATGGTGATGGGAACTATTACCGACAAGATGGGTCCGGTTCTAAAACGGATCTACGAACAGATGCCCGATCCGAAGTGGGTGTTGTGCATGGGCGCGTGCGCTACGTCGGGTGGGTTCTATCGCGCCTATCACGTGATGCAGGGCATCGACGAGATCATCCCGGTGGATGTCTACATCCCCGGCTGCCCGCCAACTCCTGAAGCCGTGTTGCAAGCGGTGTTGATGATCCGCCAATTGATCGAGAAGGAAAATATCGTCGATGCGGACGCTCGCCGCGAGCTTCGCGAGCGCATGAAGAAAGAGATCACGGAGACTTCGCCTAAGCCGATGCTGATCGCCGAAGAGCAGGCGCGCGCTGCAGTCAAACTGGTGCAGATTACTCGCGAGCCGGCGGCGCCACAGAATCCCATCGCTGCGTTGATTCAAAACAAGTTCGGCGATCAGGTACTTGACGTTAACGATTTTCGCGGCGACCTCGCCATCACCTTCAGGCCGGACAACATCACCGAGATTTGCCGTACGCTCAAGGAAGATGCTTCAACGAAGCTTGATTTGTTGAACACAATCACTGGAGTCGACTATCTTGGCTATCCCGAAAAGAAACGAGACGAGCGGTTTAACGTCGTTTATCATCTCTACTCGATCGAACACGGACACCGTGCTCGTTTGAAGGTGCCCCTCCCGGAATCGGCTCCGGAAGCCGATTCCGTGACATCGGTGTGGAAGACGGCGAATTGGTGGGAGCGCGAAACGTTCGATATGTTCGGCATTCGCTTTCGCAATCATCCGGACCTGCGCCGCATCCTTTGCCATGAAGAGTTCGTAGGTCACGCGCTTCGAAAGGATCACGAAGCCGGCGCGCGAACGCCGTTATCGCACGACTACAAACTCCCGCTCGAGTACAAAACGCAGTGGGAAGGTCACGAGACCGATCGCTTGAGCGCGGAACCTGCGATCATCAACATAGGTCCGTCACATCCGGCCACTCACGGCGCGCTCAGAATAGTCTGCCGTCTGGATGGCGAAAAGGTGATCGAGTCGGACGTTGAGATCGGTTACCTGCATCGCTGCTTCGAGAAGATGGCCGAGACTCATCAATGGAACGGCGTGATCCCTTACACCGATCGATTGAATTACTGCTCGTCGTTTCTGAACAACGTCGGTTATGCCTGCACGGTCGAGAAGCTGCTCGGGATCGAAGTGCCCAAGCGCGTTCAGTACATTCGAGTGTTGCTCGGTGAATTGTCTCGAATAATGGATCACATGGTTTGCATCGGGGCGGCGCTTGTCGATCTGGGAGCGATCACAAATTTCTGGTACTCATTCGAGCCGCGAGAAGAAATTTACGATCTTCTCGAGATGACCGCCGGTCAGCGGATGATGGTCAGTTACGTTCGCGTTGGCGGACTCTCGGCTGATCTTCCGGAAGATTTCGTCCCGCGTTGCCGCGAAGTGCTGAAGCGATTGCCGGGCTACATAAACGACTTGCATAAGCTGAACACCAACAACGTGATATTCAAGCAGCGCACGAAGGGCGTGTCGGCGATCTCAAGCAAGGATGCTATCGATTGGGGCTTTACTGGTCCGATGTTGCGCGCGGCGGGCGTGCCATACGACGTTCGTCAAAATCATCCTTATTCGAGCTACGATGATTTCGACTTCGAAGTGCCGATAGGCAACAACGGAGATGTCTACGACAGGTACCTGGTTCGAATGGAAGAGATGAGGCAGAGCCTTCGCATAGTCGGGCAGGCTCTCGAGAATTTACCCGCAGGACCTTATCAAGTTGACGATCGAAGGATCACCCTGCCGCCGAAGCAAGGCGTGTACACTAATATCGAAGACCTGATGAACCACTTCAAGCTGGTGATGCACGGCATTCAAGCGCCGCCCGGTGAAGTCTACGGCTACAGCGAAGGAGGCAACGGAGAGCTTGGCTTTTACATCGTGAGCGACGGCTCGCTGCGTCCGTGGCGAGTTCACGCGCGAGGCCCATGCTTTCCGATCTTCTCGGCGTATCCGAAGTTGATTGAAGGCGGGCTTGTTGCAGATGCAATCGCGACGCTTAGCAGCTTGAACATTATTGCGGGAGAGCTTGATCGATGATCCAGTTCAGCGACGAAGGGAAAAAGCGCTACCAAACGATTCTGAGCCACTACCCCGAGAAGCGCTCGGCTATGTTGCCGGTGTTGACGCTTGCTCAGCGCGAGTTCGGATGGATCTCGCAGGAAGTCGCGGAATACGTCGGCGGGCTGATGGGCTATCCGCCTTCTGAGGTTCTCTCGGTCGCGACCTTCTACACGATGCTTCATAAGAAGCCTGCCGGCAAACATCACATCGACATTTGCAAGAATGTCACCTGCTGGTTGATGGGAGTTTATCCGTGCGTCGACGAGATCAAGCGGCAGCTCGGCGTCGAGAGAAGGGAAGTCACCGCTGACGGCAAGTTCAGTTGGGACCTGACGGAATGCCTCGGCTCGTGCGGAACTGCGCCCGCGATGCAAGTGGGTGATCGATACTACGAGAATCTGACACCTGCGCGTGTCGCGGAGATTATTGAGGAACTGCGAAATGATTAGTGCGGGCGGCATTCCTGGTGCTCGATGATGAAGATATTGCTTGCAAACATAAACAAGCCTGATCAGGCAGCCATCGCGAAGTATCGCGAGCGCGGAGGATATAAGGCACTCGAAAAAGCGCTGGCGATGGAGCAATCCGCGATCATCGATGAAGTGAAGGCCAGCGGACTGCGAGGCCGCGGCGGCGCCGGGTTTCCAACCGGAATGAAGTGGAGTTTCGTTCCGCGCAACACTGGCAAGGCGACTTACTTGTTGTGCAACGCGGATGAGAGCGAGCCTGGCACTTTCAAGGATCGAATTCTTATGGAACGCGATCCGCACATGATGATCGAAGGCATGGCGATCGCTTGTTATGCGCTGAACTGCCATCTCTCATACGTTTACATTCGAGGCGAATACGAGTTCGTCGCAAACACGGTGCAGAAAGCGCTCGACGAAGCTTATGCGGCGAAAATATTGGGCCCGTCGCTGTCGGGCAAGGATTATGCACTGGATATTTTTGTGCATCTCGGACAAGGCGCTTACATCTGCGGCGAAGAAACTTCACTGATCGAATCGCTTGAAGGTAATCGCGGTTACCCGCGCATTAAGCCCCCGTTTCCAGCGACTCACGGATATGTTGCATCGCCGACTGTAGTGAACAACGTTGAAACGCTTGCTGCGCTGCCGTGGATCATTCAGAACGGAGCGGCGGCTTACGCATCGATTGGAACCGAAAAGAGCAAGGGCACCAAGCTGTTTTCGGTCTCGGGCCACGTCAGCAAACCTGGTGTCTACGAAGTCGATCTCGGGTATCCGCTGCTTGACTTTATCAACAACGAAGCAGGCGGAGTTCCCAACGGTCGAAAATTGAAAGCCGTTATTCCTGGCGGTTCTTCAGTTCCGGTGATGACCGCGGCCGAATGCGAAGGCGCGCTGCTTGATTACGAATCGTTGCTCAAGGCGGGTTCGATGCTCGGCTCTGGCGGGATGATCGTTCTGGACGAGACGACCAGCATGCCAGAAACCCTGTCAGTGATTGCCGACTTCTACGCGCACGAATCGTGTGGTCAATGCACGCCGTGCCGCGAAGGTACTGGCTGGGCTGCCAAGATTTTGAGGAGCATAGTTGCCGGAAAGGGCAAGCGCTCGGACCTCGACTTGCTTTTGAAGATCGCGGATATGATGGAAGGCAAAACGATTTGCCCGTTGGCGGATGCGGACGTGATGCCGATCAGAAGTTTTGTGACTAAGTTTCGAGGCGAGTTCGAAGCGCTATGTGCAGATTAAGATTTGGGGGAGTCGTTGAGTAATCTGTCGGAGCTCAGGCTGGACAAGAGTGCTTTCTCGGTGGTCCCTCTGTCACAGGCGGACGACGACAAGGAATATTGGTTGTCGAAGACGCCACAAGAACGACTTGAGGCTCTCGAGTTCGTGAGACAGGTGTTTTATGCCTATGATCCAGCTACCACCAGACTTCAAAGAGTTTTTGAAGTTGTTAAACGAGAAGAACGTTGAGTATCTTGTGATCGGCGGGTATGCGGTTGGTTATCACGGGTATATCCGTGCGACGGGTGATATCGATGTGTGGGTCGCTCCCAACATTGAGAACGCAAGGAAGACAGTTTCAGCTTTACGAGTCTTTGGATTCAATATGCCAGACTCAGCAGAGGAGCTACTGCTAACTCCGAAGAACATCTTGCGTATGGGGGTTCCCCCGATTCGAATTGAGGTCCTGAGCAGCATTTCTGGTGTTGGCTTCGACCAGTGTTATCCGGAACGGGTCGTCGCTGGAATCGATGATGTTAATGTCCCGATTATCAGCCTGCATCATCTGAAGATAAACAAGCGCGAAGCTGGCCGTGCGAAAGACTTGATAGACCTCGAGCACTTGCCATAGCGAATTGGAAGGAGAAGTTTTACATCGAGGTTTAACTTTGTGATTCTTGTGGTTGAATCGAAGAACACCGATGCCAAAGTTCACACTTAACGAACAAGAAATAGAAGCCAAGCCGGGGCAGACAATCATTCAAGCTGCCGACGATCACGGCATACAGATCCCGCACTACTGCTATCATCCGGATCTTCCTATCGACGGCAACTGCCGAATGTGTCTCGTCGATGTCGAGAAGATGCCAAAGCTCACGCCGGCTTGCACGACGATTGTTAACGACGGCATGGTGGTGCGCTCGAACAATGAGCGAGTCAAGGAAGCAGTGCGAGGCGTGCTCGAGTTCCTTTTGATCAATCACCCGGTCGATTGTCCGGTCTGCGATCAGGCGGGCGAGTGCCGATTGCAGGACTACTACATGGTTTACGGCCTTCACACGAGCGAGATCCCGCTCGCGATGAAAGTGCGCAAGCGAAAAGTGATCGACCTCGGGCCGATGGTAGTCCTCGATCAGGAGCGATGCGTTTTGTGCTCTCGATGTATTCGCTTCTTCGAAAATGTGACTGAAACCGGAGAGATGCAATTCTTCGGTCGCGGGGATCACGTCGCCATCGGAACCTTCGAGGACAAGCCGCTCGACAATCCTTATTCGGGAAACGTCGTCGACATCTGTCCGGTCGGCGCGCTTACGTCGAGAGACTTCAGGTTCAAGTGCCGAGTTTGGTTTCTGCACGCCACAGATTCAGTATGCGCAGGTTGCTCAACCGGCTGCGCGGTGAGGATCGATCATCGAGACGGTGCGATCTTCCGTTTGATACCGCGCCGGAATGTTGAAGTGAATCAGAGCTGGCTGTGCGATGAAGGCCGGCTCAGCTTTCATGAACTGAACAAAGAACGCCTTCATCGTCCGATGATGAAGGGTCGAGACGAGGTGCAGGCTCCGGTCACCTGGGAAGACGCTGTGCGGGCGGTTGATGCCCGACTGAAGGAGATTCGTGAGGCCAACGGCGCCAATTCGATTCTGGGATTCGCTTCGCCGTCAGCGACGAATGAAGCTCTGTTTTTGTTCAAGAAGTATCTGACCGATCAACTGGGCGCGACTCAATTCGATTTTCGACTTGACTCAGAGGACAAGAAGGTTGCCGAAGAGGAAGACCAGATTCTTCGTCATTTCGATAAGCATCCGAATTCGATGGGCGCGATCAAGCTCGGACTGATTAACTCGGAATTAAATGGGGTTGACGGCGCGATCGATGCGGCTTGTGCCGGGAAAATAAAGGCGGCGGTCGTCATGTACTTCGCGCCGCTGGTGCGAAGACCCTGCGATGAAGAGGTGGAAGGGCGGCTGCTCGAGCTGCTCGACGAGCTCGAGTATTCAATCGTTCTCGCCACTCATAAAGCTGAATGGCTCTCGTCGGCAAACGTTGTTTTGCCGGTCGCAGCCTGGTCGGAAGAGGATGGAACGTACACTAATTTTGAAGGACGCGTTCAGTTTGCAGGCAAGGCCATAGAGCCCGGCGGAGACGCACTTCCCGCGTGGGAGGTCCTCGCGATGCTGCTTCATTCAAGCGGCGCTCCTTCAACCTGGATGTCGTCTGAACATGTCTTCACGACAATGATCGAGGAACTGCCATCGTTTCGCGGGATCACTTTGGATCAAACGCGGCTGCCCGGTGTTGTAGTTTCTTAGGGGTCGAGGCTTTTTCACGGTATGAAAAGAATCGCAAAGATAATTAACGTTTCGGAACGCGCCGAACGCGAGTCGTCGTTCGCAAAAGACATGCTTGCACCGCTCAAGGGAATGGGTCTGACGATCAATCGAATGATGGACAATCTGACGGGCAAGGTGAACGCGACGATTCGATATCCCGAAGAGCGCAGGGCCTACTCGGGTCGCTTTCGCGGCGCTCATATTTTGACGGCACGCGAGGATGGCTCGCCTCGCTGTGTGGCGTGTTACATGTGCGCGACTGCCTGCCCGGCTGACTGCATCTACATTGAACCGGCCGAGCATCCGGACCCGTTGATTGAAAAATATCCGGCGAGATTCGACATCGACATGCTTCGTTGTGTGTTCTGCGGTTTTTGTGTGGATGCTTGTCCCGAAGAAGCGATCATAATGAGTCGCGAGTCGGAACTCTGCGCTTATACGCGAGAAGAAACGATGTGGGACATCAAGCGGCTGATGAGCCGGCCAGAGCTTCCGGAATTCGGTCTGGGCTACCGCCCGAATGCAACCCTGGTCGACAGCACTGTGAAGTTCACCGCGAAAGACAAAGAGAAGAAGACGCTCGCTGGCCGCATAACATTGAAAGAAGATGTGGAAATGATTCCGCATGTCACCTTCGACCCAACCAAGGATTGAACGAGACTCGCTGGGCGAACGCGAACTGCCGTCCGGCGTGTACTATGGAATTCAGACCGCTCGCGCGATCGAGAACTTTCCAATATCGGGTTGGAAACCTTTCCCCTCGCTGGTCACTGCTACCATCCAAATAAAAAAAGCGGCCGCGCGAGTGAATGCCTCGCTTGGCGTCCTTGATTCACGATTATCAGAAGCGATCGACAAAGCTGCGGACGAAGTGCTTGGCGGATCACTGCGCGATCAGTTTGTCGTGGATCCGTTTCAAGCGGGCGCCGGAACGTCTCACAACATGAACGCCAACGAAGTCCTGGCTAATCGCGCGATTGAGTTGCTCGGCGGCGATAAGGGGGACTACTCGATTGTTCATCCGAATGACCACGTCAATATGGGGCAATCGACCAATGACGTGTTCCCGACTGCGATGCGGCTGGCCGCGCTCGAGCTGACCGACAAGCTGATCATCACACTCAATTTGCTGGCGGATTCGCTGCGCGCGAAGTCGCATGAATTCGATCGCGTAGTCAAATCGGGACGCACTCATTTGCAGGATGCCGTGCCGGTAAGGCTTGGTCAGGAATTTGGAGCTTACGCGACTGCGATTCACAAGAACGCGAATCGAATCGCGCGAGCATCAGACGAGTTGAAGGAGATCGGACTTGGCGGCACAGCCGCGGGCACCGGGTTGAACGCAGCGCCCGGCTATCGCAAACAAATTGTCGAAGAACTCAGCGCCATAACAAATCAAACGCTGCGCGCAACCGAAGATTACTTCGAAGCGATGCAGAGTATGTCGCCGTTCGTGGCCCTCTCAGGCGCATTGCGCACGCTGGCTACGGATGCAATCAGAATCACCGATGATCTTCGGCTTCTTAGCTCGGGACCTAACACGGGCCTTGCTGAGATAAATCTGCCCGCCGTTCAACCGGGGTCTTCGATAATGCCGGGCAAGGTGAATCCGGTGATCGCTGAAGTGACCGACATGGGTTGCTTTCAAGTGATGGGTAATGATCTGGTCATCGCAACGGCAGCGCAAGCCGGCCAGTTGGAGTTGAATGTAATGATGCCTGTGATTGCGTTCAACCTTCTAATGTCGCTGATGATTCTTTCAAGCTCGTTGACGGTTCTGCGAGAACGGTGCGTCGAAGGAATAACCGCGAATGAGGAGCGATGCCGATGGTACGTCGAGCACAGCGCCTCGCTCGTCACGGCTCTCAATCCCAGAATCGGTTATAGCCGCGCGGCTGAAATCGCGAAGCGAGCTGTTTCTAAAGGCAAGACCATTCGCGAGACTTTGAAAGAAGAAGGCCTTCTGAGTTCTGAAGAACTAGAAAGAGTAATGGACACGCGAGCAATGACGGAAAGTGAAGACTGAAACGGTGACCGGTGGCCGGTGCAGGGAGCACGGATATCGGTGAGCCGGCAACTGACCACCGATCACCGACTACCGTTGCTTGACTCTTTTTGGCAAATCGGCGAAATTTGTAGCGTTGTCAATCATCTTAGCTAATACTTAATAAGGAGGCTTACGTTTAAATGACGTACGTTATCGCTGAACCCTGCATAGGGACGAAGGACACCGCTTGCGTGGACGTGTGTCCCGTAGATTGCATTCACCCGCGCAAGGATGAGGCGGAATTCGAGGCCGCCGAGCTTCTTTACATTCATCCCGATGAATGCATCGACTGTGGCGCTTGCGAGCCGGCCTGTCCGGTCCAGGCAATCTTCACCGAAGACGATCTTCCCGAGCAGTGGAAGCACTTCACGGCCATTAACGCCGACTATTATAAGAAATGAAGCGACTGCGGAGCGAGGAGTTTGGCCTACGTTATCTGTGAGCCTTGCATCGGCGCCAAAGAATTGGCGTGCGTCGATGTTTGCCCCGTTGACTGTATTCAGGGTGGCCCCGCGCAGCAACAGATGTTCATAGATCCAGCGACCTGCATTGACTGCGGAGCTTGCGTACCCGCCTGCCCTGTGTCGGCTATCTTTCTTGAGGCGGATGTGCCGGAAAAATGGCAGAGCTTTATTCGAAAGAACGCCGACTTCTTCAAGTAGTCCGTCCTTCGGCGCGCGAATCAACCTTTAAGCGCAAGATAAACGAAAGAGCCGCCGGCTTCAGGCCAACGGCTCTTTTTGTAATTGGAATAAGTAACGTTCAGTATCGGAAGTTTCGCATGTTGTGAAGCAGCATCTTCTTGCCTTCCTGAAATCTTACTTCGATCTTATTCGGAGGCAATGCCGTTTCAACCGCGCCCAGTCCGAACTTCGGATGATTGATGACATCGCCTGTCACGAAGCTGTTATTCATGTCATAAGACTTAACCGGGCGTTTTGGATCGATGCTGAACGAATTGGTTTCTTTAGCGCGTCTGGAACCGGTCGCTTTTCTCTTTTTCGTCGTGGAGGTCCCTTCTTCGGGTGCAGGCGCCGGTTTCAATTTGTAGTTGTGAGTGCTGCCGCACATCGAGCACGTCACTCTTCGAACGATCTCTCCATCCATCGCCGCTACAATGTGTGTGCGCTCATCTTTACACTTGCCGCAAAAAGCATTTAGTTCTTGTCCGACACGGGGTTTTCGGTAGAGCATGACTTCACTATAACATTCGGTTCAGACAGTTTTCCAGTTTGAGGCGTGAAATTGGCGCGGCTCATTTCGTCGCTTAGATCAGCTCGCGCAGCTTGCGGGCGGCCCGATAGTGAATGCCGTTCGCTTCGCCGGGTAGCTCGCCCGGGTTAAATAATCCATCCACCCATCGCAGATATTCACCGACAGCGCGCTTGCCCGCGATTTTCTTTTGCAAGCCACCTCTCGCCTGGCTTGCGATGATGTGATAGACAAAGCCGTCGGCGCCCAGATAGACCGAGTTCTCCCACAAACCTTTCTTGAGTTCCTGTCCCTCGAACCCGAGCAAGGAGCCACCTAATGCCAAGTCAAGCGGTTCCTTGTCAGTGCGGATCTTTCCGGACATATACTCATTTCTACCTAACGAGGCTTCACGGCGCAATGTCCGGGTTGATAGACGGGTTGATAGACGGGTTGATATTTCGAGCCGCAGCAGTTCACACTTTGCTTGTAGGTTCCAACCGACAAGAGAAGACAATGATTAATCTGTTCTCAATTCGATGCAGCCTCTCCTTCGCGCCATACCTTGTCGAGACCCTCACTGATTTCAGGGCCGGTGGAATGATTCGCGCCGTTGTCGTCCGTCAGGGAGGCAGCGGCCTGATCGTCAGAGGCGCACAAGACCTGGTTCTTCGATATCAGAATCGTGAAGCTCTTGTCGGTCGTGAAGATGCCGCGCACTATCTGGCTACTGTCCTTTTCAGGATCGAATTCTACGACGTCAGACGAATGGCAGATGAAGTAGTCCTCGCCAATATTGGGAATGAGCTCTTGCTGTCTCATCCCCAGTCTGAGATGTGGTTGAAAGCAGATGCGGTCGCCGGACTAGTAGATCGATTCAATACCGGGGATGACAACGGTGAAGGTGAGCCAGGCTGGCTCACGGCATCGCTTGGCGCTGGACGATTGATGCTCAGCGACCAGCGAAATGGCCGATGGGTATTGCTCGCAGCGGAACACATGAGCGAGTTGGAACGAAGACTCACTGCGCTAAGAATCGCGAGCGGTGGCATTTCTCAACCGAAATCGCCAAACATTTCGATGAAGGGCATAGACGTGCACCTGCAGTCAGCTTTCAAGCTGGCGGAGACACTGGAGACATTCGCCGAGACCGGTCAGCTCATGGCATTTGAAGAGGTCGCTGCAAACTTTGTCCTGCGCGTGAAGAGCGCAACCGAGGGAATTGAGATAGCAGACTCAGACGCTCGTGTCGCGCTCACCAGGAAAGAAGCTCGCAAGTGGGCAGCCATCATTAGAGCTGAGTTGAAGCGGCTTAGCGCACATTATCTCGAGCGCGGAAGGATACGAACGGTGTTCGCCGATTGCGAGCAAGGCACGTGGATTTTGCAATGGGGCGACGAGGTGTTTCTTACCAACGAGACGCTTTCGAGAATCGCCAATGAAGATATCGAGCAAGCAGACTTGCAAAATTATTCCGTTGCAGTTAAGCGAACTCCAGAGTTCTTGATATTGCTTGCGCCTGCTTCGGGCGACTGCGTTGCTATTGACCGGAGAGAGCTGGAAGTTTTGTTGACCAGGATATGATCGGCTAACTATCTATAAGTCGATGGCGTCGAGGATGTGGCCGAGTTTTTCCTTCTTGGTCTTCATATACTCTTTCGTTCTTTCATTCGGCTCGACTTCAATTGGGACTCGTTCTACTTCAAAGCCGGCTTGCTTTAGCGCCGCAATCTTGTCGGGGTTG
>Ga0075426_10001700_pt1 | contig 15641 bp, 9 predicted proteins | sample SoiMethybrSBSTD5_FD_75304 | JGI IMG/M metagenome (GOLD analysis project Ga0075426, IMG submission 75304) | Bulk soil microbial communities from a Populus tree surrounding site in Tennessee, USA - Soil MetaG P. TD hybrid SBSTD5 | ecosystem: Environmental > Terrestrial > Soil > Tree plantation... | reverse complement strand
GCGCCGACGTAGTCGTTGAGGTTCTCCCACTTCGGGTTGTTCACGTCCGCGGGCGGACGGACCGGGTCGAAGCTCACGTGGCAGAGCGCGCACGTCATCCCGACGACGTAGGGGCGGACGAGAGTCTTGTCGTTGTAGTAGCCGGGATTCTCGTAGAAGTCGTGGTTCACGCCGTCCGGCCCGACGTGCTTCATCCACTCCGCCTTCGCGGCGGCGTCGAAGCTCGGGTTGTCGGCGAGGCGCAGCCCGATCACGCCGGATGAGCGGCCGTACGTCGCGTAGTCGATCTGCCGGTCGATGGCGCCGGCGGGATCGCTCGGATTCGGAACGTCGATGAAAAGGCCGTATTGGTCGGGGGCGGACGCCTGCAGGAAGCCGGGCTGATTGATGATCCCGATCTGCTGGAAGCGTTCGCCGTGGCGGCGGGAGTCGACGGTCTTGAGGAGGTCGGCCGTGCCGAAGCCGTGCTGGGCGAGGTAGTCCCACATCAAGCCGCTGTCGCCGATCCAGAGGTTCCAGACGATGCGGCCGCGGAGCGCTTCCTTCTCGTCGGGCTTGCTCGGGTCGAGGGTGATGCCGTCCATGCCCGGGAAGACGTCGACCTCCGTCTCCTTCCAGGCCGGCAGCGCCGCCGCGTAGCGGGGAGCGGCCGCGCCCTGGTAGTGCCCGCAGGCGAGAGCAATGACGATGACGAGGGCCGACAAAGCACCGGCAAGGCAGGCAAAATGCATTCTGGACATCGGACTCTCCTTCTTTCCGTCTTACCTGAATAGTGAAGGAAAAGCCCGGAACGTTTCATCGTCGTTGCTCAGAACGTCCAGGTGGCCCCGAGCCGCACCGCCCGCCCCGGCGCCGGGAACTCCATCGCCGTCGGCTGGCCTCGGAAGTCGAGAAGGACGTATCCGAGCTCGTTGTAGCGCGCGTTGAGGGCGTTGAGGACGTCGAGCTGCAAGCGCACGGAGCGGAGGTCCTGGGTCAGGCGCAGGTCGACGCGTGAGACCGAGGGGTTGACGAAGGCGCCGGCGTCGTCGAGGGCCATGCGGTCGCGCCAGCGGTAGACGGCGTCAGCGGTCGTGCGAGTGGCCAGGCGCGCGTGCAGCAGCAGTTGCGCGGTCTGCTCGGGGATGTTCTTCAGCTGCAGGTACGGCGTCGCGGTGTCGGCGACGCGCGTCCACGCGTACGTGAGCTGCGGCGAGATGCGCTCCGTGGTCGCGAAGGCGAAGCTGGCCTCCGCACCGCGATGGAGGCTGCTGCCGAGGTTGTGGTACGAGAACGTCTGCGGATCGAAGTCGATCTCGTCCGTCACCGTCATCCGGTACGCGACGACCGACCAGCTGCTCCACGGCGTCGCGCGCGAGAGGCCGGCCTCGAGGTTCCGCGCGCGCTGCGGACGGAGCTCCGGATTGGAGATCGTGAACGTGCCGCCGCGGCCGTTCGGGTACGGACGGGGGTCGAAGAGCTGATCGAGCGTCGGCGCTTTGAAGGCGCGCGAGGCCTGGACGAAGACGGAGAGCGGCGACGCCTGCGGCCCGAGACGGACGTTGAATCCGGCGCGCGGCGACCACGCCGCGGAATCCTGCCGCCGCGGGGCTCCGGCGGTGGTCATGTCGTCGCGGATCTCGTCGCGGCGCAGGCCGGCGGTGAGGCTGCAGCGGGCGCACGGCGTCCAGCCGCCGGTGACGAAGAAGCCGAGGCGGTCGCGGCGCCCGTTCTCCGAGGCCGTGCTGGCCAGCGGCTGCCCGCCCTGCACGGGCGCGTAGCGGCCGGCCAGCGAGGAGCGCTCGAGGTCGGCGCCTGCGCGCAGCGTACCGGCGGCCGCGTCGTGCGACGCTTCGAAGGTGCCGCCGTTGCTGCGCGTGGTGAGGTTGCGCAGCGCGCTCGTGGCGAAGCCGGGCGCGAGGAGGAGGGTGCGGAGGTTGTCGTCGCCGCGGCGCAGCGCGTAGACGGTGGCGCGCGAGGCGACCGTGCCGAAGGATTCGTAGGTCGCGGCGACGCGGCGGCGGTTGGTGGTCTGTTTGTCGAAGTGGAAGAGGGCATTCGACTGTTCGCGGTCCGCGGCGAGCTCCGTCGGCGTCAGCGGTCCCGGCTGGTGCCGCGTCTCGCGGTCCGCGCCGAGGTCGACGCGCCAACGCGAGCGGTCGGCGGCGCGCGACGCGGAGAGCTGCATCGAACGGTCGTCGACGCCCGCGTGCTGCCGGAATCCGGACGTCGTCCAGCCCGACCCGCGCGCGTCGACGCGGACGCCGTGCACGTCGCCGGCGTAGCGCGCCGCGAGCTCGCCGCTGCCGAAGTTCCCTCCGCTCATGTGCACGTCGCCGCCCTGGCGCGCCTCGTCGCGCGTGAAGACGGCGATGACCCCGCCGAGGGCCGTGTCGCCGTAGAGCGCGGAGCCGGGGCCGTGCAGGACTTCGATGCGCTCGATGTCGCCGGCGCGGAAACGCTGCCAGTCGACGTTGCCCGATTCGGCGTCGCCGGCCGGCACGCCGTCGACGATGAGCTGGACGTACTCGACTTCGCCGCCGCCGAAGAATCCGCGCGAGGTGAGCATGGGGATGCCGCTCGCGCCGCTGTCGAAGATCATGGTCATCCCCGGCACGAATCCAAGGACCTCGGAGAGCGACTGCGCCGGCAGCTGCTCGATCTTCTGCCGGTCCAACGCCGTGACCGCGGCTGCGGCCTGATCGCGCGGCTGCTCCTCGCGCGCCGCCGTGACGACGATCTCCTGCTTGACGACCGGTTGATCCGCGAAAAGGAAAAGAAGGATTGCCGCGAGATTGACCATCACGGAAGGAGTGCCGGGGCGGAGGAAACCCCTACCCGGAGCGGTCGCTGCATATACTCATGCCGATGAAACGCCTGATCGGGATCGCCGCGATTTTCTTCGCCGCCGCCGCGCTCGCGGACGACGAGATGACGGTCTACGAGCTCCTCGCGCCGGAGACGCACCAGTTCGCGATCGTCTACGACGTCACGCAGACGCGCGAAGGGGCAGAGCTGTTCTTCAATCCCATCCGCGCGGGCTCGACGGCGTCGAAGGAGCGCGTGATCGCGCGCGCCACCGGGAAGGATCTGCCGTTCGAAGTGGTGAGCGGAAAAGAGGCCAGGAGCAGCGGGCTGGTCTCGCCGAAGACGGCCGACGACGCGCAGTTCATCCGCGTGCATCTTCCGGCGCGGGTGCCGAAGGGAGGGGAGACGCGCATCCGCATCCTCAAGACGTACACCGACGCGGCCTCGTACTTCGTCAGGGACGGCCGGCTGGTGTTCGAGCGCCCGATGGGCATCAAGCGCAACGTCGTGGTCCTGCCGAAGGGGTGGGAGCTGATCGAATGCGCGTCGCCCGGCATCGTCTCGACCGATCCCGACGGCCGCGTGCGCGTCAGCTTCGTCAACGACCGCGACGATCAATTGCCGGTGAAGATCGCCGCGCGGAGGCTGCCGTGAAGCGGGCCGCGATGCTCGTGCTCCTGGCGTCGCTCCCGCTCGCCGCGCAGGAGTCGCCGCACCGCGCCGAGCAGGACCGCGAGATCCGCTACTGGCTCCTCGACCCGTCGACGCACCAGTTCCGCATCTCGCACGACTTCACGGTGACGCGCGTCGGCCAAGCCTCGGTGCACAGTTTCGTGCGGAAGGGAAGTGTGGTCGCCCCCGACGCGACGATGACCGATCTCGACACCGGCAAGAAGCTCCCGACGCACGTCGTCTCCGGCAAGGACGTGAACGCCCTCGGCTACTACCCCACGCCGACGGATCCCGACTCGGCGGTGGTGCAGGGCGATCTGGAAACGCCGGTCGCCAAGGGCACGTCGACGCGCGTCCGCGTCGAGGAGACGTACACCGATCCCGCCGGCTACGTCGTGCAGGACGGCGAACTGACGTGGAAGCGGACGCTCGGCCGTCCGCTGAACTTCGTGACGCTCCCGGCCGGATGGATGCTGACGTCGGTGAATACGCCGGCGACGATCTCGCTCGACGAGCAAGGGCGCGTGCGCCTGCGCTTCATCAATATTCGCAACGACGAATTGTCGATCGTGATCAAGGCGCGGCGGCGGGGCGGTCAGGCCGACCACGGATCGATCAGCTCCGCACCGCGTCCCTGAAAGTGGCGCACGTTGCGCGTTGCCAGCGCGGCCTTACGCGCCGCGGCGATCTCGGCGATCTGCACGTCGCGGATTTCGATGGGACGGCCGAGCCGGCGCCGCTGCGCGGCGATTTGCGCTGCGGCGTGCGCGCGGCGTCGTCGAACGGGACGATGCGGCCTTCGAAGTCCTCCTCGAGCATCTTGCCGAAAGCCTCCTCCAGCAGTCGCCGCCGCCGTCCGGACGCGAGGATCTCCAGGCCAAAGCGAACTTCAAAGACGGTGATCGACGTCGTCCAGATTGATTCGGGCGGCAGGGAGTCGAGCCAGGTCACGACGACTGCATCCGCGTCGCGCTGCATGGAGCGCGGAGATCACGTTCGTGTCGAGAAGAATCACCGCTCGAATTCCGCGGCCCGGGCCGATTGTCCGCGCAGCTCGGCGACCTCCCTGTCGAGACCGACTTCGGCTTGACGGCGCGCGCGGCGTTGGAGCTTCGCCTTCACATCGTCGTCGAGCCGGCGGACGAGGAGCTGAGCCATGCGGCCGGTGCTATCACGATAGCAATGGGAAGGCTCGGCGGCGGGAGAGGGACTTGGCGGGCAGGCGGGATTTGTGCCCTGACGATCGTGTTTTACGGCATTACATTACTTACCGGAGCCGTAGAGTTGCAACGAAGCCCACACCTTCGGCGCGGCGTCACGCCGGATCATTTCCAACTGTGTCGTTCGTAATGCCTGTGCGGGAGTCGATCCTTTGTGCAATTCGCGGTGAAAAGCGATTGACATCGTTCGCGTTGGAGCGTCTTCGACGTTCCATAGTGTCCCGATGACGCTTCCAACGCCGGCGGCAAGAAATGCATTGACCAGACTGTCGGTGCGGGACCGTGCTGACGAAATTGCCGTGCTGCAGCCGGCGAGAACGACCGTTCTGACGCCGTCGAGATTAAGAGCCGCAATCTCGGGCGCCGTCAGGATTCCTTCGTTGTCCGATGTTCTCGACAGAATCAGGTGTGGCGGCATCGTGTCGCCCAGACCCGCGTTGGCATGAACGGCAAAATGCGCGGCGTCGCAGTATGGAAGCGCTCCGACGACGCGTGCCTTCGTAGCGTCTCCTTCAACCAGTAGCGCGTGCGACGGATACATGGCAGCGATCTCTTCGGCTTCGGATTTCGCGGCAGCAAGAGCCGCCAGCGGCTCAGAGCGCTCACCGGGCGAAGAATCCCCGACGGACAGTAGCGCGCGGGATGTCACAGCTGTTGAGTGTGACGCGTGAAGGTAAGCCGAAATACTCGGAGCGACGATGACAGCATGATCTTCAACGAGCGAGTGCTTGGGACCGAGGAGTGCACCGAAAGGAAGGTTACCGAAGGTCGGGTCACTAACGAAAATAAGTGTATCTGCATTCGCCGCCTGCTTCGCGATCGGTTCGACGAGAATTTGCTCAAGCGAGCGACCAGTGTCATGGAAGGCGAGACGATCATCGCGCGCTATCGCCTGATCGGATGCTGTAACGAGCAGTTCAAGTTGTGAGCTTAACTGTGACCGCCGTCCGAGTAAGCCCGAGCGAATCGCTTGCAAAGATTACAAGCCGGTCATCGAACACACCGTAGTTGATCAGGAGCGTATGGGGAGGCAAGGGTTCGTGAACGCGAAACGGAACGTGAAGTAGTTTGGAGTACTGCGATCCGCCGCAGTTGAATCGAGCTTTATAGAGCTCGAGCGCGTCCAAGACTCGCTCCGTTTGTCCTCGTGCGTCGAGCGAATCGGCCAGCAAACAATACGCTCTGTTAGGCGTCCCGAGAACTGCATCGCGGATCGTTACGCTTGAAGTGGCGGAGGGGTCTCGCTCGAGCAGCACGACTGCGCGCTCCAGGTCACCGTGAGCGCGGGAGAATTGACCTGTTGTACGAAATAGTCGCGCGCGCTCAACGAGCAGTTGAGAGATTGCGATCTTGTTCCCTTGCCGTTCCGCCGCGCTTAGTTGCTCGTCTAAGAGGCTCAACGCTTCTGCTGGTTTTTTTGCAAGGAGTGCCTCGACGAGTGCCAGTTCGCTCCATCGGCGTTCCGCCGCGTGAGCTGCTAACCGCTCAGCAGCGGCAGTTCGGAACATGCCGGCGCGTAGCGCGGCGATGACGCGCCAGGCCCGCACTTCTTCGCAGACCCGCTCATTGTTAGACGCAGTTTCAATAATCGTATTCAAAAGCGCATGAGCAATATCCCAGCGGCCGGCAACGATCGCATCGCACGCGGCGCCGTATAGCGTGAGTGCCAAACGGGTGTCGTCTCCAGACTCGGTGGTCCACTCCAGCGTCGCATGTCGTAAGCGCCACGCGTCGGCGGTCCTGCCGGTTTTGGCCAGTAGTGTCGTTTCCAGCTCGCGGGTGATGGCAGCGTTTCTTATTTCACCGAGAGCGGTGAACGTTGCACTCGCAGAGCGATAGAGCTTGAGAGCAGCATCGGTTTTTCCGCTGACTGTCGCTGACAGCCCATCCAACCATTGCATCTGTGCTCGGAGTGCGCCGTAACGGTCGGGTGTATGCCGGTAAAGATCGCGAAGCATGGAGGGAATGCGGTCGGCATTCCCGGTTTCTAACGCGAGAGTCGCCAAGTACAGTTGCGCAGGCAACGTCATTGGACTGCCATTCGCATCGAATCCCCGGCGAGCTTCTTCCAGCGCCGTGATGGACGCTGCCAAGTTCATCCGCGCAAAGGCCACTCTTCCGCGCACATAAGCGACGTGTGCTTGAGCAAGTCCTGTCGGATCCGCTGATCTGTCGATTGCCCGTACGGTATCCGCAAGGAAGCTATCTCCGAACTGTGTCTCCAGTGCCCGGCCGATGATGCGGCAACGCTTGAGTGTCAGCGCTGCCCCTGCGGCGTCCTTTTCGAGAATGCGTTTGCCCCACGCGCCGAGAAACGGCCCCTCGCCCCAGTGTCGTGAGTCTTGGGGGAACGCGATCGCCGTGTCGTTGATGAGAAGTTCGTCTTCCGATTCCGCGGCACGTGCGATGGCACGCCGCGATTTTTCGGCATTTCGCGCCGACGACTCAAGCTTCTCGAGTCTTGATTGCACTTCCGGTCTCCACGACGATACGCCATCGACCTGCAAATACTTCGTGTATGCCGCGATCGCCGGCCCGCGCAGAGACATCGCTTCGAGAGCGAGTGCTCGATTGAACAGCGCTTCCGGCAGAATCGGATCGATATCGAGCGCGTGATCCGCCGCGGCGAGGGCCGTCGCCAATGTGAATACGTCGTCCGCCGCTGCGTTAGCATGAAGCGCTGCCGAGTAATCGCTCCACGCCGCCGCCGAAGCATTGTTGTGCGATGTGACCCTTTCGAGCAACCTCCTCGCGTAGCGCACATTTCTCGCCCACAGAGCCGCACGTGCTTGCAATTCTTCGGGTTCTTTAAAGCGGATGCGCCGCGCGATTTCCCGCACATCTTGATCCGCTACGGATGTGCCTGGCCGAACGTTCGCGGTAGACCATGGCGCGTATGCTGATCCATAGATGCGTGCTTCGAGCGGCCGATACTGCAGTTGGCGTGCTGCACCCTGCATCTGATCCGAGTCGCTGACGCGACATCCTGTGAGCGCAATCAAGCCGATGCCGACGAATGCGTGGGCGAAGCACCACCGGAGTGAAGATTGGGAAAACATCTGCCGTTCTCACTGTAGGAGTGACGCAGGTTGGGATTTCCACACCTTGCGCGGATATCATGATAGCGATTTTACCGAGGACGTCGGTCACGCTACGTTGATCACGAACGGATGCACGAAGTTGAAGCCGTTCACGACGTTTCCCCAGACCTCGACGCGCCACGTCGCCTTTCCGAGTGATGTCGTGCCGCTCGGCTCGATCTCCTTCGGAATGACGAAGGAGAACGAGGCGCGGAAACTGTCTCCGCCGAGAACCTCGACCTCGTCCTGTGAATACATCCGGAATGTGCCGAGGGGCGTGCGCTCGATGTTCTTGGGCTGAGCGGGATAGTTCGGATAGAGCGGTACGAAAAGCCGCTCGCCGCGGAAGTTGACGCGAAGATAGTTGAGGCGAATCGGGCCGGGCTGCGACACCTCGAGGGTGAGCGTCTCCCCGCGGGCAAGGGAGCTCCTGCTTGCAGTCACGATCGTTTCAGGGCCCCAGCCCACGATCGGAACCAACCCAGGGGTTCTTTCCCAGTGGATCCGGATGGGTGTGATCCATGTACACGATGAAGCCGCCGACGGCCGTCACAACGAGGCTCGCGAGAAAGCCGCAGCCCACCTCGAACTTCCACGGCTGTTCGCGTGGCAATCGTTCCATGAAGACAACCGGCGGATGCGGATGATGAAGGAGGAGTTGCTTTAGCGGAATGGGTTCGGTTTGGTCGGGCAGGGAGGATTTGAACCCCCGACCACCTGAACCCCATCTCCGCCTTTGTCTCGGGACATCGGCGGATATCTCCTTTCGAGAGCAGTTTACCTCGGTCCCGACTTGTCCGCACACGTGCGAAAACACATGAATTAGACGCGCGTTAGACGCACTGATCAGGCAAGCGGGAACTCCGGTCCGCGATACCGCAGTGACTCACGATATCAAGAGGAAGTGAAGAGGCCCTGGATCATCGTCGCCGTGATGCTGGATGATGCATGACGGCCAAACCCTACTGCGTAGCGAAGAACGTTGGAGACACACTCACGCCGACAACCGCGCCCACTGGGGAAGAGTTACGGAAACCATGAGTCGCCATCGCGGCATTGACGCGCACTCCGCCGCCGACCGACCATCTTCCACTTCCCAGCCAGTAGCGGGTTCCCACTGTCACATCCAGGGCCGTTGGTGGACGCCTGTTCCCCTCGAATGCCCTCTCCGCCACCACCTCAGTGAGTACATCGAGTCGTTCGTTGAGGGAATGCGCGAAACCTATGCCTATAGTCGCTTCGCGCCTATTTGCGGCAATGTTCGAATCACCCCGATCGCGATAGGCAAGATTTAGTATCCAATTGGGCTGCATTGCATCAACGCGGAGTTCATAACCGACTGATGCGCCGGCAATCACGTTGTGAGATATCGGAATAGTCATTCTAGTTTCCACGGCAACACCCCGCCGAAATGATTCATCCGATAAAAGGCGCCACTTCGCTCCGACCTCCAGCGGCCCCCATCCGCTCGCGCTGAACGAGTCTTGGAAGTAGCGTCCACCGATAACGCCAGCACGTTCGCTCGCATCATACAAAGACTCAAACGACAATGAGGTGTCAATTTCCACTTGCTCCTTCAACCCGAAGGACGCCCCGAGCGTCCACATGTTGGCGTCGTAACTCAACGAACGATCAGCATTCTGCCCGCGTTGGGTGTAACCCTCGCGATCGTACATGTTGAAGTACATGCCGCCGCTGACTGTCGCTGCCGGGAGTGTCTGAGCAGACCGGAGGGTGATCAGACCGAGAGACCCCGTCACTGTCGGACCATATGTCTGCTGGGCATGTAGACAAGTCGCGGACGCAGCAACAATCACGAGCACTATTTGCCGGCAAGTCATTGCTCGCCACCTTCTGGCCGGTAATGAATGTTTTCGCTTGGTCCGTTTGGACGGGTCACTTCGACATTCGTTTTGCCAGGTTCCATACGCAAACTAAATCGACCGTCGTTGGTTTGAAAACGGAGCCCTCTCCCGGACCCTGTTGGACCTTTGAATTCAAAGCCTTTCCCAAACCGTGAGAACTGCTGGAACAAATTCCATCCGGCGTCGGGCCCGCCTGGGAGATCGGTCATTGTGCCGCCTTTGCCTCCGGGATTGTTGCCGAAGAACCCAGTCGGTTGTTCGGCCGGCGGGGCCATCTGTTCGACGATAGCAGGTTCGGACAGGCGGAAGAGCATTGTCGGTCTGCCCGCGCCGCTTTCGATTACGTACCTTGCCAGCGTGGGGAGGAGAAGCCTGCCGACGACAGGAGCGACACGAGCGGCAAGGAGAGCTGTTCCCACGGCCGCGACGATGTAGCACTCGGGACAAGCAAACCGAAGACCCTCTTGCTCGACTGTTGGGGCGTCGCTCTCATGACTGCGCGGTTCGTGAGAACGAGCCGGCGGCGGCTGGGTCTCGTTTCGAACAACACTAGTTATCTGCACATGGCCATTCTCGTTGCTTATGCCACCGCTTTCGATCTCCTTGAGCGTGGCTGCGATCTCGTCCGGTGTGAGCGACTCAATAAATTCGCGATTCGACTCCTCAGGACGCTCGTGAGTTTCGTGATCGCCTTGTTGGGATCCGTTATTTCCCCGTGACCCGTCTTCGTCTCGACCCGAGTCTCCGTTGTCGTCCGGCTCATCCTCATCATCGGCTCGCAAACCATGACGATCGGTCAGCCGCAGCGGATTATTTCGCGCATAACTGTAGCGATTCAGGGCCTCCGAACTAGAGCCGGCAACCTGCAGGGGGTCAGGACTCAAGAAGCGGCCAAGTAGAGGGTCGTAATAGCGCAGCCCGAATTGATAAAGCCCCGTATATTCGTCGATCCAAGACCCTACGAAGCGCCTTCGGGTCGTTTCACCGTCCGTTTCTGCCGTTCCAAACGGAAGATAGTTGACGTCTCCCTTAATGCGCCCACCACTCGCGCCGTCCGTAACCGTTCGCGTTGATTGCTGATGATCCGAATGTACGAATCGGACAGCGGAGCCATCGATCTTGGCGATCGGCTCATTCCCAACGATCCACTTCTGACAGGCTTTCCCCGTGCATTGATACCGGTCCGAGACCCTAATCGTCGCGACGCCATTGACGCTCTCTAATACACGTACGCCGCGCCAGTCGTAAGCCAAATGCGTGTTGGACGCGAGCCTGCGCACGCGCCGTACCGGCGCGTTCGGAGCGAGCGTCGCACTACCCCGCTGCCTAACCCCAACGAGAAAGTCACGACCATCATAGACCAGCGCACGCCCCGCGCCTGACCGCATGTTCCCCCGAGCGTCATACGCGAACTGATTCGCGCCAGCGTGAACGACACCGTTCGCGGGACCACCCGATGGCGCAGGGTACATGTAGTTGCCCAAAAGAGAGTTGAAGGTAACATTCCCCGCGGCATCATAAGAGAACTTGACCACCCGCCGACCATCGCTCATTGCGGTGATGCGATTCAGTTCGTCATATGCGTATTGCTGCGTGACCTGTTGCAGCCGGTCGGTCAGCGCCGTGATATTTCCTGCTCGATCATAACCGTACTGGAGTGACATGATGCCACCATGTGGCCCGGTGGTGCTAGTTGTATCGAGTCTCAGCGTCGCCGGTACATATTGAGCGATCGTAGTCACGCCATTGCCATACGTAGTCCGCAATGCCTGACCCGCAGCGTTATACTCGTCGAACGTCGCATAGGTCCGCCTAGCATCAGCAATGGCTTGAAGGACCGGGCCGCTATAGCTGTACTGCACGATGTTACCGTCCGGATACGAATACGATGCTAGGCGCCCAATCGGATCATAAGTGACGCGCTCCATAAAACGACGTCGCCCAATCTTTCGCTCCGTGGCCACCACCCGCTGCATTTCGTCATACACGAGATGCGTGCCGCCAGACTCATCGGCGATGTCAGTCAGGAGTCCCAGTTGATTGTTTTGATCGTACGTATATGCTGCGATGATGGGTTGATGCCCTGGCTCCGTCGTCTCCTCACGTGTGAGGCGGTCAATCGCGTCGAACGTACGTGTAGTGACGACGCCGCCTAGCTTTGCAATCCGCGTCAAATTGCCACTGGCGTCGTAGGCGAACAGTGTCGTTCCACTGTTGGTGTCGCTCCGCTCGCTTAGACGACCCATCGAATCGAGGGCAAACGCGGCGGCGTTGCCGGAAGGATCGATTATGCGCTCCGTCTCTCCGAATACAGAATAGTCGACGTGAAACTCTGCGAGCGGCTGGGCCCCCGCCGTGTCGCTACACGCTGCAAATGTGCCCACATAGGTCGTCACATCCGTTGGCTTCGCGTCAGCATCGTATAGTTCGCGTCGAGCGTGACCGTTCTCATCGATAAACACGGAAGACCAACCTGTATGGCATGCTCTCCGACTGACGCCGTCGGGGCGGGTCCGCTCGGTCTCGCGGCCAAGGCTGTCATACTTGAACTGTGTAAAAAGCATCGGCCCGCCAAAAAAAAACGGCAGCGACGTTTCCGCGATCAGGCCACGATTGTCGTATCGACTAAGCCGTATGGCCTCGCGCCCCTTCCAGCCGGTTTCGACCTGCTTCCACTCCCTCCCGGCGCCATCGAAGTATGATGCTGAGAGCAAGATACCGGAGTGATCAACGACGACACGCTGTTCTTGAAGATCTCCAAACGCCACATAACTGTAGCGGTCATACGAGCCGCTCGGCGCGGTCAACAGTGCCTGCCTTCCAAAGGTGTCATACGTGGCGGTCCATCGATTACCGTTGGCGTCGCTGATGCTAGCGAGTTGGCCATACGACCCCTCTCCGATGGCTCCAGCGCCGTAGTACGAGAACTGAATCGCATGGCCGAGGGCGTTACGGAGAGTCACCGGAAATGTGTGGGTCGCGTCATAGTCGATCGACGTGGTTTGTCCGGTCGGATGACGCACGGCCACGACATTGCCGGCCTGATCGTACGTGATTGCAGTGGTAACTGCGGTCTTGCCGCCGGCCGCCGCTCCGCGCGCGAAGAGCCACTCTGTCATCGCCGTTCGATTCCCGCGCGTCAGCAGCGCCGGCGCATTCGGCGAAAAGCAGTCGGCTATGTTGTCATAACAGTAGGAATCCTCGCGTACAAGGTTAGGAGGTGTCGCCAGGCTGCCCTTAAAGACCGATTCCTTGAGCGGCACCGAAAGCCAGGCGGTCGTATTCGTGAGAAACAGGCGGTCAATCGTCTTGTCTTCTGTCGTGCCGGGACGATCGACGAATTCGTGCACGATATTGCCAAAATCGTCGTAAGCAAATTCGCGTAGCACGGTTTTGATCCCACTGTCGCCCTCCGTGTCTTCTGTGATTGTTATCAGTGGGACAAACGCAGGCGGGAATCCCATCGGAATGTTGTTCGTCGCATACTCAAAGCGTTGCTCGCTATAGACATGACCTGTCGTGTCCGCCGTGAGGTTACGAATCGGCTGGCCCTTCAGATAGCCGGTCCGGCCGTATTCATCGCCTAGCCCATTGCCTTGGTGAAACCAGGTATCGGCCACTAGAGCGGCGACGCCCGCTGGCGGTGGCGGTCCGATCGAACGCGAGTGATAAAAGCCTCTGAAGTCGCGCTCGAAGCGATCGTAGTAGCCGCCGGCATAGCAAAACGTCGTCTGTGATGTGTTGCCGCGGCCGTCATCGACGGACAGTGCAGTAACAACCGGGAACGTTGTTGGCAGCACGGTATTCTCAAAAGCGGACGATGGCATGTATGTGGCGCTTACCCGCCCCCCGATCCCATTCGCTAGTTCCGCAAGCAAGTCGGGAGCGTCATCACGTGATACCGCCACGGACCACGCGCCCCCGGCAAAACACGCGATGTCTGTTCGCCCGTCGCCGTTAAAGTCAGCCGCGGCGCATTCCTTCGATATATCGTGGCTGCCCGTTAACAGATTCTCGCCCCAGCGAATGACCTGGAATCCCCGACCCGTCGACAGACCCAAAGTCCACGCCGAAACGTTGTCGTAGCATGCGATGTCTGTTCGACCGTCCTGATTAAAATCACCACTAACACAGGACTGCACGGCGTTGATCGGCACGACTGGGCCCGTCACATCGATCGTGTCCCAACTCTTCGCGGCCGTCGTGATGCTCAGTCTCCACAGTGAACCGCCGAGATGACACGCTATGTCGCTCTTACCGTCTCCATTTATGTCAACGACCAGACAGGCTTCGGCAGCATTACCTGGTTCCGGACCATTTCCCCAGGCGCCGGACGCCGTAGGGTTTGTTGAAAGGTCAACATGCCACTGTTTTGTACCGAAAGCGCCCGTGAAGCACGCGATGTCGCTGCTACCATCGCCGTCGTAATCGCCAACAAGACATTGCCCACCAATCGGAACCGCTGGCGCCGGTCCGCTATGTACCAACGCATTCCAACGCTTACCCGCAGAGATTGCCGAATGCCAGTCCGAGCTCACGGTCTTGAGTGAGCCAGTGTTGCAACGAAAGTCGGTGCGCCCATCGCCATTGAAGTCGCCAGATCTGCATTGCATGCTGATCGGAATTCCAGGCGCGATGAAGCCATTGAAAGGGCTCGACGGAGCCCACCCATTGCCTGCCGACAGTGCGAGATGCCATGTCGAACCACCCTGAAAGCACGCGATATCAGCTTTGCCATCCCCGCTAAAGTCGCCTGCCATGCACCTTTGCCCAGGAGCGCCAATAGGGTCTGCTCCACCTGGCCAGCGTGCGGTCAACCAGTGATCTCCAGCGGCAGTAAGCACAAACCAAGCGTCGCCAGTGTCATGACATGCCAAATCGACTTTTGCGTCGCCCGTGAAGTCGCCAACAAGACAACGGTCAGCAAGCGTACCCGCGAGAACTGGCCCGCCTGTCCACGGACCCACGATTGCTTGAAGAGTTGGGGCGGAATAATTCATCGTAGACACAGGTAGTTGCGATATCAAGTCGCGGCCGTACTGAGTGACGCGCCGCAGGAGGGAGCGGCCAGTGACTGGACTTATGTCGTATTCCAGAGTGTACTTTCGATATGGCACCCCATCGCCGCAAGCTCCCGTCGACGAATTTGTATATATGGTTACCGAATGGAGCCGCTTTGAAATGACGACTTGAAAATTTGGCTCGTAAGACTCGATTACATCTGGACGATCTTCAAGCTCAAAACAAATGACATTTGTGGTTGGTACACCGAGCGTAACGTTGCCTGTGTAGGCAAGTCGTGACAGGTACAGCATGTTGTTACTCTTCGCGTCTGTCGCATAAGACACCTGCAGATAATTTCCGTTTGGATCTTCGATTCGATCCAGCAGCCAGTTAAAGATGGAGCCACCTGAGGCCTGACGCGAGTTGGACGTGCTACCGAATGTGTAACGTCGTCCATCCTTCGAGGTCACTTCCCAAAATGGCAGCCCGTCAGGAGCAGTCTTGTTCTCGAAGCGAAGAAACGCGCTTTCGATAGATAGCCGATATTGACCCACTCCAACGCGGGTTATCGTGCTGGCGGAGTCGGCGGTCACATAGACATACGTATCACGGGTATAGTCGAGCCCGTGCCGCGTGTCGCGCTGAATCTCGCCGAGAACCAGATCCCACCCTACACCGACCCAGCCGTTCCCGTGACTACTGCGGTATTGCAGTACTTCAGTCGGCTCCACATCTCGCCGCCCGGTTGGCAGATTGATTGGTATGGTCGTTGTGAGCGTGCCCGTGAAGAGATCGGACAGCAGGCGCGTCGCTTCGCCGCCAGCGGTGTGGATGATGATCTCCGGTTCTGGCGGCGGCGGCGGCGCATCATTCTTCAGTTGGCAGGGCTGAGCCCATGCTATATCACATAGCACAATGAGGAGGGCGGCCCCGGCGAAAATAGCAGCCGTGCGTCGATTACGTTGCCGTACCGATGTTCGCCTTAGCCGAAGGTTCGATACAAAACTGTATGA
>Ga0075426_10001697_pt1 | contig 15654 bp, 13 predicted proteins | sample SoiMethybrSBSTD5_FD_75304 | JGI IMG/M metagenome (GOLD analysis project Ga0075426, IMG submission 75304) | Bulk soil microbial communities from a Populus tree surrounding site in Tennessee, USA - Soil MetaG P. TD hybrid SBSTD5 | ecosystem: Environmental > Terrestrial > Soil > Tree plantation... | reverse complement strand
GCGGTCATGAGCAGCCAGCGCGCCACGCGTTGGTCGACGACGTGGAAGCGATTGCAGCCTGCGGTCCGGTTGAGCTGCGTCATGAGCACATAGATGTAGCGGTCGATGGCGCTGCGCAACGTGGGCATGCGCGCGATGTCGCGGCGGAAAGTGGCCGCACCCATCTGCAGGGCCGAGCCGCCGCCCTGCACCAGCGCATGCACGGCAGAGATGTCGACTCCCAGCGCGACCGGCGTGCCGTACATCCCTTCGTTGCCCCTCAGCGCGACCTCGAGCATGTCCTTTCCTCCCATCGGCGTGAGCAGCGAGATGAAGCCCCCGAGCGGGAAGTAGACGTTGCGTATCGTGGCTCCCGGCTCGGCGATCGTCTCGTGGAGCACGAGATCGACTTGGTCACATCCCGACAGCACGCGCGCGCGGTCCTTTTCGGGAAGCCGGTCGAGCAGTCGATTCGTGATCTGTGCGGCGTGCGCGGTTCGTGCCAAAGCGAGCGTTCCTCCCATGACTCCGTAGACGACCGTATGCGATCGGAACACGGCTGTCTGCGCGGTAGCGCACGAAGCAGCGTTATTTTCCGCGGCCCGCACGAGGGCAATGTGCGCTGTCGCACCGACTCTCGCGGGCAGGGCGCGTAGCCTGCGGTTCAGACCAAAGGAGAGCGGGAAATGAAACCCAAGACCGAAGCCACCAACGAAACGCTGTACCAGGAATTCAACACGGTCGTCGCCGAGACCGAGCAGCTTCTCAAGTCGGTCGCGACCGCGGGCGGCGACAAGGCCGGCGCGCTCAAGGCCAATGTGGAGCAGGCTCTCGCGGCCGCCGCCGACCGCCTCGAACAGATCCGCCTGCAGGCGCTCGGCCAGGCCAATGCCGCGGCGCGCGCGACCGACGAATACGTCCGCGACAATCCGTGGCGCGCCATCGGAATCATGGCGGCGCTCTCGGCGTCCGTCGGGCTTCTGGCGGGACTGCTGATCGCCCGTCGCTGAGCGCGGATGAGCGTCATGCGTGCCGATTTGCCCGCCAAGGGCCTGCTGGAGGCCCTGCGCGCGTTCGGCTGCACGCTGAACGAGATCGTTCGCGTGCGCGGTTCCCTCTTCGCGGTCGAGTTGCGCGAGGAGGTGGAACGGCGCAAGCAGTTGCTGATCCTCGCGGCGCTGGGATTCGCGTTCCTGCACATGGCGCTCCTCGTGACGACTTTCTTCGTGGCGGCGCTGTTCTGGGACACGCACCGGGTCGCCGCGGTCGGCGCCATGGCGATCATCTACCTCGCCTGCGGCGCGGCCACCCTCATCCGGCTGCGTGCCACGATCGCGGCCAATCCCGATCCGTTCACCGCCACGCTGGGGGAGCTGCGACGCGATCTCGCCGAGCTGCGCTCGTCGTCATGAGCACGCGCCTCGACGCCCTCGCCGTCGACAACGAAGAGCTGCTGACGCGCTCGGCGCTCTGCCGGCTGCGGCTGCGCCGAGCGACGCACGAGCTGCGCGGCGCGCTCGGCTGGAGGTCGACCTCCGTCGTCACGGCAGGCGCATCCGTGGTTCCGCCCGTCGTCTTCGGCATCGCGTTGTCGTGGATCGGCGCCGGGCGAGTTGCGCGGGCGCTCGAGCTCACCGCCCGCATCGTGGTCTTCGCGAAGCTCGCCCGCCTCGCCATCGGCCTCGCCCGCAAGCTTGCGGCGCCGCACCGTGCGCTGCCGAACAGACCGTCCGCAGAATATCCCGCAGCATCACGACTCACGAGCGACCTGCGCCATTGAAAGACGGGGCAGTCGACATGGAGACCGCAATGAATGCAATCCTGAAAAGCGCGCTGGCGGTGGCCGGATTGGCCATGGCCTCCCAGGCGATCGCACAGATCACCTTTTATGAACGCGAAGGCTTTCAAGGCCGGACGTTCACCGCCGACAAACCGGTCGGCAACTTCGGGCGTTACAGCTTCAACGATGTCGCCTCGTCGGTGGTCGTGCAGAGCGATCGCTGGGAAGTCTGCGAAGACGCCCGCTTCGCCGGCCGATGCGTCGTGCTGCGCCCGGGCAGATATCCGTCGCTCGCCGGCATGGGCTTGAACGATCGCATTTCGTCGGCCCGGATCGTCGACCGGAATGCGCGCATCGAGGAGAACCGTTATGCGCCCGCACAGGCGGCGGCGAATGACTACCGGCGCCGTGGCGACGAACGCCTTTACGAGGCGAACGTCACGTCCGTGCGCGCGGTGGTCGGGCCTCCCGAGCAGCGCTGCTGGGTCGATCATCAGCAAGGCGCTCGCGAACGCGGCGAGGCCAACGTTCCCGGCGCGATCGTCGGCGCGGTGATCGGCGGCATTCTCGGCCACCAGGTCGGCAGCGGGCGCGGCAATGACGTCGCCACCGTCGGCGGTGCCGTGGCCGGCGCCGCGATCGGCGCGAACGTGAATCGCGACCGCGGCGAACAGTACGGCCAGGACATCCAGCGTTGCGAAAGCGTTCCGAGCCAGAGCCGAACCGAGTTCTGGGATGTGACCTACGACTTTCGCGGCGAGCAGCATCGCGTTCAGATGACCGCTCCTCCGGGGCAGACCATCACCGTCAATTCGCAGGGCGAGCCCCGGGCGTAACAGTCGGGCGGCGAGGGAGGAGCCCGGGAGGGCGTGGTCCGAATGGCCCGCGGGCGGGGGCGACTGCCGGAGCGGGCGTCGCTAGAATAGGCCCGTGGCCAATGCGCTCGCCTCCGCCTCCGCCTCCGCCTCTGGCTTCTGGGAGCGGGTGCGCGCGTCCCATCGCCGCAGAGGGGCATTCCTGCTTGCCGTCGCGGCGCTGCTGCTCGCGCCGCTCGCGCTCATTCCGAATCCCGACGAAGCACCGCTCGCGGACTTCGAGCGGCTCGCCTTCGACGCAAGCATGCGGGTGCTGCGGTCGATCCACCCGCGGCCCGTCGCCGACGACATCGTCCTCGTCGGCATCAACGAGGACACCGAGGAAGCGTTCGCGGACGAGCCCACGGCGCTCTGGCACGAGCACTATGCGGCGGCGCTGCACGCGCTCGCGCGCGTGAAGCCGCGCGCGGTCGGCGTCGACGTCGTGCTGCCGGATCGCTCCTACGACCGCATCAAGCCGCGCATCGACATCGCGATGATGCGCGGCATCGCCGACATCCGGCGCGCCTCCGCGCTCGTGTACGTGCAGACCGTCAACAACCGCGGGCAGCTCGTTCCCGTGCAACCGAATTTCCGCGGCGTGCTCGGTCCCGAAAACCTCGGCGTCGACCAACAGTTGCGTGATCCCGACTCCGTCTCGCGTGTCTTCAGCGAGCGGCTCCTGTCGCGAACGCCGGCGCCGGTGCCGACGCTCGCGGGCCAGATCCTGCGCGCGCTGGGCAAGCCCGTGGACGAGGGCTACATCGACTACAGCCTCGGGGCGCCGATCGAATACGTGCCGCTGCACCAGCTCATCGCATGGAGCGACGACGTGCCGCGCCTGGAGAAGCTGTTCGCCGGACGCATCGTCCTCATCGGCAGCCTCAGCAAGGTGACCGATCGCTGGCGATTGCCGGTGACGCTCCTTGCCAACGATCCGGCGGCTGCGGCCGGCAACCTCAAGCTGAACCAGCCCGGCGTGCTCGTCCACCTGCAGGCGCTGCGCAGCCAGCTCGCGACGGGGCTGCTGCATCCGCTGCCGGAACCGGTGCGCTGGAGCCTCGTCGGCGCGATGCTGCTCTTCGTCTTCCTGCGCGCGCCGCCCGGCGCCGTCGTCGTGTGCGCCATCGTCGTGCCGATCGCGATTGCCGCCGCGGGACTCGTGACCATCGTCGCGGCGCAGACGCTCCTGCCCGTCGCTTCGCTCGTGCTCGCCTTCTGGCTCGCGATCACCGCGCGCGCGGTGTTCGACGCGGTCTCGGCCGTGGTCGAGCGCCTGCGCCTGCAGCAGTCGTTCGCCGGTCAGGTGAGCCCTGCCGTCATGAGGGAAATGCTCGGCGGGGGGCTGCGTCCCGGCGTGAGCGGGCAGCCCGCGGAAGTGTGCGTGCTCTTCAGCGACATCCGCGATTTCACGACGCTCTCGGAGCACATGCCCGCCGACGTCGTGATCACCCTGCTGCAGCGCTATTTCGACCGCATGGTGCGCCCGGTGCACCGCTTCAACGGCGCGGTCGACAAGTTCATCGGCGACGGCATGATGGTGCTCTTCGGCGCGCCGGTGAAATCCGCCGATCCCTGCGGCGAAGCGGTGCAGTGCGCGCTCGCGATGATGGCCGAGCTCGACCAGCTGAACGTCGAATTCGCGCGCGAAGGCCTGCCCACCATCGTCATCGGCATCGGCATAAACTATGGGTCGGCGACGGTGGGAAACATCGGTTCTTCGGAGCGCCACAATTACTCGGCGATCGGCGACGCGGTGAACGTCGCGGCGCGCGTCGAGGGGCTCACGAAGGAGCTGCGTCGCAAGATCATCATCACGGAGGCGGTGGTGAGCCGGATCGAGAAGGAGCGCTTCCATTTCGATCCGCTCGGCGCCCACAATGTGAAGGGCCACAGCCCGGTGAAGGTTTGGGGCATCAGGACGACGCATGTCGCGCCGCCCGTGAAACAGGAAGCGGAGGCAGTCCAATGAACGTCATCCAGCGGCTCGTCATCGGCGCGATCGCGTGCTTCGCCGCCGCGGCTTCGTTTGCGGCCGACAGCGTCGCATTCATCAGCGACCTCAAGGGACAGGTGGCGGTCGACGGCGCGCCGCGCCCGGCGCTGCTCGCCGAGGTCGCGAAAGGCCAGAAGATCAGCGTCGGCAAGGATTCGCAGGTCGCGTTGATGTACATCGCGAGCGGCAAGGAATTCGTGCTGAAGGGCCCGGGCGAATACGTCGTGAAGGATGCGGAAGTGGCCGCGCAAAACGGCGCCGCGCCCGTGGCGCGTCCGACGGCGTGGCGTCCGGCGACCGATGTGCGCGTGCAGGTTGCACAGTCGTCGGCCGCGAGCGTGCGCATGCGCTCGGTCGCGCCGCCCAAGGGCGAAGCGCCGACGGCGTTTCCGGCGCAGGGCGCCGTCGCCACGCTGCAGCCGACATTTCGCTGGAAGGGCGACGCAAGAGCGCGCGGCGACTTCATGCTGATCGCCGCCGGCGAGGAAAAGCCGCTGCACGTCGCGAAGACCCTCGGCGAAACCTATCGCCTGCCCGTCAAGCTTTCGACGCAGAAGGAATACGCGTGGAGCGTCGCGGTCGCCGGCAACGAGGTCGCCGCCGGCAAGTTCCGCACGCTCTCGGCCGAGAAGCTCGAGCGCATCGAGCGCAGCCGTCCCGCGCCGACCGCGGAATTCTCCGACCGCATGATGTTCGCGCTCCTGCTGCAGGAGGCGGGCGCGACGCAGGAAGCACGCGAAGCGTGGGCGGCGTTGTCGCGCGAGCGCGCCGACCTGCCCGAGCTCGCGGCCTTCGCACGGTGATCCGGCGTATCGCCGCCGTCGCGGCGCTCGCCGTTGCGCTCGCGGCGCGCGCGGCCGATCCGGTCGCGTTCGTCGCCGACGTGACCGGAAACGCCACGATCGAAGGCGACGGCAGGCTGGGATTCCTCGTCGAGCTCCCGTCGGGCGTGCGCCTGCTCCTGGGAACGGGCGCGAAGGTCGCGGTCACGTATGCGGCGAGCGGCACCGAATTCACGCTGAGCGGTCCGGGCGAGTTCCTCGTCGGAGCGGAAACGGTGAGCGCCGAGAAGGGCTCGGCGCCGCGCAAGCGCCTGGTGGCGCAGCTTCGAGACGCGGCGACCGTGGCGCGCGTCTCGCGCACCGCGACGGCGAGCCTGCGGATGCGGGGACTCACGCCCGACGCGGCGGCGACGCGTGGCGTGCTCGAATTCCCGGTCGATACCGCGGTGGCATCGCTGCAGCCGACGCTGCGCTGGCGCGCGACTTCCGACGAGAACACGGTGCGCATCATCGATGTCCAGGGCAAGGAAGTGTGGAAGGGCAACGGGAAATCCGGCTCCGCGCGTGCGGGCGTGAAGCTCTCGCCGGCGACGCGATATACCTGGACCGTGATGGCGCCGAAGGGAGTCCTCGCCCAGGCGCGCTTCGAGACTCTCTCCGCGGAGGCGATCGCGCGCGTGGACAAATCGCGCGCCGCCGCGAAGACCTTTTCCACGCGCGTGCTGCACGCGGTCGTGCTGCAGGACGTCGGCGCAACGCAGGAAGCGCGCGAGGCATGGGCCGCGCTCGCGCGCGAACGTCCCGACCTCGCCGAGCTCAACGCCCTCGCTACCGGACGATGAAGCGACTCGCGGTCATGCTCGCCTGCGCCGTCGCGTGGGCGGCGTGCGCCGCCGATCGCGTGGCGCTGCTCATCGGCAACAACACCTACGCGACGAGCCCGCTGCGCAACGCCGCGAACGACGCGCACGACCTCGGCGAGGCGCTGAAGGAGCTCGGCTTCCAGGTGATCGTGCGCGAGAACGCGTCGCGCAAGGAGATGATCGACGCGATCCGCGAGTTCGGCACCGCCATCGAAGGCGCCAACACGGCGCTCTTCTTCTACGCCGGCCACGCCATGCAGTTCAAGGATCGCAACTACCTCATCCCGATCGATGCGGCGATGGGCTCCGAGGAGGACGTCACGTTCTTCTCCGTCGAGGTGGGCCAGATCTTCGACCGCATGGACCGCGCGCGCACGCGCTTCAACTTCATCATCCTCGACGCCTGCCGCGACAACCCCTTCGCCGCGAGCTTCAAGGTGTCGAGCGCGGGCCTCGCGCAGATGAGCTCGCCGTCGGGCACGCTCGTCGCCTACGCGACCGCACCCGGATCGGTCGCCGCCGACGGCTTCGGCCGCAACGGCATCTACACCAAGCACATCCTGCAGAACATCAAGGTGCCGGATCTTCCCGTCGAGATCATGTTCAAGCGCGTGCGCGAAGGCGTGGAGCGCGAGACGCGGCGGCTGCAGACACCGTGGGATTCGTCGTCGCTGAAAGGTGATTTCGCCTTCAACAACACCGCCGCCGCCACGCAAACGGCGGGCGCGGCGCCGAGCGGCCCGAGCGCCGACATGACGCTCACGATCGAGCGCGAATTCTGGGTGAGCGTGCGCGATTCCAGCCGCCCCGAGGACATCCGCGCCTACCTCGACAAGTATCCGAACGGAAACTTCGCCGCGCTCGCGCGCAATCGCCTCGACGCGCTCGTGCGCCCGGCGCGCACGGCGGCGAAGGAGGGCGCGCCGTCCGCAGCGACCGCGACGCCACCCGTGCCGATGAACGCTGCCGAGACGCGCACGGCTCCGCAGGCGGCGGCCGAACCGGTCGCGCCTGCGCCGGCGAAGACATCGCCGAAGCCGGCCGAAGAAACGGCGCAGCAGCGCGAGCCGCCGCCGCAGAAGGTCGCCGCGGCGGCGAGCGCACCACCGCCGCCTCCGCCCGCTTCCCCGCCGCCAAAGGCGCCCGACCTGCTGCCGGGACGCGAGATCGCCCCGGGCGTGCGCGAGGTGACGTTCGCCGACGGCTCGATCTACCGCGGCGCCGTGCGCGGCTCGAGCCTGCACGGCAAGGGCGAATACGTCTCCAAGAGCTTCCGCTACGAGGGCGAATTCAACGAAGGCCTCAAGCAGGGCGAGGGCACGTACACGTGGGACAACGGCGACCGCTACCAGGGACGCTTCTCCAGCGACCGCCCCGACGGGCGCGGACGCTATCAGTTCGCCAACGGCGACAGCTACGAAGGCGACGTGAAGAGCGGCATCATCGTGGGCCGCGGCACCTACAACTCGAAGAACGGCGATGTGTTCGAGGGCTCGTTCGTCGACGGCAAGCCGCACGGCGTGGGCATCTATCGCTTCGCGAGCGGCGACCGCTACGAAGGCGAGATGGACCACGGGCGCATGCAGGGCAAGGGCCGCTATTACTCGTCCAACGGCGATCGCGTCGAGGCGCCCTTCGTCGACGGCAAGCCGACCGGCAGCGGCATCTACCGTTTCGCCAACGGCGATCGCTACGAAGGCGACATCCAGGCGGGCGCGCTCACCGGACGCGGCACGTACTACTACGCCTCGGGCATGAAATACGAAGGCGAGGTGAAGCTCGGCCAGCCGCAGGGCAAGGGCGTCTTCTGGTTCCTCGACGGCACGCGCTTCGAGGGCACGTTCGAGAAGGGGCTCGCGCTCGCGCGCGGCGAGATCGTGCGCCAGGACGGCTCGCGCTCCGCCGCCGAGATCGTCGACGGCAACGCGAAGCTGCTACAATAACGCCCAACTTCAGGAGATTCGCATGGCCGAACGCAAACGTGTCCGTCGCAACACTCTCGAGCGCCGCTGCCTGCCGAAGTCTTTCAAGCGGCTGTTCCTGGGCTCGCCCAAAGGCATCTTCAAGATGCTCGAAGCGATTAAAAAGAACTGATCGCGAATCGAGGAAAAAAGGGCCGCTCGAGAGCGGCCCTTTTCATTTGCGGCGCCGGCTAGGCGAGCGCGCGGCCGACGACCTCGGCGACGTTCGGCGACAACCCTTCGGTCGCGCGGATCTTCTCCAGCGCGGAACGCATGTGCGCCTGCCGGCCAGCGTCGTATTTCTTCCAGCGGTCGAAGGCGCGCGCGAGCCGCGAGGCGACCTGCGGGTTGAGGCGATCGAGCGCGATCGTCTGGCCGGCGATCCAGGCGTAGCCGCTGCCGTCCGCGGCGTGGAAGTGCAGCGGATTCTCCATCGCGAACGCATGGATCACCGAGCGCACGCGGTTCGGCTGGCGCAGGTCGAAGGCGGGATGCGCGGTGAGCGCCTTGACGCGCTCGAGCGTTCCCGGAAGCCACGACGTCGCCTGCACCCGGAACCACTTGTCGAGCACCAGCGCCTCGCCGCTCCACTTGTCGTGGAACATGGAGAGCGCGCGCTCGCGCTCCGGGCCTCCCGAATTCGCGAGGCAGGTGAGCGCGGCCATCGCGTCGGTCATGTTCGCGGCGCGGCGGAACTCGAGGAACGCGAGCGCGCGTGAGGTCGGATCGTCGATCGTCGTGACGTATGCGAGCGCGGCGTTGCGCAGCGACCGCCGTCCCGCGGACGCCGGATCGGGCGAATACGCTCCCGTGACCGAGAATTGGCTGATTGCGGCTTCGAACTGCGTGCGATTGCGCTTGGCGAGCGCGCGGATCAGCCGCATGCGCGCGATGTGGATCGCCTCGGGATCCGCGACCTCCATGCATTCGGCGAGATAACCTTCCGACGGAAGCTGCAGGCATTCGGCGGCGAACGCCGGATCGCGCGATCCGTCCGCGAGAACGCGCGCCATCGCTTCGGCGAACGTGTCGGGGATTTCCATCTCGCGTCCGGCGCGAATCGCCTCGACGCCGGCGGCGAGGATGCGCGTGGCGAGCGCCTGTCCCGCTTCCCAGCGATTGAATGCATCGGAATCGAACGCCATGAGGTGCGCGAGATTCGCGTCGGAATAATCGTGGCGCACGTGCACTGGCGCGGAGAATCCGCGCAGCAGCGACGGCACCGGCGGCTCGGCCACATTGCGGAAGACGAACTCCTGCTCGCCGCCCGTGAAGGCGAGGACCGCGGTCCCGGCATCGGCCGTCGATGCGGGAAAGCGCGACGCGCGATCGACCGCGATCGGGATATCGCGTCCCTTCGCGTCGACGAGGCCGACCGCGAAGGGAATCACGAACGGCTCCTTCGCCGCTTGACCCGGCGTCGGCGGGCACGACTGCTTGAGCCGCAGCGTGTACGTCTTCGCGCCGGCGTCGTGGTTGCCCGTGCACTCGACGACCGGCGTGCCGGCCTGCGAATACCAGCGCCCGAACTGCTCGAGATTCACGCCGTTCGCGTCCGCGATCGCCTTGCGGAAGTCGTCGCACGTGACCGCCTGGCCGTCGTGGCGCTTGAAGTAGAGATCCATGCCGCGGCGGAATCCGGGCTTGCCGAGGATGGTCGCGTACATGCGCACGACTTCCGCGCCCTTGTCGTACACGGTCGACGTGTAGAAGTTGTTGACCTCGACGTACGATTCGGGCCGCACCGGATGCGCCATCGGGCCCGCGTCCTCGGGGAACTGGCGGTTGCGCAGATCCCTCACTTCCTGGATGCGCACCACGGGACGCGAATACTCGTCGGCGCTGTACTCCTGGTCGCGATAGACGGTGAGGCCTTCCTTGAGCGAGAGCTGGAACCAGTCGCGGCATGTCACGCGGTTGCCGGTCCAGTTGTGGAAGTACTCGTGGGCGATCACCTTGTCGACGGCGAAATAGTCGTAGTCGGTCGCGGTGTCGGCGCGCGCGAGGATGAACTTCGTGTTGAAGATGTTGAGGCCCTTGTTCTCCATGGCGCCGGCGTTGAAGTCGGATACCGCGACGATCATGAAGCGCTCGAGGTCGAGCTCGAGTCCGAACACCTGCTCGTCCCAGCGCATGCATTTCTTGAGCGCCTGCATGGCGAAGCCCGCCTGGTCGAGCTTGCCGGGCTCGACGTAGATCTGCAGCAGCGCCTTGCCTCCCGAGCGCGTCGTGAAATGGTCCTCGAGCAGGTCGAGATTCGCGGCGACGAGGGCGAAGAGATAGCACGGCTTCGGGAAGGGATCGTCCCATCGCGCCCAGTGGCGCCCGGCGGCGCCCGCCGCGAACCAACCCGCCGGTTCTCCATCTCCTTGCGCGACGAGGTTGCCGTTCGCGAGGAGCCGCGGGAACTGCGCCTTGTCGGCGCAGAGCGTCACCGAATACGTCGCCATGACGTCCGGACGGTCGATGAAGTAGGTGATGCGGCGGAAGCCCTCGGCCTCGCACTGCGTCACCAATCCGTCCTTGGTCGCGTACAGACCCTCGAGCTTCGTGTTCTTCCACGGATCGAAGCGCACGACGGTCTCCAGCGAGAAAGCATCGGGAACGCTCGCGATGACGAGCCGGCCGTCGGCGACGCGGTAGTCGCCCGCCCCGAGCGTGCGCCCGTCGAGCGACACGGACACCAGCTCGAGCTCGTCGCCCTCGAGCACCAGGGGCTCGGCGCGGTCGCGCGCGGGATCGCGCCTCAGGCGCAGCGTGCCGTGGACCGTCGCCTGGCCCGGGCGGATGTCGACCTCGAGCGCGACGGAAGCGATGCGGAAAGCCGGAGGACGGTACTCGTTGAGGCGGATGACCTGGGACGGAGCGTCGCGCATGGGAAGAAAAGACCCGCCGGGTAGGCGGGTCCTTGGGGCAGCGGGGATGAAGAAATCTTACCGCACGCGCGGCGAGCGCGTCAGGCGGCTTTGCGGCGGAAGAGGGCGGGGATCGCCTGAGTTGTCTTGCCTTTTCCCGCCGCCGGCTCGTCGGGCTGCTCGGCTCGTGTGCTCGGCGAGGGAACGTAGGGCTTGCTGAAATCCATGCCGCCGCTGTTGCCGGCGAGGCGTCCGTCGGCCGGCGGCCGCGGCGCGCGCGGCGGCTTCGCGTGCGTTTTCTCGCCGCGCCTGCCGCGCTCGTGCTGTCCGCGCGGCGCTTGTTTCTCGCGCGGCTGCTTCTCGCGCTGCGGCTGCTTCTCGCGCGGCTCGTGCCGCGTAGCCCCGGCGGGCTTCGCTCTTGCGCCGCGCTCCGCGCCGAAGCCCGCGACGTCGCGCAATTCGATGCGCTTGTTGATGAGCTTCTCGATCGCGGCGAGCAGCGGCCGGTCCTCGCCCGAGACGAGCGACAGCGCTTCGCCCGTGGAGCCGGCGCGTCCGGTGCGTCCGATGCGATGCACGTAATCCTCGGCGACGTGCGGCAGGTCGTAGTTCACGACGTGCGGCAGCTCCTCGATGTCGAGGCCGCGCGCGGCGATGTCGGTCGCGACCAGCACCTTCACCGTGCCCGCCTTGAAATCTTCCAGCGCGCGGATGCGCGCGCTCTGGCTCTTGTTGCCGTGGATCGCGTCGGCCCGGATGCCGTCGCGCTGCAGCTGCGTCGCGAGGCGGTTGGCGCCGTGCTTGGTCTTGCAGAACACCAGTACCTGCTGCCAGTCGTTCGAGCGCACGAGGTGCGAGAGGAGCTCGCGCTTGCGGGTCGCGTCGACCTGATGCACGTACTGGGTGATCGCTTCGACCGGCGTGTTGCGCCGTGCGACCTCGATCGTCGTCGGATCGAACAGGAACTGCGCGGCGAAGCGCCGGATCTCGTCGGGAAACGTGGCCGAGAAGAGGAGCGTCTGCCGTTGCGGCGGCAGCAGCGCGATGATGCGCTTCACGTCGGGAATGAATCCCATGTCGAGCATGCGGTCCGCCTCGTCGAGGACGAGGATCTGCACCTTGCCCAGGTTCACCGCTTTCTGGCCGACAAGGTCGAGGAGCCGTCCCGGCGTGGCGACGAGGATCTCGACGCCGCGCTTGAGCTCCTCGATCTGCGGGTTGATGTTGATGCCGCCGTACACCACGAACGAGCGCAGCGGGATGTGCTTGCCGTAGGTCTTGACGCTCTCGTGCACCTGCATCGCGAGCTCGCGCGTCGGCGTGAGGATGAGGCAGCGCACCGGGTGCAGCGCGGGGGAAAAGCTCTTGGTGGCGAGCGGCGCGAGACGCTGCAGCAGCGGCAGCGTGAAGCCTGCGGTCTTGCCGGTGCCGGTCTGCGCCGCGCCGAGAAGGTCCTTGCCTGAAAGAACGACGGGAATGGCCTGCGATTGGATCGGGGTCGGGGTCTCGTACCCCTGCTCCGCGACGGCGCGGAGCAACTCGGGCAGCAGCCCGAGGCTTGCGAAAGACGTACTAATGGCGATCTCCTGAACGATGGATCGGCCCGCGAAGGACTTGCCTTCGCAACCGGTTCAGGCAGATGAAATTGTGTCGTTGAAGTCGGATTGAGACTGCCGATTCGGGTGGGGCGCCAACCGGATGAGACGCACACGAGCACCTGAGCCGAAATTATACCGAAATTCAGCGCGTTGCGACGATTATTTTAAGTGCCTCTTACGCCTGCAACGGATATGCGGCTGCGCTATAGTCGGGCCGCAAGCACAAGAACAGCCGAGGAGACCACCATGCCGCGCTTCATCGCAGCCGCCGCCGCCGCGGCGTTCGCCGCCGTTTCCGCATTCGCCGCCGATCCGATCAACATCGGCATCAGCATCGCGCAGTCGCCGCCCGGCTCCGTCGTGCAGGGCACGCAGGTGAAGGACGGCGTCGAGATCGTGAAGGACATGATCAACGCGAAAGGCGGCGTGCTGGGCCGGCCCATCAACCTCATCTACGAGGACAACCAGGGCGTTCCCGAAAAGGGCCGCGCCGCCGCCGAGAAGCTCATCACGCGCGACAAGGTCGTCGCCATCACCGGCGGCCACCAGAGCTCGGTGTGCCTCGCGGAGATCGAGGTGGCGCACCGCTACGGCGTGCCGTACATCAACACCAACTGCTGGTCCGACGACATCCGCAAGAAGGGTTATCCGGAGGTCTTCAACCCGTCGAACTACAACAGCCGCGTCGCCCAGGCCATGGCCGAGACGATCGCCGCGTTGGGCGTGAAGAGCGTGGTCGCGTTCTGCGAGAACACCGACTACGGCATCGGCCAGGCGAAAGCGCTGGCGGAATTCCTCAAGCAGAAAGCGCCGCAGGTCCAGTACAAGTACGAGACGCTCGACCGCTCGAGCAAGGACTTCACGCCCGCGGTGCTGGCGCTGCGCGCGAATCCGCCCGACATGATCGCGGAGATGATGCTGCCGCCGGCGGCCTACATCCTCATGAACCAGCTCTACGAGCAGGGTGTCGCGCCGAGCGCGAAGACCTGGTTCTACGACGGCGCGGGGATCTCCGACTATCCGGACTTCTGGCAGAACGTGAAGGAGGCCGGGAAGTACATGATCTCGTTCGGCCTCTATCACCCGCTGATGAACGTGCCGCCGCTCGGCAAGCAGGTCGCGGCCGAATACCAGAAGCGCACGAAGAACGAGCCCAACCGCCTCATCTTCCAATCCGCCGATTCGCTGCTCCTCATCGTCGACGCGATCAAGCAGGCGAAGAGCACGGATCCGAAGGCGATCGAGAAGGCGCTCGCGACGATGAAGTTCCAGGGCGTGCGCGGGCCGTTCCAGTTCTCGCAGTCGAAGGATCCGCCGTACGCGTACCAGCAATGGGTGGACATCCCCTACGTGAACTTCCAGCTCACCGACGTGAACCAGCCGGTCTCGAAGTCGAACCTGATCCAGGGACCAGGCGGCAAGCTCGACGTGAGCAAGCTGCAGAAGCCGAAGTAAGCATTGGCTGAGTTTCCGGACGCGCTGCGCGCCTTCGCGGCGTGGCAGGGGTATGACCACGGCGAGCGCGCCGACGCGTGGATCGCGCGCCTCGATGTGAATCGGCCGGAGATCGAGGCGTTTCGCGCGGCGCCCGTGCCCGACGCGCCGCAATACGTCACGAGACCGGCGACGCTCGCAGCGCCGGACGGTGTCGCTTCAGGCGAGCGCTCGCGCCCGATCGATCCGGAAGAGGCGCTCGCCAAAGCGCGTGCCGCCGCGTCGCTCAACGCGTTCACGTTCATTCCCGAGCGTCTCGAGCGGCCGCGCGGCGGCCTCCTCGCCGGCGTTCCCATCGTCGTGAAGGACCTGATGCACGTCGCGGGCATGCCGCTCAGCGGCGGCGGCACGGCGATGGGACGTCCCGTCGCCACGCGCGACGCGCAGGTCGTGGCGCGATTGAAGCGCGCGGGCGCCGTGGTTGTCGGCCTCGCGAACCTCCACGAGTTCGCTTACGGAGTGACCAGCGACAACGTGCACTTCGGCCGCGTCGTGAATCCGGCGGCGCCCGATCGCATCCCGGGCGGCTCGAGCGGCGGATCGGCGGCGGCGGTCGCGGCCGGCATCGTGCGCCACTCGACGGGCACCGACACGGGCGGATCGATCCGCGTGCCCGGCGCGTGCTGCGGCATCGTCGGATTCAAGCCGAGCTACGACGTGCTGCCGCGCGAGGGCGTCATCGATCTTGCGGCGTCGCTCGATCACGTCGGCCCGATCACCCGCAGCGTCGACGACAGCGCCGCGATGTTCGCGGCGATGCTGGGGCTCGAGGCGATGCCCCGCTGGCTGCGGCGCGATCTCGCCGGCGTGCGCGCCGCGCGCCTGGGCGGCTACTTCGCCGAGCCGCTCGATGCCGAAGTCGCCGCGGCCGTCGACGAGGCGATGCGCTCGCTCGCCGGCGACGGCGCGCGCTGCACCGAAGCCTCGGTGCCGGGCGCGGAGCTTTCCGTCGCGCTCCTCCTCATGACGATCGCACCCGAGGCGACCGCGTTCCATGCCGAGCGCCTGCGCAGCCGCGGCCACGATTTCGGCGAGGAAGTGCGCGTGCGCCTCGAGATGGGACTCTTCTTCCCGAGCCATTGGTACCTGAAGGCGCAGCGCCTGCGCACCGTCCTCGTCGCGGGGATCGAGGCCGCATTGGCCGATGCCGACATCCTCGTGTGCCCGACGATGCGCATCCCCGCGCCGAAGGCCGGCGAGCCGCGCGTGGCCATCGGCGGCAAGTCGTATGCGCTGCACACGGGCGTCACGAATTTCACCCAGCCGTTCAACCTCGCGGGGCTGCCCGCGATCTCGCTGCCGTGGACGACGTCGAAGGACGGCGTCCCCATCGCGATCCAGCTCGTGGGGCGGCGCGGCGACGACTGGCGGCTGCTCGCCATCGCGCAGCGCCTCGAACAACTGGCGCCGTGCTCGCGCTAGACCTCTTCGTCAACGGACTGATCATCGGCCTGTTCTACGCGCTGATGGCCGTCGGCCTCGCCATGATCTT
>Ga0075426_10001696_pt1 | contig 15658 bp, 16 predicted proteins | sample SoiMethybrSBSTD5_FD_75304 | JGI IMG/M metagenome (GOLD analysis project Ga0075426, IMG submission 75304) | Bulk soil microbial communities from a Populus tree surrounding site in Tennessee, USA - Soil MetaG P. TD hybrid SBSTD5 | ecosystem: Environmental > Terrestrial > Soil > Tree plantation... | reverse complement strand
CGCACCGAGACCGAGCGCCGCGAGATTTTCCCGCGCAACAACGAGCGCGCCTTCGCTGCGGTCGAGGCCGAGCCCGGACGCGCGCGGGCGCTCGGCCAGGATGGCGGCAAGCAAGATGCCGGCGCCGGTGCCCAGATCGAGCACGCGTAGCGCGGCGGTCCGATCCGCAAAAGCGGCAAGCGCCGCTTCGACCACGGTTTCGCTCTCCGGCCGCGGCACCAGCGTATCGGGCCCAAGACGGAAGGACCGGCTCCAGAACTCCTTCCGTCCGACGATGCGCGCGACCGGTTCGCCGGCGAGCCGGCGCGCAAGAAAACCTTCGAGCCGGTGGCGGACGCCGTCCGGCGCTTCTGCCCTCGACGCGGCGAGAACCGCCGCATCCTCCACGCCGAGCGCATGCGACAGGAGAATCCGCGCATCCGATTCGGCGGACTCAACGCCGCCCTCGCGCAGCCGCGCCGCCGCCGAGCGGCGCAGCGCGCCGATCGAAGGCGCGCAATCCGCGCGCCCGTCTTTCGCCGCCTCGAGACCGATATTCACGCGCCGTTCTCCGCCGACAGCAAAGTGGCCTGGTGATCGGCGACCAGCGCGTCGATCAATTCGCCGAGCGCCTCGCCTTCGAGAATTTGCGGGAGCTTGTGCAGCGCGAGGCCGATGCGATGATCGGTCACGCGCGCCTGCGGAAAATTATAAGTGCGGATGCGCTGCGATCGATCGCCCGACCCGACCAGTCCGCGCCGCTCGGCGGCGCGCGCCGCATCTTGCTTCTGCCGCTCCATGTCATAGAGCCGCGAGCGTAAAATCGCCATTGCGCGGGCGCGGTTGCGATGCTGCGAGCGCTCGTCCTGCACGAAGACGACGATGTCGCTTGGGATGTGCGTGATGCGCACGGCGGATTCGGTCTTGTTCACGTGCTGGCCGCCGGCGCCACCCGCGCGCATGGTCTCGATCCGCAGATCCCCGTCATTGATCTTGACGTCCACCTCGTCCGCTTCCGGCAGCACCGCGACCGTCGCGGCGGACGTATGAATCCGGCCCGAAGTCTCGGTATCCGGCACGCGCTGCACGCGGTGCACGCCCGATTCGAACTTGAGCTTGGAATAGGCGCCCTTGCCGCGCACGGCCGCAATCACCTCCTTGTAGCCGCCGACCGCGCCTTCGCTCGCTGAAACAAGTTCGACTTTCCAGCCCTGCAGCGCGGCGTAGCGTTCATACATCCGGAACAGATCGCCGGCGAACAATGCCGCCTCGTCGCCGCCGGTGCCCGCACGGACTTCGAGAATGACGTCGCGCTCGTCCATCGCATCTTTCGGAATGAGCGCAAGCCGCAACTTGTCCTCGAGCGCCGCGACGCGGCGCGTGAGCTCCGATTTCTCATCGCCCGCCAATCGCGCCATTGCCGGATCGGTCTTCGGATCGGCAAGGAGCGCCTCGGCATCGGCGAGCTGCGCCTGCGCCTCCTTCAGGGCGCGCACGCTCTCGACGACCGGCCCGAGCTCGGCGAACTCGCGCGAAAGCTTCACATAGGTGTCGCGGTCGAGGTTGGTCGAAAGCTCCTTCTCCACCACCGCAAGGCGGGCAAGCAGCGCGTCTAGTCTCGAAGCCGGCAACATGGGCGCCGTTCAGACCGGGATGCCGGCGCTCGCCGCGAAGGCGCTTAAGCGCTCGCGGACCGAGGCCTTGCCGGATTTGTGCGTGAGCAGCGGGTCGAGCACCGCCGCGGCCTCGCCGACGTCGAGCTCCAGAATCATCGCCTTCACCGGCCCGATGGCGGCGGGTGAAAGCGAAAGCGTGCGAAAACCCGCCGCGATCAGCGCCAGCGCCTCCAGGGGCCGCGAGGCCAGTTCGCCGCAGAGCGCGATCGGCTTGTTGTGCGCGCGGCCCTTTTCGACGATTTGTTGCAGCGCGCGCAGCACCGGCGCCGATATCGGATCGAAGCGGTTGGAGACGCGCGCGTTGCTGCGGTCGGCGGCGAACAGAAATTGCACGAGATCATTGGAGCCGACCGAAAGGAAGTCGACGCGGGGCAGAATGTCATCGAGCGCGAACAGGAGCGAGGGCACCTCGACCATCGCGCCGACCTGAATGATCTCCGGCAAATCGTGATTGTGCCGCCGCAAGTGGGTGAGCTCCTTTTCCAATAACGCGCGGGCCTCATCGAATTCGCCGACGGCCGCCACCATTGGAAACATGACGCGCAGCTCGCGGCCTGAGGCCGCTTCCAGCAGCGCGCGCAACTGGCTGCGCAGCAGCGCGGGACGATCGAGGCTGAGCCGGATCGCGCGCCAGCCGAGCGCCGGATTTTCCTCCTCGATGTTGCGCATATAGGGCAGCACCTTGTCGCCGCCAACGTCGAGCGTGCGGAAGGTGACCGGCTTGCCGCCGGCCGCCTCCAGCACCGAGCGATAAAAACGCGCCTGTTCGCTGGCGCGCGGCAGGGTCGCCGCCACCATGAACTGCAATTCGGTGCGGAACAGGCCGATGCCGTCGGCGCCGGTCTCGCCGATATGCGGCAGATCGACCAAGAGGCCCGCATTGATGAACAGATTGACGCGCTCGCCGTCCTTCGTCACCGCCGGCCGGGCGCGCAGCTCCGCGTATTGCGCTTGCCGCCGCGCGCGCAGCCGCACTTTTTCGGCATAGGCCCGCTCCAGATCGGGCATCGGCCGGGCGTGAACCTCGCCCGCGTCGCCGTCGACGATGATCGCATCCAACGGATCGACGAGGCCGACCGCGTTCGCAACCTGTCCGACGGCAGGCACGCCGATGGCGCGCGCGACGATCGCCACGTGACTCGTCGGCGCACCCTCTTCCAGCACCAGCCCGCGCAGCCGCGTGCGGTCGTAATCCAACAGCGCCGCCGGGCTCATGTTGCGCGCGACCAAAATCGCGTTCTCCGGCAGCTCCATGCGCATCGGCACGTTTTCCTCTCCGACCAGCTCGCGCAACAGCCGGTTGGCAAGGTCGTCGAGATCGTGCAGGCGCTCGCGCAGGAACGGATCGGTCTGGCGCAGCATGCGCGCCCGCGTGTCGGATTGAACGCGCTCGACCGCCGCCTCCGCCGTAAGGCCGGTCATGACCGCCTCGCGCATTTTATGCAGCCAACCGCGGTCGTGCGCGAACATGCGATAGGTCTCGAGCACGTCGCGGTGCTCGCCGGCGCGCGCGACACCTTCTTCTTCGAGCATCACGTCGATCGTCGCCCGCAAGGTGCCGATCGCCAGATCGAGGCGCCGCTCCTCCTTCTGCATGTCGTCGGCGATGAAATTCTTCACGAAGACACGCGGCTCGTGCAGCACGACATAGCCGAGCCCGATTCCCTCCGACAGCGTCTCGCCCTTCGCATGAACCGGCCGGCGCGCGGCGGGCTCGGCGCCGGGCTTGGCGAGCGCCGTCAATTCGCCCGAGGCGATCATCTCGGCGAGCACCATCGCCGTCGTCTGCAGCGCTTCGATTTCTTCTTCGCTGTAGGTCCGGTGCGCGCGGTTCTGCACCACCAGGACGCCGAGCGTGTTGCCCGCGCGCAAGACCGGCACGCCGAGGAAGGAGTGATAAATCTCCTCGCCCGTCTCCGGCTTGTAGGAAAAGGAGGGATGCGCCTGCGCGTTGGGCAGGTTCAAGGGCGCCGCCTCCTTCGCCACCAGGCCGACGAGGCCCTCGCCCGCGCGCAGAACGGTCAAGTGCACGGCCTTCCGGCTCAGGCCTTCGGTGGCGTAGAGTTCGAGGCTGCCGTCGACGCGCAACACGTAAACGGAGCACACCTCCGCCACCATGTTGGCGGCGATCATCACCACGATCTTGTCGAGCCGCTCCTGCGCGCTGACCGGCTCCGCCATCACTTCGCGGAGCCGTCTCAGAAGTACGCGCGGACCGCCGAGCGCGCCACGCATGGGCCGCATCCCTTCCCGGGCGCCGCGCCGCCCGGCTCTAGGTTACAGAAAACGCACGGCGCTTTCCCGCGCGCTACCGATCGAGTCCGTATAGCGAATGCAAAGTCCGTACCGCAAGCTCGGTATAGGCGGCATCGATCAGGATCGAGATTTTGATCTCGGAGGTCGAAATCGCGCGGATATTGATGCTCTTATCGGCCAATGCCTTGAAGGCGCGGGCCGCGACGCCGGCGTGCGTCCGCATGCCGACCCCGATGATCGAGACCTTTCCCACGTCGGCGGCGCCCTCCATCGACTTGAATCCGACCGCCGTCTGCGCCTGCTTCAGCGCCAATCGGGCGCGTTCGTAATCGACGGCCGGCACCGTGAAGGTGATGTCGGTAAAGCCGTCCGCCGAAATATTTTGCACGATCATGTCGACGTTGATGTTCGCATCCGCCAGCGGGCCGAATAGCGCCGCCGCGATGCCGGGCTTGTCGGCGAGACGCCGGATCGAGATTTGCGCATCGTCCTTCGAGAAGGCGATGCCGGTAACGACCTGATTTTCCAAAATCTCCTCCTCATCGCAAATGAGCGTGCCGATCGGCTCGTTCCGCCGGTCGAGCTCGGGCCTTTCGGGATCCTCGAAGCTCGATCGCACGAACACCCGCACCTTTTTCTGCATCGCGAGCTCGACCGAGCGGACCTGCAGCACCTTGGCGCCGAGCGATGCCATCTCCAGCATCTCTTCGAATGCGATCTTTTCGAGCCGCTTCGCCCTCTCGACCACGTTCGGATCGGTCGTATAGACGCCGTCGACGTCGGTATAGATGTCGCAGCGATCGGCGTGGATCGCCGCCGCGATCGCGACCGCGCTGGTGTCGGAGCCGCCACGGCCGAAGGTGGTGATGCGGCCCGTCTCCAGGTGGATGCCCTGAAAGCCCGCGATCACCGCGACCTCGCGCCGCGCCTTGAACCGCTTGATCAATTCCTCGCCGTTGACGCCGATGATGTGCGCGGCCGCGTGCGCGCCGTCGGAATAAATCGGGATCTGCCAGCCCTGCCAGGAGCGCGCGGTCACCCCCATTCCCTGCAAGACGATCGCGAGGAGGCCCGACGAGACTTGCTCGCCGGACGCCACCACCGTGTCGTATTCGCGCGCATCGTGCAGGAGCGATGCCTCGCGGCACCAGCCGACGAGCTGATTGGTGGTGCCGGCCATCGCCGAGACCACGACGGCCACGTCGTGCCCGGCGTCGACCTCGCGCTTGACGTGGCGGGCGACGTTGCGGATGTGTTCGATATCGGCGACCGAAGTGCCGCCGAATTTCATGACGAGCCGGGCCATGAGGCGCGCGTATCCCTGACGAACGCGGGCAAGAGACCCCTCTCTTCCCGCGAAGGCGCGTATAGATACAGGCGCTAGCTATGGCCCGCAACGCTGCCAGGCGCTAAGAAGTCGCGCATGGTGGAAAGCCCGGCCGCAGAGCGTACGAGCGTCGATCGCGCCGAGGTCGCCCGGTTCGCGGCGCTCGCCGACGAGTGGTGGAACCCGCGCGGCAAGATGGCGCCGCTGCACAAGTTCAATCCGGTCCGGCTCGCCTTCATCCGCGATCAGGCCTGCGCGCAGTTCGGCCGCGAGGCGAAATCGCTCGATTGCCTGAACGCATTGACGTTTCTCGATGTCGGCTGCGGCGGCGGGATCGTATCGGAGCCGCTCGCCCGCCTCGGCGGCAAGGTCACCGGCATCGATCCGGCCGAGGAGAACATCGCGGCCGCCAAGCTGCACGCGGAGAAAAGCGGTCTTGCGATCGATTACCGCGCCGCCACCGTGGAGGCGCTGGCCGAAACGGACGCCGCCTTCGACGTGGTGATCGCCTCGGAGGTCGTCGAGCACGTCGCCGATCTGAATTTCTTCGCCGGGCGCTGCGCGGCGCTGTTGAAGCCGGGCGGATTGATGATCGTCACCACCATCAACCGCACGCTGAAGAGCTTCGCGCTCGCCATCGTCGGCGCCGAATACGTTCTGCGCTGGCTGCCCGTCGGCACCCATCGTTGGGACAAACTCGTCAGCCCCGACGAACTCGAAGCGGCGCTTGCCGCGGGCGGCCTCGCGGTCGTCGAGGAAAGCGGAATCATCTACGACCTTTTTCGCGACGAGTGGCGCCGCTCCGACGACATGGACGTGAATTACATGTTGGCGGCCGAAAAGCGCGCCTAGAGCATGATCCCGAAAAGTGGGAACCGGTTTTCGGAAAGGCGATATTAGCTTTCCCGTACCCAAGAGCTACAAGTTCTTCGCGACCAGCAACGACACCCCGACACAACCGGCGCAGACAAGTGCCGCGCCGACTTGGTCTAGTACGATGTATGCGAACACCCCGGACACAAGCATAAGCAACGCGGCTCCAACGTAATCGCGCTGGCTGGGGCGCTGAAGAGTCATTTCTTGGCCTCCCGCTTCGATTTTTCGACCACGATGCGCTGAAAGGCATCCTCAAAAGATTCAGCCGTTACGTCAGGCGCTAACAGCCGAGCGGATTCTTTGAACCGCTCGGACTGTTTCTTATTCGTCTTTGGAATCTTCTTCAGCTTTCGCTTCGGGCTCTTCTTCATGCGGCTGGCCGTGCAGGAGTTTCCTTATACGTTAGACGCTTCCCCACGATACCACGCAATGCGATTTCCGCGCGCTCTGTATCGCTGATCTTCAGGCGAGCGCGATGGTTATAACGGAAGTCGAACTCAGCAATATAACGGTGCAAATGTCTCTCGCTACAATGCTGATAAATGCCCTTCATGCCGCGTTTGAAAATGCTGAAGTAGCCTTCCGCCGTGTTGGTATGGATCGTCGGATCATCGGGGTGAACATATTCTTCGCGCCCGTGACGGACCACGCCATGCTTCGCAAAGTACTGACCTACGACCCGGTAGCCGCCCGCTTCATCCGTCATTAGCTTTGCTTCCTTCGCAATATGTTTACGGAGGATCGGCGCAAGCGTCTTGTGCTTCACGTTGTCGATCACGACGCTACGGGCTTGCCCGCTGTCGCGCTCAATGAGCGTCAAAACCTTCATCTTGTGGTGAAAGGCCCGGCGTTTCGGCTGGCCCTTTAGACGGCCAAGGAACGTCTCGTCGCTTTCGACAATTTTACCGCCGCTTCCAAACATAGCCGCCGCGCTTGGCTTCATCGCCTCGCGCAAGCGATGCGACATAAACCACGCCGCTTTGATGCTAATGCCGAGCGTTCTATGCAGTTGGTTCGAGCTGATCCCCTTCTTCGAGGCGCAAAGCAGGGCGAACCCTTGCAGCCAAACGCGCAGGGGAAGGTGACTGGCCTCAAAAACCGTCCCGACTTTGACGCTAAACGGCGACCGGCACCCGTAGCATTTGTAAACACCGCGCCGCGTAGATTTGCCCTTCATCTTGCTGATACGGCTCGTCTCCCCACAGTGAGGGCAGACAGGACCATTCGGCCAAATGCGGGCTTCTACGAATTTGTAGGCCTCATCCTCATCGTGGAAGTGTTTTTCAGCGAAAATGTCGTTTGCCATTGTTCCAATTCCTTATTGTGGATCAATGGTAAGCCAATGTTTTGGGTACGTCAAGTCATTTTAACGCTAGAATCTCTAACCACCTCAAAAACATAGAACGAAACCTAGCTACGGCCTCCTCTTTGGTTGGGGCGTCTATTCCAACGGAAATGCCGCAATTAGCGGGGGAAACAGCGAGCCAGCCGCCCGCCGGGCGCTCGATAAGCGTGGGCCGGACCTCGCGCTTGATGGTGTCCATGATCCTCTCCATAGTCCCTTCGAAGGAGGCCAGGATATATATTTTTACAATATAAATCAACTACTTGTGCGGATTCTGGTAACAGGCCTATAGAAACGTATTGCGTTATGCCAAAACGTGTGGTTTAATCTGGTTACATACCAGAACGAGGAATATACCATGCCTGTTACTGAAGACCGCCCTGCGCCATATGCGCCGCCCAGTGCCGTTATCGAGATTGTCACGCGCTATAGAAAACGAGGCTTGCCCTTCCCCGTAAATGCGGACGTGCTGGCGCGCATCGGCATTTCGGAAAGTCTCATCCCACGCACACTCCAGTCATTACAGACGCTCGACTTGTTCAATGACATCGGCAATCCGACTGAAACCTTAGAGGGGATCAGGCTTGCACCAGAGGCCGAATATAAAAATCGCTTGGCCGATTGGTTGAAAGGCACCTACGCGGGCATCTTTGCCATTGTGGACCCCACCAAAGACGAGCCGGTCCGCATTCGAGATGCTTTCCGTGGTTACAACCCTGTCGGCCAGCAGGACCGGATGGTCATTCTTTTCGAAGGGCTATGCGCCGAAGCGGGATTAGTCGCTCCCAAGGTGGCGGCACCGCAGCGTCCTCGCGTACATCAAGCCACTGTAAAAATCCGTAGCACCTCTAAGGTTTCGGCGAAGCCATCATCAAGCAAAGGCTCGCCTGAATTGCCGCCAGCTATTGGCGGGTTGCTCGCGAGTATTCCTCCGGCAAGCGAAGGTTGGACCGCCGCCGAACGCTCAAAATTCCTAAAGACGTTTGAGAGCGTGCTCGACTTCGCCATTCCAATCGTGAAGGAGAAAAAGGATACGGCGGCCTAAAGGCCGCCGTAGAAAGCTCCCTCCTTGGTATGGAGGGGTTGAGCCGCCTCGCGATGACCGTTTCGGATAACCAAGGCCGGAGTGGCAGCGCGGGGCGGTGCTTTTATGTGGACGCTACTTACACTAGTTTCAACCAAATTTCTTGCCGAACCGTTATGTAGAATCTTGGGTACGGGAAAGCTAATATCGCCTTCGGAAAAGATCATGCTCCCGCAAAAGAGCATGATCCCGAAAAGTGGGAACCGGTTTTCGGAAAAGATCATGCTCGAGTAAGAATCACCCCGAAACGAACGGAGCACTCGAATGATCGCGGCGGGCTGGCTGTGGGCGGTCTTCACCGTCATCGCCGCGATCGGGCAGACCGCGCGCAACGCCATGCAGCGCGAGCTCTCACGCCTCGTCGGCACCGTCGGCGCGACGCTGGTGCGGTTTCTCTTCGGGCTTCCGTTCGGGATTCTGTTTCTTGCCGGCGTCGCCTATTGGCTGGACGAGCCGCTGCCGAGTCTCAACCCTCGTTTTCTCGCCTGGAACGGGCTCGCCGCGGTGACGCAAATCGGCGCAACGGCGCTGATGTTGCTGGCGATGAACGAGCGTTCCTTCGTCGTCACCACCGCTTATCTGAAGACCGAACCCGTGCTCGTCGCGTTGTTCGGCTTCGCCTTTCTCGGCGACCGGCTCACCGCGCAGACGATCTTCGCGATTGTCGTCGCGACCGCCGGCGTGATGATGATGTCGTGGACGAAGGGCGCGGCCTCCGCGTCGACCCGGCCGCTTTTGTTCGGGATCGGCGCGGCGGCGCTGTTCGGCATTTCCGCCGTCGGCTTCCGCGGCGCGATTCTGTCGCTCGACACGCAATCTTTCGTGATGGCGGCGACGTTCGCGCTCGCCGTCGGGCTGATGATCCAGACCGCGCTGTTATCCGTTTATCTCGCGCTGTTCGACCGCAACAGCCTGTTCGCGATCCTGCGCCAATGGCGGCCGTCGCTGTTCGCGGGCTTCATGGGGGCGGCGGCATCGCAGTTCTGGTTTCTCGCCTTCGCGCTGACCACCGCCGCCAACGTGCGCACGTTGGCGCTGATCGAAGTGCTGTTCGCGCAAATCGTCTCACGCCGGATCTTCGACCACAAAAGCGCCCCGCGCGAAGTCATCGGAATCGCGCTGGTCGTGGCGGGAATCGCGTTTCTGCTATGGACGCAATGAGGCGGCCGCTCAGTTGCGTTCCTCCGGCAGGATCGGCAGCGGCTGCACTTCCACGCCTTCCTCGAGCAGCGAACGCACTTCGTCCGGCTTGGCGTCGCCGTAGATCGAGCGTTTTTTGGTCTCGCCGTAATGCATTTCGCGCGCGAGCTTGGGAAATTCTCCGCCGACATGCTCGGCATTTTGTTTCACGTGCTCGCGCAGGGATTTTAGCAACGCCCGCGCCTCGCGATCCTGGTCGGATAGAAGCACGGCGGGCTGGCGCGCGGCGTCCGGCGCTTGATCGGGCTTGCGCGTCGAAGTGCGGAGCGAAGGCGCCATGATCGCCTTTGCGACCTTGGTCGAATCGCAGAGAGGACAGGCGACCAATTTGCGCTTCAGCTGTATGTCGCAGGCTTTCGAGCTCGAAAACCAGCTTTCGAACGCGTGGCCGGCGGCGCAAATCAGGCTGTAGCGGATCACGACGCTTTGCCGACGAGATGCAGCCGCTTCTTTTCGACCGGCGCGACCTCGAAGCGGCGGCCGTGCTGCAGCGACGGAATGCGTCCGCGCGCTTGCGCAACCAGGGCCGGGTCGATTTCGGCCATGACGATTCCGGGCTCGATGCCGCCTTCGGCGATCACGCCTCCCCACGGATCGACCGCCACGCTGTGGCCGAAGGTGTCGCGGCCGTTCTCATGATGCCCGCCTTGCGCCGCGGCGAGCACGAACGAGCCGGTTTCGATCGCGCGCGCGCGCATCAGCACATGCCAATGCGCTTCCCCGGTCTGCTTGGTGAAGGCGGAAGGAATGGCGATGAAATCGGCGCCCGCTTCGGCGAGCGCGCGATAGAGCGCGGGGAAGCGCAGATCGTAGCAAACGCTCAAGCCGAGCCGGCCCCAGGGAAGGTCGGCGAGCATCGCGGTTTCGCCGGGGCGGTAGGTGTTCGACTCGCGGTAACTTTCGCCGTCCGCGAGCTCGACGTCGAACAGATGGATTTTGTCGTAGCGCACGACGATCTCGCCGTCTCGGTCGATGAGCAGGCTGCGGTTCGCCGCCTTTTCGGCCGAAGCCTTCACCGCGAGCGAGCCGATGTGGACGAAGAGCTTCAATTCGCGCGCGAGTTCGCGGAACGCGGCGAGCGCCGGGTCGCGGTCTTCCTCGACGATGGCGGCGAAGAGCGCCTTGCGGCTGAGCTCCATGAGATTCGTCATCTCCGGCGTCTGCACGTAGTCGGCGCCGGCGGCCTTCGCTTCGCGCACGAGTTTGGCTGCCGCGTCGATGTTCGCTTCCACCGAGCGGCCGGAACGCAGCTGGATCAAGCCGGCGCGAAATGTCTGGGAGGACGCCATGCGCTTTTCCTCGAATGATGATCCCATCATAGGGTCGATCAAGCCTGATCCACAACCCGGGCCAGCACGAGCACGTCGACGCGCGACGCCCCTGCGCGCAGAAGCGCTTTGGTGCAAGCATCGGCGGTGGCGCCCGTGGTCAAAATATCGTCAACGAGCACGAGCTTTTTGCCCTTCACCTCGATCCGCGACGCCTTCGGCACTTCGAAGGCGCCTTGCACGTTGCGTGCGCGCTCCTTGCGCGCAAGACCGAATTGCGGCGGCGTCGCCCGCGCGCGCGCAAGCAAATGATCGGCGGCCGGCACGCCGGAAAGTTTCGAGACGGCGTGCGCGAGCACGGACGATTGATTGAACCGCCGCTGCCACAGCCGCGTCCAATGCAACGGCACCGGCACCAGCGCGTCGGCGTCGGCGAGAAGCTCGCCGCCTGCCCGCGTCATCCAGCGCGCGAGCGCCCGGGTGAGATCGAGCCGGTCGCCGTATTTGAGCAGATGAATAAGGTCGCGAACGACGTCGCCGTAACGCGCGACCGCGCGGGCTCTGGCATAGGCCGGCGGCTCGGCGAGCGCCGCGGGCGAAATCAACGGGCCGCCGTGGTCGCTCGGGAACGGCGTGCCGAGCCGCTCGCAATAGGGCCGCTCGATGAACCCCGCGCCGACCCAGCATTGCGGGCAAAGCCCGCCTCCTTCGCCTACCGGCACCCGACAAGCAAGACAGGTCGGCGGCAGAATGACATCGACGACGAAGCGGCCGAGCTTGCCGAACAAGCCGCCGATCGAGCGGCGCGGGCGCGGCGTTTCGGCGTCGGTTCCGGTGAGGGTCATTTGTGGAGATTACGCGCTCCGTCCATGATCGTCACCGCCATGGCCGCCCCCCGCCTGTTTGACCGCAAACTCGTGCTTGCCCGCCGCATCCGGGCGCTGCGGCAAGGAGCCGAAACGTTTCTGCTGGATGCCACGGCCGAAGAACTGGTCGAGCGTCTTTCCGCCGTGAAGCGGCGCTTCACGCTCGCGCTCGATCTCGGCACGCCCGGCGACGCGCTCGCGGCGGCACTGCGACAGAGCGGGCAAGTCGAGCGCGTCATTGCCGGCGAGCCGCTCGCCGGCCTGCGTATCGATCGCCTGCCGCGCGTCGCCGCCGACGAGGAAGCCTTGCCATTCGCAAACGAAACGTTTGACCTCGCCGTGTCGGCCTTATCGCTGCAGTGGGTGAACGATCTGCCCGGCACCTTGGCGCAGGTTCGCCGCGCGCTGAAGCCCGACGGGCTTTTCCTCGCCGCCTTGATCGGCGGCGAAACGCTCGGCGAATTGCGGGAAAGCCTCGCCGTCGCCGAATCCGAGATCGCAGGCGGCGCGAGCCCGCGCGTCTCGCCGTTCGTCGACGTGCGCACGCTCGGCTCGCTCCTGCAACGGGCGGACTTCGCACTGCCGGTGACCGATGTCGAGCGGATGACCGTGCGTTATCCAAACGTGCCGGCGCTGATGCACGATTTGCGGCGGATGGCGGCTGCGAACGCGCTCGCCGAGCGCAGCAAGAAACCGCTCAGGCGCGCGGTGCTCGCGCGCGCGGAGGAGATTTACGCCGAGCGCTTCGCCGATCCCGACGGCCGCTTGCGCGCCACCTTCGACGTGATGTGGCTTTCGGCCTGGGCGCCGCACGACAGTCAACAAAAGCCGCTGAAACCGGGCTCGGCCAAGATGCGGCTCGCCGATGCGCTCGGCACGCGCGAGCGGCCCGCCGGCGAAAAGGCCGGGCGCCGGCCGCGGTAAGCCGCCTCGGCTAGGCCGCCTTCATCTCGCTGGCAGCGCGACCAGATCGACGATGTGCGCGATCAGCGGCTTGTCGGCGGGCGGCATCGGATAGTCGTTCAGCCGCGGCGGGCGTACCCAGGCGATTTCTTGCGCTTCTTTCGCTTCCACCATCCCCTCCCAGCGCCGGCAGACATAGAGCGGCATCAACAGATGGAATTCCTCGTAGGCATGGCTCGCGAAGGTAAGCGGCGCGAGACAATCCTCCCGCACGACGATGCCGAGCTCTTCGCCGAGTTCGCGGACGAGCGTGTCCTCGGGCCGCTCGCCGGGCTCGATCTTGCCGCCGGGAAACTCCCACAGGCCCTCCATCGGCTTGCCGGCCGGGCGGCGGGTGAGCAGCACCCGTCCGTCGCTATCGATCAGCGCGCAGGCGGCGACGAGCACGAGCTTCACCCGCTCAGCTCCGATAATCGCCGTTGATCGCGACATATTCCTTGGTGAGATCGCAGGTGAGCACGCGATCGGCGCCGCGGCCGAGGCCGAGATCGACCATGACGTCGATCACGTCGCGTTTCATGTAGGCCGACGCCTTGGCCTCGTCATAGGCCGGATCGCGCGCGCCCTTGGCGGCGACGCGGATGTCGCCGAACCAGATCGCGAGCTTGTCGCGCAGGGCGGGCTCCCCCGCCTTGCCGACCGCCATGACGACGCGGCCCCAATTGGCGTCTTCGCCGGCGATCGCGGTTTTCACCAGCGGGGAATTGGCGATCGATAGCGCGATCCGCCGGGCGGATTTTTTCGAAACCGCGCCTTTCACCGTGACCCGCACGAGCTTGCGCGCGCCTTCGCCGTCGCGCGCGATCTGTTCGGACAGATCCGCGAGCACGCCGTGCAGCGCGCGGCGAAAATCCTTGAGTCGCTTGTCGCCGGCGCTCGAAATCCGCGGCGCGCCCGATCTCGCCGCGGCGCCGGTGGCAAACAAGAGCAGGGTGTCGGACGTCGAAGTGTCGCCATCGATGGTGACCGCGTTGAACGTATCTTCGACTTCGCCCTTCAACAGCGCGCGCAGCGCGGGCGCCGCGATCGGAGCGTCGGTGAAGACGAAGGCGAGCATCGTGGCCATGTCGGGGGCGATCATGCCGGCGCCCTTGGCGAAGCCGTTGATGCGGACCGTCGCCTTGCCGAGCGCGGCGCTGGCCGTGGCGAGTTTGGGGAAAGTGTCGGTGGTCATGATCGCCTTGGCGGCTTCCAACCAGGCGCCGGGCTTGGCGGCGGCGACGAGGCCGTCCATCACGCCGTTGAATTGCGTGGCCTTGAGCGGCTCGCCGATCACGCCGGTCGAGGCGAGAAAAACCTCCGCCGGCTTGCACTGCGACGCCCGCGCGGCGAGGACGGCCGTGAATTTCGCCGCCTCGCGTCCATTCTTTCCGGTGAAGGCGTTGGCATTGCCCGAATTGACGACGAGCGCCCGCGCCTTCCCCGATTTCAATTTTTCGCGGCACCATTCGACCGGCGCCGAAGGACATTTCGAGCGCGTCAGCACGCCCGCGACGCTGGTGCCCGGATCGAACAGCGCGAGCAGCACATCGGTACGGCCGGCATAGCGAATGCCGGCGGCGGCGGTCGCCAACCTGACGCCGGCAAGCGGCGGCAAGCCCGGAACCGCGGCGGGTGCGAGCGGCGAAACGGTCGCCACGAAAGCGTTACTGTTTTTTGTCGCCGACGGCCGGCGCGGCGCTCTCGGTCAGACGTTCGATCTTGGCGCCTTGCCGTGCCTTGGTGACGAGATCTTCGTTCGCCTTTTGCATCAGCACGACCTTGATGCGCTCCTTCACCGCGTCGAAGGGAGGCGGCGTGCGTTCGCGCTTGTCCTCGACCTTGATGATATGCCAGCCGAACTGGCTTTTCACCGGATCGGAAATCTTGCCCTTTTCGAGCTTGAACGCGGCTTCGCCGAATTCGGAAACGACCTGGTCCTTGGTGATGTAGCCGAGGTCGCCGCCGTCGGCGCCCGGATCTTTCGACACTTCCTTCGCAAGCTGCGCGAAATCCGCGCCGCCCTTGAGCTTGGCGATCACTTCCTTCGCCTGCGCATCGGTCTCGACGAGAATGTGACGGGCGTGAACCTCGTTCTGCGGCTTCAAGTTCTCGTCATAGAATTTCTTGATGTCCTTGTCGCTGACAGCCGCCTTCGCCTCCTGTTCGAGCAAAGCCTCGACCAATACCTTCTTGCGCGCAAAGGCGAGCTTCTGCGGGAAGACCGGCGCCTGATCGATCTTCTTCGCTTCCGCCGCGCGCGAGAGCACATTGACGTCGATGAGATAGGACAGGAGCGCGTCGCGCCGCTGCTCGCCCTGCACCGGCGGAAGGCTCGCGCCGATATCGGCCTCGGCCATGGCGAGGTCGCTCTGGTGAATTTCCACCCCGTCGACGCGCGCCAGCACCGGGTCTTTGGCGTCTTGGGCGAAGGCAAGTTGCGGGGTCGCGGCAAAGCAAGAAGCGGCAATCGCAAGTAGCGGCAATCGGCGGATGCGCATAGCAAAATCCTTGGATGAGCGCCGGTTCGGCGTGTCCGAAAAGTGGCGTAAGCCTGTGTCCGAAGCAAGGCCCTTCAAAATCGGCTGCATTGACAAGGCCTAGGGCGGTCCATATCTCTCCGCCAACTTCTCCGAAACCCGCGCGACTTGGACCCCGGTATGATCGGCGCGCTCGCCCGCAAATTCTTCGGCTCGGCCAATGACCGGCGGGTACGGGCTTATTATCCCTTGGTCGACGCGATCAACGCGCTCGAGCCCGAGCTCGAGAAGCTCAGCAACGAACAATTGCGCGCGCGCACCGAGGAGTTCCGCCAACAGATCGCCGCCGGTGCCTCGCT
>Ga0075426_10001694_pt1 | contig 15660 bp, 15 predicted proteins | sample SoiMethybrSBSTD5_FD_75304 | JGI IMG/M metagenome (GOLD analysis project Ga0075426, IMG submission 75304) | Bulk soil microbial communities from a Populus tree surrounding site in Tennessee, USA - Soil MetaG P. TD hybrid SBSTD5 | ecosystem: Environmental > Terrestrial > Soil > Tree plantation... | reverse complement strand
CCGAATGAAAGCTTCACTCTGGCTCCAGATTGTTGCTCAAATCGTGCCGCAATGTCCGTCATAACCGGCTGCAGATCGGCTGCGGCGGCAACGGTGAGGCTCTCCTGTGCAAATACCTGTAAAGCGCTCGCCAGAAGCGCCACGCAAATCGAAAGAATTCTCATCGGTCGTAACGAGAGAGATAGATGGATTAATACGGTACTAAGGGAGTAGTTTATACGATTTAAGCTGGATATGCGTCGCTACTCTGGAACGACGATCATCACTTCCGTGGACTTGATCAGAGCGGCGGCCACCATGCCTTTCGTGAGCCGCATCTCGCGAGCCGCGTCGGCGGTGATGATGGACGTAATTTTCTGGTCGCCGATGCCGAGCGTGACCTGTGCGAGCAACCCTTCCAGCTTCACGTCCATGATGCGCCCGATAAGCTGGTTGCGTCCGCTGATGCGGCGGAAGCTCTGTCGCCGCTTGGGAATAGCTCCATGCTTGCGCACCGAGGCAAGATATCTGTCTAATTCCGATTCGGGAACGCGATGGTGTCCACCTGCGGTAAGCACGGTCTTCAGCTTGCCGCGATAAATCCACTGCTTGATCGCAGGATAACTGATTCCGAGCACCTGCGCTGCATCGCGGGGCGTGTAGAGCTTCATTGAGTAGCTCCTAAGCTGCTAAGCTCCTGAGCTTCTGAGCCGCACGATGCAAGAGTGGAGCGGATCATCGCGAGCAAGACGCGCTCATCAAGATGGCTGAGAAGCTTAGCAGCTTAGGAGCTTAGCAGCTAAATGTGACAGTGGCTCAGCCCGCGCTTGGCCAGATATTTCTGGTGGTAGTCTTCCGCGGGATAGAACGTTGAAGCCGGCGTGATTTCAGTGACGATGGGGCGCTTGAACTCACCCGCGGCCTGCATCTTCTCTTTTGAGGCGCGTGCCTGCCGTTCCTGCTCCGGCGAATGGAAGAAAATTGCTGAACGATACTGCGTCCCGACGTCCGGGCCTTGGCGGTTCAGTGTTGTGGGATCGTGCGCCGACCAGAATACCTCCAGCAGCTTTTCGTAGCTCACCTTGGACGGATCAAACGTGACCTGTACGACTTCGGCGTGCCCGGTTTCATCGGTGCACACGTCTTTGTAAGTGGGATTGGCTGTGTGGCCGCCAAGATAGCCGACTGTGGTCTCTGCGACTCCGGGAATCTGCCGGAAGCTTTCTTCTATTCCCCAAAAGCATCCGGCGGCAAATGTTGCTTTCTCCATAATGACCTCTATTCATTCTAGAACGGAGTTACGAGGTCATCGGTCCTTCAGGCGAAACACGAACTTTAAGCCTGACCAGACATCGTCCACCGCACAGACCTTCACATCCACCAGCCCTGCCTTGAGTCCCAGTTCACGCACGACGTTTTCGTCGAGATCCGTCTTTACGCCTGATGATTTCTTGGGCCAGGAGATCCAGACCATGCCGTCAGGCTTCAGCGCGCTTTTCAATTTGGGAAAATTGTGCGCCAGATCACTGCGGCTGGTCGTGAAGATATGCGCAAAGTCTATATCTGCAGTGATCTTTGCCGCGCGCTGAAATTCTCCCGCCCTTTGCAATTCCGCTTCGTAGCCGCCTGGATTGCCGGAAAACCAGACTCTGTCTCCCGCTTTGATCCCAAGCTTCTTGTAGAGAGGTGTGCCGGAATATCCAGCCGTCTTCATGTGCGCTCTCCGGAAGGTGCGTTGTGCGTTCGCTATACTGCAGTTTTCAGGCTCTTTAGCGCAAGCAGAGATTCCATAATGGCGCTCATCATCCGTTCTTCAGAAATTCACGCTGCCGGCTGTTACACGACGACGCCCATCCGCAAGGGTTCACTCGTGGTGGAATACACCGGGCCGCGCATCTCGCCGGAGAAGGCTGACGACATCTACGATGGCCGTTCGACAACTTACTTATTCGGGCTCCGCAACGGTAAACAGGTCATCGATGGCCATGGCACTGCGATGTTCATCAATCATTCCTGCGATCCCAACTGCGAGACCGACGAGATAGATGGGCGCGTTTGGATTATTGCAGTGCGTGCCATCAAAGCCGGCGAGGAGCTCACCTACGACTACAAACTCTATGACGGAGCGGAAGACGATCCAGCGCCATGCTCCTGCGGATCAGCAAAATGCCGCGGCACCATGTATTCCGAAGAGGAGATTGCCCGGCAGAAGAAGCCGAAACACTCCAGCAAGTCAGACCATTGCTAGTTGAAGAGCCGAGGTCTAGAAATCCCTTGTGCCTCGGAATCCAGACAGTGAAATCGATGATGGTCACTTGGCTTAGCAAGCGGCAATTCTCCAGGTAGGGGTTTCGCGCGTCTCCTCGGGCAATTTATTAGAAAACTTCCAGGGTGTTGGATTATTGCTAACAAACTGCAGGACAGAGACTTGCGCGAAATTATTTAATGGCACTTTCAGAATTTACGCGGTGCTGTTATTAGGAGTTATTTGAATTCAGCGCCAGGCGTGTGCGGAATCGGACGATCACCCATCCTGTTGCGCCAGAGGATCGCGTTCAGCACGCCAGCATCTGCAGCATCGGCGTGGGAGAAGTCGAGTTCAGCTGATTTCTTAGCGTCAGCGCCCTTGGCCGGATTCATTTTGTAGATCAGTCCGTTATCGCGGTTGGTTGTATCCGCAGTGTATGGCGGCTGATCCCCAGTCCCGGAAAACATCGCTGCCATCACAGCGGCGCGGGCGTCGTTATTGTTCATTGGCGGAGCGCCGAGCAGAGCTTCCATCGTGTGAACCATGTTTACGGTCGTGTAGAACGTGTGATCCACAAACGGTTTGCCCTCTGCGGAGCGCGGCGAAAAGCGGCTGATCGCCCAGGCGATGCTGCGATGGGCATCCACGTGGTCGGCACCGTTTTGCGCATCATCTTCCAAGATGAAGATCGCCGTATCCTGCCAATACGCGCTGTGCGAAACCGCCTCTACTACTCTGCCAACAGCAAGATCGTTGTCGGCGACAGCCGCCGAAGGAGTCGCAATTCCCGATTTGGTACCTGATGTGTGGTCGTCCGGCAGGCGGAGCAGGATGAATTGCGGCATCGTGTCCTGATCAGCATTTCGCTTGTTCACGAACTGCTCGAACTCGTTCAAGAATTCATCTGCGCGAAGCTGATCTGGAAAATTTAAATTGAAGTCCGGATATCGCGGATCGAAATGGCCCTCCAACTCAGGTTTGGTCGCGATGTTCTGCTGCACCATCGGGATCGCCCACGGCCACGGGCTCGGGGATCCGTGCGGCTGGCCAAGGTAGTCGGGCAGCGGCTCGCCGAATTTAACAGAATTGCGCGTGCACCCGCCGCCTTGCTGCAATGGTGTGCCGGCTTGCGGCATCTCTTCCGTTTGCTTTTGACTGCAGAACTTCGTCGAGATGAATTCACCATAGTGGCGATAGGTGATGCTATGCCGGGCGAAGTTGCCCCATAGGTATCCGGTAGCCGGTTCGTTGACATCGGGAATGTGTTCCCGAATGGGATAGCGCTCGTTGACGACTCCTTCGTAGTCATATGTGCGCTCCTTGCCGCGATAGCCGATCTCCCACGTTTGCTCGGTGTAATCGCTGGAGATCGCGGCATTGGACCAGACATGTCCGTCGCCCGAGACCTCGCCGCTGTCATAAAAGTTGTCAATCACTCCGAACTGGCGCGCGAGCTTGTGCTCATTTGGACTTACATCCTCTCCGAACATGGTCAGCGAAGGATCTCCGTCACCAACGCCGAGATCGCCGAGCACCTGGTCGTAGCTGCGGTTCTCTTTAATGATATAAATCACGTGCTTTATGGGATTGCCTCCGCCGGCAAAGGCAATCTGGTCGGCGTTGCCGCGCATGAGATTGCTGGCTTCGACCTCTTGTGTCCAATCAGAAAGGTGAGCGTCTATCTCATTCAGCTTCACGCGGGCGATGGATCCGTGCAGCAGAGTAGCGATATAGCTGGTGCGTTCTTTCCCATTCACCTTGCCAGTCAAGCCCTTGTTCGGCCCAGTGCTCTGGCCTTTGCCGGTAGCAACGAACAGCTCTCCATCGTGAACAGCCAGCGCTGTGGGATACCACTCGGTGGGAATAAATCCGCGAGGATTCGAATTCGATTCAGGGCTGTCGAAGACAGCTATCGCGTCGGAGCTCGCATTGGCGACGAATAAACGCTGCCCGTCGGGCGTGAGCACGAGGGCAATTGGGAAATTGCCGCCATACTGTTGGTCAGGCAGTTTGGTACTAAGATACGAGGCCTCGCTATTGTCACGATTGATGACAGCTACTTCATCCGTGTTGGCGAGGGCAACGTAAAGGCGCTTCTCATCTGGGCTCAGCAGCAGTGCGGTCGGATGCGACCCCGCCGCTTCCAACTTACTCGGAAGATGCAATTCGAACATGTGCCGCACCGAGCCTTGTGCCAGATCGATTTCCGCCACTCGCGAAGCGTTCCAAAGGCTTACGTATCCTGTGCTTCCGTCTTTCGTTGTCGTTGCTGCGAATGGATAGGAGCCCGGCACAGCACGATAAACAGCAAGGTCAACATTCTTTGTGACCTTTTTGCTTTTCACATCGACAATCTCGGCCGAGTCCGAAAGATTATCGGCGACGAGGAGCATCTCTTTTCCGTTCTGCCGAAAGGCACAGATGCCACTCGGATATGGAACTGTAAATCCAGGACCCTTGCTCGGCTCTTCGTCAGGTTCGTCAGGCATCGCCTTCGGCTGCGCCGGCCGGTTCGAGGCGGGAAAGCGGATGAATCCTGCTGCCTTTACTTTTCCCTTCGAGAACTTGTAAATGGCAACTCCGCTGCCTGTACTTCCGGAGTTTTTGCCGGAAGGGTCGGTCATGGAGCTCATACTGGCATAGAGCTCTTTTCCATTGCTGCTGAAGGCAAGTCCGTAGAAAAAAGATTGGCGCGCCCTGCGCTCAAGGCGTTTGTCGGGAAAATCGGTCAATTCGTTCTTGGCAATATCCAATACCCCGATCGACTGGCTGTAATCGGAATCGAACGTGCCATATCCGTCGTTGAGCAGCGCGAGGTACTTTCCATCTGGAGAAAGCGCTATTGCGGTGGGGAAACTGTTGGTGCTTTGCGGATTGCCGGGAACCGGCTCCAGCAGCAACTTGCTGCTCGGCAGCCCGAGCCTGCCATTTTTGTCAGTAGAACCGTGAAGGATGCGGAAACCTAGGATAAATCCACCCGTAAGAACCAGTAGAAGGCCAGCCAAGGTACGTTTCATAACCAGCGATGGTAATTGAGGACAGCGAATCCTCAAACCAAATGCTTCACTGCTTTCGCCGAAGCCCCTGCAGCAAACGCCAGCGCCGTCGTCGCCTTGGAAAGATCGCCTCCATCGATGGTGAGTGCCCCGCTGTTCGCTCCTTCGACTCGCATGAAGACTGAGGACGGCGTTAGAAGACGTGTGGCCGTCAACAGCACGTCGCGTGTATCGATGAAACGTAGGGTCGATTCTGCCTCTTTGGTTCCTTGTACGCTGAAAGCATTCACGGCCGCGTCTTCGACGCGATCGAATACGACTGCAGGGCGTGCTTCCGTTGCGCTTACTTCGAAGCGGACATTGTTCAGTGTGAGTCCACGCACGTTCCGAGCATACAGCGCGTAGCTGGGGAGCACGCCGTTCTGGAAATATTCGCCGGCGATCTTCGGAACGTCACGAACTGCGGCTTCTTCGGTGGTCCCACCGCCGGGAAAAGTGACGTGAACGTCGTCAAAGGAAATCCTTTCGATCGTCATGTCCACACCGTTTAGAGCGATGCACGATTTGATCTCAGCTGGGCGGTAGTCGCTGGTGAATGGAACGTCCGGAAAAGGCTCGGGAACAACCACCCGGGCATGAATTCCGCGAAACGCTATATTGCGCACGATGCCCGGCTCACCGGTTGCTTCTTGCGGCTCTGAAGGAGAAGGAGTTTGCGCGGTTACGCCTGGACGACGCGGGCCAAGGTTGATCGAAATTGGTCCGGTAACTCCGTCCATAACCAAGTTGGAAAAAGACATATTCTCAAAACGGGAACCCGGGCCGCACCGCATTTTTATCGGGCAGCCGAAGGTGTGATAGATCAGGCAATTCGATACTGCAATGTTCTCGGCTACTCCTCCGCCGAACCTGAAGACGGACCATCTTGTGCTGAAAGAACAATTGCTCACGGTGACAAATTTGCAGCTGCCGAAGAGGGCACAGGCATCGTCCTGGCACTCGATATCGCAGTCGCTGATGTGGACGCGCTCACAACTGATGAAGTGGAAGCCGTCGTTGTTGTGGTTCACGCGGTTGTAGATATGAATGCCGCGTAGTTGGATATAGCTCGACTGGATGATGCGAATCGAGTGATACGCGCTCTGAGTGAGAAAGATGTCACGGACCGTGACATTCCTGCACTGGTGAAAGAGCAGGTGATAGGGACGGTTGTTCCCGCCGCGACCCGATGGCGGAGGCACGCCTCTCTCTGGACTGCGAAACTGCGCGCCCTGCCCATCAATCGTGCCCGGTCCTTCGATCGTGAAGTTTTCAGCTTTGACAGCAAAAATCAGGCCAACGTTGCCGTCGTTCAAAGTTGAGTCTCCGCGTAACGGGATGGCGTCCACCGCGCGATATTGCTTGCCGTCAGCGCTACCGAGCAGCTTGCCTTGGGCTGCGATATGCAGAGTGACATTGCTCTTTATCTCGACGGTTCCAATTACGAACGTCCCGGCTGGCACGAGCACCGTTCCGCCCTCATCGCGGCTGCAGGCATCGATTGCGGCTTGCAGGGCTGCAGTATCGAGTGTCGCGCCATCGCCCTTGGCGCCGAAGTCGCGGATGTTGTAAGCGCGCGTCCCCCTGCTGTTGGCATCCGCAGACGCTCCGGCTAACTGCTGCTCGCGCTGTGAGGACGATCCGGAAGCAAACATTTCATTTGCGCCGAATACGCCCGAGGCAATCGATCCTGCGGTCATGGCCTTTAACCATCTGCGCCGAGAGAAAGACTGGTTCGTAGGTTCCGTCATTGATTTATTCATCTTTCATTATTTGAAAACTGAGTTGCTGTAATTGAACCAAACAAGATGGAGGTTCACACGTTTTTCGTCAAGAACGTCCGTCGGAGTTTCATGAACCGAAATCTCGCTCGAATCTCCGGAAGGAATTAAACGATCGCGTCCTCACAAAAGCACATTAAGGCACTCGGGAATGCGTAAACACCCCATCGCATACACCAGTCGCCGAGCAGCAAGCTGGTACACTGCTTGTTTCGCAGCACATCGTACCCGTGCATCGTCGCCCATCGATCAGCAGTTTCTTCCTCCTCATAATTTCCGCGCTGCTGACGAGCTGCACGCAGAGGCTTCCCGATTACCCACCTTCGTATCGCGAATATGCGTATGTGACGAATGGCAAGAGCAGCAGCGTGTCGGTGCTCGACACGCGAAACTTTCGACCGCTGACGACGATTCCGGTGGGAATGAATCCGACTGGCGTCGCGATTAATCCGAAGAAGAACGAAGTCTATGTTGTGAACACGGGATCGAGTTCGTTGAGCGTAATCGATGCCGAGCTGAACAATGTGGTGAAGACGATCTCGCTCGGCAAGAATCCGTATTTTGTTGATGTCGCGCCCGACGGAACTCGCGCCTACGTCGCCAACTCGGGGTCGAACACTGTATCCATCGTCGATCTTGGGACTCGACGCGTGGTACGCACCATTGCAGTCGGAAATGCACCAGGGATGGCTCGGGTCTCTCCCGACGGAAAGATCGTCGTTGTGGCAGAGAGATTGGGCAATTCCATTTCGGTCATCGACACCGCACGAATGGCCGTGCGATCCTCGATCTCGGTCTGCAAGGAGCCTACGGACGTTCAGATCCTGCCGGACTCAAGCAAAGCTTTCATTGCCTGTAGCGGTTCTGCACAAGTGGCTGCGATAGCTTTGAACGTCCCCTCGTCAGCCAAGTCGTCTGCGCCCGACCGCCTGCTCGCGCTTCTCGATGTGGGAACGACGCCGGTGCAGCTGGCTCTTAAACCCGACGGGGGTGAAATCTTCGTGAGCAACTTTGGAGCAGACACAATTTCGGAGATCGCTGCAAACACGAATGAAGTTGGCGGCAGCTACGTGATCGGCGCTGGCCCGGTGCGCGGAGTGGTGAGCGCCGACAATGCGATTCTCTACGTGAGCAACTTCAAATCCGATACAGTGGGCATCTATAGCATCGATGATGGCAAAGCTCTGGGATGGATTCAGGTGGGCAATCGTCCTGATGCGCTGGCGGTTTCACCCAATCAGAATTTCCTGTTTGTGGTCGATACGGGAGCAGGTGATGTGACGGTGATTCGCACATCGGTTTCGCAGCGCTCGAATGTGCCACGCGAGCGCTGGTTCCCGACTCTGACCATCATCCCCGTCGGGCAGCAGCCCAATGCAATTGCAATAAAAGCATTTCTTTCTTCAAGGCAAACAGCTCTGCCCTGAGCGGCTCGGTCGTCCCGGCAACTCTCGATTGCTGCCCACACCCCCTGAAAATCACGCATCGAATTTCTGCAACAACGCATAGTGCAGGAACTCATGCCAACGCTCCGCAATGGTCTACCGGCGCTCCTCTTCTTTTTTGCGCTTGGCGCTTCGAGTCAATTTTGTATCGCCGACTCAAATTCCATTTTGGGAGACACAGCTCGCGTCCGCGCTGCCGATGGCATCATCGCTCTAGGAACACAGATTCACACGACGGCGCTCGATTGCTCGCACTTTGTGAATTCAATATTTCAGCAGGCTGGTCTTTATTATAAGTACGAGCCCTCACGGGTTCTTTATCGTGGAACAGCGGCGTTCAGGCGAGTCTATCGTCCCCAGCCGGGAGATTTGATCGTCTGGCCTGGGCATGTCGGTATCGTGGTCGATCCGGAGCACACCACGTTTATCAGCGCGCTACGGCGCGGCGTGAGGATCTCCTCTTACACATCCAGATATTGGCGGCGGCGCGGCCACGCCCGCTTTCTGCGATATAGGTTCCTGCCCAGCGACTCTCCTTTTGTGTGGGAAGCAAGCACTGCCAACGCATCCAGCTCGACGTTTACAAATCCAGGCATGCAGTGAGTCTGGACCGGGGCTTCGCGCAGAGTAGCTGATGAGAACAGCCGAACTGTTCTCATCAAACTGATTCGCAGGGTGCAGGAATGCCTCATTTCATTCAGACACATTTTGCGTGTCGTGATCTGGACGAAAGTTGTAGTCCTTCAGCAACTCTCCAACGCTGCGGACGAGTCGGTAGCGGACAGCATCGCCGCACTGGTTGCATTTTGGGAATCTCTTCAATGCTAGAATCGCGGTCTCGTGCGGTAGGCGGTGCGCGTAGTGCACGACGCGGTAAATACCCTTGATCTGCACGGAATCGCCCGCGCGGAATAATGCCTGCTGATCTTCAGTCGGTATTGCGGGAGGAACCAAAGTCTCTGTTCTCCTGAATTGGATTTTCAAAACTAACGATCCAAGTCAGAATCAACAGCGCAGGATAGAACTGCTCCACGCTCCTGAACAGAGAGAAACGCCATCCTTAAAAGCCTGCTCTTGGGAACGACAGAAAAAATCAGGCGGCAGCAACCCTATGAGGGCTGCGACGAAAGCCATCATCAAAAGGAAAGTCTGATACTGGACGTCCCTCAGCACACCATTGTCGAGGTCCACCTGCGGCATTACCAGGACCAGGCAGACAACGAGTGCCAGGAGCAAAGCGGCCAATGCTTTAAATCGCCTTGGCATTTTGGGAGCATACCACACCTTCTTTGACACTCACGCAAACGCACGGCGTGAAACTCTCATCACGCCTGAAATAAATTCGAAAGTAATTTTTGAATGATCTTGGTGAGCTCAGCATGCGCGAACGGCTTCTGCAAAACGACAACGTCGGGATCAGGCTCGCCAACCGAACCTGCGCCCACGGAATGCGCGTGCGTGTAGCCTGACATCAAAATTGTCTTCATCCCTGGCCATCTGGCAATCCGAGTCAGTACTGATAAAAGCCGCGTCCGGATTTGCGCCCCAGCCAGCCGGCATCCACCATTTTGATCAGCAGCGGGCACGGCCGATACTTCGGATCGCCAAGCCCGTCGTGCAGCACACGCATGATGTCGAGACAAACGTCCAGCCCGATAAAATCGGCTAGAGTGAGGGGACCCATGGGATGCGCCATTCCCAATTTGAATACCTCATCGACAGCAGCGGGAGTGGCAACTCCTTCCATAACGGCATACATAGCCTCGTTCAGCAGCGGCATCAGGACGCGATTGGACACAAAGCCCGGTGCGTCGTTCACTTCGACGGGAGTTTTGCCTAGCTTTTCCGAGAGCGTCTTGACGGTCTGATAGGTCGAGTCGGAAGTGGCCAGTCCCCGGATGACTTCTACCAATTTCATTACGGGAACCGGATTGAAGAAATGCATGCCAATTACTTTGTCGGGACGCCGAGTGAGCGTGGCGATCTTTGTAATGGAAATAGAAGATGTATTGCTCGACAGGATCGTTTCGGGACGGCAGATTTGATCGACATCGCGAAAGATCTCAGACTTGATTTCAAATTTCTCTGTAGCCGCTTCGATCACGAAGTCGCATTCGGCCAGAATTCTGCGGTTGAGCACTCCGCGAATTCTGGAACGAGCTGCATCGCTCTCCTGCGATGTGATTTTGTTCTTCTCGATTTCGCGCTGAAGGTTCTTGTGGATCGTCGCGATTCCGCGATCAAGAAATTGCTGTGCGACCTCGCAAAGGATCACGTCGTACCCACTGCGCGCAAAGACGTGGGCTATGCCGTTGCCCATTGTTCCAGCTCCAATCACCCCGACTTTGCGAATCTCCATTTGGGAATCCTCATTCCTGGACAGACAAACGGTCGAGTTTAGCAAATCGTCGCGTCTCACATACTACAAGAGCTCACTCGGGCAGCGTGATCAATGTGACATGATCGATTTCCCGTTGCAGGAATCGGCTTCCGAGAATCTGGAATTTATTCACAGAGTCAGTCGCAAAAAACTGCACGACAGGAGTGCGAGATGACACTCGCTGAATCCCCAGCGCCGTAGCCGCATCATGGGCCGTTGCCTGAGCAGAATCCACCAACTGCAGCTTGTCCCGCAAGATGCGGTGCAGAAGCGGCTTGAGCAAGGGATAATGCGTGCATCCGAGAACCAGCACATCTGCGAAACCGTCACGGCCGCGTTGCTCCTCTTCTAATTCCCGCAGATAAATGTGCGCCACCTGCTCCGTCACCGGATGATCGATCCATCCTTCTTCCACCAGCGGAACGAAAAGCGGGCAGGCCTTCTCAATCGCGGAAATCCCAAATTTCCGTAGTTCTCGCTCATATGCATGGCTGGAAACCGTCGCTGCAGTTCCAATCACGTAAACACTCTTATTGCGCGTGATTTCAGAGGCGGCCCGCGCTCCGGGAGCAATCACTCCCAGAACTTCGGTTCGCACCGCTACTCGAATGCTGTCCATCGCGAGCGCACTCGCCGTATTGCAGGCGATCACGACGTACTCGGCTCCATGCTGGATGAGGAACTCGACGCTGGAAACCGCGTAACGCGCCACGGTTGCCGCTGACTTGGAGCCATACGGCAGTCGCGCAGTATCGCCGAGGTAGAGATAGTCGGCTTGCGGAATGGCCGCGAGCAGTTCCCGAAGGACGGTGAGCCCGCCAAACCCAGAATCGAATACGCCGATCTTCATTGCAGCTGCTCGACCAGCTTGTGCACAGCGGCTGTGCTGTAGATCGTTTTCAGGTCGGCGTGGCCGGCCAGCGTCTCCCGCTCTTTCCCGTCGACCAGAAACTTTACCTGTTCCAAATGAGGAAAATTCGATGCCAACGTATCGATCAGCGACAGCACGGTAAAGTCCTCCACCATCACTCCCGAGCGATGGCCATCGACGAATTGCTCGTTCAAGTCCAGCACCGCAAGCTTGTCATTGACGAGAAACACGGTCTTAACCGCCGAAGCTGGGGCAAGAGGATGCGGCGATGGACGGCTTACATATTGCCCGATCAGAATTTGCAGAACCGCTCGCGCGCGTGCCTCCGGCTCGCCGGGAAGGACGCCATTGAGCTGGCGAGTTCGAAAAACGCCATCATCGTCGTAGGCAATAGTCAGTCTGACCGGTTCTCGCTTGCCCGTTTCCGGCGGCGCCACGGCCTGGCCCTCGGCAGCAGCGCGCAGATTGTCCTGTGTACCTCGCCGCAGATGCACGATGTAAACGCCAGATACAAGCACGAGCAGGAACAGCAGTACGAGCGTGATTTGAACGTTGCGGGGAATCATGGCCTGGCTCCCGCAGTGATTTTGCGAATCGCGATCGCATCAGCCAGTGCGCCGGCGATCAGATCAGGCGAGATCTTGAAACCTTTTTTGTCGGCGGGCGCTTCCACTGCAATAGCGGGAGCTGCAATCGAGTGCAGCGGTTCAACAAATGAGGGTTGTACCAATGCCGCGAGCTCGCGCTTCTCAATGACGGATGAGACGGTTGCCGCCAGAATTTGACTTGCGTTTTGAAATGCGGCCTGCGCGTTGTCCCATGGCAGAAAGCCACTGCGGTCGCGATCTGAGTCCGAAAGTTGGTTCGAAGCAGCAGTGTAGATGCGAATCGTAGAGCCTGGTTCGGCGTGTAGCGTGACAAAAACCGAGGGCCTGGCCAGGTTCACCGCTGCGGCACGTTGATCAGAGCTGGGATCGGAATCGTTGTCGCGCAGAAGTGTCACGGCGATGCGTCTTGTCTGAAGCTCTTGACGAAGCTTTTTCGCCAACAGCAAGGTCAAATCCTTCTCCAACCGATTCGGCGCAATGCGTGCTCCTGCATCGTTTCCACCGTGCGCGGGATCAATCATGACGGAAAACTCTGGCGGCAAGGGGCGGCGCGTCGTTTGCTCCGGCGCATGTACAGGAGCTTTGGGCGGTGCATCCGGTGGCAGGGCACTTTGTCCTGCCGGGCCGGCGGCCGAGGGAGGAGCTGCCGGCGGCTGAACTTGGATTGAGGATTCCGATCCCGCACTACTCGCAGTCGATGGGAGCTGCAGAGAGCAGATTAAAAACAGCGTCAGAAATAATTGCAATCGTACCAAAATGGAACCAACTATAGGCCTGAGCGATTCGTTGTGCCGTAAAGTGCGCGCAGCAAGCTGACAATTCTTCTGTCTTGTCACAGCCAGGAATCCGCCATGGCCTACTGCTTATTGCCTATTGCGTATTCCCTTCCAACGAAAAAATCGTAAGCCCACTCAATAGTTTCGGATAAAAGTCGGTAGATTTTTGCGGGAGAACCTCGCCTGCAAACGCAATTTCCCGCACCTGCTCGATGGAAACTGGATTCATCAGGAAGGCAACATTCACATTCGAATCGGTCTGAACTGACTGCACTGCCTCTTCAGCGCTTCGCAGATACCGAACGTGATGTTGTTCGGTAATCTGCTGGCAAGTAATACCTAGAACCTGTTCCAGCAACAGAGAATGCAGGTGAACAACATCGAGCCGGCGTTGACGCGCGGAAAACTCTGATGGAATTTTCTCAAAGCTCCGCGTTTGCGCCCGCAAGAGAAAGCTTCCAGTCCGCGTAGCAGCAACAAAAGCAATTCCCGCCTTCCCTGCTTCCGTTAGTTTTTTTATGGCTTCTTGCGCAGTAGCACATCCTATGTCGCTCACTTCATAAAACCGCCGCGCCGATTCGAGAAACAATGTCATGTTGAATCCGCGTAATCCGAAAACCACGCGATGCGTTGGAAGGATCACTAGCCCGGGAGAGTCCATATTCAGGAACGTCATCATCGCTTTGTCGGAATTGTTCCTGAGGCACTGACAATCGCCTGCACCCAGTTCCTTTTTGAAGTTCAAGGCTGTCTCGTAACGATGATGGCCATCCGCAATGATTAACTTGCGGTCTGCCATTTCCGTGGCAACGATGTTCAGAGTGGCTGGATCGTCTACCCGTCGTAGCCGGTGGAGCACTCCATATTCGTCCGTCACCTCTTGCCATTCGTGTTGCTCGCTGAACAAAAGAGAATCGATGGTCTGGGCGGGGTCGCTGTAGAGCATGAAAATCTGCCCAAAGTGCGCGTGCGTGGCTCGTAGCAGGTTCAGACGGTCGGTCTTAGGCTTCGACAAAGTCTGTTCATGGCGATAAACGATCTTTTCTGAGTAGTCGTACAGCCTACCCGCAGCGATAAAACCGCGCCTTTCAACCCTCTGCAGGGTTCCAGGCACGGCAAATTGCTGGGAATACGCATAGATTGACGGCGGATCCTGCCGGAAAATGCCGCCTCTTTCCCAGGTTTTCAGGTAATTCGCTGCCTGCGTATAGCGATTATTTCCCGCCGTCTCCTCGGTTTCCGGTCGTCCAAGGATGATTCGTACCAAGTTGTAGGGGCTGGCGCGGTAGTAGCCCTCCTGCATCTCCGGCGTGATTTTGTCGTAGGGCTGTGTGACCACGTCGGCCAAGTTCACCTTCTCTGGGTTATAGCGAAGCGCGGGAAAAGGAAATATCTCAGCCATGAAAGCGGTCAGGTGACCTCAACGGGGCGAGCCCGTCTGTAAGGAATGGGTGAATTTTAACAGTCGTTACTGAGCCGCTGTGGCAAGGATCGGCGCATTGTCGCCAGATAACCAAGCCTCTCATCTGTCACATCTGAGTATATGCAGCAGCTTACAAACCATAGACAATTCGCTTTTGAGCCTATGGTAGTATCGGCAAAACAATAGGGGTTTACATATGCCCGGGATTAACGGGCCTTCCGTCTCTGTTTCCCTTACCGGCCCTCGATTCGCAGCGCATCGCCCGAGTTTTGCCTCAACCACGTCTTTATCAAAAATCTTCAGCTCGATGATGGCAGTCGCGCTGTGCTTCCTGATTTGGAACTGTGCTGCCTGGGCTCAAACCGGTGATATCACCGACGTACACATAACTCCACGCGGGATGGGATCACCTTCTCCGACTCCAGCGGCTGCAGGCCCATCGGCCACGGCCGGTAGCGCCGTCGCTTCGCCGGACGTAAGTACACCGTCGATTGGACTTAAAACTGCATCTCGTCCCCTCAGAGTGGACACCACTCTGGTGCTGGTTCCGGTAACTGTCACTGATCCCATGAATCGCCTGGTCACCGGCCTCGAGCGGGAAAACTTTGCGGTCCAGGAAGGCAGCCAAGGTCAGCAGATTCGGACGTTCTCCAGTGAAGACGCGCCCTTGTCGCTCGGTGTGATCTTCGACCTGAGCGGCAGCATGGGAAACAAGATCGACAAGAGCAAACAGGCGGTGATTGAGTTCTTCAAGACTGCCAATCCGGACGACGAGTTCTTCATGATCGGTTTCAGCGACAAGCCGGAATTAATCTGCGATTTTACGAACTCAATAGAAGACATTCAGAGCCGTTTGGTGTTTGCAAATGCTAAGGGACGCACCGCTCTGCTCGATGCGATCTACATGGGAATCAAGAAGATGAAGCAGGCGCACCATGAGAAGAAGGCGCTGCTCATCATCTCCGACGGTGGCGATAATCGCAGCCGATATACCGATTCCGAGATCAAATCGCTGGTAAAAGAAGCCGATGTCGAGATTTATTCCATCGGATTGTTCGATAATAGTCCTGCCACTTCCGAAGAACGCTATGGGCCGTATCTGCTGAACGAGATT
>Ga0075426_10001693_pt1 | contig 15664 bp, 21 predicted proteins | sample SoiMethybrSBSTD5_FD_75304 | JGI IMG/M metagenome (GOLD analysis project Ga0075426, IMG submission 75304) | Bulk soil microbial communities from a Populus tree surrounding site in Tennessee, USA - Soil MetaG P. TD hybrid SBSTD5 | ecosystem: Environmental > Terrestrial > Soil > Tree plantation... | reverse complement strand
GCCAGCCGCTCGAGCTCCGTCCGGGCGAGGCCGTCGTCGCCCTCCACGAGAGCCTTGCACACGCGCCCGGACAGGCACCCGGACAGGGCGATGATGCCGTCGGCATGCTCCGAGAGCTGCTCGAGGTCGACCCGGGGCCGGTACCAGTAGCCGTCGAGGTAGGCGGCCGAGACCAGCCGGACGAGGTTGTGGTAGCCCGCGGTCGTCTCGGCGAGCAGCGTCAGGTGCGCGCGCCGCTCCTTCTGGACGCGGCTGGCGTGGTCGTCGACGACGTACATCTCGCAGCCCAGGATGGGCTTCACACCGGCCTTGCCGGCGGCCCGCGTCAGCTCGACGGCGCCCGCCATCGAGCCGTGGTCGGTGAGCCCGACCGCCGGCATGCCCAGGCCGGCTGCGCGGTCGACCAGCGGGCCGATGCGACATGCGCCGTCGAGGATCGAGTACTCGCTGTGGACGTGCAGATGGACGTACGGCGGGGACTCGGGCACGGGGTAGCCAGTCTATCGAGCGGGGGCGACGGAGCCGGGGCGCGGCGGGACGGGCGACCGGCCTCGCAGCCGGCCGCCCGGCGCCGCAGGTTCAGCTCTCGCCGAGGGCGCCGTGGTGGCGCCGCACGGCGATGACGGTCGCACCCGCGATGGCTGCGGCGGCGCCGCCGACCACCGGAATCGTGCGCCGGCGCGTCGGCCTGCTGCGCCCGCGCGCGGTGCTCAGCATGGAGTGTGCCTTGCGGCGCACCACGCGCTTGGCAACCCGGGTGCCGACGACGTATGTCGCGTATCCGATAGCTGCTTTTCGCTTGTTGAGCATCCTGGCATGGTACCCATTCGCGTCATCCCCGAATACCACGTTCCGGCGAGTCAGGCCCTGCCCGGAGGCTGCCGATGATGCGGGCATGAACCCGAACGACACCGCCACGACGGAGCTCACGGTGGACGAGCGGTTCGTGGACGACTGGATCCGGTTCGGGATCTCGGAGCTCGAGGCCTACCTGGGCAAGCACGCCCGGTTCGACGCCTACTGCCGGCGTCGCGACACGGCCGAGTAGTGCCCGAGCGCTAGACGCTTCCGGCGGCGACCACGGGCAGCGAGAGCTTGCGCGTCTTGCGCTGCGGCCGCACCATGCCCGCCGCGATCCACGCGTCGATCTCGCCGAAGAGCTCGTCGACCAGCGAGGCCTGGGTGACCTTCCGTAAGACCTCTCCGTGCGCGTAGATGAACCCGGCGTCGCGGCCGCCGGCGATGCCGAAGTCGGCGTCGCCCGCCTCGCCCGGGCCGTTGACGGCGCAGCCCATCACCGCCACCTCGAAGACCTCGTGGTAGCCGGCCAGGCGCTCCTCGACCCTCTCGGCGAGCTCGAGCACGTCGACGTTCGTGCGCCCGCACGACGGGCAGGCGATCATGACCGGGCCCTTGTGGCGCAGGCCCAGGACGCGCAGGATCTCCCAGGCGACCTTGACCTCCTCGACCGGGTCGGCGGTCAGCGAGACGCGCAGCGTGTCGCCGATCCCGTCGACGAGCAGCGAGCCCATGCCGATCGCGCTCTTGACCGTACCGGTGAACGGCGGGCCGGCCTCGGTCACGCCCAGGTGGAGCGGGTAGGGCACCTTCTCCGAGAGCCGGCGGTAGGCCTGGATCATCACGGGCACCGACGAGCTCTTCACCGAGATCTTGAAGTCGCGGTAGTCGAGCTTCTCGAGCAGCCGCACCTCCTCGAGCGCAGCCTCGACGAGCGCCCCCGGCGGGTCGTTCGTCGCGTACTGGCGCAGATGGTCGGGCAGCGAGCCGGCGTTGGCGCCGATCCGCATCGGGATGCCCGCAGCCTTGGCCCGCGAGACCACCTGCTCGACCTTGTCGGGGCCGCCGATGTTGCCGGGGTTGATGCGGACGGCGGCGACGCCCGCGTCGATCGCGCGCAGGGCGAGCGAGGCGTTGAAGTGGATGTCGGCGATGATGGGGAGCGGCGATCCGGCCACGATCGCGGGCAGCGCGTCGGCGTCCGTGCGGCCGGGGACGGCCACGCGGGCGAGCTCGCACCCGGCGTCCGCGAGGCGCCGGATCTGGCCGAGGGTCGCCTCGGCGTCGTTGGTCTCGGTCAGCGTCATCGACTGGACGACGACCGGCGATCCGCCGCCGATCGGGACGTCGCCCACCCTGATCCGTACCTGCGAGGCCATCAACAGGTGAGGATACCCAGGGTCACTGGACCGTCACACCACTGCAACGCGCGCCGTTCGGGGTCTGACCCCGATTGGCGGTCTAGTGCGGCTGCGTGTTCAGGATGCTCGACAGGTCGTTCTGCAGGCCGACCACGAAGAGCAGCGCCATCAGCATGATCCCCAGCACCGACACGCGTTCGAAGACGGCCCGCGAGACCATCCGGCCGCGGATGCGCTCCAGCGCGATCATGAGGATGTGGCCGCCGTCCAGGGGCAGGAACGGCAGCAGGTTGAAGATCGCGAGCGAGAGCGAGATGAACGCCAGCAGCACCAGGTAGTCGGTGGCGCCGGCCTGCTCCGCCTGGGCGGACACGCGCACGATCCCGACCGTCGAGTGCAGCTGCGAGCGCCCGTTCGGCGTGACGACGTCGGCCAGCGCGCGCACCGTGCCGGTCGTGAGCGTCCACATCTCCGAGGCCGCGAACCTCGGCGCGTGCACGACCGAGTACGGCCGGTTCACCGTCCCGAACTGGAAGCCGAGCCGGTAGGCGCCGTCGATCACCTCGCTCTTCTCGGCGCGCAGCGCGAGGCGGTGGCCGTCGCGGACGACGACGAGCCTCACCCGCCCGCCCTTGCTGTCGGCGATGGCCGTGCGGATCCCGTTCACGTCCGAGTGGTGCCCGTTCACCGACACCACCCGGTCGCCGGCCCGGAGGCCGGTGGCGGCGGCGGGCGACTTCGGGATCACGCTCTGCACCACCGGTACCGCGACGGGGAGGCCGTAGAGGGCGACGGCCGTCAGGATGGCGAAGCAGGCGACCACGTTCGCGAACGGCCCGGCGGCGATCACGATCAGCCGGCGCATGCGCGAGCAGCGCCAGTAGGCGGCCGGGTCGAGGTTCTGGTCGAGCCGCTCGAGGCTCTTCAGCGCCCGCCGCCGCTGCACCGGGGACAGCCCCTCGGTCGCCTCGACCTCTGCGGCCAGCCGGCGGCCGGCCTCGCGAGCGTCGTCGAAGCGGCCCTGGTCGATGCTGCGCTGCACGTCGGCCAGCTCGGCGGCGAGCCGCAGCGCCGCGGCCTCGTCGATGTCGCGGGCGGCGCCGAGGACATCCTCGACGTCATAGAGGTCGCCCGACTCCGGCCGGAGCATCCCGGGGATCTTCACGAAGCCGCCCAGCGGGATCGCGCCGATGCCGTACTCGGTGCCCTTCCAGGTGCGCTTCAGGATGGCCGGCGGGAAGCCCAGGTAGAACCGCAGCGCGCGCATCCCGGTCGCCTTGGCGGCGCTGAAGTGCCCGAGCTCGTGGATGGCGACGAGCAGGAGCAGGCCGAAGACGGCGACGAAGAAGCTCACGCGGCCGTCCTCACCGCGTCGCGGACCGCGGCCCGGGCGCGGGCATCCGCCTCCTCGAGCTGGCCCAGCGACGCGAGCGGCTCGGCCGCCACCTCGTCGAGGGCGCGCTCGACCAGGGCGGCGATGTCGAGGAACCCGATCCGGCCGTCGAGGAACGACGCCACCGCCGCCTCGTTCGCGGCGTTCAGGACACACGGCGCCGTCCCGCCCTCGCGCCCGGCGGCACAGGCCAGCGCGAGGCAGCGGAACGTGGCCACGTCGGGCGGCTCGAAGTCGAGCCGCAGCGGCGCCGTCAGATCGAGCGTCGGCACCGGCGTCGCCGCCCGCTCGGGATAGGTGAGCGCCCACGAGATGGGCACGCGCATGTCGGGATGGCCGACGTGGGCGAGCAGGGCGCCGTCGCGGTAGCGCACCATGCCGTGGACGATCGACTGGGGGTGGACGACGACGTCGATGTCGTCGTAGGCGATCCCGAACAGGTGGTGCGCCTCGATCACCTCGAGGCCCTTGTTCATGAGCGTCGCCGAGTCGATCGTGATCTTCGCGCCCATGCTCCAGGTCGGATGGGCGAGCGCGTCGGCGACGGTCACGTCGGCCAGCGACTCGGCGGTGCGGCCGCGAAACGGACCGCCCGATGCGGTGATCACGAGCCCGCTCACCGAGCCGTCGGCGGCGCCCGCCAGGCACTGGGCGAGGGCGGAGTGCTCGCTGTCGACCGGCAGCATGCTGCGGCCGCTCCGGCGCAGCGCGTCCATCACCAGATCGCCGCCCGCGACCAGGCTCTCCTTGTTGGCCAGCGCGAGGTCGGCGCCCGCGGCCAGCGTCGCCATGGTGGCGCGCAGGCCGGCCGCACCGACGATCGCGTTCAGCACGACGTCGGCACCGGCTTCGGCCACGAGCCGCTCGACGCCGCCAGGGCCCTCGAGCACCTCGCCGGCGAAGCCGGCCCGGGCCGTGGCGGCCGCGGCCGGGTCGACGAGCGCGATGCGCTCGACGCCGTGCGCGCGGGCGAGCGCGACGACGCCGGCGTGGTCGGAGCCGGCCGCCAGGGCGCACGCGCGCAGGCCGGGATTCGCGCCCACGATCTCGAGCGCCTGCGTCCCGATCGAGCCGGTCGCGCCCAGGACGGCCACGGATCTCATGAGGTCAGTGTAGGCGGCGCCGATTGAGGGTCTGCCAAGTCCGCGGTGGGCGCGTTCGCCAGACCCAGAGTCCGTGCGACTCGACGAGCGACCTCGCCCGCATCTTCGGCGCCATCGACCTCGATCGTCTCGAGGTCGAGCCTCCCGGCCTCGGAACGCAGCTTCTCGGTGAAGAGGCGATCGCGCTCGAGCAGGTTCGCCAGGGCCCTGTCCGGATCACTCGTCTGCGCCGGAATCGTCCAGGTCGAGCCTCGACCCTCGAACGCCTGCCGGCGGAATTCGGGAGTCGGGAGCAGCCAGACCGCCTGCGTCCGGCGGCTCAACAGAGGAGCCACCAGCCGCGGCAAGAGGGCGAACCCCTCGACGAGCACCGGCCGATCGGCCGGCAGCGCCCGGAGGTCTTCGAGAACGAGCTCGAAGCCCTCGCCCTGAAAGGCGTGAAACGTCGCGGCCATGACCTCGGGAGATCTGTCGACCCACCGTTCGTCCATGTCCATCGCGAGGAACGCGTGGAGGAGCGGATGCGACGACGCATTCGAGCGGGACGCGAACCGCCAGAGCGGCTCGAGCTGGTACAGCACCAGACCGTGGCGGGCGGCAAGCTCCCGTGCCACCGTCGTCTTGCCACCGCCGCTGCCGCCACCGAGCCACAGAACGTGGCCCAGTGCCTCTCCATCATGCCCCGGACAACCTCCGGACACCGCTCACTGCCCGAGCGCCGTGATGCTGCGGGGCAGCTCACCGCGGCGCTCGATCGGCCGCTGCCAGATCACGTGCCCGGTGCGGATGTCCACCACGTAGGCGCGGCCCTCGGCGAGCCCGCGGTCGGGGACGGGCGTGTAGCCGACGGCCACGTAGCGGGCGCGCACATCGCCCTCGAGCGGGCCGCCGAACCAGCCCGGCTCGCGGTCGTGCAGCTGCGGGTCGCCCGACTCGACGACGGCGATCGCGTCGGCCAGGCGGGCGTCGGCCATCCGCTTCTCGACCCGCGCGAACGGGTTCAGGAGCTTCAGCGAGGGGCGCTTGCGGTCGGTCACGACGGCAACTCTAGGCCCGGCCGATTGCAAGCGCGACGAAGTAGGTCGCCGGCGCCGCCCACAGCAGCGCGTCGACCCGGTCGAGCATGCCGCCGTGGGCGCCCAGGAGGCTGCCCGAGTCCTTGATGCCGGCGTCGCGCTTGAGGTAGGACTCGAACAGATCGCCCGCCGGCGCCGCCACGGCCACGGCGACGCCCAGCTCGAAGGCGTGCAGGGGCGTGAGCGGGTCGCCGTGCGGCTGGTGATAGAGCGTGAAGAAGACGATCGCCGTGCCGGCGATCAGCCCGGCGATCAGCCCCTCCACCGTCTTCGCCGGGGAGATGTGCTCGGCCAGCTTGCGGCGGCCGATCAGCCGGCCCGCGGCGTACGCAGCGATGTCCGAGCCCCACACCCCCAGCAGCACGGCCAGCAGGAGCTCCTTTCCCCACCCGTCGGGCGAGGGGATGTCGCGGATCGCCACCAGGAACCCGAACCCGAGGCCGATCCAGACGACGCCGAATGTCGTCACCGACAGCTGCACTGCCGCGCTCTGGCGCACCTCGGCGACGGCGGAGAGCCAGAACGCCGCCACCAGCGTCAGCATGATCGGGGCGGCCACCCAGACGGCGCCGCCCTGGTGCGCGGCGATCACGACCCCGGCCGCACCGGCGACGCCCACCGGCGTCAGCGGGCGCAGGTTGCGCGTCATCGCCGAGAACTCGTGCGAGGCGATCACCGCGGCGACGGCGGCCGGGAGCGCCACCCACCAGCCGCCGCGCAGCGTCGCGTACACGGCCAGCGCCGCCAGCGGGACCGCCAGCACGACGCGCGAGACGAGCTGGCTCACCGGCGCCCGAACCTTCGCTGGCGGCCCGCGTAGGCCCGCAGTGCGGCCTCGAGGTCGGGGCCGCCGAAGTCGGGCCAGAGGGTGGTCGTGAACTCGAACTCGGCGTAGGCGGACTGCCACAGCAGGAAGTTCGACATCCGCATCTCGCCGCTCGTGCGGATCACCAGGTCGGGGTCGGGCATCTCCGGGGCGTACAGGTGATCGCGCAGCGCGGCCTCGTCGACGGCGTCGGGGTCGGCACCGGCGGCCATCAGCCGGTGGACGGCGTGCAGGATCTCCGCCCGCGAGCCGTAGTCGAAGGCGACCCACAAATCGAGGCGCGTGTTCCCGGAGGTGCGCGCCTCCATGTCGTCCATCAGCTCCCGGAGCGACCGGGGGCAGCGGTCGCGCCGGCCCACGAAGCGCACCCGTACGCCCTGGCGGTCGAGGTCGGGGAACTCGCGCTCGATCGTCTCCGCGAAGAGCGTCATCAGGTCGTCGACCTCGCGCTCGGGTCGGCCCCAGTTCTCAGTCGAGAACGCGTACACGGCGAGGCTGCGAACGCCCAGTCCGGGCGCCGCCTCGACGGTGCGACGGAGCGCCTTGGTGCCGGCCCGGTGCCCGGCCAGCGGCGGCAGGCCGCGGCGGGAGGCCCAGCGGCCGTTGCCGTCCATGATGATGGCCACGTTGGCGGCCGCCGCGGGTGCATGCGGCTCGGGGGCCGGCCCCGCCCGCCGCAGCCGGCCCATGGTTCTGAGCAGCCGTATCTGTCTTCGCACGACGGTCATCCGCCCGGACGCGGATCCGTCAAACTTCCATGATCTCGGCCTCTTTGGCCTTCAGCGCCGCGTCGATCTGGTGGACGCGCTCGTCGGTCAGCTTCTGCAGCCGGTCCTCCGCGCGGTGGACGTCGTCCGAGCCCGTCTCGCCATTCTTCTCGAGCTCCTTCAGCTGGTGGATGGCGTCGCGGCGGACGTTACGGGCCGCGACCCGCCCCTCCTCGGCCATGTGCCGCACCTGGCGGACGAGATCCTTGCGCCGCTCCTCGGTGAGCTGGGGGATCGGCAGCCGGATGAGCTGGCCGTCGTTCGACGGCGTCAGGCCGAGGTCCGACTCGAGGATCCCCCGCTCGATGTCCTTCATGATGCTCTTGTCGAACGGCGTGATCGTGAGCATGCGCGGCTCGGGGACGCCGATCGTGGCCAGCTGGTTGATCGGCATCTTGGTGCCGTACGCGTTCACCTGCACGCGGTCGAGCAGGGTCGCCGCGGCCCGGCCCGTACGCACGGTCATGAACTCGTGGCGGGCGTTCTCGACGCTCTTGTCCATCCTGCGGGTGGCATCCTTCAGCACGTCATCGATCATGTCGCGACCTCCGCCGGGATGCGCGCCGCGATGATCGTCCCGATCCGCTCACCGCGCACGACCCGCTCGATGTTCGACTCGTCGTCCAGGTTGAAAACGTACAGCGGAACGCGGTTGTCCATGCACAGGGACAGCGCCGTGGTGTCCATGACCTTGAGGCCGCGCTCGATCGCCTCGAGATGGGTCAGCTCGGGGATGAGGCGCGCATCCGGGTTCTCGCGGGGATCGGAGTCGAGCACCCCGTCCACCCCGTTCTTGCCCATCAGGATCGCCTGCGCACCGATCTCGAGCGCGCGCAGGGCGGCGGCAGTGTCGGTCGTGAAGAACGGGTTGCCGGTGCCCGCGGCGAAGATCACGACTCGACCCTTCTCGAGGTGGCGGATCGCCCGGCGGCGGATGTACGGCTCCGCCACCTGGGAGACGTTGATCGCCGACTGCACCCGCGTGTGGACGCCGAGCTGTTCGAGGGCGTCCGAGATCGTGAGCGCGTTCAGGAGCGTCGCCAGCATCCCGGCGTAGTCGGCGGTGGCCCGGTCCATCCCCCGCGCCGCCTCCTGCGTGCCGCGCAGGATGTTGCCGCCGCCGACGACGATCGCGGCCTGCACGCCCCGCTCGTGGATCGCGTGGAGGGCGCGCGCGATCGCGCCGATCCGCTCGGGATCCTGGCCGTAGCCGCGCTCGCCCATGAGCGCCTCGCCCGAGAGCTTCAGGAGGACGCGCGCGAAGGCTGGTTCGCCCTCCGGGCTCACTCTCCGCCCACCTCGAATCGGGCGAAGCGCTTGACCTCGATGTTCTCGCCGAGTGTCCCGGACAGCTCGGCCCGGAGCGTCTCGATCGTCTTGTTGTCGTCCTCCGGGCGGATCGAGGGCTGGTTCAGGAGCACCGTGTCGGCGAGCGACTTCTGGAACATGCCGTCGGCGATCTTGTCGAGCATCGCCTCGGGCCTGCCCTCGCCGGCGGCCTTGGCCCGGTAGATCTCGAGCTCCGAGGTGCGGAAGTCGTCGGTGATCTCGTCCTCGGAGACGAACCGGAGATCGCCGGCGCTGGCGATCTGGCCGGCCACCTTGCGGGCGAACGCCTGGAACTGCTCGTTGCGGGCGACGAAGTCGGTCTCGCAGCCGATCTCGACCATGGCGCCGATACGGCCGTTGTGGTGCACGTACGTCGCGACCAGGCCCTCGCCGGTGCCGCGGCCGGAGCGCTTGCTCGCCGAGGCGATGCCCTTCTCGCGCAGGGCCTTGACGGCCGCCTCCATGTCGCCTCCGGCCTCGACCAGGGCGTTGCGGCAGTCCATCATTCCCGCCTGGGTGCGGTCGCGCAGCTGCTTGACGTCTGCGGCGGACGGCTTGTAGTCGTTCACTGGGCCTCCTCGCCGGCGGGCTGCGCCTCGGCTGCCGCGGCCTCCGCGGGAGCGGCGACGGCGGCTGGGGCCGCCTCGGCCGCGGGCTCGGCGGGCGCCTCGGCGGCGGGCTCGGCGGGCGCCTCGGCGGCGGGCTCTGCGCCCGCATCCCCGGCCGCTGCGCCATCGCCCTCCTCGCCCTCCTCCGGGACGAAGTCGGACACCTTGACGCCGCGGTTCTTGCCCTCGGCGATCGCGTCCGCCAGCAGCCGCACGATCAGCGCCGAGGAGCGGATGGCGTCGTCGTTCCCGGGGATGACGAAGTCGGCGTCGTCGGGGTCGCAGTTCGTGTCGACGAGCCCGATCACGGGGATGTTCAGACGCTTGGCCTCGCGCACGGCCAGCGCCTCCTTCTTCATGTCGATGACGACGACGGCGTCCGGCAGCTTGCGCGTGTCGGCGACGCCGCCCAGGTTCGCCTCGAGCTTCTCGAGCTCGGACAGCGTCGAGGCCCGCTCCTTGGACGGGAGCAGGTCGAGCTGGCCGTCGGTCTTCTGGCGGCGCAGGTTGTGCAGGGCGGAGATCCGCTCCTGGATGGTGCGGTAGTTCGTGAGCAGGCCGCCCAGCCAGCGGTGGTTCACGTAGGGCATGCCCACGCGGCCGGCGTGCTCGGCGACGGCGTCCTGCGCCTGCTTCTTCGTGCCCACGAAGAGCACGGTGCCGTTGCGCTCGCCGACGTTGCCGACATAGGTGAACGCCTCGTGCAGCAGGCCCATCGTCTGCTGCAGGTCGATGATGTAGATGCCGCCGCGCTCGCCGAAGATGAACCGGCGCATCTTGGGGTTCCAGCGTCTCGTCTGGTGGCCGAAGTGGACCCCAGCCTCGAGCAGCTCGCGCATCGTGACTTCAGGCACGTGCACTCCTCATGATCGGTTGGATGTCGAATCCGGCGGGGCGCTCCGGAGTCCCGCTGCTGCCGTGGGACACCGCCGGAGCCGCCGCTTCTCCGCCGGGTAGGGAAAACGGGGCAGAAGCGGCGGGATTGTAGCGAACCGGCTCTGGGAGGCGCCGACACCGGGGACAGTCCCCGCACACGCGGGGACTGTCCCCACCCAGGCCTCCGGGCTTCGGCGAGGACGGACAGCGTTCGCCGTCCGGGCGCACCGCGTCCGCTGCGAGCCCACCTCGGGGTCTGACCCCGAACGGAAGTGCAACGCAAGTGTCACGGCCGGCGTTCGGGGTCTGACCCCGTTTAGGCGTTGCGGGCTGCGTCGAGGGTGGCTGCGAGGTCGGGCGGGAGGTCGGAGTGCACCTCCAACGGGTCGCGCGTCTCGGGGTGCACGAGCCGCAGCTCCGCCGCGTGCAGGAACTGGCGCTCGAGGCCGAGCTCGGGGCCGTGGCCGTACACCGGGTCGCCGACGACGGGCGTGCCGATCGCGGCCAGGTGGACGCGGATCTGGTGTGTGCGACCGGTCTCGAGCGTGACCCGCAGGAGGGAACGGCCGGGCAGCGCCTCGACGAGCTCGAACTCGGTGAAGGCGTCGCGGCCGGCGTCCGTGTCGAGCGACATCTGGGTCGGATCGCGGCGGTCGCGGCCGATCGGCGCCTCGATCCGGCCGCGGCGCGAGCGCGGCCGCCCGCGCACGAGCGCCACGTATGTCCGCCCGATCCGCCGCCGCCGCAGCTGCGCCTGGAGGCGCGCGTGCGTGCGCCCGTCGCGCGCGACCAGGAGCAGGCCGGACGTGTCGCGGTCGAGCCGGTGGACGATTCCCGGCCGGGCCTCGTCGCCCCCCGCAGCCACGCCGCGCAGCGCGTCGACGAGCGTCGGCCCGGAGTGGCCGGGCACCGGGTGGACGAGCAGCCCCGCGGGCTTGTCGACGACCACCAGGTACGGGTCGGAGTAGGCGAGCGGGACGCCGATGCCCTCGGGCGGGGCCGCGTCCGGGGGCGGCTCGGGCTCGGGCAGGCTCACGACCGAGCCGGGTCCCAGCCGATGCGACTTCGGCCGCACCGCCCCGTCCACCAGCACGAGGCCGGCCTCGATGAGGCGCTCGGCCCCCGAACGGGAGCCGACCTCGTCACACGCGGCGACGAAGCGGTCGAGGCGCATCCCGCCGGAATCCGGCGGCACCTCGAGGTCGATCACGGCCGGTCGAGCCCGGCGGACGGATCCGGGTCGACGGGCGCCTGCGATTTGCGGTGCTCGACCCGTATCAGGCCGAGCGCGAGCAGCGCGACGCCGATCACGATGAAGCTGTCGGCGAGGTTGAAGGTCGGCCAGTGCGTGATGTGGATGAAGTCGGTCACGTGGCCTTCGCGGACGCGGTCGGCCAGGTTCGAGACGCTGCCCCCGACCAGCAGCCCGAGCGCGACCGGGAAGAGCACGTGGCGTGATCCCGACCGGGCGAAGTGCACCAGCATCCACACCACCGCGGCCGCCGTCAGGATGGAGACGATCGCGAGCTTGCCGGGGAAGATGCCGAATGCGATGCCGCTGTTTCGGACGTGCGTGATCGTGAGCCCGGGCAGCACGTGGTGGGTCTCGTCGAGGGCCAGACGGTGCTCGATGGCGCGCTTGGTGACCTGGTCGGCGACGACCGCGGCGATCGCGACCGCGACCAGCCCGGCCCACTGCAACGACCCCGCCCGGTGCACGGGCTGGGGCTCTGCCTCCACGTGGATCAGCCCCGCTCCTCCAGGCGCTTGCACTCGATGCACTTCGTCGCCCATGGGAGGGCCTCCAGGCGCTCTTCGGCGATCGGCTGCGAGCACCGCTCGCACTGACCGTAGGTGCCCGCCTCGAGACGGCCGAGAGCGGCGTCGATGGCGGCGATGAGGTGGTCGGCGTTGTCCTCGAGCGAGAGCTCGATGCCGCGGTCGAGCGTCTCCGACGCGCTGTCGGCCATGTGGCTGTCGTTGCCGTCCTCGTCGACCGCCTCTTCCATCGAGCGCGACGTGTCCTCCATGAGGCGCCTGCGCTCCTCGAGGACGCCCTCCCGCTCCTCGATCAGACGACGCTTGACGGATTCGATGTCGACGGTCGCAGCCATGCCTCACCCCCTCTGTACGAGTATAGCCAGGGGTATTCGGCCGGGACCGGACGCGCCCACGCCGCTCAGGAGCGCCGGGTCGCGACCCGCAGCCTGTTGCCGTCGGGGTCCTCGAAGTCGCACTCGCGCCCGGCCAGGCCCGCCTCGTCGACGGGGACGCCGAACTCCTTCGACACGGCGTCGATGTCGCTCACGTAGAGGTGAATCAGCGTGTTGGGGCGGGCATCGCCCGTGTGCTCGGACAGGTAGAGCCGGGCCGGTCCGCGCGCCACCGACACGAACCAGGGGAACCCGGGCTCGAACTGATGCTCCCACTCCTTGTGGAATCCCAGCCGCGCGTACCAGGCGACCGCGCGGGCGGCGTCCTCGACGTACAGCACCGGCACGACCTCGGCATCCACGACCTCAGACTCCGCTCAGGCCCCGATCAGCCGCCCGCGCTGACGACGTCGTCCGGCGGCCCGATGGCCGGCTGGGTGGCCGTCACGACGCCGGCGTGCTCCTCGAGCGACCCGGCGATCCGTTCCTCGTGGTCGCGCACGGCCTCGAGCACCGCGCCGAGCAGCGACCGCAGCCGCAGGCGGAACTCGGCCTCTTCGGCCTGGAGCCGCGACGTCTCGCGCCGCACCCGCTCGCGCTCGGCGTAGGCCTCGTGCACCAGGTCGCGGCTCTTGGCCTCGGCCTCGCGGATGATCAGCTCGGCCTGGCGGGTGGCGCTCGCGCGCATCTCGTCGGCGGCCCGCTCGGCGGTGACGAGCGCGTTTCGCATCGCCTGCTCGCCCTCGCGGTGGCGGATGAGCTCCTGCTCGAGCTCGTGCACGTGGTCGGTGAGCTCGGCCCGCTCGCGCCAGACGTTCTCATAGGCGACGGTGGCCTCGACGAGCAGCCGGTCGACGTCTGCGCGGCGGTAGCCCATCAGGCCGCGGCCGGGCCGTTCGTGGCGCAGCTCTGCGGGAGAAAGTGTCATATCGGCCCGTTCGCCGCGGGCCGGCGGATTCCTTCCGCTAGCCCTTCCTGGGTGCAGGAAGGCGTGATGCTGTGACAGGTTTTCGGCCGTGCGTCATGGAGCGTTCCGTCGCCGCTTGCGAGCCGTGATCGAGGACCGGCCTCCCGCAGCGGAGGCAAGACCGCGCTCTCGCCGGAGCGCCACCAGCGATCCGCCACGCCCCGAAGGAGGGGGCCCGTGGGGGAACCATGGGTCCCCCACGCTAACGGAACCCGTCCAGAACCGCCCGGATGATCTGCTGCAGGATGGAGATGCCGAACAGCGCGACCAGCGGCGAGAGGTCGAAGCCGCCGAGCGGCGGCAGCACCGCCCGGATCGGGCGCAGGATCGGCTCCACCGTGTCGTGCAGGAACCCGCGGATCCGCCCGATCCAGATGTTGTACGGCAGCTGCAGCCACGACATGAGGACGTAGAGGATGATGAGCAGCGAGTAGACCAGGTACAGCGAGAAGACGAACTGCTCGATCGTCGTGATCCCCATGTGCGGCGTCAGCCTAGCTCGCCGGCCCGACGCAGAGCCGCCGAGACGCCGTCGATGATCGCGCCCCGTACCCCGCCCCGCTCCATGGCCGCAAGCCCTGCCGCGGCGGTACCTCCCGGGCTCGTCACCCTGCGCCGCAGGTCGGAGCAGCCGAGGTCCTCCTCGCGCAGCAGGGTCGCGGTCCCGCTCACCGTGGAGAGGAACAGCCTGCGCGCGTCGGCATGCGTGAGGCCGGCGACGATCCCGGCGTCCTCGAACGCCTCGACGATCAGCCCCAGGAACGCGGGCCCGGACCCGGACAGCGCGGTGGCGGCGTCGAACTGCCGCTCCTCCAGCGGCACGACCTCGCCCAGCAGCGCGAACACCTCGAGCACCATCTGCTCCGCGGCCGTGTCCGTGAACCGCCCGGCCGAGTAGGCGAGCGTGCCGGCGCCGACGCTCACGCCGACGTTCGGCATGAACCGGAACACCGGCGCGTCGACGTCGAGGATCGTCTCGAGCGTGGCCGTGCTGACGCCGGCCGCGACCGAGGCGATCGCCTTGCGCGGCGTGACGAGGTCGGATACCTCGCGCAGGACGCGCTCGACGTCGACCGGCTTCACGCACAGGACGACGATGTCGGACGCCTCCACGAGCTCGGCGTTCGACGGCGTGTGGCGCAGCCCGAGCCGCTCCGCCAGGGCGGCCGCACGGCCGGATCGGCGGTCGGTGACCACGATCCGGCCGGCCATCTCCGGGTCGGCCCGCACCCAGCCGTTGACCATGGCGGTGGCCATGTTGCCTGCGCCGAGCAGGCCGAGCGAGGGGGCGGTGGCGCTCATCGAGCCCGGTAGCGTACCGCCGTGAAGAGGTCCCATGTCCGCCCGAGCGCGTCGCGGGTTCCGGCCGGCTGCATCCCGATCTTCTCGAGCACGCGCACCGAGGCGGCGTTCCCCGGCGCGACGATGGCGATCACCTCGTCGAGCCCGAGGCCCGAGAACGAGGCCTCGACGGAGGCGCGGGCCGCCTCGGTCGCGTAGCCCCGCCCCCACACCGACCGGCGCAGGTGGAAGCCGAGCTCGACGTCGGGCCCGCCCTCGAGCAGCTGGACGCCGCAATCCCCGACGAGCGCGCCGGACGCACGCTCACAGACGCCCCACTTGCTGAAGCCGTGCCGCTCCTGGTGCTCGATCATGCTGCGTACCCGCGCACGCGACTGCTCCGCGTCGCAGGCGCCGGAGAGCGAGAACCGCATCACCTCGGGGTCGCCGTGCACCGCCAGCATCGCGTCCGCGTCCGCCTCGGCGAGCGGGCGGATCGACAGCCGCTCGGTCTGGATCGGGAAGCGGATCAGTACTGGTTGAAGAAGCCGCGCTCCATCAGCAGCGCCTTGTCCTCGGCCGACACCGAGATCGAGCTCGGCGTGAGCAGGAACACGCGGTCTGCGACCCGCTGCATCGAACCGTCGAGCGCGTACGTGAGGCCGCTCGCGAAGTCGACCAGGCGCTTCGCCAGCTCCGGGTCGGCGCTCTGGAAGTTGATGATGACGGGCACGTCGGACTTGAGCTTGTCGGCCACCTTCTGGGCGTCGTTGAAGCTCTTGGGGACGACGAGCGACACCTGGCCGGCGGTGCGATGGCCGTTCTGCTGCTGCTGCGGCGGCGCGCCGTTTCGGCCGCCGCGGATCGGCACCGCCCGCGGCGCCTCCTCGGAGAAGATGTCGTCGAAGTCCGAGCCCGGCCTGCGCCGCGGCGACAGCCGGCGGACGTTGGGCCGCTCGCTGTAGACCTGCTCGAGGTCTTCGTGGGCGGCGGACCCGTCGTCGTCGTACTCGTCCTCCCAGTCCTCCTCGCGCACCCCGAAGTACACGAGCGTCGAGTTCCACAGATCGCCTATGGCCATGTGACCAGGAACTCTATCGCCCGTAGAGGACGCCACCGACCCGTA
>Ga0075426_10001692_pt1 | contig 15680 bp, 11 predicted proteins | sample SoiMethybrSBSTD5_FD_75304 | JGI IMG/M metagenome (GOLD analysis project Ga0075426, IMG submission 75304) | Bulk soil microbial communities from a Populus tree surrounding site in Tennessee, USA - Soil MetaG P. TD hybrid SBSTD5 | ecosystem: Environmental > Terrestrial > Soil > Tree plantation... | reverse complement strand
GCGCCGTCGCGGCTCTTGAACTTCTGGTACTCGCCGTCGACCGCCTCTTCCATGCGCTTGAGAAGCAGGCCATTCCTGTCACGCGCGAGCAGCCCATCCCAGTACGAGCCCCAGATCACCTTGATCACGTTCCAGCCGGCGCCGAGGAACACGGCCTCGAGCTCCTGGATGATCTTGCCGTTGCCGCGCACGGGGCCGTCGAGGCGCTGCAGGTTGCAGTTGACGACGAAGATGAGGTTGTCGAGCGATTCGCGCGCCGCCATGCCGATGGCGCCGAGCGACTCGGGCTCGTCCATCTCGCCGTCGCCCATGAACGCCCATACCTTGCGGTTCGCCGTCTTCGCGAGCCCGCGATCCTCGAGATAGTGCAGGAAGCGCGCCTGGTAGATCGCCTGGATCGGGCCGAGGCCCATCGACACCGTCGGAAACTGCCAGAAGTCCGGCATGAGCCACGGGTGCGGGTATGACGCGATGCCCCTGCCGTCGACTTCCTGTCGGAACATGTCGAGCTGCGCCTCGGTGAGGCGTCCCTCGAGGAATGCGCGCGCGTAGAGTCCCGGCGACGAATGGCCCTGGCAATAGACGAGGTCGCCGCCGTGTTTGTCGGTGGGCGCGTTCCAGAAATGGTTCAGGCCCACGTCGTAGAGCGTCGCCGCGGAGGCGAAGCTCGCGATGTGGCCGCCGAGCTCGAGATCCTTCTTGCCCGCGCGCAGCACCATCGCCACGGCGTTCCAGCGCACGAACGAGCGCAGCCGCGCCTCGAGCCCGGCATCGCCCGGCGAGCGCTCTTCGAGATGCGGAGGAATCGTGTTGATGTAGGCGGTCTGCGCGCGATAGGGCAGGTACGCCCCCGAGCGCCGGGCTTTCTCGACGAGCTGGTCGAGGATGAAATGCGCGCGCTCGGGGCCTTCGATTTCGAGCACCGCTTCGAGCGAGTCGACCCATTCGCGGGTTTCGAGAGGATCGATGTCTTGGAGGCGTTCCATGGGGGATCTCTGCGGGGAATCGGCAAGGGAGAAAAAGCCGTGCTCAACCGCAATCGTATAATGACTGGCAACCCGAGAATAGGAGCCGCCGGATCGGCAAATGATCCCTGAAAATCAGGGACATCGGGGCGGAAGCGGGATTGTTTCTGAAAAAAGCATTTTAAGTTATTATAAAAACGAGTCTTTGCGGGCACTTCGCGTCGATAACACACCGGAAAACGGGATGAAACAAAAGGCGCACCGACGGGTGGGGGGCGAGCGCGCAGCCGATCGCGTCACGCCGGCATGTCGGCCGGGGCACGCGTGATGGATTTGAAGCAGTCGCTGCAAACGGCGAGCCTCACCGATCCGGGACGGGTGCGCGACCACAATGAGGACTGCATCGAATCGCGTCCCGAGATCGGGCTCTATGTGCTCGCCGACGGCATGGGCGGCTACAACGCGGGCGAAGTCGCGAGCGGAATGGCGACCTCTCTCATCTCCGACGGCCTGCAGGAAGTGTGGGAGCTGCGCGAGGTCGAGCGCCTCGGCCGCGACGAGGCCAAGGCGCTCTCCGAGAAGCTCATCAAGGAGCAGGTCGCGCGCGCCAACACGGCGATCTTCACGACCTCGCAGAACAATCCGGAATGCGCCGGCATGGGCACGACGCTCGTCGTGTGCCACTTCTTCGACAACTTCCTGACGGCGGCGCACATCGGCGATTCGCGCCTCTATCGCCTGCGCGGCGAGACCATGGAACAGGTGACGCGCGACCATTCGCTGCTCCAGGAGCAGCTCGACTCCGGGCTCATCACGCCGGACGAGGCGCGACTGTCGCAGAACAAGAACCTCGTCACCCGCGCGCTCGGCATCGATCCGACGGTCGAGGCCGAGGTGCACGTGTACGAGACCCAGCCCGACGACGTCTATCTCCTGTGCTCCGACGGCCTGTCCGACATGGTGGAGGACGACGAGATCCGCCTCACGCTCCACACCCTGAAGACGAACCTGAACCTCACGGCGCAGCAGCTCATCCAGGCCGCAAACGACCACGGCGGCCGCGACAACATCTCGGCGATGCTCATCCGGGTCGCCGAGCCCTACGGCGTGCCCCGTGGATGGCTCGCGAGACTTAAGGCACTATTCGCTTAGGCGAAGGACAACGACTATGGCCAAGCTCATCCTCAGCGTCGACGGGCAGGTGCTCAAGGAATTTCCGCTCTCGAAGGAGCGCACCCTCATCGGACGCAAGCCGCACAACGACATCCAGATCGACAACCTCGCGGTGAGCGGCGAGCACGCGGCCATCATCACCATCCTCAACGACTCTTTCATCGAGGACCTGGGCTCGACCAACGGCACGATGGTGAACGGCAAGCCCATCAAGAAGCACTTCCTGCAGAACAACGACGTCGTCGAGATCGGCAAGCACAAGCTCAAGTACTTCAACGACGCGCCCACGGCGGCGACCGCGGCGGACTTCGAGAAGACGATGATCATCCGCAACCCCGCCAAGGCGGCGCCGCCTCCGCCCAAGGCGGAGATGAGCGATACCCAGACCAACCTGAAGCCGCTCGCGCAGCCCGAGGTCGTGAAGGCCGCGCCGCCGCCACCGCCGCCGGCCGCGCCCGCGGCCGAGGCCAGGCACGAGCCCACGCCCATCCAGCCCGTGCCCAAGCCGGAGCCGAAACCGGCGCCGAGGCCCGAGCCTGCGCCCGCGCCTGCCGCGGCGCATGCCGCCGAGGCGCCCGCGGCGGGAGGGTCGCTGCGCGACGCGGCCATCCAGGTGCTCTCCGGCGCCGCGGCCGGGCGCACCCTCGATCTCACGAAGAACCTCACCACCATCGGCAAGCCCGGCCTGCAGGTGGCGGTCATCACCAAGCGGCCCAACGGCTACTTCATCACCCACGTCGAAGGCGCGACCTACCCGACCATCAACGGGGCGTCGCTCGGCGCGCAAGCCCGCAGCCTCGGCGACCACGACTTGATCGAGATCGCGGGCGTCAAGATGGAGTTTTTCTACAAGCCGTGAACGCTGTCCCGGCCGGGTGCCTCCACGGCGCTCGGGGCGAGGTCCCCCCGGCCGGATGGCGCGCTGGCGCTACGCTTAGTCGCGGCATATTCTGTGGCTTCAGTCACAGACCGGGCTTCAGGGATGCCCGGATAATGGATCGATAATGGACCGGCCGTCCGTCCTCCAACGCGACCACGCCGCTGCCGATGGGCGCAGCGTCGCCGTGCGTCCGGCCGGCCAGACGGTGAAGGTGCGCGTGCTGGGCTGCAGCGGCGGCATCGGCGGGAAGCTGCGCACGACCTCCATGCTGGTGGATTCCGACATCCTCATCGACGCGGGCACCGGCGTGGGCGACCTCGCTCTCGAGCAGCTCGCGAAGATCGACCATATCTTCGTGAGCCACTCGCACCTCGACCACGTGACGAGCATCCCCTTCCTCGTCGACACCGTGTGCTGGATGCGCGCGAGCCCGATCGTGGTCTACGGCATCAAGGAAGTGCTCGACATCCTGCGGGCCCATCTCTTCAACTGGAAGATCTGGCCCGACTTCACGCAGATCCCGAACGGCGAGAAGCCCTTCATGGTCTATCGCGAGATCCGCGTGGGCGAGGCGGTCGAGCTGCACGGCCGGCGCATCACCGCGATCCCCGCCAACCATACGGTGCCCGCGGTGGGCTACCTCCTCGAGAGCGGCCGCAGCGCGCTCATCTTCAGCGGCGACACGTCGCCCAATCCGGCGCTTTGGAAGGTCGTCAACTCGACCGCCAACCTGAAGTACCTCATCATCGAGACGGCGTTCTCGAACAAGGAGCGCGACATCGCGATCGCCTCGAAGCACCTCTGCCCCGACATGCTCGCCGAGGAGCTCGGGCAGATGCGCGTCACGCCCGAGGTGTTCATCACGCACCTCAAGCCGGGCGAAGGCGCGCTCACGATGAAGGAAATCACGCAAGCCGCGGGCCGTTGGCGCCCGCGCATGCTGGAGAACAACCAGGAGTTTCAGCTATGAGCGCAGTCCTCGAACCCAAGGTCGGATCGTCGGCAAACGTCGCCGACATGAGCGTGAAGCTTGCTTTCTCGAAGAAGCTTCAGGCCGTCACCAACCGCATCCACTCCACCAGCAACATCGACGAGATCATCCTCGACGTGTCGCGCGACATCTGCCAGCTCTTCGAGGCCGACCGCATGACCGTGTACATCACGAGCGAGGACAGCCAGTCGATCGTCTCGAAGGTGAAGACGGGCCTCAACTCGTTCAAGGACATCAAGCTGCCGATCTCGGAGTCGTCGCTCGCCGGCTTCTGCGCGCTCAACAAGCGCCACATGAACATCAAGGACGTCTACGACGACCACGAGCTCAAGCAGTACTCGCCGAACCTCACGTTCCTCAAGGCGGTGGACCAGCGCACCGGCTACCGCTCGAAGCAGATGATGATCGCGCCGATCCTGGGCGGCGATTCCGGCACCGAGCTCATGGGCGTGATGCAGCTCATCAACAGCCTCTCGGGGCAGCCGTTCTCGAGCCTGCACGACGAGGGCGTGGTCGAGCTCGCGAAGACGCTCGCCATCGCTTTCCGCGTCCGGCAGCAGATGCCGGGCTCGGTGCAGTCGAAGTTCGAGTACCTCGTGATCGACAACGTGATCGCCGCGGGCGAGCTCGAGCTCGCGACCAAGGCCGCGCGGCGCAAGAACAAGAACGTCGAGGACATCCTCGTCGACGAGTTCCAGGTGAAGATGCCGGCGATCGGAGCCGCGCTCGCCAAGTTCTTCGGCGTCGAGTACGAGGCGTTCAAGCCCGACCGCATCAAGCCGCCGGACCTGCTGAAGAACATCAAGCGCGACTACGCCGAGGCGAACCACTGGGTGCCGCTCGAGGATTCGAAGGCGGGCATCGTGGTGATGTCGACGGATCCCGAGCGCGTCAAGAACTCGCGCATGGTGGACAACGTCTTCCCGCGCTCGAAGATCGTCTTCAAGGTGACGACCGAGCGCGACTTCAAGCAGACGCTCGATCATTTCTTCGGCGCCGACACCGGCGGCGGGTCGCTCGGCTCCGAATCGATCGGGGACCTCCTCTCGAGCCTCGACGACGAGGAGTCCGGCGAGGCCGGCGGCTCCGCCGACGAGGTCTCGGCCGCCGCCGACAACGAGCTCGTGAAGCTCGTGAACAAGATCATCGTCGACGCCTACAACCAGGGTGCCTCGGACATCCACGTCGAGCCGACACCGGGCAAGGGCAAGGTCGGCGTGCGTTTCCGCAAGGACGGCTCGCTCTCGAACTACATCGAGGTGCCCGCGGCCTATCGCTCGCCGCTCATCACGCGCCTGAAGATCATGTGCGACCTGGACATCTCGGAGAAGAGGAAGCCCCAGGACGGCAAGATCAAGTTCAAGAAGTTCGGCCCGCTCGACATCGAGCTGCGCGTGGCGACGATCCCGACCGCGGGCGGCGTCGAGGACGTCGTCATGCGGATCCTCGCCGCCGGCGAGCCGATCCCGCTCGACAAGCTGGGCGTGCTGCCGCAGAACATGGAGCGGCTGAAGGGCTGCATCTCCAAGCCCTACGGCCTGTTCTTCGTCTGCGGTCCGACGGGCTCGGGCAAGACGACGACGCTGCACTCGGTGCTCGGGTCGCTCAACACCGTCGACACCAAGATCTGGACCGCGGAGGACCCGGTCGAGATCACGCAGAAGGGCCTGCGGCAATGCCAGATGAACCCGAAGGCGGGGCTCAACTTCGCCACCGCGATGAAGGCGTTCCTGCGCGCCGACCCGGACATCATCATGGTCGGTGAGATGCGCGACAAGGAAACCACCTCGATCGGCATCGAGGCCTCGCTCACGGGCCACCTCGTGTTCGCGACCTTGCACACGAACTCCGCGCCGGAGTCGATCATCCGCCTGCTCGACATGGGCATGGATCCGTTCAACTTCGCCGACGCGCTGCTGGGCATCCTCGCGCAGCGCCTCGCCAAGCGCCTGTGCAAGTGCAAGGAGCCCTACACGCCGGACCAGGCGGAGATCAAGCATTTCGTCACGGAGTACGCGGGCGAGCTCGTCAACACGCCCGAGTTCAAGGCGGACCTGCAAGGCGGCTACAAGAAGCTCTTCGAGCGCTTCCAGAAGGATTACGGCTTCGGCAAGCCCGACTTCAAGCTGATGAAGCCCAAGGGGTGCGACGCGTGCGGCGGCAGCGGCTACAAGGGCCGCGTCGGCCTGCACGAGCTGCTGGTCGGCACCGATCCGGTGAAGAAGCTCATCCAGGAGCACGCGCGCGTCGCCGAGATCCTCGCCGTCGCGCTCGCCGAGGGCATGCTGACCCTCAAGATGGACGGCATGGAAAAGGTGCTGCAGGGCATCACCGACATGGCGCAAGTGCGCGCGGTCTGCATCAAGTGACCACGCGTACCGCAGCCGACAGCGTGGTCATCCCCGGGTCGCCGGGGATCCAATCACCCGCGCAGGCCGGGATCCAATCTCCGGCCCCCGCGCGCTCCGTCACGCTCGACCTGCAGCGCTCGCTCGAGTCGCATTTCCTCTCCAAGCTCGAGTACCTCAACGCGATCGGGATCGCGCTCTCGCAGGAGCGCGACATCAACAAGCTGCTCGAAACCATCCTCATCGCGGCGAAGAACCTCACGCACGCCGACGGCGGGACGCTGTATCGCCTCGTGGAAGACAAGCTGCAGTTCGAGATCGTGCGCACCGACTCGCTCGGCATCGCGATGGGCGGAACGTCGGGGAACCCCGTTCCCTTCTATCCGATCCCGCTGCACGACAAGGACGCCCGCCCCAACTACACGATGATCGCGGCGTACGCGGCGCTCACGCACAAGACGGTGAACGTCGCCGACGCCTACACCGAGGAGGGCTTCGACTTCTCGGGCACGCGCAATTTCGACAAGCGCACCGGTTATCGGTCCACGTCGTTCCTCACCGTGCCGATGAAGAACCACGAGGGCGACATCATCGGGGTCCTGCAGCTGCTGAACGCGACCGATCCGCAGACCGGCTGCGTGACGACCTTCAACGACGAGGACCAGCGGCTGGCGGAGTCCCTTTCCTCGCAGGCGGCGATCGCGCTCACCAACCGCCTCCTCATCCAGCAGCTCGAGATCCTCTTCGAGTCGCTGATCGAGCTCATCAACACCGCGATCGACGAGAAGAGCCCGTACACGGGCGGCCACTGCAAGCGCGTGCCGACGCTCACGATGATGCTGGCTGAGGCCGCGCACGCCACCAGCGCCGGACCGCTCGCCGAATTCCGCATGACGGAGAAGGATCGCTACGAGCTGAAGATCGCGGGCCTCCTGCACGACTGCGGCAAGATCACGACTCCCGTGCACGTCGTCGACAAGGCGACCAAGCTGCAGACGATCTTCGACCGCATCGAGCTCGTCGCGACGCGCTTCGAGGTCCTCAAGCGCGAGGCCGAAACCGAGATGCTGCGCGCGAAGATCAAGGCGATCGAGGCGGGCGACGATGCCAGCGTGCGCCGCGCCGAGGAAGCGTACGCGGCGAAGATCCGCCAGTACGACGACGACCGCGAGTTCCTGCGCCGAACCAACATCGGCAGCGAGCGCATGAAGCCCGAGGACCAGGCGCGCGTCTCGCAGATCGCCAAGTACACCTGGACCAACGAGCGCGGCGAGCACGAGCGCTTCCTCTCCAAGGACGAGGAGATGAACCTCAACATCGCCTACGGGACGCTCAACACGGAAGAGCGCGGCATCATCAACCACCACATCGTGGCGACGATCAAGATGCTCGAGGCGCTTCCCTGGCCGCGGCACCTGCTCAACGTGCCCGAATACGCCGGCGGCCACCACGAGCGCATGGACGGCAAGGGCTATCCGCGCGGCCTCACGCGCGAGCAGATGAGCGTGCAGGCGCGCGTCATGGGCATCGCCGACATCTTCGAGGCGCTCACCGCGAAGGACCGCCCGTACAAGCCGGGCAAGACGCTCTCCGAATCGCTCGGGATCCTCGGCCGCATGAAGCAGGGCGGCCACATCGATCCCGATCTTTTCGACATCTTCGTGCGCGAGAAGGTGTACTTGCAGTACGCGCGCGAATTCCTCGATCCCGAGCAGATCGACGACGTCGACGAGACGAAGATCCCCGGCTACAAGCCGTAGCGGCTGCCGGATTTCGTCAGTTTCCTGACACGGCGCGCAACCGTCGGCAGTGGCCCTGCCTGCATCCAAGGCAATGATTTAATTGAGCAATGGTCCCTTGGCACAGGGGTTGCATAGACCGGCGTGCACACAATGCCGTGTGGCCACCCTTCAAGGGAGATTGTCCATGAGGAAGCTGCAACAAGGTTTCACCCTGATCGAACTGATGATCGTGGTTGCGATCATCGGCATCCTGGCCGCGGTCGCCATTCCCGCGTATCAGGACTACCTGAACCGCTCGAAGATGTCGGAAGTGCTTGCCGCGGTCTCCGCGTGCAAGACCTCGGTTGCCGAATACGCGGCCGCCAAGAACAAGCTCCCGACCTCCATCGGCGAGTCCGGCTGCTCGAACACCGCGACGAACTACATGTCCTCCCTCGACGTTGCTGCGGGTGGCGTGATCAAGGCGACGGTGGGCGCGATTGCCGACCAGGCGGGCAAGATCGTGACGATGACGCCGAACAAAGACACGGCCGGTACCGCGGCCGGTGACGGCGATGCGATCGTCGCGTGGAAGTGCACGTACGACGGCAACGTCAAATACGTTCCGGCGACCTGCCGCTAACGTATGATTCACGCGGCCTGACAGCCGCGCCGGAACGGGGGCCGCGAGGCCCCCGTTCTTTTTCCCGCGAGACAAATGAAAACCCGAATCCGCATCCTCTTCGTCCTCTTCGCCGTGTCCGGCTTCTGCGGGCTCATCTACGAGTCCATCTGGAGCCACTATCTCAAGCTCTTCCTCGGGCACGCGGCCTACGCGCAGACCGTCGTGCTGGTGGTGTTCATCGGCGGGCTCGCGCTCGGCTCATGGCTCGCGGGCCACTTCGCCGCGCGCATCCGCCGGCCGCTGCTCGCGTACGCCGCCGCGGAATTCCTGGTGGGCCTGAGCGCGCTTTTCTTCCAGGCGATCTTCGTCGCCTCCACCGACTGGGCGTACGCGCGGCTCCTGCCCGCGGTGTGCCCCGCGGAGAGCTGGTGCTGGGCGCAGTGGATCTTCGCCGGGGTGCTGATCCTTCCGCAGTCGGTGCTGCTCGGCACCACCTTCCCGCTCATGTCGGGCGGAATCCTGCGGCTCGACGCGGCGTTGCCCGGCGGAAAGCTGTCGCTGCTCTATTTCCTGAACAGCATCGGCGCCGTGGTCGGCGTGCTCGCGAGCGGCTATGTGCTCATTCCGACGGTCGGCCTGCCCGGAGCGCTCTTCACCGCCGGCATCTTCAACGTGCTGCTCGCGATCGTCGTGTATTTCGTCGACAAGAACACGCAGCCCGCGCCGCGCCTCGCGCCGCTCGCGACGACCGGCGACGCCGCGGCCGCGCCCGTGCGCATACTGCTCGCGATCTCGCTCCTCACGGGGCTGTCGTCCTTCATCTACGAGATCGTCTGGGTCCGCAGCCTCTCGCTGGTGCTCGGAAGCACCACGCACTCCTTCGAGCTCATGCTCGCGAGCTTCATCCTCGGGCTCGCGCTGGGGGGCCTGTGGATCCGCAGCCGCATCGATCGCCTCGGCGACACGCTGCGCTTCCTCGCCCTCGTGCAGGTCGTGATGGGTGTGCTCGCGGTGCTCACGCTTCCCGTCTACAACGAGAGCTTCGACTTCATGGCGTGGATGCTGGGCGCGGTACAGCGCTCCGATAACGGCTGGGTGATCTTCAACCTCACCTCCGCGCTCATCTGCCTGCTGGTGATGCTGCCGGCGACCTTCATGGCCGGCATGACGCTGCCGCTCATCACGTTCACGCTGCTCGGCTCCCCGCTAGGAGAAAAGAGCATCGGCCACGTGTACGCGGCCAACACCGTCGGCGGCATCCTCGGCGTCATCATCGCGGTGCACCTGGGGTTGCCGTTCCTGGGACTCAAGGGGGCGCTCATCCTGGGCGGCGCGATCGACGTTGCGCTCGGCATCTTCCTGCTCGCGCGAGCGCGCACGGCGCCGCCGCGTCCGCGCATGGCGTGGAGCGCCGCGGGCGTGGCGTTCCTCCTCGCCGCCGTGCTGTTCTTCCATCTCGAGCCGCTCAAGCTCGCCTCCGGCGTGTACACCTTCGGCCGGCCGCAGCTGCGCTCATCCGAGATCGTATTCCACGGCGACGGCAAGACCGCGAGCGTGGACGTCTTCAAGTTCACGCCGGCGAACCTGCTGTCGATCGCGACCAACGGCAAGGTCGACGGCGCGATCACGCTCAAGCCCGAGGACAGGGGGCCCGGGCCGGACGAATACACCATGGGCATGCTGGGAACCCTCGGCTTCGTGCACAACCCCGGGGCGAAGACCTTCGCCGTGATCGGCTTCGGCACGGGCATGAGCACCGCGACGATCCTCGGCGCGCCGGGCGTCGAGCGCGTCGACACGATCGAGATCGAGCCGGTGATGGTGGAAGGCGCGCGCAACTTCAATTTCCGCAACAAGCGCGCGTACGACGATCCCCGCAGCCACATCGTGATCGACGACGCGAAATCGTACTTCGCGCGCACCGGGCGCAAGTACGACGTCGTCGTCTCGGAGCCGTCGAATCCGTGGGTGAGCGGCGTGGCGAGCCTGTTCACGCGCGAGTTCTACCGCCGCGTGCGCTCGCAGCTCAACGAGGGCGGCGTGCTCGTGCAATGGCTGCATACGTACAGCTTCAACGAGGCGCTGCTCGCTTCGGTGGTGAGCGCGATGCAGGAGTCGTTTCCGCACCTCGCGCTCTATGCCGCCAACAACGGCGACCTCGTCCTCGTCGCCTCCACGTCGCAGGCGGCGATGACGCCGCACGCGGATCTCTTCGCCGTGCCCGGTCTCGCCGCGGCACTCGACCAGCTCGAGATTCGCCGCATGGAGGACATCGCGCTGCGTTTCGTCGCCGACGAGCGCCTGCTGGGCTCCATCCTCCGCGCGCCGGACACGCAGCCCAACTCCGATTATTTTCCGATCGTCGACACGCACGCCGGCAAGCTCAACTTCATGGCGGTCATGGCGAACCAGATCAACAACGTCTCCACCGCGCCGTGGCCCATCGTCGACATGATGCGGCATACCCAGGCGAACATCTATCCGATCACGGTCGCGAAGTTCCCTGCCGGCGAGCGCGTGCGGGAGGCGCAGCGCGCCGAGCACGTGCGCGCGTTCCTCATGGGCGAGAAGACGCGCGAGGAGGCGCGCGCGGGGCTCGAGAGCTACTACCGGCCGGTGACGATGTTCCGCACGCGCTTCATCGATTGCCAGGCCGGCATCGCCGCCGAGGAGTGGCGCGACGCGATGATCGCCACGGCCGGCCTCGTGAGCGTATATCTCTCGCCGCAAGCCTCGGACGCGGTCTGGACACGCGTGCAGTCGGCGCCGTGCTATCGCTCGCTCGACGCCGCGACGCGCGACTGGATCGCGCTTTTCCGCGCGGTTGGCGAGCGCGACGCGCAGAACACGGCGCGGCTCGCGCAAAAGCTCCTCGACTCCGAGGACAAGCCCGCGCTCGGCGACCTCGAGTATCTCTACGGCGCGGCGATGACGGCGCTCATCGCGCTCGACCGCGCCGACGACGCGCGCGTGCTGATAGCGCGTTACCACGGACGGCTGCCCGAGCCGCGCCAGAACATGGGATGGTTCCGCTGGATGCGCAGCGCCGTCTCCGAGGACGCTACGAAGCCGGCGGTCGCGGGCGGTTCGCCCTGATGAGCGTGCCGTTCGAGAGATACGTCAGGAAATACTCGATCGCATTGAGCTCGTCGGAGCCGGCCGGGAAAGGCGCGGCTCCCATGAGCGCGAGGCATTCGCGCATGCGCGCCTGAAGGGTGACGGCGGCTTGCCCGCGGATGAACGGAGCGCGCGCTGCCTGTCCCGCCGCGGTCGTGAGCAACGCGTCGCCGTAATAGCGCCCGGCGCCGTGGATGTGGCACGAGGCGCAGGCGAAATTGAGCTGCCCCAGGCGCGTGAAATAGAGGCGCTTGCCCTGGTCGTAGACGGCCTGCGCCGCCTGCGGCACGCGCACGTTCACTTTCTCGCCGTCAGAGAGCGAGCGCAGGTACGCGACGACGGCGCCCATGGTGTCGGGATCGTCGGGCTCGTAGAGCGCCTCGCGGTGCGTCTTGCGGCACTGGTTGATCGCCATCTCGAGCGTCACGACGCGTTTGAGCCGCGTGTCGTACTGCGGATAGCGCGCGGCGACGCGGCGACCGGCGTTGGGAAAGCACGTCGCGAGGGAGCGTCCATCCTTGAAGCGCGCGGTCCAGAGCTTGCGGCCGCTCTCGATCACCGCGGCAACCTCGGCCGGTGCCTCGGCGCCCTGTGCCGCTGCGGCCTCGGCGCTCGCCGCGGCGGGCACGGCGCTCGCCGCGGAGTCGCCCTCGGGGAGCTCGCGCAGGTAATCGACGACGCGCTGGATCTCGCCCGTTTCGAGGATGCGATGGCGGCCGTAGGGCGGCATGAGCGTATCCGGATTCGACTGCATCGGATCGGCCACGAGCGCGCGCAGGCGCTCGGCGCCGAGCCGGCGCATGCGGGAGCCTTCGAGGCGCGGTCCGAGGTCCGCGCGCGTCGCCGGGCCCGCTCCCGCCGGCACCTGGTGGCAGGCGATGCAGTTTCCCTTGTCGGGGCGCACGAAAAGCTCGGAGCCCGCGGGCTGCTGGGCTGAGGCTGCGAAGGCGGCGACGGCGAGCGACGCGGCCACGGCCGTGGTCGCGAGCCGCATCAACTGATCTTGAGCGCCTTCTCGGCGGCGCGTTCGGTCTCGAGCTGCGCGCGCAGCTCGCGCAGGCGCGATTCGGCGATGGAGATCTCGTAGAAATCGCTGCCGCGCGTCTGCTTCACGGCGATCTCGAGCTGGTCGACGGCGGCGGCGAGGTTGCCGCGGCGGTAATACGCCTCGGCCTGCGCGCGATGCTGGGCGAGAGCGCGGCCGGATTGCGCGAAGGCGCGCGCCTGGAGCTCGTAGAGGTGCGGGTCGTCGCGCCCGCGCGCGAGGCCGTCGTCGACCTGCTTCAGCGCATCGGCGACGAGTCCCTTCTGCAGCAGCAGCTCGACGTAAGCGTACGTGAGGCTGCGGTCCTGCCCGAACCTGCGCAGCGCCGCGCGATACACCGCGATCGCTTCGTCGTCGCGGCGCATGTCGCCGAGGAGCTGCGCGGCGAGGAGCTCGAAGGCGGGATGCGAGGCTTCCGCGCGCAATGGCGCGAGCGTCTTCCACGCGCCGTCGAAATCGCGCGCGCGCCGCTGCGCGAGCGCGAGGCCGTAGATCTCCTCGCGCGGCCTCAACACCGTCCTGTCCTCGAGCATCGTGTGGAAGAGCGCCACGGCTTCGGCGGGCGAGCCCGTCATCGCCCGCAGCTTGGCGCGCACCAGGCGGTAGTCGAACGAGTCGCTCACCATGCGGAAGTTGGCGCTGCGCCCGCCGCGATCCTGCATGTCGGCGATGCGCTCGGTGGTGAGCGGGTGCGTGCGCAGGTACGCGGGGGCGCCCTTGATCTCGTTGAGGCGATTGGCGCGCAGCATCCGCTCGAAGAACGTAGCCATGGCCGTGGGATCGAATCCCGCCTTCTCGAGGAGCGTGCGGCCGACGCGATCGGCCTCGCGCTCGTGCTCGCGCGTGTAGTCGAGCTGGCTCTGGATCGAGAGCGCGCCGGCCGAGGCGATCGCGGCCTCGGTGACCTGCGCCGCCTGTTGCGAGCCGCGTGTCGAGGCGAGGACCGCGAGGGCGAGCGCCGCCAGCGAGGAGAACTGCGCTCCCTTCTGGCCCGCGATCATGCGCGCCTGGTGCTTCTGCAGCACGTGCGCGGTTTCGTGGGCGAGGACGCCCGCGAGCTCCGACTCGTTCTGCGTGAGGAGGATGAGCCCGGTGTTCACGCCGATGTGCCCGCCGATCAGCGCGAAGGCGTTGACGGCGTCGTCCTGGATGGTGAAGTACTCGATGTTGCCGTGGGGGCCGTCGGCCGCGCCCACGAGCCGCGCGCCGAGCGCGGAGATGTAATCGGCGATCTGCGGGTCCTCGACGTACGTCGGGTCGATGCGCACCTCGCGCATGATGCGGTTGCCGATGGTGCGCTCCTGCTGGTCGGAAAGCACGGCCGAGGACGCGTCGCCCAGGTCGGGCAAGACCTGGCCGAGCGCGGGAAGCCCGGCGGCGAGCAAACAGGCGATGACGACGGAACGTGCGATCACGAAGCGGGGGCTCGGCCTGCTGCTATGATGCCAGCGGGCTGCATGCGCGGAGACGACAGTCCATTATGGCGGAAAAACTCACCCATTTCGACGAACGCGGCGCGGCGCGCATGGTTGACGTCTCGGGCAAGGCCGAGACCCATCGCGTGGCGGTCGCGGTGGGCACGATCCGCATGCGGCCGGAGACCCTCGCCCTGGTGAAGTCGGGCACGGCGAAAAAGGGCGACGTCCTCGGCGTGGCGCGCGTGGCCGCGATCCAGGCGGCGAAACGCACCGCGGAGCTCATCCCGCTCTGCCATCCCGTCGCGCTCAACGCGGTCGCGGTCGAGTTCATGCTCGATGAGGCGGCGTCGAGCGTCGAATGCCGCGCCACGGTGGAATGCACCGCGCGCACCGGCGTCGAGATGGAGGCGCTCACCGCGGTCCAGGTCGGGCTTCTCACGATCTACGACATGTGCAAGGCGGTCGATCGCGGCATGACCATGGACGCGATCCGGCTCCTCGAGAAGCACGGCGGCAAGTCCGGCTCCTACGTCGCCGACTGAGGCCGTGGATCATCTGCGGCGTCGTTATCCATGCGAAGTCGTGCGCATTCGTCATGCTAAGATCATCGGCTCGGCGGAGATTTCAGGATGCAACAGTCTTTCGATCGCGAGCTCGACGTGCGCGGACTCAACTGTCCGCTGCCCATCCTCAGGGCGAAGAAGGTGCTGGGTGACCTGCACGCGGGCCAGGTATTGAAGGTCATGGCGACAGACCCCGGTTCCGTGAAGGACTTCCAGGCGTTCTGCAAGCAGACGGGCAACGAGCTCCTCTCGCACAGCGAAGGTCCCGAGTTCACCTTCTTCATGAAGAAGCGCTGAAAAAATGGTGCCACGTACCATTTTCGTTTCGAGCAGAGCCTGAACCCAGGCTCGATCGAAAATGGTACGTGGCACCATTTTTTAGTCCACGAAGAGATCCTGGAAGAGCGGCACGCCCGGCGTGACCGCGTAGCGCGCGAAGTCGGTGACGCCGGCGCGCTTGAGCACCTCCTCGTCGATGTAGAAGTTCCCCGTGTTGGCACGCGCATCGCTCGTGAGGATCACGTGCGCGGCATCGGCCATGATCGCCGCGTGGCGGCTCGCCTTGAGGATCTCCTGCGGGAAATTCACTTCGACGGCGGCGGTGGCGATGGTGGTGCGCGGCCAGAGCGAATTCACCGCGATGCCCTCGCGCTTGAGCTCCTCGGCCATGCCGAGCGTGCACATGCTCATGCCGTACTTGGACATCGTATAGGCGACGTGCCCGGCGAACCACTTGGGCTTCATCGCCGGCGGCGGTGAAAGCGTGAGGATGTGCGCGTTGGCCGACTGCTTCAGGTGCGGGATGCACGCCTGCGAGCAGAGGAACGTCGCGCG
>Ga0075426_10001690_pt1 | contig 15697 bp, 15 predicted proteins | sample SoiMethybrSBSTD5_FD_75304 | JGI IMG/M metagenome (GOLD analysis project Ga0075426, IMG submission 75304) | Bulk soil microbial communities from a Populus tree surrounding site in Tennessee, USA - Soil MetaG P. TD hybrid SBSTD5 | ecosystem: Environmental > Terrestrial > Soil > Tree plantation... | reverse complement strand
CCGACAACAAGGATTGATCGAGAACTAAGCCCGAGCCGGCGCCGCGCTCTTCTTCGGCGCGTAGTAGTCGCGCCAGATCAGGCGGTGGATCGGCACCCATCGCGGGATGTCACGAAGGATCGGGATCAACGGGACCAGGGCGAGCGCCGCGGTCAGGAGGGTCATGAGGACGACCACCCCGAGGTCCGCGTTGCCGCCGTTGAGCCCGAGGACGCCGGTGTCGCTGGTGAACGGCCACACCTGGTACCAGGCGGTGTACAGCCACAGCCAGGTCTGACCGGGGTAGCTCCCGGTCTCGTTCATCATTCCCCACTGGTCGCCGCTCAGGTTCTGCTGGTCGGCCAGGTCGAAGAGGTAGTTGCCGTCGCCCATGAATAGAAGGGCCTTGGTGTAGTCGACCTGGTAGAAGTGGCCGGCGCCCGTGAGGAGGCCGTCGAGCCCGCCCGACTGGCCCTGGGTGAGCAGCGCGCTCATCATCACCGGCAGCGGCCCGTAGTCGCCGTCGGCCACGCTGACCTTGCCGTCCGCGTAGGTGGCTTTGGCGAGCGCGTCGGTGTATGCGGTGACCCATTTCGTCTGCTGGTCCCCGTCCGCTGAAGTCCACGTCGAGATCGCGGTCGTCAGGCCAGGGTTGCCGGCGCTCGCGTACTTCAACGGCTGGATCACGAAGTCGTTCGCCGAGTCGATGGGGATGCGCTGCCCGAACCAGATCTGAGGCGCGAACGGGCCCCATGTCTGCTCTCCGCCGGCGTTGTTGTAGGGGGCTCCGTAGCCGGCGCTCGTCGTGGTTCCGGCGAGCTCGCCGGCGGCCGTCGACACGAAGTCGACAGGGTCGTTCTGGGCCCACTGCTGGATCGTGACCGTCGGCACGTCGGGCGATGAGAACGCGGCGGCGAGGACGAAAACGAAGATTCCGAGACCCGCGAGCGCGAGGAAGAGCTCCTTGACCAGGTCGTAAGGCACCATGCGGACGCCGCGGTAGTACTCCTCCTGCGTCATCTCCTGCTTGAGCATCTTCATTTGGCCGCACCTCCTTCGGGGCCGATCGGTTTGACCACTCCGCGAGAGCGGACCATCACGATGTGGACGACGACGATGAATGTGACGGTGATCGGCAGCAGCATCACGTGCAGCCCGTACATCTGGCCGAAGTTCAGGACGTTGAAGAACGCCCCGATGCCGGCTCCGTCCATCGCGTCCTTGGCGCTGATCCCGATGTACTGGGAGTCGAAGTTGAGCTGTGAGAGATAGCCGGTGAACGCGGTGAGGATGCTGATCCCGAAGATGACCACGCCGATCATCCAGGTCAGCGCCCGGCCGTCGCGCCATCCGGCCATGAAGTACTGGCCCCACAGGTGCAGGACCATGAAGATGAAGAACATCTGGACCGACCAGAAGTGGAGGCTGTTGAAGAAGTGCCCGACCCCTGTGTCATGCCACCACTGCGGACCCATGAACGACAGGACGACGCCGCTCACCACGACCCACACCAGCGCGGCGATCGTGACGACGCCGAACACGTAGACCCACGAGCCGACGTAGTACGGCTGGCGGTGGGGGAGCAGGTGGTCCATCGGGAGGACGCGGTCCCAGGTCTTGCGGACGCGAAGCGTCCAGCTGCCGGCATCGGCGTCCATGGCGGCGGGCGGAGGAGCGCTTGCCGGCGGCCGGCTCATGACCTTAGACATCGCGGTCACTCTTGTGCGGGAACGGTGCAACGAGGGCGATCGCGAACAGGACGAGCATCAACCCGATGACGAGCAGGTTGGGATACGAGATGTGGATGAAACCCCAGTCGAAGTACTGCGCAGGTGTGTCCATGCGGCGTAGTGTGCCCAACGCCAAAGTTTTTGTCAGAGGGCCGGAAGTCCCGACCGAGGGGGGCCGATCGGCCTAAAAAGTGACCCGGGCGTACGGGGTGTCGGCCGGGGGTCCGAGGGCGACGTGCAGCACCGGCTCAGCTGAGAGCTCCATCACCACCGAGCCGAGCGTCATCCAGTCGGCACCGCGCGGCACGCAGACCGGCACCGTCCGATCGGACAGGGCCCGCATCAGGTCGGGCACCCCCGCCGACGCGCCGAGCTCGCCGAGGCTGGAGCGCAGGCTGTCCAGCCGCTCCACTGTGGTCGAGTCCGAGTCAGGCCCGATCTCGCGATCCAGGTCGGTGCTCATCAGCACGTGGTTCGTATGCAAGACCTGGGCCCCGCTGGCGGGCACCTCGACGGCTCCCGCGGGCGAGCACTCGTAGTCCTCGACGCGGCCGGGATCGCCCACAAGATAGTTCTGGCCAGTCGCGTGAGGCACGGTCTTGAGCAGGCTCGCCGCGTCTCGAGCGCTCCTCTGCGCCAGCGCGCCGCGCAGCACGAACGCGACCGGCAGACCCTTCTGGCGGTTCCGGATCTGGAACAGCGCGTTGACGCATACGCCGACACCGTGCTCGTTCATGCCCGTCGTTCCGATGAGGCCCGCCGGCGTGAACACCATCACGGCGACGCCGTCATCGGGGCGCGTCCGGAGCAGGACCTGGGTGCCGTCGAAGTGGCTTGGAAGGTCCATGTTCTGGCCGACTACGGCGGTGCCGTCATCGCGAAGCACGCCGGCGGCGCTGCACGCCTCGATCGACCTTGCACGTGCCCCCTGGAGCGCAGTCCGGTACGCCCACTCCTCGTCCATCATCTGGTAGGCGAGGACGTCCTCGAAGCGCTGGTTCGATCCCTCGGCTATGCCGCGCACCTCCTCGAGCAGCCTCGGGGTGAAGAGCTCGATCGCCTTGAGGAAGTCGGTTGCGCCCAGGAACGAGTCGACGTAGGCCGTCGCGGTCAGGTCCGTGTCGCCCCCGACCACGGCGAGCCAGGCGTCGAGGCCTTGCCCGATCAAGCCACGCGCCGCTTCGCCGTGGGCCCGGCCAAGCTCACGAGGAGTGCCCGCGACCTCGACGACGGCCCGCGCCCGGCTCACCTCGTGACCCGCGTCACCACCATCGGTCGCCTCTCCGGCACGTCGAGCCACGGCTGGATCTTCTCGAAAGCCCGGCCTACCTGAAACACGCTCAGGTCGTCGTAGGTCTTGCCGACGATCGACATGCCGGTGGGCACGCCGTTGCTCGCGCGGCCGGACGGAACGCTCATCACCGGGCACCGGCTGCAAACGTTGAAGGGCACGGTCATGAGGATCTCAAACCAGTTCTCCGTCGCGCGCCCGTTGACGACCTGCGGCTGGTGGTCCCACTCGGCCGGCAGCGCCGGCACGATGAAGGTCGGGCACAGAAGGGCGTCATGCGCGTCGAGGATGTGGCCGAGCGGCTCATAGATCTTCGCCTCGAGGACTAGGCCGTCGATGAAGTCGTTCTTGGTGACGCGCCGGCCGTCCTCGTACAGTCGCCTCGCGTACGGGGTGAGCAGGTCGGCCGACCTCTCGTAGAGCTCGCGAATGGAGGGGCCGAAGATCATGCCGAAGTGGATGTCGCAGGCGCGCCCGATGTCCTCCATCTTCCACGGCAAGAAGACCTCTTCGACGACCGCGCCCGCGTCGCGCAGCTTCTGTACCGAGGTCCGGAGGTTGGCGACGACCTCGGCGTCGACGTTGTAGCAGCCGAGGTCGTAGGAGACGGCCAGCCGCATGCCCTCGATGCCGGGCTGCTCGTCCGGGATCTCGAGCTTCGGCCGCAGTGAAACGATGTCGCTCGCATGCGGGCCGGCGATCACGTTCTCAAGCAGAGCAGCGTCGTCCACGGTGCGAGCGAGCGGTCCCTCGTGGCAGTAGTGGTCGAGGTTGAAGATCTCGACCTCGGGGACGCGGCCGTACGGCGGCTTGAAGCCGACGACGCCGCACATCGACGCAGGCATGCGGATGGAGCCGCCGATGTCGGACCCTGTGCCTAGGGTGGTCGTGCCGGCCGCCAGAGAGGCCGCCGTGCCGCCGCTCGAACCGCCCGGCGCGAAGTCCAGGTTCCAGGGATTGCGGGTGACTCCCCACAGCCTCGACCAGGTCACGGCCGTGCAGGAGAACTCCGGAGTGGTCGTGCGGGCGTGGACGATTCCGCCGGCGTCGAGGATTCTCTCCACGAACACGGCCGTGTGATCGGCGACGTAATCCTTGAGGGCGAGCGAGCCGAGGGTGTTCTTCTGGCCTTTGATCGGCGCCTCTTCCTTGACCGCCACCGGGATGCCCTCCAGCACGCGCGGGCTGGCGTCCTTCTTCATGAACATGGCTTCGGCCTCGCGCGCCTGCCCGAGGGCCTCGTCGTAGCGCTTCTCGGCAAAGGCGTTGATGCTCGGCTCGACCTTCTCCGCCTGGTCGATGAGGGCCTGGAGGAGCTCGACCGGTGAGAGCTTGCGCGCCCGGAACAAACGCCGGGCTTCGGTCGCTGACAGGTAGTTGAGGTCGTCCATGAGCGTCCTCCGATGTGGCTGCTGTGCGGCGACTATAAGAGCATGAATCGACCGAGGGCGCCGAGCCGGGCGCCCTCTACGAAGCGGTCGTTCAGGCCAGAGAGGAGGCCGTGCTCAACGCGCTGTTCATCGACCAGGAGATGACCGGCCACCTCGGCCACCGCTCGCCGGCCCTCCCGGTGGAGCGCGTCATGGGGCTGCTGAGGCGCCACGGAATTGGTTTGACATCTTCTGTGGCGGCGCACAGAATGCCACTGCGTCGCCGGGGTCCCCGCTCGGCCGCAGGGAGGAAGTATTCAATGCGAGCCCAAAGCTGGCGTGCTTCGTTCGCCGTCGGCATCGTCCTGATCCTGGCCGTCTCGGCGTGCGGCCGCTCGGCCGGCACGACGAACACCGGCCAGACGCTCGGCCTCGCGAACACGACTCCCGCCGGCTCCAAGGCTGTGGACAGCATCGTCTGGGGCGTCTACCGCGAGACGAACTCACTCGACCCGATCTACGCGTTCGACTACCCGGAGAACACCGTGCTCGCGGTCCTCTGCGAGCAGCTCTTGACGCAGGCGCCCGACGGCGCCATCGGCCCTGGCCTGGCGACGCTCACGTATCCGGACCCGACGACCCTCGTCTTCGACCTCAAGCCGGGCGTGACGTTCTGGGACGGCAACCCGATGACCGCGGACGACGTCGCCTACAGCCTCAACCGCAACACCGACGCCAACCTGGGCGGCTTCTACGGCCAGGTCTTCACCAACGTGACCTCGATCACCGCGACCAGCCCGACCCAGGTGACCATCAAGCTCAGCAAGCCCGACTACTGGCTGCCGGACGAGCTGGCATCGACACCGGGCTGGATCGTCGAGAAGGCCTACGTCGAGTCGAAGGGCAAGGACTTCGGCACCCCGACCGGCGGCACGATGTGCACCGGCGCGTACAAGTTCCAGTCGTGGCAGCCCGGCAACGGCGTCGTCGTCGTGCGCAACGACAACTACTGGAACAAGAGCAAGGTCAAGCTGCTCGTGCGTCAGATCACCTTCAAGGGGACGCCGGACGAGGCGAGCCTGACGTCGGCCCTGCAGACCGGTGACGTCAACGGCTACTACGCCTTTGCGCTCTCGACGCTCGACCAGCTGCGCGCGAGCAAGAAGGTGACGGTCACCGACGGCTCGGGCTGGAACGTGGACGCTTTCATCGTGTCGAACTTCAAAGGCGCGCTCGGCGACAAGCGGGTCCGGCAGGCCTTCTCGATGTCGATTGACCGCAAGGGCATGATCGACGCGATCTTCAAGGGCGCGGCCGGCATGCCGAAAGCTCTGACACCTCCCGGAACGTGGGGCTTCTCGCGCTCGACCTTCCAGGCCGGCTACGACGCGCTGCCCGACCTCAAGCAGGACATTCCCTCCGCGAAGAAGCTGATCCAGGACGCCGGGATGACCGGGAAGAGCATCACCATCGGCATGTCCAGCGAGCTGACTGACGTGTCGCTGGAGGCAAGCGCCTACCAGGCCGCGGGCCAGGCGATCGGGATCGACGTGAAGTTGAAGTCCGTGTCGGCCGCCAACTACATCAACTTCTTCATCGACCCCAACGCACGCGCGGACATCGACGGTTTCTTCACCACCAACTACGGCGACTACGCCGACCCGGCGGGCCTGCTCGCGACCCTTGTGCTGCCCGATGGTTCGCAGAACTACTCGGGGTACGACAACCCGCAGGTCGACGGGTACATGAACGCCGCGCGCTCGGAGGCCAACCTCGACAAGCGCGCCCAGGACATGGTCCTGGCGCAGAAGGTCTCCATGGACGACCTGCCCTGGATTCCCGACGCGTTCCCGAACAACGAGCTGATCACGAGCTCGTCCCTCACCGGGGCCGTGGCTTCGTTCGCGTACATGTTTGCGCCGTGGGCCAACTCGCTCGGGGGCAAGTAGCCCCGCGCTGAAAGCCGCGCGGAGATCCCTGATGTGAGCGTTCAGCTCCGGTTCTTCGCGCGGCGGCTGTTGATGCTGGCGGCCACGCTGCTGGTCGCCAGCTTCGTCATCTTCGGCTCCCTCTACCTCGCACCGGGCAACCCGATCGCGGTGCTTTCCGGCGGGCGGAGCCTGCCGCCCGATGCGATCAAGCTCCTCGAGCACCGCTACCACCTCGACGAGCCGTTCCTCACGCAGTACTGGATCTGGCTGTCGAACGCCTCGCACGGCGATCTCGGCATCTCGATCACGCTCCGTGAGGACGTCTCCCTCCTCATCGCGCAGCGCGCGGGCAGCACCGCGGGGCTGGTGCTCTATGCGGCGATCCTGATCATGATCTTCGGCGTCGGACTCGGGCTGCTCGGGGGCCTCAAGCCCGGCTGGATCGACACCTCGGTGATCGTGACGAGCGCGATCTCGGCCGCGCTGCCGGCGTTCGTGGCCGCGATCGTGCTCATCGCCGTCTTCTCGGTCGGGCTCGGATGGTTTCCATCGCTGGGCAGCGGTCAGGGCTTGCTCGACGCCGTTTACCACGACACTCTGCCCGCGATCGCGCTCGCCGCGTCGTCGCTGGCGATCGTGGCTCGGGTCACGCGCGCGTCCGTGCGCGAGGAGTTCGGTCGCGAGCACGTGCAGACCGCGATCAGCCGCGGCATCCCGTATCCGGCGCTGGTGCGCCGCCACGTGCTGCGCAACGCGGCGATCCCAATCACGACGATCACCGGGGTGACCATCGCGTCCCTGATCGCTTCGGCGGCCGTCGTCGAGAGGGCCTTTGGACTGAACGGGCTCGGCGCCTACCTCGTGTCGGCCGCGAACTCCAAGGATTTCGCGGTCGTGCAGGGCATCTCCCTGGTGCTGGTCCTCGTCTTTGTGATCGTCAACCTGGTGGTCGATGTCCTGTACTCGCTCATCGACCCCCGAATATCGCTCGGGAGCAGGGCCCAGTGAGCACGGCGACGATCGCGGTTCCGACGCGCCGCGCTTCCGCGGTCTGGAGCGCTCTCAGGGAGACCGGGCCGATCGGACTCGCGTCCGCCGCCGTGATCGTCGTGGCCCTGCTGGTCACGATCTTCGGCCCGCTGATCGCACCGGCCGACCCCTACCTCGGCCAGCTCTCCAACTCATACGTCGGTCCCGGCCCTGGCGCGCCACTGGGGTACGACGGCGCCGGCCGCGATGTCCTCTCGCGCGTTCTCGCCGGCGCGCGCACGTCGATGCTCGGCCCGTTCTTCGTTGTGATCCTGTGCCTCGCGGCCGGAACTCTTCTCGCGGTTTGGACGTCGTGGGTGCGCGGCACGGTGGACGCCGTCGTGTCGTCGGTGCTCGACATCCTCTTCGCGTTTCCCGGCATCCTGCTTGCGATCCTGGCCACCGCGATCTTCGGCAAGGGCCTGACCGCAGCCACCTTTGCGCTTGCGATCGCGTACACGCCGTACGTCGCACGGACCCTGCGCGGCGCGGCCCTGCGCGAGCGGAGCCTGCTCTACATCTCGGCGCTCGAGGTCCAGGGCGCGTCCGCGTGGGCGATCTGCTTCCGCCACGTCATCCCTAACATCGTCCCGCTCATCCTCGCCCAGGCCACGACGCTCTTCGGCTACGCGATGGTCGACCTCGCGGCGATCTCGTTCCTCAGCCTCGGCGTGCAGCCGCCCTTCCCGGACTGGGGCGTGATGATCTCCGAGAACCTGTCCGGAGCGGTGCAGGGATTCCCGCTCGCGGCGCTGTCCGCGGGACTCTGCATCGTCGTGGTCGTGATCTCCTTCAGCCTCCTCGGCCAGCGCCTGCACGAGAACTACGAGGCCCGCCGGTGAGCGAAGCGCTCCTGTCGATAAGCGGTCTGAGCGTCCGTCTTCCCGTGGAGCGCGCGATGCGCACCGTGCTGCACGAGGTGTCGCTCGAAATCAGGGCGGGTGAATCGGTCGGCCTGGTCGGGGAGTCGGGCTCGGGCAAGACGATGACCGCCCGCGCCGTCGGCAGGCTGCTGCCCGCGGGCGCCCAGGTCGAAGGCGCGGTCCGCTTCGAAGGCCGCGAGGTGCGCTCGCTCGCGGGTGCTGCCGAGAGGGCGTTCCGGGCCAGGGTCGCGATGATCTTCCAGGACCCCCGCGCGCACATCAACCCGGTGCGGCGGATCGGCGACTTCATGACCGAGGCGCTGCGCACCAACGCAGGCGTGCCGCTCGGCCAGGCGTCGAAGCAGGCGGTCGCCTTACTCGCGCGCGTCGGCATTCCCGACGGCGAACGGCGCCTGCATCAGTATCCGCACGAGCTTTCCGGCGGCCTCCTCCAGCGCGTCATGATCGCCACCGCGCTGCTGACCAACCCGCGGCTTCTGCTTGCGGACGAGCCGACCACCGCCCTCGATGTCACGACACAGGCCGAGGTCATGGGCATCCTCGAGGACTTGCGCGCGGAGTTCGGCCTGGCCATCCTCTTCATCACTCACAACCTCGAGCTCGCGGCCGCGGTGTGCGACCGCACCGCGGTGATGTACGCCGGGCAGATCGTCGAGATCCGGGCTTCGGATTTGCTGCACAGCGACCCGCTGCACCCATACACCGCCGCCCTCGCCGCGGCGCGCCCCAGCATCGAGCACACCGCCGCGCGGCTGCTCGCCATCGCCGGGCGCCCCCTGTCCGCGTTCGAGGCGCCGGAGGATGCGTGCGCTTTCGCGCGGCGCTGCCCGCACGTCCAGGACGAGTGCAAGCGCTCGCGCCCGGCGCTGGTTGAGCTCGACGGCGGAATGACCCGCTGCCTGCGCGCCACCGAGCTGCGGGGCAGGATGGAGCTCGCGACCCATGGCTGAGCCGATCCTCGCGGTGAAAGGCCTGCGCAAGGAGTTCGGCCCGGTGGTCGCGGTCGACGACGTGTCCTTCTCGCTCCCGCCTGGCGGGTCCCTGGCGATCGTCGGCGAGTCGGGGTCGGGCAAGACGACGGTGGCCAAGATGATCGTCGGCCTGGAGCGGCCGACCGCAGGGGAGATCCGCGCCTGCGGCCAGGACCGCTCGACGCCCGCGCGCTCAGCACGTGACCGCAGGCGCCGCGGCCGCGAGGTGCAGATCGTCTTCCAGGACCCTTACACCAGTCTCGATCCGCGTCAGACAGGCGAGGCGACGGTCGACGAGGTGCTGCGCCTGCACCACGGATGGCATCGCGACCGCCGGCGGGAGCGGATCGCGCAGCTGGCCGACCTCGTCGGCCTCGACCCGCGTCAGATGCGCGCCCTGCCCCGGACCCTGTCGGGCGGCCAGCGCCAGCGCGTGGCCATCGCGCGGGCACTGGCGGCGGAGCCGCGGGTGCTGATCCTCGACGAGTCGGTGGCGGCGCTGGACGTCTCGATCCAGGCGCAGGTGCTGAACCTCCTCGCGGACATCCACGACCAGACGCAGGTCTCCTACCTGTGCATCAGCCACGACCTCGCTGTCGTGCGGCAGCTTGCTCACGAGACCGTCGTCATGTGGCGAGGCCGGATCGTCGAGCAGGGAAGCACCGCTCAGGTGCTCGACGATCCACAGGACGACTACACGCGGCGCCTCCGGGCCAGCGTCCCGCGGCCGGGCTGGAAGCCCCCGCGTAACCAGGTATCCCTCTCCCGCGGAGCGGGAGAGGGTCAGGGTGAGGGCCCAGCTATCCCTCTCCCGCTTGCGGGAGAGGGTCAGGGTGAGGGCCGGCTTCAGGCCTAACGGCCCTTCCTCACGAGTGCCGACAGGTCGAGATTGGATCGCGAGGTGATTGAAATGAAGGCACTCGTGGTCTACGGAACGCGTTACGGGAACACCCGCCAGATCGCCGAGGCGATCGGCGACGGGCTGAAAGCCGGCTTTGAGGTTGACGTCCTGCCGCTGGAGGGCGCGACGCCCGCCCAGGTCTCGGCGGCCGACTTCATCGTGGTCGGCGGTCCGACCGAGGCGCACGGCGCAACCCCGGAGCTCAAGACGTTTGTCGACGGCATGAGCTTCATGCTCGAGGGCAAGCCCGTCGCCGCATTCGACACGCGGATCGACATGGCCCGCATTCTGTCCGGCTCGGCCGCGTCGGGGATCGAGGCTCACCTGCGCCGTGCCGGGGCGCACATCGTGGCCGCCGACGCAAGCTTCCTCGTCAAAGGCAAGCCGGTTGCTCTCGAGCCGGGCGAGCTGGCCCGCGCGGCGCAATGGGGAAAGCAGCTGGCCACGCTCATCAAGAGCCTGGCGCCTATCCCGGCGAGGTGATGACGAGATGATCGCGAAGCTCGATCGGATCGCCATCGTCCTTGTGTCCCTTGTGGTGGGCCTGCAGGCCATCATCCCGGGATGGGGCCTCATGGTCGACGGCTCGGTCTACGGAGAGAACCTGTCCCCGAGCTGGCTGAGCCCCGCGTGGCCGTTCGACGGCTACTTCGTGGCGGGCCTCATGCTGCTGCTCGTTGTCGGAGGGGGCTGCCTGTTCACCGCGGCGGTGAACGTCGTCAGCCGCCGGGCCGGCTCCTTGTCCGCGCTCTTCATGGGCCTGGTGCTCATCGGATGGATCGGCGGGGAGCTGATCTTCCTGACCCAGACAATGGTCATGACCTGGGTGATCCTCGCATCAGGTTTCGCCCTGGTCCTGCTGGCCGCGCCCTACGCGATGCCGCAGATCGCCTCTGCGCTGCACCTGCGAGAGCGCCCGCAGGCGACGTAACGGCAGGAAGGCCGGGCGGCCCGATGCGCGAGGGCCGCTCGACCCTCCCGGCGCGACGCGGGCATCTCCACACTGGATCCGAGGTGATTCAAGACATGTTCAACAGGATTCTGGTGGCGATCGACGGTTCGCACTATTCGCGCGCGGCGCTTCCCGCGGCAATCGAGATCGCGAAGAAGTTCGACGCGAAACTCTTCATCCTGCACGTGGCAGAGCACGACCGTGGAAGGGCGGCGGCCTATTCGCTCGAGAGCCCGGCCGAGCAGACCCGCCTGGTCGCCGAGGCGGTGAAGGAGGCCCAGGCCGCGGGCGTGAAGGCGAAGGGCGAGCTCGTCGACAGGGCCGCGGGACACGTCCCATTCGCGATCGCGGATGCTGCGAGGGAAGACGAGGCGGACCTGATCGTGATGGGTTCGCGCGGTCTGTCCGACGCGGCGGGCATGTTCCTGGGCAGCGTCACGCACCGCGTCATCCAGCTCGCGGACGTGCCGGTGATGATCGCGCGCTCGAAGAAGGTCCAGCCGAAGGCGGCTGAGCCTGAGATTGCGGCATCGAGGGCTTGAAGGGACGGGGAGTGAAGGAGCTCGAGCAGGACCTCTTCCTGCTCGAGCACATGCCTGACGGAGTCCTGATCTCCAATGTCAGGGGCGGCGTGACGTATGTCAACGCGCGGCTCGAGCAGCTGTCCGGGTACCGCCGGGAGCAGCTGGTGGGCAGATCCCTGGAGCAGCTCGTGCCGGCCGGCATGAAGGCCGCCCACCGCGCCATGCGCGACGGCTATCTGCACCGGCCGCGCGCCCGGCCGATGGGCGTGGTCGAGCGCGACTACCGGCTGCTGCGCCGCGACGGCACCTCGATATCCGTCGACATCTCGCTCGCGCCGATCACCCGGCAGGGCTCGACGTATGTCCTGGCGGTGGTGCGGGATATCACGGCTCGGCGCAACCTCGAGGCGAAGCTCGAGCACGAGGCGCTGCATGACCCCCTTACGGGCCTTGCCAACCGCACGCTCTACATGGACCGGCTCGCGCAGGCGATGCTGCAGGCTCGCCGCGACCGGCGCCAGATGGCGCTGGTGATGCTCGACCTCGACAACTTCAAGGCCGTGAACGACACCTACGGACACCAGTCCGGCGACCGTGTGCTCTCTCGCGTGGCCAAAGCATTCGCCGTGGGCCTGCGCGCCACAGACACGGTGGCTCGCATCGGCGGTGACGAGTTCGCCTGGGTGTTGCCGGGCGTCAGCGGCAGGCATGCGGCCATGGTGATGATGGCCAAGCTCCTGCAGTCGGTCCCGGCCCGACTGGCCGTAGGACGTAAGGCCATCGACGTCAGCGTGTCCGCGGGGCTCTCCCTGTTTCCTGACGACGGCGAGGACATCGACACCCTGATGGGCGTGGCGGACGTGCATCTGTATGCGGCCAAGCGCCGGGCCCCCGTGGCGCACTACCGGGTCTGACTACAGCCGGGTCTGGGGCATGCTTTCAACCGTGACCGCAACCTACCCCGCCCACCGCGAAGGCGCCGTCGTCCTCCGCGATGGTTCGACCGTGACGGTGCGGCCTGTGCGAGCAACCGACGAGGCGGCGCTCGCGAGCTTCTTCGCCGGTCTCTCGCTCGAGTCGCGCGTGCTGCGCTTCTTCGCCGCGGTCGCCAACGCCGACCCGCTGGCCAGGGCGATGGTCGACGTGGACTACGACAAGCGGTACGGCATCGTCGCCCTGGCGGGCGCTGACTCGCACATCGTGGGCCACGCGATGTACGTCGCCGAAGGGCCGCGCCGGGCCGAGCTCGCGCTGGCGATCGCGGATGCCTACCAGGGCCGCGGACTTGGGACGATCCTGCTCGGGCAGCTGGCGGAAGCCGCGTCGGCGGCCGGGTTCGACGTGCTCGAGGCGATCGTCAAGCCTGAGAACCACCGCATGCTCTCCATGCTTCGCGAGAGCGGCTTCCCGCTCACGCTGCGCTCCGAGCCGGGCGAGGTTCACGCCGACCTGCCGACCGTCATCACGGCCGACGGCCTGCATCGTTTCGAGGACCGCGAGCGGTTCGGCGCTGTCGCCGCCGTGAAGCACCTCCTCGCGCCGCGGTCGGTGGCGGTGATCGGCGCCTCGCGCCAGGCCGGCTCGATCGGCGAGGCGCTGTTCCACAACATCGTCGCCGGCAAGTACGCGGGCGCCCTGTATCCGGTGAATCCCGCAGCCGGCGAGATCGACGGAGTGCGCGCCTTCCCCTCGGTCCTGGACATCCCCGCCGAGGTGGAGCTGGCTCTCATCTGCGTGCCGGCGAAAGCCGTGATCGGCGTCGCCCGGGAGTGCGCCGCAAAGGGCGTGCGCTCGCTGGTCGTTATCTCCGCGGGATTCGCGGAGACCGGGGCCGCCGGAGCCGATATGCAGAGGGAGCTCGTGGAGACCTGCCGCCAGGCGGGCATGCGGCTGGTGGGTCCCAACTGCATGGGCATCATCAACACCGCACCTGACGTGGAGCTGGACGCCACGTTCGCTCCGGACAGGCCAGTCCGCGGGCGCATCGGATTCCTCTCGCAGAGCGGCGGCCTCGGCATCGCCGTGATGGCGCGTGCCCAGGCGCTTGGCTCGGGCATCTCGTCCTTCGTGTCGGTCGGCAACAAGGCCGACCTGTCCGGCAACGACTTCCTCCAGTTTTGGGAGCAGGACGCCGAGACCGGCCTCGTGATGCTGTATCTGGAATCGTTTGGCAATCCCCGGAAGTTCGCGCGCATCGCGCGCCGCGTCAGCCGGTCCAAGCCGGTCCTCGCGGTGAAGGGCGGCCGGGGCCAGGCCGGGAATCGCGCAACGTCATCGCACACGGGCGCGCTGCTGTCTGCCTCGGACGTGACTGTCGACGCCCTGTTCCACCAGGCCGGGGTCATCCGCACCGACACCCTGGCCGAGCTCTTTGACGCGGTTCTCCTGCTGGGAACCCAGCCGCTGCCGGCGGGAGGGCGCGTCGGCATCGTCACGAACGCCGGCGGCCCGGCGATCCTCTGCGCCGATGCCTGTGAGGCGGGAGGCCTTGCGGTCCCGCGTCTGAGCGATGAGCTTCGCGCACAGCTCGCTGCGTTTCTTCCCGCGGCCGCGTCCACCGGCAACCCCGTGGACATGATCGCGGGCGCCAGCGCGGCCGACTACGAGCGGGTCATCAACGCCGTCGCCTCATCAGGCGAGGTCGACGCGCTCGTTGTCATCTTCACGCCTCCTCTCGTGACGCGGGCCGAGGAAGTCCAGCGCGCCATCCACCACGCTGCCGGGCAGGTCAAGAATGACCTGCCGCTGCTGAGCGTGTTCATGTCGAAGGACAGCACGCCGCGTGTGGTCAGCCACGACGGCATCGCCATCCCTTACTACCCGTTCCCGGAGGACGCGGCACACGCGCTTGCGCTCGCCGCGCGCTACTCGGCCTGGCGCGCGCTCCCCGACGAGCCCCTGCCGCAGCTCGAGGGCATCGACCACGACCGCGCCGCGGCTGTCATCGCGTCGGCGCTGGCCGCCGAGCCAGGGTGGATGAGCCCACAGGCCGTCCAGGAGCTGGTCTCCTGCTACGGCATACCGCTGGTCGAGACGACGTTCGCTGCCACGCCGCACGAGGCCGGCCGCGCCGCCTCCAAGCTTGGCGGCAAGGTCGCGCTGAAGGCGATCGTCCCTGGCCTGCTGCACAAGTCGGATGCGGGCGCAGTCAGGCTCGGGCTGCACGGCGCGCGCCCCGTGGAGACGGCGGCGGCCGAGATGGAGAAGTCGTTCGAAGCCGGCGGGCGCACTCCGTCCGGTTACCAGGTGCAGCGCATGGCCGACGCAGGCGTCGAGATGATCGTCGGCGTGGTGCAGGACCAGCACTTCGGCCCAGTCCTGGCCTGCGGCGCGGGCGGCACGGCGACCGAGCTCGTCAACGACGTCCAGGTGCGGATCACACCGATCACGGAAGGCGATGCCCGGCGCATGGTGCGGTCCCTGAGGACGTTCCCGCTGCTCGACGGCTACCGCGGGGCGCCGAAGGCCGACGTCGCCCGCCTGGAGGACATCCTGCTGCGCGTCAGCGCGTTGGTCGAAGCGCACCCGCAGATCGCCGAGATGGACCTCAACCCGCTGATCGTCAACGTGGCCGGCGCGGTCGCGGTGGACGCTCGCGTCAGGCTCGAGCCCGGGACCCCGAGGAAGCCGATCGCGGTTCGCTGACCTCGGCCGCGGGCCGCCTCAGGTGGTTGTCCACTCCGACCACGCCGGGCACCCCTGCGATCAGCCTCACCAGCAGGTTGGTGAGGTTGCCGTTGTCCACCTCGCCCTGAAGCCGCACGACGCCCTCCTTCACATCGACCTGCACCCGCCCTCGACCCAGCAGCGGCATCTCGTCGAGGATGCCGTGGGCGATCTCCTTGCGGATCGATTCGTCGCTGCGCAGGAAGACGCGCAGCACGTCCGAGCGGCTCACGACGCCCACGAGACGCTTGCTTGCGTCGACCACAGGCAGCCGCTTGACGTTCTTCTCGAACATGAGGCGCGCCGCCGCGGCGATCGTGGCCGTCTGACCGATCGTGACGACCTCGGCCGTCATCACATCGCCGGCCACGCGCGGCGCCGCCCGATCTGCATCCGCGACCGTGCGCATCAGGTCGGCTTCGGTGACCATCCCCACGACCCGGTTCTCGCTGGTCACAGGCAGGCCGCT
>Ga0075426_10001689_pt1 | contig 15702 bp, 15 predicted proteins | sample SoiMethybrSBSTD5_FD_75304 | JGI IMG/M metagenome (GOLD analysis project Ga0075426, IMG submission 75304) | Bulk soil microbial communities from a Populus tree surrounding site in Tennessee, USA - Soil MetaG P. TD hybrid SBSTD5 | ecosystem: Environmental > Terrestrial > Soil > Tree plantation... | reverse complement strand
GCGGCCAGTCATTTCGGCCGCATCCGCATGAACACTTGACGGCGGCACTCGGCCACGAGCTTGTCGTTCTGGTTGTAGGCGCGGTGGTGAAATTCGACGATGCCGGCGCCGGGGCGCGACGTCGATTCGCGCTTGCTGACGACCTCGCTGGTGCAGTGGACAGTGTCGCCCTCGAACAGGGGGTGGGGGAATTTCACCTCGGTCATGCCGAGGTTGGCAATCGTGGTGCCGACGCTGAGATCGTTGACCATGATCCCGATCATCAGGCCCAGCGTGAACAGCGAGTTCATCAGCGGCTGGCCCCACTCGGTCTCCTGCTCGCAGAAGTGCCGATCGATGTGCAGCGGCTGCGGGTTGAGGGTCATGTTGGAGAACAACATGTTGTCCATCTGGGTCACCGTCCTGGTGTAACGGTGCTCGACCAGCTCGCCGACCGTGAAATCCTCGAAATAGAGCCCGCCGCGCTTGTGGCGGACCGGGTTTGCCACCGACATAGGAACCTCCATGGCTCGGCCGCGGACGCCAGGCCGCCTTGCGGCGGCCGCTTGCGCCCGGTCCGGCCGCAACGTGTTAACCCTTCGTTTACCATAAGTGTCGACGATGCGAAGCCGCGAAGACACGAGGCGGGGCGGCCACGGGCGAGCTCCGAGGCGAATGTTCGTCGACAGCACAGGACCACAAGGCTCCGCCGTCGTCGGCGCGATCCGCAATGCGGCGCGCGCGACCGGGGCCGATTTCCAGTATCTGCTCGCGACCGCCCAGGTCGAATCCGGGCTCGATCCGCGCGCCTCCGTGTCGGGCTCGTCGGCCAAGGGCCTGTTTCAATTCATCGACCAGACCTGGCTCACGACCCTCAAGGAAGCCGGTCCTGCGCTCGGGTACGGCCGTTACGCCGACGCGATCTCCCGGTCGTCGAGCGGCGCCTATACGGTGCCCGATCCGGCCATGCGGCGCGAAGTCCTGGCGCTGCGCGACGATCCGGCGGCGAATGCGGCCATGGCGGGCGCCTTCACGCAGCAGAACGCGGCGCTGCTCACGCAGACGATCGGCCGTCGCCCGAGCGAGGGCGAGCTCTATGTCGCGCATTTTCTCGGCGCCTCAGGCGCCGGACAGCTCATCAATCTCGCAAGCCAGACCCCGGGCACGGCCGCCGCGCGGGTGTTTCCGGGGGCTGCGCGGGCCAATCCCTCGATCTTCTACGACCGGCGCGGCAATGCGCGCAGCGTCACCGACGTCTACGGTCTCCTGGTCAACCGCTATGACGTGGCGCGCGCCGCGCCGAGCGGCGCCGCAGGCACGGCCGTCGCCAAGGCCCGGATTCCGCTCGATCTCACGGCGGCGGCGTCGGGGACGGCGCCGTCCGGCACAGGCCTCGTCACTGCGTCGGCAGCGATGCCCGGTCAGCCGGCGGGCTTTCGCAGCCTGTTCAGCGATACGGGGCCACGGGAGCCCGTCTCGAGCTTCGTCCGCGACCTGTGGACGTCCAATCCCCGCGTCGCCGCTGCGCTTACCGGCAATCCCGGAACTCCGGTCCCGTTGCCGGACGCCGGCCCGGCCCCCGCGTCTGGCGGCGGGATGGGACTCTTCTCCGACCAGCCGAGTGACGTGCGGGCACTTTTTGGCGAGCGCGGGCGGACCTAGCGCGGACGGACTAGAGCGGGCCTGGGACGTCGGTCATCTGCCCGATGAAGCGCGCAGCCACCTGCCGCTCCGAATTAAATGGACTTCCGACAAAAGCAACCGCCGCCCCTGTTGCGCAACGCGCAACAAGAGTTTGCGGCATTGGCGGAGTTGAGGAGTCGGTTCGGCGTTTCGCGCCAGACGACTTATAAGCAGGTAAGCCGTTAATACCTCGGTCATTTTCGCAAAGATTTATAGTGAACCCTTCGTTTCATGGTGAACCCTTTGTTAAGTGTCGCACATTAGCATCATCGTATCCGGTGCCTGTCGTGCCGGTTCTGTTTCCAGCGGTCCGCTCAGTAGCGTTGGTCAGTCATGATCGTTCGTCAGTTCCTGCATTGGGTGCGCACCGCTCCTGCCGGCGAGCGGGCCGAAGCCACGAATGCCCTCGCGCGGGCATACCTCTATTCTGATCTCGGTCCTGATGATCGTGCCGCTGCCGAAGGCGCGATGATCCTGCTGCTCGACGATGCATCGCCTCTGGTGCGCATGGCGCTTGCACAGGCGCTCGCGTCGAGTGCGCAGGCGCCGGCCGCCGTCATCCAGGCGCTCGCCTCCGATCAGCCCGAGATCGCGGCCCTCGTGCTCGAGCGCTCACCGCTGTTCATCGATGCCGAACTGGTGGACCAGGTCGCGACCGGCGCCGCCGCAGTGCAGGCCGCGATCGCGCGCCGAGCGCCCGTGCAATGCGCGGTGGCGGCCGCGATCGCCGAGGTGGGATCGGCCGAGGCGTGCCTGACGCTGATCGAAAATCCCGACGCCGAGGTCGCGCAGTTCTCGATCGACCGGGTCGTCCAGCGTTTCGGCCACCTGGCGGCGATCCGCGAGGCGCTGTTCGCGCGCCCGGACCTGCCGGCGTCCACGCGCCAGGCGCTGGTCTCAAAACTCTCGGCGACGCTCGCCGATTTCGTCGCGGCACGCGAATGGCTGGAGGCCGAACGCGCACGGCGCGTTGCCCAGGAGGCGTGCGAGAAAGCGACCGTTGCGCTGGCCGCCGAAACCCCGGCCGAGGAAACCCGCCCGCTGATCCGCCATCTGTGCGCGAGCGGCCAGCTCACCGCGGGGCTCGTCCTACGCGCGCTCCTCTCCGGCAATGTCGATCTGTTCGAGCAGGCGCTCGCCGAGCTTTCCGGCGTGGGGCTTGGCCGGGTGCGCGGCCTCGTGCACGACCAGCGCGGCGCGGGCTTCCGCGCGATCTTCGACCGGGCCCGGCTGCCGGCCTCGACCTGGCCGGCCTTCCGCGCGGCCGTCGATGCGATGCGCGAGGCGAGCCTGTATGACCAGGCGGGCGGTGCGAGCCAGCTCAAGCGCCGCATGATCGAGCGCGTGCTCACCGGATGCGAGAAGACGGACGTGGGCGAGCTCGAGCCGCTGCTCATGTTGCTGCGCCGGTTCGCGACCGAGGCGGCGCGCGAAGAGGCGCGGCGCTATTGCGACGGGCTCGTGGCCGACGACGCGCTTGCATTCGATCCGCGCGAGCGGGCCGCGGCGTAGGGACCAATCTTCTCGGTCATTCCGGGACGCGGCACCGATTTCGGGTTTACCCGAAATCGGCAATCAATGATGCCCAAGTCGGCTAAAGCCGACTTGGGTGGCGCGAGCCCGGAATCCATGGTGATATGGCTGGATTCCGGGTTCGCCGCTGCGCGGCGCCCCGGAATGACGGGATCAGAATCGGATTACTTCACGGGCGCGAGCGGCGGGCTCGGCGTGCCCGGGACAGTGTCGGCCTGCTTGCCTTCGCGGCGCAGGAACTCGTCACTCACCGCGCGCAGCGTGCTGGTCAGCTTCTCGGCCACCTCGTTCGCATGCGGTCGCGCATGCTCGCGGATGATCGCGCGCACCGCGTCGACGTGCTGGTCGACGAGCGTGAGCGGAATGCGGCGCGGCTCGCGTGTATCCTCGATCAGGCGGCACAGGCCGTCGGCGATCTGCGCGACCAGCGGAAAGCCGAGGGTGACCGCCTGGCCCCTGATGTCGTGGGCGGCGCGAAACAGGGCCTCGCGCGCCTGCACTCCCATGCCGTCCTGGTGCACCCGCACGCGCGCCTTGTCGAGCTGGTCGCACTCGTCGTGCATCCAGTCGGAGAACTCGGAGGACAGCCGCTGCAGCGCGGCTTCCGCGCGCGCCACCGGATCGTCGCCCGGAGCCGCGCGGCCGACAGCGCCGCGCAGCTTGTTGGGCGGCGTGATCACGTCGTGGTCGTCGAAGCTCGCGACGGCCGGTTTGCTGGGCTTGTTGGGTGCCATGGTGCTTGCTCTCGTGTCAGGCCGACGACTTGACCTTGTCGAACAATGCCTGCTGCTTGATGATGTCGGCCTTGCCGCCCTTGCGGCGCTCGATGCCGACATAATTGAGATTGACGTTGCGACGCCGGTCGGGGCCGAAATAGCTGGCGGTCCGGATGAATGGCCGGGGATTGACCACGATGTTCATGATGCGCTGATAGAGCGCCTTGGCCGAGATCGGCTTGGCGAGGAATTCCGTGACGCCGGCGTCGCGCGCCGCCAGCACGCGTTTCTTGTCCGAATGGCCGGTGAGCATGATGATGGGCACGTAGGGGTTCGCGTTGGCTCCCGGCTGGCGGATCATCTGGGCGAGCTCGAGGCCGTCGAAGATCGGCATCACCCAGTCGGTGATGACGATGTCCGGAATGATGTGGGTGAAGGCTTCGAGGCCGGCTGCGCCGTCCTCGGCCTCGTAGACTTCGCGGGTGCCGAAGCTGTGCAGCAGCGTGCGCAGGATGCGACGCATATGGGCGTTGTCGTCGATCACCAGAAAACGCAGACGGTTGAAATCGATACGAATCATGGCGGCGCCGACGCACCCGCGGCGACATGCCGGGGCAGCCTCTCACGTTAGAGAGGGGGCGTTAACGAAGGGTTTAGGATATCGGCGGGCGTCGGCGGCTCGACTCGGCCCTCAGTGTCCGAACTGCTCGCGCAGGATGCGTTCGTCGAGGCTGTGACCCGGATCGAACATCACCTGCATGGACATGGAGCGGTCGAGGCAGATGTCGACCCGCCGGACCGAACGGACCTCGTCATGATCGGCGACCGCGGCCACCGGCCGCCGCTCGGGATCCAGCACCTCGAGCGTCACGGTGGCGCTGTCGGGCAACAGCGCGCCGCGCCAGTGCCGCGGCCGGAACGGGCTGATCGGGGTGAGTGCGAGGAGGGGCGCGCCGATCGGAATGATCGGCCCCTGGACCGAGAGGTTGTAGGCGGTCGAGCCGGCCGGCGTCGCCACCAGCACGCCGTCGGCCACGAGCTCGGCGAGACGCTCCTTGCCGTCGACCAGAATGCGCAGCCGCGCGACCTGGTAGATCTGTCGGAACAGCGACACCTCGTTGATGGCGCGGAATTCGTGGGTGCGGCCATCGACGTCGAGCGCACGCATGAGAAGCGGATGGACGGTCGTAGACTCGGCAGCCGAGAGCCGCTCGCGCAACCCATCCTCGCGGAATTCGTTCATCAGGAATCCGACGGTGCCGCGATGCATGCCGTAGAACGGCTTGCCGGCGGTCATGAACTTGTGCAGGGTTTGCAACATGAAGCCATCGCCGCCGAGCGGGACGATCACGTCGGCGGTCGTCGGTTCGGCATCGCCGTAACTTTTCACCAGCGCCGCATGCGCCCGCTGTGCCTCGGGCGCCGGGCTGGCCGTGAAGGCGATCCGCTCGAGGCGGGCTAAGGGACGACTCATCGGGCTCGACGCTCGTGCACAGGAATGGCCCCGGCGCCGGATGTGCGATTTATCGTGTGGCGGCGGAGAAAACGGATGGAACGTGCGGTCTTCGTCTATACGACTTACCCCTCCGCTGTCGAGGCGGAGAAGGCGGGGCGCGCACTGGTCGAGCGCTCGCTGGCGGCCTGCGTCAACATCCTGCCCGGCATGATTTCCCTCTACCGCTGGGAGGGTGCGATCGAGCGCGGCGAGGAGGCGGTGATGATCATCAAGACGCGCGCCTCGCTGGCCGAGGAGGTGCGTATGGCGGTGAAGGAGATGCACCCCTACACGACGCCCGCGTTCCTGGTGATCCCGCTCGAAAGCGTCGATTCCTCGTACCTGACTTGGCTGCTCGCCGGGACCGAAGCCGCAACGCCCTGATCCGCGCCGAGGAGGCGCGCAGGCCGGCCTTGGGTCTCGGACCGCGGTGGGTCTGGCCGGCCAGTGCGCCCAAGCTGAACGAACGACAACGCCGGGGCCAGTAAACCTTCATCAACATGAACGGCGGCGGCGGACGCGCTTCAGAGCGAGTTCAGCGCGGCGGGCGCATGATCGTCGCCAAGATCGGTGCTGAGCCGGTCGATCCGATCGACGGGCCCGCGCGGCATGCGCCGGCCCGAACCCAAGAAAGGAATTTTCCATGTTGAGGAAGCTCGCCGTCGGGCTGCTTGCCGCGAGCGTATTCACCGTCCCGGCGCTGGCGCAGGGCACGGCTCCCAAGTCGACCGAGAAGCCGGCGGCCGCCGCCACCACGACGGCGCCCAAGGTCGCCGCCAAGCCGGCCCTCAAGTCGGCCAAGGTGCGCAACGGCCATCGCCATGTCGTGCGCGTCAAGCACGTGAAGCCCGCGAAGCATGTCAAGTCGGCCTCGGTGCACGGCGCCAAGCATCGCCACGTCGTGCATCAGCCCTCGTCCACCACCGGCAGCGCGATGAACACCGCAAAGCCGCGGCCGGGCACGAACTGAACGTCCCCGCGTTTCGTGTCCGCATCGGAGGCCGGCCGCGAGGCCGGCCTCTTGCGTTTGGGGTAAGCCGGATCAACCGACGGCGGCTGGCGCCGCACTTCCGACCTTCATGCGCTCGTTGACCAACTTCTGCAGCGCCGTGTAGTCGACCTTGCCCGAGCCGAGCAGGGGCATCTTCTCCGCCACGAGGATCTCGGCCGGCACCATCATCTCGGAGGCGCCGCGCGAGCGGGTGAACGCGATCAGGTCCGAGCGCAGCGGATCCTTCCTGGTGGTGACCAGGATCAGCCGCTCGCCCTTGCGCGGATCGGGCACGGTGGCGACGCCGGAGATCGCGTCGGGCCACAACTCGCCAGCGAGCATCTCGACCGCCGCGAGCGAGATCATCTCGCCGCCGATCTTGGCGAAGCGCTTGGCGCGGCCGCGAATGGTGATGAAGCCCTCGTCGTCGACGCTGACGATGTCGCCGGTGTCGTGCCAGCCCTCGGGCGGCCGTTCGAGCACGCCGGGATTCTCCGCCCGCAGATAGCCGAGCATCACGTTGGGGCCGCGCACAAAGAGGCGGCCGCCATCCTCGACGCCGGGCACCGGCTCGAGGCGCATCTCCATGCCGGGCAACAGCCGGCCGACCGTGCCGAACTTGTTGAACATCGGCGTATTGAGCGCGAGCGCGGGCGCCGTCTCGGTGACGCCGTAGCCTTCGAGGATGCGCAGGCCGAACTTTTCCATGTAGACACGCCGCGTCGAGACCTTCACGGGCTCGGCGCCCGCCAGGATGTAGCGCAGCGAGCGGAAGTCGTAGGCATGCGCGGAGCGCGCATAGCCGGCGAGGAACGTGTCGGTGCCGAACAGGATGGTGGCGTTCACGCCGTAGATCAGCTCGGGCACGATGCGATAGTGCAGCGGTGACGGATAGAGATAGATCTGCACCCCGTGCACGAGCGGCAGGATGAAGCCGACGGTCAGGCCGAACGAGTGGAACATCGGCAGCACGTTGAACACCTTGTCGGTGCGGCCAAAATCGATGCGCGCTTCGGCCTGGGCGGCGTTGGCGAGGATGTTGCGGTGGGAGAGCACGACGCCCTTGGGCGTGCCTTCCGATCCGGAGGTGAACAGGATCGCGGCCGGATCGTCGGCCGCACGCTCGACCAGCGGATGGCCGGAGCCGAACAAGCCGCGCATCCGGTCGATGAACGTGACGGTGGGGCGGATGTCCTCGAGATAGACGATCTTCACGTCGTTCTCGATCTGCGCGATCAGCGGCCCGAGCCGGCCCTTCTCGATGAAGACGCGCGACGTGAGGATCGTCTTGATCAGCGCAGCGCGGCAGGCGGAGCGCACATTGCTCGGTCCGGAGGAGAAGTTGATCATCGCCGGCACGCGGCCGGCCGACATCAGCCCGAGCACCGTCACGGCGGTGCCATTGGCATTGGGAAGCATGACGCCGACTGCCTCGCCGACCTCGGCGAGCGGCATGAGCTTGCGCCCCAGCACCGCAATCCCGGCGAGGAGCTTGCGATAGGAGAGGGCGCCGGACACCGGGTCCTCGATCGCGACACGGCCCCGGCCATGCTCGTGGGCGGCCTCGATCACCGCCTCGACCACGGTGCGGCCGGTCGATGTGGTGCGGAACACGAGGTCGGACATCACCTGATAGAGCGCGGCGCCGGCGGCGATGCGGCGCTTCTTGCCGCGCAGCGCCGGATCGACCGTGAGCTTCACCGGCGGCAGGATGGTCGCCCGGACCTTCGGCAGCAGGCGACGGCGCACCTGGGTTTGGTCGAGCCGGGAGAAGATCGTCGCCTCCAGGCCCTCGATGCGGATCGGCACCACCATGGCGCCGGATTTTTCCGCAATCAGCCCGGCGCCGTCATAGACCTTCATCAGGCTGCCGGTGACGGTGATGCGCCCTTCCGGGAAGATGATCAGCGACTCGCCGTTCTGCACCGCATGGATCAGGGTGCGGGTCGCCATCGGCTTGGTGGGATCGATCGGCAGCGCGCGGGTGAATTTCAGGAACGGCTTGGCCCACCAGCGCTGCGCGATCCCGGTGTCGATCGCGAAGACCGGGTCGTTGTCGAGGAAGGACATCGCGAGCGCGGCGTCGAGGAAGCTCACGTGGTTGAGCGCGATGATCGGGTTCTTGCCGCCCTTGGCCACGTTCTCGAGGCCTGTGACCTCGAGCCGGAAGAGCGAGCGGAAGAGCACGGTGAGGAAGTCGCGCAGCAGGTTGGTCGGCAGCGTGCGTGCAATCAGGACCGCCACCACGACGTTGAGCACACCGAGCGACAGGAACAGGCTCGCCGGCCCCATGCCGGCAAGCTTTTGCAGGAGTGCGACGACGATCGCGCCAACCACCATGAATGCGGCGTTGAGCACGTTGACGGCCGCCACCACGCGGGCGCGGCGGTCCGCTCCGGCCCAGGCCTGCACGGCGGAGAAGGTCGGAACGATGAACAGGCCGCCGGCGATCGCGAGGCCGGCGAGATCGACCGCGACGTGGATTCCCAGCCGATGACTGAAGACGTCGCTGAATCCCTGCATGGTCGTGGACGCGGCGACGCCGTAGGTGGTCCAGCCGAGGTCGAGCGAGAAGATGGCGAGGAGGATCGCGCCGATCAGCGTCGGCACCAGGACGATGCGGCCGTGGCACAGCCAGGACGCCAGGCCCGAACCGACCGCGACCGCAATCGAGAAGGTGGCGAGGTAGGCATTCACGGCGTCTTCGTTGCCGCCGACGATGTCCTTCACGAGGGGCGGCAGCAGCGCCAGCGCGACCGCGCCGACGAGCCAGAACCAGCTCACCACCAGACCGCCCCACCACAGGCGCGGCTCGCGCCTGAGCTGGCCGATGAGCGCGAAGGTGGATCTGCCGATGTTGCTATCGATGACGAGATGCGGTGCGCCCTGGCCGGTGAGCGGAATGAGCCGCGCAAAGATCCAGCACAGGACCGCAAACAGGATGATCAGGCCGCCGAACGATATCGGCTCGCCCTTCGCGGCGATGCCGCCCGCGATGGTGCCGAGCAGGATGGCGAGGAAGGTGGCACCTTCGACCAGTGCGTTGCCGGACGGCAGCTCGGATTCGGCGAGATGGTCGGGCAGGATGCCGTATTTGATCGGGCCGAACAGTGAGCCGATGACTCCGAACAGAAAGAGGGCGAGGAAAAGGGTCGCGATCGAGTATTCGGCCGAATAGGGATGCAGCCAGAAACCGAGCACCGCGATGCCGGCCACGAAGATCTCGCAAAACTTCAGCCGCTTCGCCACGATCGCCTTGTCGTAGCGATCGGCGATCTGGCCGCCGAGGGCGGACAGGATGAAATACGGCAAGATGAAAATGGCGCCCGCGAGCTGGACCAGCGCCTGGGAATTCGCGCCGGCCAGCTTGAACACGATCAGGATGACCAGCGTGTTCTTGAGGAAGTTGTCATTGAAGGCGCTGAAGAACTGGCACCAGAAGAGCGGTGCGAACCGCCGGGTGGTCATGAGGTTCGCGAACATCGTGGGTCCCTTGTGCCCTGGCGCGCACTGCTTAAACCGTCGGCGGGGGGTATCGCAACGGCAGCCGCGAACGGGACGCAGATGCCCGCGCCCGGTTCCCCCCGGTCTCCGGCGCGCGCCCATGCCTCGCCGCCGGAATCACCAGGCGGAGCTTAACCTCCCTTGTGGCCTGCGGAAAATCCCCTCGGGGCCGGGTTTTCTCCGGCCGCCGCCTCGTCTATCGTCCGGCGCCTTGCGCGCTCGCTATCTCTCCGCCGGAAGGCGTCGAGCGATCAAAAGAGGATGGACGATGGCTTGGATGAAGGTCGCCACGGCAGCGGACTTGAAGGAACGCGGTGTGATGGATGCCGAGGTGAACGGCGAGGAGATTGCGCTCTATTGGGTCGATGACGCGCCTTACGCGACCGCCAACATCTGCACCCACGCTTTCGCGCGGCTCTCGGAGGGATACCTCGACGGCGATTGCATCGAGTGTCCGGTCCACCAGGCGCTGTTCAACGTCAAGACCGGCGAGGCCGTGTCGCCGCCCGCATACGAGCCGGTGAAGTCGTATCCCTGCCGCATCGAAGGTGATGACGTCGTCATCGACATCTAGGACATCTCACGCGCGATCGCCCGGCGGGTGAGGCGCAGCGCAGCCTCAACGGGAACCTCGGATCGAGGCCCGACGCCGGCCGGCCGCGCTCAGGAGAGCGCAGCCGCGCGCTCGCTGCGGAACGACAGGCGCACCGAGGTCGAAAATTCGTGACCGCAGGTGTCGCACGACCACTGGTGCCGGATCTGGCGCGCGCTCACGAACTCGGAAGCGGCGGCCGCGCACAGAACGTCACTGCAAACGGGGCAGGTCGGAAAAGCGAAACGTCTCATCGTGACGCCGGACTGCGTCTCGGGCTGCACGGTCATCGGGACCTCCTCCGCGCTTTCCCCTCTGGCGTCGAGACACTCAACGAGACACTCAACGTCTTTCCCCGTGCGCATGATGCAACAGTATCTCCTGTGTTTGGCAACAGGATGGCGCGTGTATGAAGGTTTTCTAACAGCGGTTGTGTGCAGTGCGATGGAGGTTTGCGTGCGCTGCACAGGACGGCGTGTGGAAATTTCGCCCGCATTCACCGCGGCTTGGCCAATACCCGGGGCCGCAGTTCCGTCTGTATGATTTTAGTCAAAGCCGCGCCGCTCGCTGCAATGCACGATTCCTCGTGAGGGGAACAATTGCAGCGCGTATTGTCCAAATTCTCTTGCTGCGATCGCGGCTGCATGCACACTCAATGGCGCAGTGGATGTGCGGACGCGATCCGGGGGCGGGTCATGGGCTTGCGTGCCGTCGTTGGGGCGCTGCTCTGGTGGGCGGCGTCGGTCCTGCCGTCGTGGGGCGCGGATCTCGTGCGCGTCAAGGACGACAGCGCGAGCGCCGACAACGCGCTCCAGATTGAGCTCAAGGCGTTCGTCACCTCCGACTACGTGTATCGCGGCGTCAGCCTTTCCGCGCGCAAGCCGTCGGTCGGCAGCACTATCGATGTCGAGTGGAACGGATTCTATTCCAACACCAACTTCCAAAGCGTCAAGCTGCCCACCAATCCGGCCGTTGAGATCACGCTGAACGGCGGTTACCGCTGGGACATGTGGGATTTCAGCTTCGATCTCGGTGCCAGCTACTTCTATTATCCGGGCGAGATCATCCCCGAGGGCGGTGTCAAAACCAGCTACTGGGAATACGAGCTCAACGTCTCGCGCAAGGTCGCCTCCTTTGGTGAGCTCGAGGGTACCGTCGCCTATGCGCCGGACCTGTCGAACACGGGTGCGTGGGGCGCCTATGCGGAGGTGGAGGCCACGATCGACTTGACGCGTTACAAGCTGCTCAACGATACCCGATGGCGGCTGATCGCCGGCGCCGGGTATTGGCGTTTCGGCACCACCTCGCCGGCTCAGGGTGGTTTTCGGCTGCCGTCACACGCCAACTGGCGCGTCGGCCTGCAATTCGACTTGAACGACTATCTCACGCTCGATGTCGCTTACAGTGACACCAGCCTGTCGCAGGAAAATTGCTTCGTCTTCACCGGTGACCCGGCGGCGACCCCGGGCGGCGCAGTCAATGCGATCAGCAATCCAGACGGATTGCGTTCGCACCTGTGCGGCGCCGCGGTGGTCGGAACCCTGACAGCGACGTTCGAGCCATTGAAGGCGAAACGCTAGCTCACCCGCGCCGACGTAGTGGCTTGCGTTTTTCGAGCCGGGCGATGCGGGCGAGGTCAAGCCGGCCCTCGGTCGCCCAGAGCGGCTCGCCGTCGGGGATGCGGGGACGGAACTGGGCGTACAGCGCGTCGGCTTCGGCGGCGATCTCGGGCGCCGACATGGAGCGCGCCAGCCGCTTCATCGCGTTGCGCACCAGCTTGAGGGCATCGCCGAACTTGAGCTCGAGGTACTGCTCGACCGTGGCCGGCGGGATCGGCCGGCCCCTGTTCAACGCGCGCAGTCCCTGTCGCGTGCGCACGACCGGCACCGCGCGCTGCATCAGGTCGACCTCGATCCGTTTTCCCGCCTTGAGCTCGCGCCGCTTCTCTTTGATCGCCTTGGGCGACGGCGGGACGAGACGTGGCCTCGCGCCCTTATGGATATTGAGTCCGGCGACGGCACCGCCAAGCGTCAGGGCCTCGTCGCGTTCGAACCCGAGCCGGCGCGCCACCACCGAGGCCCACAAGGTCAGCACCGGCGCGCGGTTGATGGTGATGGTGCGGCGTCCCAAGCCCTGCTGTCCCCCGTCGTTGACGCACCGCGAAGGCGCGACTCACTTCGCGCGCGCGGATTATAGCGGCGCTACGCGCGGCGGAAGACTCGCGGAGAGGAAGGCTGAGGATAACGGCAACCGCGTGCCGGGCCATGTTGCCTTTGGGTCGCGAATCGAGCGCCCGAATCGATGCTGCGTTGTGGACGACGTTTTGCCGGGAGCACCGTCGTGCTAGGTTCACCCGTGCCGGCGAAGAGCCGTGGTCGATGCACGGGTGATCTCATGAGTAATCTCATGGCCCTCATTCCGTCCGTGATCCAGTGGCGGCGGCACGTTCTCGCAATCGTTGCCGCAATGACGGCGGTATCGCTCATCGGGGCGGTCGCGCCGGATGAGACCGTACCTTCAGGGGCGGCGCACGAGTCGCTCGCCGGGCAGCTCCTCATCGCCCCGCCCAATATGGGCGATCCGCGGTTCGACCATGCGGTGATCCTGGTCGTGCGGCATGATCGCGGCGGCGCGCTCGGGGTGGTCATCAACATGCCGGCGGGAGAGCGGCCTTGGCGGGGCTGCTCGCCGCGATCGGCGAGCCGCGCACAACGGCCAGCGGAAATGTTCCGGTCTTCGTCGGCGGTCCGGTCCAGCCCGACATGGCGCTCGTCGTGCACAGCGCCGAGTACCAGCGCCCCGGAACGCTTGCGATCGACGGCCGGGTTGCGGTGACGGTGAGCGCGCAAGTTCTGCGCGACATCGCGGCTCATGCGGGTCCGCAGAAGAGCCTGGTCGCGTTCGGCTATGCGGGCTGGGGCGCCGGCCAGCTCGACGGCGAGATGCGGCACAATGTGTGGTTCACGGCGCCCGAGGACCCCAAGCTGGTATTCGACGAGGATCGCGCCAAGATCTGGGATCTGGCGATGGCGCGCAGGACGCGGGATTTGTGACGAGCAAGGAACTTTCCCCGGAACATGGGGCCGTGCGGACACGTTTAGTCGGAGGTTCGACACGTTTGACCCAGAGGGAAGGAGCGCTTCGATGATGGATCATCAGCCTCGACAAGCACCCGGGAACGTGGAGGAGGGCGAGGGGCCCCGCGGCGCGCGGTGGTTGGTCGGAATTCTCTATATCTTCATGGCCGTTGTGCTCGCCGGATGGGCCGGCGGGTGGTGGGATCGCGGCTCGGGCACCGGCACGGCCTCGCATCACACCTCGACGAACGCCGCGGCGACGAGCGGCGCGGGCAGCAGCGGCCCGGGCCGTTAGTCGGGCAGTCCGGCCGGCCAAGCCATCCCCGGCCGGGTTTCTCGACCCGGCGGCGTTCTCGACATCTCCCGCGACGACCCGCCGCGCGCTCCGATGGGTGTGAGCGGATGAGTAAGCGCGAGCCGGCCGCTGTGTTGCGGGGCGGTTCTGCTTTTCCCCATTTCGCATCCGGCGATTTGCTATGTTGGCGAGCCTCAACGCACGCCTCGAGGGATTGCTTGTGATGACAGTACCGCCGCAAGACAGCGCCGCGACCATCGACCGCCCCGCCGCAAGCGCCGCACCGTTCCGCCTCGAGGAGGCGACGATCGCAGATCTGCACGCGGCGATCCGGGCGGGAAAAATCACCTGCGTCGAGGTGGTCAAGCGATACATTTCCCGCGCGCGCGCCTACAACGGCGTCGCGAGCCGGCTGGTCACCGCTGATGGCGCGCCGGTCGCGCCGGCGAGCGGGGCGGTGCGGGCCGAGGCGCCGCTCAGCTTCCCGAGCGAGACGGTGAAAGCCTCCACGGTCCTGCCCGACCTCGACAAGTACAAAGGACCGCCGCTCGAGTACGGGCGCATGGAGCCGACCGCGTCGGATCCGGAGGTGCAGCAGCAGTTCGGCATGATCGCCGGCGTCGCGGACGGCACGCAGCTCAGCGCGCTCTCGACCTTGAACATCCGGGGTGAGCGCTCGGTCACGTGCCGCGGGGAGTTCGACCGGCACCCTTCGCTCGGCCCGCTGCCCCCCGGCGCCCCACCGGTGTGCGAGCATTTCCGCCATCTGCCCGACGCGCTCGAGCGGGCGGCCGAGCTCGATGCGACCTACGGGACCAATCCCGATCTCGACGCGATGCCGATGTACGGCGTCGTCTTCTCGTTCAAGGATCCGTTCGACACCCAGGACATGCGCTCGACCGGAGGCGGCGATGCGCGCTACGACATCGACTTTCCGGCACGCGACCACGTCCTGGTCGAGCAGCTGCGCCGCAAGGGCGCAATCATCTTCGCCAAGGCGGTGTGCACGGAATACAATGGCCGTGCCGGCGATCCGGGCGGCCGCCACAAGCCCGCGCAGGTGCTCCCGTCGACGCTCGGCCATCAGCGCAGCACCTGGGGCGGCAATCCGGCCAACGTGTACGACCCGCGTCGCGCTGCCTCGCTCGGCTCGAGCTCCGGCTCCGGCGTGTCGGTCAGCGCCAACCTGGTGATGGCGAGCCTCGGCGAGGAGACGCGCGCCTCCTGCCGCGGTCCGGCCAACCACAACGCGGTGGCGCTGATCCTGCCGCACAAGGCGATGATCGGCTTCGACGGCGGTGCGATCGGCGCCGACATCTATTGCGACCGCACCGGCATCCTCGCCCGCACGCTCGCAGACTGCGCCAAGGTGCTCGATGCGCTCAAGGACCCGGAGGAGGGCTACTACGACCCGCGGGATCCGTTCACCACGGTGCCGCGCGCCTCGGTGCTCGACACGCCGTATGCGAGCCACGTGGGCGCATCCGGTGCGCCCGGATCGCTCAAAGGCATCCGGCTCGGCGTGATCCGCGAGTCGATGCTGATCCGCCCCGGCTCGAAGACCGAGGGGCCGATCGTCACGGCGGCGGTAGGCGAGATCAAGCGCATGCTGGGCGAGCGGCTCGGCGCGACGCTGGTCGAGTCGTCCGATCCGTTGTGGCGGCCCGATCCGGCGGTCGAGCCGATGCGAACCGATTTCCGCCGTGCGCTCGCGCGGCTGGTGCCGGTGTTCATGCCCGACCTCCTGTTTCGCCTCGGGCGCGATGGGCAGCCGCTGTTCAAGGAGTTCGCGGCCGCGATTGTGCCGACCGAGTTCGCGCCCGGAAAGATCTTCGGC